>Ga0134125_10001901_pt1 | contig 25182 bp, 20 predicted proteins | sample KB31751_FD_96464 | JGI IMG/M metagenome (GOLD analysis project Ga0134125, IMG submission 96464) | Terrestrial soil microbial communities with excess Nitrogen fertilizer from Kellogg Biological Station, Michigan, USA - KB3-175-1 | ecosystem: Environmental > Terrestrial > Soil > Unclassified ...
GACGAGCGCGCGCACCTCGGGCACGAGCGCCGTCAGCTTCAGGCTCGTCGCCGCCGACAGCAGCGACTGCAGCGCCTCGACCGCGTCCGGGCCGCGCACGCGCGCCAGCGCCGCGCGGATCTCGGGCGCCGCGTCGGCGAGCTTGAGCGCCTCGGCGCGCTCGGCGGCGGCCGCCACCACCGGCGCGTCGCCGTCGGCGAGCAGCGTCTTCACCGTCGCCGCGTCGGCACCCTCGGCCGCCGCTTCGCGCACCGCCGCGATCGGGCTCGCCGCCAGCCTGGCCAGCGTCGGCCCACCCGCTTCGGCGAGCGCCTCGGCGCTCCACACGCCTCGCTCGCGCTCGCTCACCCGCGCGCCGCCACACGCGGGCACGAGCTCGAGCTGCCCGAGCGCGCGGTCGTGCGCCATCGCCAGCTTGCAGGCGAGGATCGCGCGCGTGCGCTCGTCGAGCGCCGTCGCCTTCGGCACCGCGTCGTAGGCCGCGCGCAACAACGCCGCCGCCGCCATGCCCTTCGGATGCTCGAAGGTCACCGCCTGCACCACCGACGGACGCCACGGCAGCCGCGCGTCCTGCATGGCGCGCAGCGTGCGGCAGCCGGTGTCGCGACACTTCGCCATGAGCTTGGTCAGCGTGCGCGCCGCCTCCGCCGCCACGCGCTCGTCCTTGTCCTCGACGAGCGCGGCGAGCGCGTCGGCGTCGTCCTCACCACCGACGTCCGCGAGCGCCTTGGCGCAGGTCGCGCGCACGTGCAGCGCGGAGTCCTTCGTGCACGCGTGCAGCGCCGCGCGACTCGCCGGATCGCGCAGGCGAAGCAGCGCGAGCGCCGCGGCCCAGCGCGCCTGCGCGTCCTTGTCGCCGAGCTGCTTCTCGAGCTTGCCGCGCGTCGCGCCGTCGAGCGGCACCTTCGCCTTGGCGAGCGCGGCCAGCGCCACCGCCGCGCGCACGCGCTCTTTGCCGTCGAGCGCGGCCATCAGCGTCGATGCCGCCGCGCGGCCGCCGACCTTGCCGAGCGCCTCGATGATCCGATCGCGCACCGTGACGTCGCGCTCGCTCGCCAGCGCCGCGACGAGCGCCGCTTCCGCCCGCCCGCGCGCAGCGTCGCCGACCGGCTCCCACGCCATCCCCAACTGACCGAGCGCGAACGCCGCCGCCGCGCGATCCGCCGTCGCTTTGGCGCCCGTCAGCGTCGCACGCCACGCCTCGATGCGCGCCGGATCCTGTGTGCGCGCCTCGACGACGATCGCGTTCGCATCCGCTCGCGCCGCCGCCGGGGCCGCGATCAGCAAGCAAAAAATAAAACTGGCCCGCCAGGTTTCCCCGACGGGCCAGTCGCGTTTCAAGAGTCTAGTCGACTTAGTTAGAACGAGAGACGGAGACCAACCCGCATCGACAGCGGCGCCTGATACTGAATCGCCTTGCCGTAGTTCGGGTTGAGGAGCGGCTGGATACCGTTGACCTGCTTGAGGTTCACGAGGTCCGCGATCTTGCCGTTCTCGATCGGGTTGACGTTCGACGAGGTGTAGGCTTCGTCAACCGCAACCACTTCCTGCTGGTTGAAGAGGTTGAACACGTCGGCGTACGCCTCGAACCCGAAGATGCGCGACAGCTGACGGCGGTACGACACGTGGAGGTCGAACGACGTCAGAGTCGGCGTACGGCCACCCGAGCCACGCGGGAGGATGAAGGTCTCGCTGACACCGTACAGCGTGTTGGCGCCGAGGACTTCGATCGGCGTGCCCGACTGCATGTTGAAGGCGAGGCCGAAGACCATCGTGTTCTGACCGAACGGCACGAAGTACGAGCCCTGAACCTTGAGGATGTGCGGACGGTCGTTCGGCAGCGGACCATCGCGGTTCACGAGGAGCTCGCGGAGGTCGTACTGCGACGAGATGTTCGGGTCGAGCTGACCGTTCGACGCCTGGAAGGTGCCGGGGTAGTTACCGAGCGTGCGCGAGTAGGTGTACGACGCGAGGAGCAGGAAGTTGTGCGAGAGGCGCTTGGTCGCCGTGAGCACGAGGGCGTCGTAGTTACGCTTCGGCTTCGGGAAGCCGACGTTGATCTGCTGGTAGAGGCCGAGCTCCTTGGTGAGCGCCGCCTTCTTCATCGGGTCCGACGTCGCCGAGATCTGATTCTGCAGATCCTTGATGACGCCCGCGTCCGGCGTATCGCCCGGGTTCGCGATGATGAAGTCCGAGCCCGCGTTCGGCGACATATCCTCGATGATGCGGCCGAGGTCGCGGTGGATGTACGTGGCGCCGAGCACGAGGTCGAAGCCGACGTCGTACTGAACACCGGCCATCACCTCTTCCGAGTACATGCCCTTGAGGCCCGGCGACACCGACGAGTACGAACCGCCCGAGATGCCGGCGTTGGTGATCATCGAGGCCGGCTTGCAGGTCGACAGGTCGTAGATGCCCTGCATGTTCGGCATGCAGGTGCCGCCCGGCGTCGCGGCGAGGATCGAGCCTTCACCCGAGAACGAGCGATCGTTGAGGTCCATCGGGATCGACTCGTAGAACCAGCCGTAGCTCGCGAAGATCTTGCCGCGGCCCTTGCGGGTGAAGTCGTAGATCGCGCCGACGCGCGGCGCCCAGTTGTCGTAGATGCCGATCTGCGTCGAGCCGTCGGCGCCCTGGACCTGCTGTGCTTCCCAGCGGACGCCGGCGTTCACCGTCAGGCCCGGAATGAAGGCGACGTTGTACGAGTCGCGGAGGAAGGCGCCGTAGTTCAGCGTCTTCTCGGTCGAGTTGAAGCCCGTGTCCGGCAGCGGGATGCCCGGGCCGTTCGGGTTCGTGTCGGCGTCGGGCGACTTCTGCGCGTACTCACGGTAGATCTCGATGCTGCCGTCGGTGTTGACGCGGTAGTAGGCGCCGCCGGTGTAGTTACGCTGGTGCTGGAAGATGTTGTCCTCGAAGTCGAAACCGAGCTTGAGGGCGTGGGTACCGCCGAGGCGGGCGAAGTACGTGGCCGCCGCCGACGCCGAGATACGCTGCACGGTGGTGCGCGCGATGCCGATGATGCCGCCGACCGAGTAGTTCTGGACCGGGCAGGGATTGAACGTCGCGCCGTGCACCATCTGGGTGACGCAGGGCGTGATGTTCGGCTCGAAGAGCGCGAGCGACTCGACCGGCTGGTAGAAGGCGCCGGCGCCATCGCCACCCGCGCCGGGGGTGATCTTGATGTCGTCGTAGTGGTAGCCGACGACGACGTCGAGCTGCAGGCGGCGATCCGCCAGCTTCGAGGTGAAGTGCAGCAAGGCGTCGTGCGTGTTCTCGAACTGCGAGCCGAGGAGCGTCGTGTCCTCGCCGTTCAGACCCGAGGCGGCGTTGACGCCCAGGGCATTGAAGTTTCCGATGTTGCCCGAGTTCGTCGACGGCGACCCGATGTACTGGAGGACGAGGCTGTTGTTCTGGTTGAGCTGGAAGTTCAACTTCGCGATCCAGTTGTACAGACGGTAGTCGGTGTCGTAGTGCTTGGTGAACGACGAGTCGAGCACGTTGGTGATGTAGCCCGGAGCGAGCAGGCCCGGCGTGTTGCAGAACGCCTTGTCGAGGCCCTTCGGGCAGCTCGCCGACGGATCCAGGTCGCCCTGATAGGCGCCCGTCATCATCGACGACGGCAGGTTGTTCGCCGAGCGCGCGCGGATGTAGCGATCGGCCGTCAGCGTCGTGAAGGTCGGCTGGAAGCCAACGTAGAACCAGATCTTGTCCTTGACGATCGGACCACCGAGGTCGAAGCCGAAGTCGAAGCCGTACTTGGTCTTGGTCTTCGAGGCGATGGCTTCGCCCGAGCGCCCGATGAGCTGCGGATCGAGCTGGAACGGCGTGGCGTAGAACCACAAATCGCCGTGGAACTGGTTCGAGCCCGACTTCGTGATGACGTTGACGACGCCGCCGGTGGCGCGGCCGTACTCGGCGTTGTAACCGCCGGTGATGATCTCGGTCTCACCGATGAACTCGAGGGTGAGCTGCGTGCCGATGAGGCCGAAGGCCGGGTCGGTCGTGTTCACGCCGTCGATGAGGAAGTTGTTCTCGGGGCCGGTTGCGCCGTTGAACGAGAAGCCGACCGCGTCGGTCGCGGCGCCAGGAGCGAGCGCGAGGACCGACTCGTAGGTACGGCCGCGGACCGGCGTGTTGCGCACGAACTCGTTCGTGACCGCGGTCTGCTGCTGCGTGTTGCCGACGTCGACCGTCGGCGCCTTCTCGGTGATGCGGTAGGTCTTGACCTCGGCCTTCTGGGTCGGGATCGCGACGTTGACCGACAGGGTCTTGTCGGCCTGGAGGAAGACGCCGGGGCGCTCGACCGAGATGCTCGAGAAGTAGAAGCGGACGAGATACTCACCGGGCGGGAGCTCGGTGATGATGTAGTGACCGTCGGCATCCGTGAATTCCGTCTGCTCGCCCTGTAGAGCGGGCGACGTGACGGTGACCGTGACGCCGGCAAGTTTCTTGCCGGTGGCCTGGTCGGTGACAGTACCTTCGACTGAACCCGTGACCGCAGCGTGGGCGGCGCGGGGCGCAAGGGCGAGTGCGGCTAGAACCAGCACTCCCCCCGCGATGCGCGTCAAGCTTCGCATAGAAGTCTCCTTAACCGTTTGCATGGACGTAGATTCCCCCTCTGGCTTCACGCGCGAATCACATCATGCACTGGGCAGGAGTGACGTGCTGCGACGCGATGTTCGGATCGACCATGGGGTCGGTCTCGTCCGTGCCGGCAACGGTGAACGAGTAGTCCGAGCTGAATTTGGTCTTGCCGTTGATGTCCTGAACGGTGACCGTGATGGTGTAGTCGCCCGGCATCCAATCCATCGGGACGCCCGTGGCGATGTCGCCGGTGTCCGTGTTGGCAATGTCGAGCACCGGGCCGCTCGGATCGCCCGTCGCAGCCTTCGGGCACATCGTCGGGTCGTTGAAGCGCTCGCTGTACGCGATCGGCTTGGCGGCCGGGCCGCTCTTGACGGTCACCGTCGCCGAGTCGCCCGCGATGTCGCCGAAGAAGCTGATCTGGATGACCTCGTTCGGGGTGATCGTCGCCGGCGGCGAGGTGAAGTCCGGATAGTCGAAGCCGTTGCCGTTGGCCGCGTCCGACGGGAACACGCCGGCGTTGCTCGGCGTCAGGTCCTCGGTCTTGAACGACAGGCTCGCGGGGAGCGCGCCGCCGCCGAGCGCGGTGGCCGCATTGCCCTCGCGGTCCTTGAGCGCCGACGGGTTCTTGATCTTGACCGAGTAGGTGATGCCCGGCTCGAGGTTCGCCGTCGGCTTGATGACGATGGCCGGACCGAGCGGAACGAGCTCGAGGTCGGCCGAGAACTGCGACGAGCCGCCGTTGTCGTAGTAGATCACGCTGTCGACCGGCATCCCGGCGTCGTCGTCGAGCTCGATGAGGCCCGGCATGATCGTGTAGGTGTCGGTCTTGCCCGGCGCCTTGGTCGGGTCCATCGTGACCGACTCGATGCTCGAGTCGAGCACCTTGTCGAACACGAGGCGGACCTGCACGCCGCCGCCCGGATCGCGCATGTCGGGCGCGGCGCCGAGGAGCGTCAGGCCGAGCGGAATCGGCACGCCCGTCGACGGGATCTTGAAGGGATCGCCGCAGACGCCGGCGTCGGTGCACGAGACGTCAGGAGCGACCTGGTCGACGAGGAACTCGTTGATGCAGGTGTCGACGGCCTTGGTGCACGAGGCAGCCTGGTAGTTGTCGAGGATGTCGAGCGACGAGCCGCGATTCGGCCACGCCAGGAAGTAGCGCGCGTCCTGCACGAGCGCGTGCACCAGCTGCGGCGGTGATTTAGAATCCGTCGACTGGCCAGCCGTGATGTTGTCACATCCGGCTGTTCCGACGAGCCCCCCAGCGAATGCGCTGAGTAGCCCGACAAAGAAGAACTGCGTTCGCATTCTCGTGCTCCTTCCAGGCGGGTTAAGTGAAGCTAAAAGGCCGCCTCCGCGTGTCGACCTCATCGTATGGAATGAAAAGTTTGTCAAGAACGTTTTGTGACGGCAGGCAACCCGGCGCATCGTCGCAGAGTCGCTCGTGCGGAGCAAAATTCTGGGCAATGAATTTGTTGCTCGAAATTCGGTTAGGCCCGACACGCTGAGCACGAACGCTGGCCGAAACGCGCTACAGCAGATAATCGACGGAAAACCGGGTCTTCCCTCCAACATGGGTGGGAATTTCCGGTACGCGGACATGACGTAGCGGATTTCGGCGAGCACGGTCCGAGCGCGATCCACCGATGAAACGGGCTCGAGGTGATCGAAGCGCTCGTTGACATCGGGGTCGTCGGCTCGCGTGTCGAGCTCGGACACGACCAGGTCATGTTCTGACGTCGAGGGTCGACCGAAAAGCGCGAGGAGCATCCGTCGCGTGGCGAGCACGGACGATTGTGAAATACGGCTGGCCGAAAACCTGTATGGGCGGCTGCTCGAGCGGCGCCGCGGGATGTCAGCGAGAAGGAGGGGACGAGATCAACATCGGATATCGGAGGCAGCTCAGGGTGGGTGCGGCAAACTGTCGCACCAGCATTTCGCTGCGACCAATTTCGAGCGAGCGGCTCGGACATGCGGCCGCGTGCTGGTACGAAGCGTTTTCGGGGGGAGAGCTAGTTGATGGTGTAGACGAGGCGGATGAGCGTGCAGATGGGGAACGGCTGCGGCTTGAACTTCCAGGTGCGCATCGTGTTCATGATTTCCGAATCGCCGCCGGGGATGCCCGTCATGATGCTGATCTGGTTTACCTTGCCCGACTGATCGATGCAGACCTTGCCCATCCAGACCGCGTCGCCGGTGCCCTTGCGCTGGATGCGGACGATGTCGGGCAGGTGCGGATCGGGCTTGTAGATCGCGTCCTGATCGAACTTCGCCGGCGGAACGTTCTTCGGCTTCGCCGGCGGAGCGGGAGCGCCGGTGCCACCGACGACGCCACCGACGACGCCGCCCTTGACGCCACCGGCGACGCCGCCCTCGACGCCGCCCTCTTCACCGTCGTCCTCGTCGGGCTTCTCTTCTTCCTTCGGCTGGACGAGCTGCGGGACCGTCGTCGGGGTGACGATCTTCTTTTCGATATGCTTGATCTCTTTGTGGTGCGCGGCGGGAGGCGGCGGCGGAGGAGGCGGCGGCGGCGCGCTGAAGAAGGTCAGCGACAGCGCCGGCGGCGTGATCTCCTCGACGTGGACGAACGAGTAGATCACGAGCGCGATGACAGCGACGCCGTGGAGCGCGAGCGACGCCGTCAGAACGGCGCGGCGCTTCCAGCTCGGCTTGGTACCTTGGACGTAACGATCGAACATCGCTTAGACCTCACTTCCGCGAACGCGAACCTTAGAATGTGACCCATAGGTCGTCAAGGTCATTTGCGAACTATGGATTCTTTAATCAAGACCAAGCGTTGGGATGATATGTCGGGGCCGAACGAGGGCTTCAGGCTGCTTGTCACACGCTATCGACCCCGAGCGCTGCCGAAAGCGGAAGAAACCTGGGACGCCTGGTGGAAGGAGCTCGGTCCGTCGCCGGCGCTGTTCGACGCCGTCTACGGCAAGAAGGGGCAGGCGAAGATCTCGTGGGACGAGTACGCCCGTCGCTATCGCGAGGAGATGCAGGCGCCCGAGCCGCAGGGAAAGATCGCGTGGCTGGCGCAGTCGGTGGCGCGAGGCCAGCCGCTGACGCTGCTCTGCTCGTCGCTGTGCACCGACGCCGAGCGTTGTCATCGGACGCTGTTGCGCGACCTACTTCTTGAGAAGATCGCCGAGCTTCGGCGCTGACCAACCCTCGACGGGCGGGAAGCCGTCGGGACTGTTCGCCGCCGGTGCCGCCGCCGGTGCCGTCTCGCGCTGGCGCGACTTGTCGTAGATCTTGTCGCACGCGCCGCGGAAGCGGTTCCACACGTCGTCGGCGACGTCCTTGGGCGCCGGGCCGATGGTCTTCCACTCGGCCTGGAGCTGCCGGACCACTTCGAGCGCTTCGTCGACGGGAGCGTCGGCCAGCGCCTCGACCTTTTCGCAGAGCAGCTCCTTCGCCTTCAGGTTGCCGCCGCGCTCCTCGTCGAGCTTGTCGAAGTGGACCTTGCGCGCGTCGAAGAAGCGATCGCAGGCGGCGCGGAAGCGCTTCCACGTCTCTTCGGCCTTGTCGCGCGGGACGGCGCCGATGCTCTTCCAGTCGGCCTGGAGCGCCTTGATCTCGTCCGCGGTGCGCTTCCAGTCGGTCGAGTCGGCGAGCTTCTCCACGGTGGCGATGAGCGTTTCCTGTTTGGAAAGGTTCGCCGCTCTTTCTTGGTCGCTGGCTTCGAAATGCGCCTTACGTCTATCGAAGAACTTGTCGCAAGCGCCACGGAAGCGCTTCCAGACCTCGTCGCCCTTCTCCTTCGCGACCGGGCCGACCGCCTTCCACTCCTCCTGGAGCGCCTTGATGAGCTCGGCGGTCTCTTTCCAGTCGCTGGAGTCGGCGAGCGCCTCGACGCGCGCGACCAGCTCCTCCTTCTTCGCGAGGTTCGCGCCCTTCTGCTCGTCGACGACGGCGAAATGGGCGCGCGTGCGCTCGTGCACCTGGTCGGCGGCGGCCTTGAAGCGCTGCCACAGCTGCTCCTGCTTCTCCTTCGACGTGAAGCCGACCGCCTTCCACTCGGTGTGCAGTGTCTTGAGCTCTGTGGCGGCCTTCTTGAGATCGGTTTCCTCGAGCAGCGCCTCGGCTTTTTTGCACAGCGCTTCGAGCTTGGGGACGTTGGCCCAGCGCTTCCACTCGTCGGCTTCGTAGAGCTCGTTGACGCGCGCGCGCAGCTTGTCGCGCGCGGCCTGCCAACGCGCCTTCTCGGCGGCGGCGTCGCGGCCGAGCGGGCCGAGCGCGTCGAACGCCTGCTGCGCGCGATCGAGGGCGGAGCGACCGCGCTTGGGATCCTCGGCGTTGACGGCTTCGAGCTCGTTGGCGAGCACGGTCAGCCGCTCGAGGTTCGCCTTCTCTTCGGCTTCGCGGCGGGAGCGCGCTTCGGCCTTCTCCGCGTCGCGCTGCGCGCGCTCGGCTTCCTTGCGCGCGCGCTCGGCTTCCTTCTCGGCGCGCCGCGCTTCCTGCTCCGCTTTGCGCTTCTCGGCCTCTTCGTCGACGAGGATGGCCTTGACCTCGACCACCGGCTCCGACGGCGCGGGCTCGGCCGTCGCCGCGGGCGCCGCTGCCGGCTCGGCGAGCTGGGCCGCGATCTTCTCCTTCACCGCGGTCGGCTTCTTCGCCGTCGCGGCGCGCTTGCCGTAGAAGCGCTCGCACGCTCTGTCGAAGCGGCGCCGCATCTCGTCGTCGGCGCCCTCCGACGAGAACTGTGCGCGCGCGTGCTCGACCTCGGCGGGATCTTCGGCGTGCTCGACGGCGCGCACGAGGTCCAGCAGGCGCGCGCGCTTCTGCTGCTCGGGCGACTCGGCCTTCTTCTCCGGCGCCGGCATCTTGTCGCGCGCGGCCTGGCGCACCGCCTTCGACTGCGCCTTCTGGGCCACCTTCTCGAGCGCGACGCGATCTTGCAGCCGCGCCACGGCGGCGAGCGCGACCTCCTTGTTGCCGTCGGAGATGGCGACGTCGCGCAGCGCGCCCGGGTCCCACAGCGAGTCGACGATGCGGCGCCGCAGCGTCGCGTCCTTGGACTTCTTCACCACCTCGGTGAGCGCCTTTTCGTCCTTGGACGCCTCGATGAGCGCGACCGCGCGCGTGCGCACGTCGGCGTCGGCGGCCTTGAGCGCGACGGCGCCGAGCAGGCGCGGATGGCCGAGCTTGCCGAGCGCGTCGAGCGCGCGAGCGTCACCGGCGACGGCGCCGCCGACGAGCACCTCCTCGGCTTTTTCGATCGCGGCCTTGCGCAGGCTCTCGTCGGGATCGTGCGCCGCCACGTCGGTGAGGACGTCGGCGTCGACGATGCGCTTGACGGCGATGCGACGGACGCGCGCGTCATTGTCCTGTCGCGCGATCGTCGCCAGGAGCGCGGCTTCGTCGTCACCGAGGGCACGCACGGCCTCCAGGCGGACGTCGGGATTCGAGTGTTTCCACTTGGGCTTGAACAGATCGGTAAAACCCATGGGAACGGATCCTTAGCACATTGCGCACGCCGAGCGGGCGACTCACCTTGGGTCGAGGTACAATTCGGAACGACCGTGGAGCTACGGGTTTACGACGCCATATCGAAGGTCCCCGAAGCGGCGTGGGATGCGCTCGCCGACGGGCGGGAGACCCCCTTTTTGCGTTGGGCCTGGTTGGAGGCGCTGGAGACGTCGGGCTGCGCGACGGGCAAGACCGGCTGGCAGCCGTGTCACCTGACACTGTGGCGCGGCGACGAGCTGGTGGCGGCGGCGCCCGCCTATATAAAGGAAGACTCGGACGGCGACTTCTCGCGCGACTGGGGCTGGGCGGAGGCGGCGATGCGGGCGCGCATCGCCTACTACCCGAAGCTGGTGCTGACCGTCCCGTTCACGCCGTGCACCGGGCGGCGCGTCCTGGTGCGCGCGGGCGAAGATCGGCAGGAGCTGACCGAGCTCCTGGTCGCCGGCGCGCTCGAGGTCTGCAAGCAGGCCGGGCTCTCGTCGGTGCACGCGCTCTTTCCGCTCGAGGACGAAGCGCAACAGCTCGAGAGCGTCGGGCTGGCGCGGCGCGTGTCGTATCAGTATCACTGGCGCAACGACGGGTACGGCAGCTTCGCCGAGTTCCTCGGGCGCTTCGACTCGAAGAAGCGCAACCAGGCCAAGCGCGAGCGCGCGTCGGTGGCGCAGCACGGCTTGTCGCTGCGGACGCTGCGCGAGGCCGAGCTGCGCGACGAGCCCAAGAAGTGGGCCGACGCAGCGTACGAGCTGCACCGCTCGACGGTCGACAAGCTGATGTGGGGCCGGCGCTGGATCAACAAGGCGTTCTATCGGCGGGTGGTCGAGCGGATGCCCGAGCACCTCGAGCTCGTCGTCGCCGAGCGTGGCAGCGACGGGAAGCTGGTCGCAGGCGCGTTCAACGTGGCGTCGAAGACGCATCTCTACGGGCGATATTGGGGATGCTTCGAGGAATATCGCTTCTTACATTTCAACGTGTGCATGTACCACTCGATCGAGGAGTGCATCCGCCGCGGCGTGCAGGTGTTCGAAGGCGGCGCCGGTGGTGAGCACAAGATCCCGCGCGGGTTCGAGCCGTCGGAGACGTTCAGCTCGCACCTGTTTCTCGACGAGCGTCTCGATCGGCCGATCCGCGACTACATCGCGCGCGAGGCCGACGAGCGGGCGCGCGCGCTCGCGCACTGGCGCGAGCACACACCGATCTTGAAGAAGGCGTCATGAGCGACCCGCGCAAACCGAAGTTTGACGACGGCGGCGTGGCGACCGAAGTCGACCAGGAAACGAAGCGGAAGACGCAGAAGAAGCTGCAGCGGCCCAAGCTGTACAAGGTGCTGCTGCTCAACGACGACTACACGACGATGGAGTTCGTGGTGGCGCTGCTCATCCACGTGTTCCACCACGACGAGTCATCGGCGCAGGCCATCATGCTGCACATCCACACGAACGGAGTGGGGATCGCCGGTGTTTACACCTACGAGGTCGCCGAGACGAAGGTGGCGACGGTGATGGAGCTGGCGGAGAAGGCGGAGTTTCCGCTGCAGTGCACGCTGGAACCGGCCGACGACGACGAAGGCGGCCATGAAGATAGAGACAAACCATGACGATTAGCAAAGAGCTCGAGTCCACCATTCAGCTCGCGTTCGACGAGGCGCGCCGGCGGCGGCACGAGTTCGTCACGCTCGAGCACGTGCTGTTCGCGCTCACCAAGGATCCCGTAGCCGTCAAGGTGCTCAAGGCGGCCGGCGCGGACATGAAGAAGCTGCAGAAGGACCTCGAGGCGTTCTTCGAGGAGAACATGCCCGAGCTGCCCGAGGGCACCGAGCGCGAGCCGCAGCAGACGGCGGCGTTCTGGCGCGCGCTGCAGCGGGCGGCGATGCACGTGCAGTCGTCGGGCAAGGAGTTCATCGACGGCGGGAACCTCCTGGTCGCGTTCTATCGCGAGCGCGACTCGCACGCGGTGTGGCTGCTCGAGCAGCAGGGCGTGCGGCGGCTCGATGTTCTCAACTACATCGCGCACGGCATCAGCAAGAAGGATCGCGAGGACGCGTCGCTGGCGCGACGGGAAGTGGATCCCGACGACGAGACGGACGTCGGCGGCGACGAGGAGCCGGGCGAGACGCCGGACGATCCGCTGGCGGCGTACACGGTCAACTTCGTGGAGAAGGCGGCGGCCGGGCGCATCGATCCTTTGATTGGGCGCGCGCTCGAGGTCGAGCGGGCCATCCAGGTGCTGGCGCGGCGGCGCAAGAACAACCCGATCTTCGTGGGCGAGCCGGGCGTCGGCAAGACGGCCATCGTCGAAGGCATCGCCAAGGCGATCTTCGAGGGCAAGGTGCCGTCGGTGTTGCAGGACCACGTCATCTACTCGCTCGACATGGGCGCGCTCCTGGCGGGCACGAAGTTCCGCGGGCAGTTCGAAGAGCGGCTCAAGGGCGTGATCAAGGCGATCGTCAAGGACCAGAAGGCGATCCTGTTCATCGACGAGATCCACACGATCGTCGGCGCGGGCGCGACCGCGGGCGGATCGATGGACGCGTCGAACATCTTGAAGCCGCAGCTGGCGTCGGGCGAGCTGCGCTGCATCGGCTCGACGACGTTCCACGAGTACAAGCAGCACTTCGAGCGCGACCGCGCGCTGGCGCGGCGCTTTCAGAAGATCGAGGTGCACGAGCCGAGCGTCGACGAGACGGTCGAGATCCTGCGCGGGCTCAAGCCGCAGTACGAGGCGCACCACGACGTCGTCTACACCGACGAGGGTTTGCAGGCGGCGGCCAAGCTGGCGGCGAAGTTCATCAACGATCGCATGCTGCCGGACAAGGCGATCGACGTGATCGACGAGGCGGGCGCGGTCGACAAGCTGCGCGCGCAGCGCAAGAAGACGCTCGGCGCGAGGGAGATCGAGGACGTCGTCGCCAAGATGGCGAAGATTCCGTCGGCGTCGGTGTCGGCGTCGGACGAGCAGGCGCTGCGCGACCTCGACCCGTCGCTGAAGAAGGTCATCTACGGGCAGGACCGCGCCATCGATTCGCTGGTGGCGGCGATCAAGCTGTCGCGCTCGGGATTGGCGGCGGCGGACAAGCCGATCGGCTCCTTCCTGTTCTCCGGGCCGACGGGCGTGGGCAAGACCGAGCTGGCCAAGCAGCTGGCCAAGGTCATGGGCGTCGAATTTTTGCGCTTCGACATGACCGAGTACATGGAGAAGCACACGGTGTCGCGGCTCATCGGCGCGCCGCCCGGCTACGTCGGGTTCGATCAGGGCGGGCTCTTGACGGACGCCGTGCGCAAGACGCCGCACGCGGTCGTGGTGCTCGACGAGATCGAGAAGGCGCACCCCGACATCTACAACATCCTTCTGCAGGTGATGGATCACGCGACGCTGACCGACAACAACGGGCGCAAGGCGGACTTCCGCCACGTGGTCATCATCATGACGACCAACGCGGGCGCGCGCGAGATGTCGGCGCGCAAGCCCGGGTTCGATTTCTCGACGGCAGGCTTCAGCACGACGGCGACGCCGGATCGCGGCAAGCAGGCGATCGAGCGCGCGTTCGCGCCCGAGTTCCGCAACCGGCTCGACGCGTGGATCGCGTTCGACTCGCTGCCGCCCGAGATCATCAAGCGCGTGGTCGACAAGCTGGTCGGCGAGCTGCAAGCACAGCTGATGGAGAAGAAGGTGGCGCTCGAGCTGTCGCCCGAGGCGCGCGACTGGCTCGGCGAGCACGGCTTCGACGCGCAGTTCGGCGCGCGGCCGATGGCGCGCTTGATTCAGACGGAGCTGAAGAAGCCGCTCGCCGACGAGCTGCTGTTCGGCAAGCTCAAGAGCGGCGGGAAGGTTCGCGTGGAAGTGGCGGAAGGAAAGATCGTGCTGCGCTACGGGAAGTAGACGGCGGTTCCCTACCCGCCGTGGCCCTTGAAGGTGCCGGCGCCGGTCTGCACCCACTTGCCGCCCATCCAGCCTTCGAAGGTCATCTTCTCGGCCTTCGGATCGGTGGCGTCGTCGGTGACGCGCTCCTTCGACGGCATGCCGGGCGGCGCATTCTTCATCTCGTCCATCGACTCCCAGACCATCTTGCCCGGGGCCTCGAGCGTGCCCTTCATGCGGCCCATCATGCCCATGTTGTCGGTCATGACGGCGCGATAGCCCTTGGCCATGGTGTCGTAGCCCATGACGAGGTGACCCATCCACTTCATCGCCGTCTTGCCGGTGCCGGTGGTCATGTCGATGTCGCAGCTCGCCCACATGCCGCCGGGGAGCCACTTGCAGGTCTGCTTGCCCTTCGACGGCATGTCCTTGCCGTCCATGCCGACGTGCGTGCCGGTGTAGCTGCCGCTGCGGACGAAGGGCTTGAGCGCCTCTTGATCCGGACCGGGCTTGGGCATCTCCATCGGCGGCGCGCCAGCGGTGGCGCCCGACGGCGGCGTCGCGGTCTTGCCCGACGGTGCGGTGGCCGGTTTGGCGGTGCCGCCGGACTGCGCGTACGCAACGCCGAATGAGCACAGCGTGAGTGCGAGGACCAGTTTGTTCATGGTGAACCCCTCCAATTAGCGGGCGACCATATCACCTTCGGATCGCGCGTGTGAATTTTTGCTAGCGGCCGACGTAGCGTGCGCGCGGGCGCAACAGCGACGGCTCGGCGCGCTGCTCGAGCACGTGGGCGATCCAGCCGGCGGTGCGGCCGAGCGCGAAGAGCGTGCCGCCGGCGCCCGGCGGCAGCGACGCGGCGGTGGCGACAGCGACGAGGCCGGCGTCGAGCGCGGGATGCTCGCCACCGACGGCGGCGACGGCGTCGACGACGGCGTCGAGCGTGCGCAGCGCGGCGCGCGCCGACGGCGTTGCGCTGCGCGCGAGGCGGCGCGCGACCTCGATGAGGCGCATCGCGCGTGGATCGCCGGCGGGATAGAGCTTGTGGCCGAAGCCGGCGAGCGGCTCGCCGCGCTCGAGGCGCGCGGTGACGACGGCGCGGGCGCGACGCGGATCGCCGGCGGCCTCGGCGACGAGCGCCTCGAAGCGCGCGCCTTCGCCGCCGTGGCGCGGGCCCGACATGGTGGCGAGCGCGGCGGCGACGCAGGCGTAGATGTCGGCGCCGGCGGAGGCGGCGATGCGCGCGGTGAAGCTGGAGACATTGAGCTCATGATCGGCGGAGAGCACGAGCGCCTCGTCGACGGCGGCGACGACGCGGCGATCGCGCGCGCGGCCGCCGAGCGCGACCACGACGGCGGCGGCGATCGAGGGCGCGGCCCAGGCGGCCTCGACGCGCGCGGGATCGGAGCGACCGCTCGTGATCGCGGGGATGCCGGCCAAGGTGCGGATGAGGGCGCGGGCGCGTCCGAGCTCGGCGTCGAGCGCGGCCGGCCACGGCGAGGGCTCGCGCGCGCGCAGGGCGGCGACGGCCAGCTGCAGCGACGAGAACGGCGCCGGCGTGGCGGGCAAGAGCGCGCGCAGGCGGGCGAGCGGCAGCGGCAAGGGTGGCGGCCACGACGGCGATGTCGTGGGACCGCGGGGCGGCACATCGCGCCAGAGCAGCTCGGCGACCGCCTCGAAGGGCACGCCGTCGGCGGCGAGCTTCAGCGCCGGTTGCCCGCGGTAGCGCGGACCGTCGGGGCCGATGGCGGTGATCGAGGAAGCCAGGACCGGCTCGCCCCAGCGCAACGCGCCGGCGGCGACGGCGCCATGACCGGCGCGCGCGTCGTGGCGCACGCGCAACCGGGCGACGTCGTCGCGGGAGTAGCGCGCGCCGCCGGGGCCGCGCACGCGGCGCACCAGGCCGCGGCTGACGTAGGCGTACAGGGTCTGCCGTTTGACCTCGAGGAGCGCGCACGCCTCGGCGGCGCCGAGCCACGCAGGTTGATTGTCGAATCCACGTTGATCAACGTTGGCCACGACCGCACTCTAGCAGCATGACGACGACCAAGACGACGTTGATGAGTAATGGGCTGGAGGGCGTGATCGCAGCCGAGACCAGGCTCTCCGACGTGGACGGCGAGCGCGGCCGGCTCATCCTGTGCGGACACGACGTCGAGGAGCTGGCCCTGCGCGCCTCGTTCGCCGAAGCGTGCGGGCTCTTCTTCGAGATCCCCACCGCCGACGCGGCGGCGGCGCTGGCGCGCGGGCGCCTGCTCGGGTTCGACAAGCTGCCGCGGCTCGGCGACGCGCTCGACGCCAAGGACGGCATGGACGCCCTGCGCGCGGCCGCGGCCCATCTGCCCGACGGCGCACCGCCGCTCGAGATCGTCGGCGCGCTGGCGACGCTGGCCGCGGCCTGGTCGCGCCGTCAGGCGGGCGAAGCGGCGCTGCCGCCCGATGCCACGGCCGATCACGCGAGCGACTACCTGCGCATGGTGCGCGGCACGGCCACGCCGGCGACGGCGCTGGCGCTCAACGCCTACCTCGTGACCGTGATCGATCACGGCATGAACGCGTCGACCTTCACCGCGCGCGTGGTGGCGTCGACCGGCTCGGACCTGGTGTCGTCGGTGGTCGCGGCCATCGGCGCGCTCAAGGGTCCGTTGCACGGCGGCGCGCCCGGGCCGGTGCTCGACATGCTCGACGCCATCGGCGAGCCGCCGCGCGCCGAGGCGTGGCTCGAGGGCGAGCTGGCTGCAGGACGGCGCCTCATGGGCATGGGGCATCGCATCTATCGCGTGCGCGATCCGCGCGCGGCCGTCCTCGAGCGCGCGCTCGAGCGGCTCGAGAGCTCCGGCGCGCGCTCGTCGCGCCTGGCGCTGGCGCGCGCCGTCGAGCACGCCGCCGAGGGCGTGCTGTCGAAGCGCCATCCCGAGCGGGCGCTCAAGGCCAACGTCGAGTTCTACACCGCGGTGCTGCTCGACGCCGTCGGGCTGCCGCGCACATTGTTCTCTCCCACGTTCGCGGTAGCGCGCGCCGCCGGCTGGTGCGCGCACGTCGCCGAGCAGCGCGCGCACGGACGGCTCATCCGTCCCGCGTCGCGCTACGTCGGGCGCATGCCCGGCTGATCGGGCGCCCGCCGTTGCGCGCGGCGCGCGCGTGCCTACAGATGCGCGCATGCGCTGCACGCTCGCCCTCGTCGTCGTGCTGGCCGCCGCCGGCGCGCGCGGAGACATCCCCAAACCGGATGCGCTCGCCCAACCGAAGCCGGTCGATCAGGTCGGGCTGCCGAAGGATCTGACGCGCGCGGTGACGCCGGCCGACAACGCGACCACGCCCGACAAGGTCGCGCTCGGCGAAAAGCTCTTCTTCGACGGCCGGCTCTCCGCCGACGGCAGCGTCGCCTGCGCCACCTGCCACGATCCCGACAAGGGCTTCACCGACGGGCGCCGCACCTCCATCGGCATCAAGCAGCAGAAGGGACACCGCAACGCGCCGACGGTGCTCAACGCGCTCTACAACGACACGCAGTTCTGGGACGGACGCGCGCATCACCTCGAAGATCAGGCCAAGCTGCCGATCACCAATCCGATCGAGATGGGGCAGCCGAACCTCGACGCCGCCGTCGCCAACATCGCCAACATCCCCGAGTACCGCGACGCGTTCGGCAAGGTCTTCGGCCGCGCGCCGAACGGCGACGATCTGGCGCGCGCCCTCGCCGCCTACGAGCGCACGCAGGTGGCCTTCGATTCGCCGTTCGATCGCTTCCTCGCCGGCGACGAGAAGGCGCTCGACGCGAGCGCGCGGCGCGGCTGGGCGCTGTTCAACGGCCGCGGGCGCTGCATGTCGTGCCACGGCATCAGCGGCTTTCAGCCCACCTTCAGCGACAACAAGTTCCACAACATCGGCGTGTCGGCGCACGCGCAGAACTTCGTCGAGCTGGCGCGCAAGGGCGTGGCGATGGTGGACTCCGGCAACGCCAAGGAGGTCGACCGCGCGGCGCTCGAGACCGATCTGTCGGAGCTGGGGCGCTTCCTTGTGACCAAGAACGTCAGCGACGTGGGCGCCTTCAAGACCTCGACGCTGCGCAACGTGCTCATCACCCCGCCCTACTTCCACGACGGCTCGCAAGACACGTTGTGGGACGTGATCGACCACTACAACAAGGGCGGCGTGCAGAACCCGTATCTCGACGGCGGCATCGTGCGGCTTGGGCTGTCGGAGAGCGAGATCGACGACCTGGTCGCGTTCCTCGCGTCGCTGACGTCGGATCGCTTCGCGGCGCTCGGCAAGAAGGAGCTGGCGCGGCAGCGCGCGCTGCGCGGCAAGCGGCCGCAGCGCGACACCGCCGCCGCGCTCGGCAGAAAGGCGCAGGGGCCGGGGCTGGTCGGGCCGTTCGGCGACGCCATGCCGCCGCAGACGCTGCGCGACCCGTCGACGATTGGAGGCCGCTGATGGCACGCAAGCACACCAGCGTCGAGACCAGGTTCATGGAGTCGCGCGAGGCGGCGCTGCGCGCGCTGCGGCGGCTCGACCGGCGCACCTTCCTCAAGGTGGCGGCGGCGTCGGCGGGCGCGGTGCTCGCCAAGGGGCTGTTGCCGCCGCACTCGTTCCAGCTGGTCAACGTCGCCTATGCCGATCCCGCGCAGGCGGCGTGGTCGTTCGCGTACATCTCGGACTCGCACCTGTACGAGAAGAAGCTGAACGAGCGCTTCGTGCGCGCCGCGCTCAAAGCCGTCGACGACGTCAATGCGCTGCAGCCACAGCCGGACTTCGTGCTCTTCGGCGGCGACCTGGCGCAGCTCGGGCGGGCGAGCGAGCTGGCGCTCGGCGCGCAGATCCTCAAGGGCGTCAAGGCGCCGGTGAAGATGATGGTCGGCGAGCACGACTGGTTCTACGACCTGGGCGAGCGCTGGCGCGAGATGTTCGGGCCGCCGAGCTACTCGTTCGATCACAAGGGCGTGCACGTGGTGGTGCTCATGAGCGTCGTCGAGCGCGACTTCTGGACCGCGCGCAAGATGACGCCCGCGGAGCGCATGCAGACGGTCGCCGGGCTCGACAACGGCATACAGTCGCGCTTCGAGGTCGGCGCCGAGGGGCGCGCCTGGCTCAAGAACGATCTGGCCAAGGTGCCGGCGACGACGCCGCTGCTCGTGTTTTCACACTCGCCGCTCTACAAGTACTACCGCGACTGGAACTTCTGGACCGACGACGCCGAAGAGGTGCAGGCGATACTGAAGCCGTACAAGCACGTGACGGTGATCCACGGCCACACGCACCAGGTGCTGACCAACCGCATCGGCAACATCGACTTTCACGGCATGTTGTCGACGGCGTGGCCGTGGCCGTATGCGCCGTCGGGGCTGCCGGCGCTGACGGTGCAGATGGACCGCGCCGATCCGTTCGATCAGTTCGACGGCTGCGGCAACGGGCACATGCTTGTCTCCGAGGGCGGGCTCGTCGACAAGATCTACAACCTGTGGGACCGCAACCCGATGACGGTGCGCGCGAGCTACCTGGCCTCGAACGGCGCGCGCGATCGTCCGTCGGCGACGCGGCTGCCGAGCTTCTGATGGAGGTGACGACGATGCGCGCAATCGCGATCGCGCTCGTGGGTGCATGCTGCTGCGTGGGCGCGAGCGCGCGCGGCGACGAGCGGCCGCATCACACGCTGCCGAAGGCGCAGCACGGCGGCACGGTCGTCGGGCTCTGCGACGGCGAGACGTCGACGGAGGTGGCGGTGCCGCCCGGCCAGGCGCTGTCGCACGACGAGGCGCAGCGCGTGTCGGATCAGCTGATGGCGGAGTGGCGGCGCAAGCATCCCGACGCGCATTGGGACGCCGCGGTGGCACAACAGACCACGCAGGGGAGCGGCACGGCGAAGAATCGCGGCGGGCAGCCGAGCACCACGCACGACGTCGCGCCGGAGACGACATCGCGCCCGACCACGGCCACCAAGACGCCGGCGGGCACGCAGCCACGCGAGCAGACCGGAACCTACTCGGCGTACGACGCGCGCGACGAGCTCGTGTGGAAGACGGAGGTGCAAAAGTTCATCGCCGAGGGCAACGCGCTGTTCCACGACGCCAAGAAGCTCGGCGGCACCGTCGGCATCAGCTGCGATATGTGCCATCCGAACGCGCGCAACACGCATCCCGAGACGTATCCGAAGTACCAGGTGCAGCTGCAGCGCGTGGCGCTGCTCCGCGACATGATCAACTGGTGCATCGAGAACCCGCTCAAGGGCAAGGCGCTCCCCGACGACAGCCGCACCATGCGCGCGCTCGAGGCGTACATCATTTCGCAGCGGCAGGGCGAGCGCATCGACGTCGGGCGCCATTAGGATCGGGCGCCTGAGGGACGCCCGCCACCGAGCGGCATTCGGCACCGCGCGTGCACCCTACAGCAGCGGAGGTCGCCGATGTTCCGCCTGCTCGTGCTGTTCCTGCCGCTCCTGACCGCGCCGCCCGACTTCAAGCACGTCGGCGGTGCGCACGGGGTGGAAGTCTTTCGCCAGATGTCCTCACCGGTGATCGACTTGTACGCGGAAGGCGACATCGACGCGCCGCCGGCGATCGTGCGCGACGTGCTCCTCGACTACGATCACGCATCGAAGGTCACCAAGAACGTGGGCGAGAGCCGCGTCCTCGCCAAGAACAACCGCGAGATCATCGTCTACCAGCGGCTGAAGCTGCCGGTCATCTCCGATCGCGATTTCACGCTGCGCGCCACCTGGGGTCAGCGCGGCCCCACCCTCATCCAGCAGTTCACCGTCGACAATGCCAAGGGGCCTCCGGCGCGCGACGGAATCGTCCGCGTCTCGACGATGCAGGGCACCTGGGCGCTCGATCCCATCCGCGACGGCGCCAGCACGCACGCCCGCTATCACGTACAGATCGATCTCGGCGGCTCGGTGCCGAAGTGGATGGTGTCGGGCGGCGCTGCGAAGAATCTGCCCAAGCTGTTCGAAGGCGTCCGTCGCGAAGCGAGCGCACGCATTCCCGGCGCGCAGGTCGCCGGCCGGGGGCAGTGGGTCCCCTGAGCTATTTCTCGTTCACGTAGCGCGACTCGAGATCCGCGGCCACGAGCACCAGCTTGTGCAGCGTGCGATCAAAGCGCGGCTGGCCGAGGATCATCCAGGCGTTGCGCCCGGTCTGCATGACCTCGCGCCGCGGCAGATTCGCCGGCACCTCGACGACGAAGGAGATGTCGCGGTTGTTGTCGACGGGAATCTCCCAGCGCCCGCCGCCGAGATCCTTGCCGACGAACAGGTTGGTCAGCACGAAGCCACCCTCGGGAAACTTCCACTTCACGTCGCGCACCGACCAGAAGAAGTCGGACTCGCGGATGTGGATCGGGTTCCAGCGCCCCTTCTGCGCGATCTTCGGCACCGCGGCGATGCGCGCGGCGAAGCCGTGACGCTGCAGCTTGCCGTACCAATAGGGCGGCACGCGCATCGACGGATCGTTGGGGCTGCCCCGCCAGTTCGGGGGCTCGGTGTTGTCGTGCTCGCCGGTATCGCCGTTGCACACGAGCGCGAGATCGCCGACGTTGGCGACGAACGGCTGATCGCGCGCCATGCCGTAGTCCTCGCCGCGAATGAAGTAGTGGCGCGCCTGGCCGGCGACCTCGTAGAGCGTGGCCGGCTCGCCCTCGTCGAGCGCGTTCTTGGGCGCCAGCCGCAGCGCCTCCTTCTTGACCACGCGCCCCCAGTCGCCGCGGAAGTAGCCGTCGTGCGCGCGCGCGGGGTTGCGCGGATCGACGGTGAGCGAGCAGCGCCAGCCGGCTTCGTAGTCGACCGACTTGCGGTAGGCCTCCTTGAAGTCGCGCTCGGCCTTGCGCGCGCTCTCTTCGGCCTCTTTGGCCGCGCGCGAGGTGGCGACCACGCGATCGCGCTCCTTGACCAGCTCGGCGAAGCGGCGCGTGCTGGCGTCGACGTCCTCGCCGCGCGCGATCTTGTCGATGAGGGCGTCGCGCTCCTGCACGACGGCGGGATCGTCCTGCGGATCGCGCGTGGCGCCGGCGTCGGCGGCGAGGCCGGCGCACACGACGACGGCGGCGAGGCTAGAGATCAGCGGGGATCTGCATCTCATAGCCCACCTTCATGTTGCGATACATCTCGGGATCGCTCTTCTCGAGCTCGGCCATGTCCTTCTTCATCCCCGCCCAGTCGCCGAGCGCCAGCTCGATCTGGATGAGCTGCGGCAGCGCGCTCTTGTCGACGCCGTTGACGGCGAAGCAGGCGCGAAACAGCCGCTGCGCCTCGGGATACTGGTGCGCGAAGCCGTACTCGGTCGCCACGCGGCACAGGTTCCAGCGCTGCTCGGACGACATCCGCGCCATCTCCTCCTTGATCTTCTCGCGGCCGACCTCGACCTCGTGCTTCTCGCGGATGATGAAGTCCATCGTCGCCTTGGTGCCGGCGAAGAAGGTCGACGCGGGGAAGCGGCGCATGAAGGCCTCGCCGTCGCGCAACACGGCGTCGTGCTGCTTGAGCTGGTTCTCGCCGATGATCACGTAGTAGAGCGCCATCTCGTCGACGCGGAAGCCGCCGCCGGGCAGCGTCGCCGACGCGCCCGGCCCGCTCGCCACCTGGCGCCCGAGCACGACCATGGTGCGGAAGCGCCGCGCCTGCTGCAGCGAGTTGAAGACGTTCGACACCATCAGCGCCTTCTTCTGCGGATCGGTCTCGCGCGCGAAGTCGTTCATGAGCTGGCGCGCGCGCTCGCCCTGCTTGGCCTGGGACACCGCCTCGTACTTCTTCATGCGCTTCTCGAGGGCGGCCAGATCGGCGGCGGCGTAGGTGAACGACGCGTCCTCGGCGACGGCGAGCTTGAGCAGCTCGGCCTTCTTCTCGTCGTTCTCGGCGACGACGGCGTCGCCGTAGAGCTCGAGGGTGCGCATCGATTTGAGCGGGGCGCGCTGCCGCTCCACGATCTTCTTGATGTGCGACTGCATGCCGGCCGAACGCAGGAGCTCGGCGGTCACCTTGTCCTGGAGCTTGAGGAACTCGGCGGCGTGACCGTCGACCTTGGCGGTGCCGACGACCTCCCCGGTCTCGACCTGCACGAAGCGCGCGGTCAGGCGCACGTCGCTCGCCGACTGCTGGTAGGCGCCGACGGCGATGAGCGTGGCGCCGAGCATCTTGCCGACCTTGGCGGCGGTGGCCGGATCGACCTCGGTCGCTTGCAGATGCTGCTCGCCGAGGACGCGGTCGAGCTCGGCGCGCTCGACGACGCGGACGCCGCCGAGCGTCTTGAGGTCGCTGGTCACGGTCTCGCGGATGGCCTCGCCGACCGAGGCCTTGGCGCCGGAGAGATCGCGGAACGGCAGCACCGCCACCGTCGGCACCGCGGCCGACGCCGTGGTCGCGAAGAGCACGAGACCGAGGGCCAGGGACGAGAACAGACGACGCATCGCGAAAGATTGTATACGATCGCCGCGTCATGACCTTCTCGCTCATCGTGGATGGGGCCTGCGAAACGCCGCTGACGCTCGATTGGGGCGCGCTCGACAGCCTGGCGCACGGGGCGGATCTGGTGGGCGACACGGCGGCGTTGAGCCCGAAGGTGCGCGGCGAGGGCGTGCGGCTGGGCGCGGTGATCGACCTGGCGCATCCGCGGGCGGACGCGACGCACGTGATGGTGTACGACGACGGCGAATATCGCGCGTGCCTGACGCTGGCCGAGGCGCGGGCGGCGGCGGTGCTGGCGCATCGGCTCGAGGGCGCGCCGCTGCCGGAGGCGAACGGCGGACCGGCGCGGCTGCTCGTGCCGACGAGCCAGAACGCCTGCATGAGCGTCAAGCGCGTGGTGCACGTGGAGCTGTTGACGCGCGCCGAGCCCGACACGGTGCCGCGGCCGACGACGCCGCTCAGGAGCGGGTGATGGCCGCGGGCTACTCGGGCACGCCGCTGCCGCAGAAGCTCGGGATCAAGCCCGAGGGGCGCGTGGCGCTCGTCGACGCGCCGACGGACTTCGCGCTCGACCTGCCCGCGGGCGCACGATTCGTCGACGGGAAGGCCAAAGACGTCGACGTCGTCGTCTGGTTCGTGACGGCGCGCGCGAGGTTCGCCGGGCGGCTCGCGAGCGTGGCGGCGCGCCTGCAGCCGGCGGGCGGGCTGTGGATCGCGTGGCCCAAGAAGGCGTCGGGCGTGGCGACGGACATGACGGAGAACGCGGTGCGCGAGGTGGCGCTGCCGACCGGGCTCGTCGACAACAAGGTCTGCGCCATCGACGACACGTGGAGCGGGCTGCGCCTCGTCGTGCGCGTCGAGAACCGCCCGAAGCCGGGCGTGCGGCCGAAGGCGGGCGCGCGGCCGAAGGCGAGGCGCGGCTGATGGCGTTCGGCGACAACGGCCGCAAGGTCGACGGCAAGCTCTATGCGCTCGATGTGCGCGGCGCGCTCGTGGTCAAGCTGCCGAAGGCGCGCGTCGATGCGCTCGTCGACGCCGGCAAGGGCACGCGCTTCGAGCCGCGCCCCGGCCGCGTCATGAAGGAGTGGCTGGTCGTCGCGGCGCCCAGGAGCGCGTGGCCCGCGCTCGAGCGTGAAGCCAAGGCCTACGTCGGCGGCGCGACGAAGCAGCCTTCCGGCGCGCGCCGCGCGCGTCAGCGGCCAACGCGATAGGTATCGACGCTCTTCCAGTCCGTCGGCGAGCGCACCAAGTAGCCGCTGTCGCCGTCGACAACGAGCTGCTGCCATACCGAAATCGAGTGCCCGACGACGCCGACGGCGGACGCGCTACGCGAAGTGCGGCATCACCTTCTCGGCGAAGGTCTTCAGGCTCTCCATGATCAATTCGTGCGGCACCGTCCCCATCTGCATCACCAGGATCAGCTCGTCGACGCCGATGTCGGCGAAGCGGGCCACCGTCTCCTTCGCCGCCTCCGCGTCGCCGACGATCGCCGCCACCGGCGTCCCCGGCTGATTGCGCGCCGCCATCGCGTCGTCGAGATCCCCGTCGCTGATGAAGTCGCGCGACACCGGCAGCTTCCCCGTCGGCCGATTGCCCGCGAGGTAATACTGGGCCAGGCTCTCGCCGAAGAAGCGCGCGCCGCGGATGCCGTACGCGCACGCCTTGCGATCGTCGTCGAGCACCAGCGTCGCCGGCGTGCAGGCGAACCAGTCGGTCTTCTTGCGCCCCACCGGCTGCGCGCCCGCGACCGCCTTCTTGTACTCGGTCACCTTCTGCGTCAGGTACTCGTCGTTGCCGAACGCGAAGTTGAGCGCGCCGAGCCCGAGCTTGCCGACGGCGACGGCGCTGTCGGGCTTGGTGCACGC
>Ga0134125_10001902_pt1 | contig 25179 bp, 24 predicted proteins | sample KB31751_FD_96464 | JGI IMG/M metagenome (GOLD analysis project Ga0134125, IMG submission 96464) | Terrestrial soil microbial communities with excess Nitrogen fertilizer from Kellogg Biological Station, Michigan, USA - KB3-175-1 | ecosystem: Environmental > Terrestrial > Soil > Unclassified ...
TATCGCGCAGGATGAAGTCCTCGAGGCCGGCGCTGTCGGCTGGCCGTGCGGACAGCGTGACGTTGCTCCCGAAGCGCGACACCCAGACGAAGTCGCCGCCGACGTTCTCGCGGATGATCGCGATCATCTTGCGCACCATCGCGATCCGAATGTCGGACGCATCGCCCTTGCGCACCTCGATCAACTGTCGCGCATTGCGGCCGATGGCCTTGTCGAAGCCGAAGAAGTAGAAGCGCGCGTCGTCGTAGCCGATCTCGGTGATCTGGAACAGGCCGCCGGCGCTTCGCGTGTCGTTTCCGAACGTCGGCGTGCGGTTGAGTCCGAGGTTCGCGGCGACGATGCGGTCGCGGCGTGCGGTGTCGCTCTCGGGGGTCGCGCTCGGTACGGCGGGCGATTCGGGCGCTTCGCCGCGTGCGGCACGCCGCGCCGCGATGTACGACGCGAGATCCTGCGCGGGCGCCACTGCGGGCGGTGCCGGTGGCGTCAGGACGGGCGCAACCGGCGAAGGAGTGGGCGCGGGCGACGGCTGCGCCGCACGCGGTGGCGGCGGTGGCAGCGCGATCGGGGGTGCCGGCGTGCGTCGTGCGATGACGGGCGGGGGTTGTCGTGCGGGCGGGCGCCGTGCCGGTACGGGCTTGCGTGGCGGCGGTTTGGCTTCGACCGGACGTTGCGGTATCGCCGCCGCAACCGGAGGCGAGGGTCGCGCGGCCGGGGGCGCGGCGCTCGCAAGCGTTTCCTTCCGTGGCACGAGCTCGACGGCGAGTGAGCTTGCACCGTCACGCTCACGGGCTTGCGTGAGCGAGCGCAACTGCGGCCACACGAGCCACAGCAGCGCGGCGTGCACGAGAAGCGACAGGACGAACGCGATGCGGATCGTCGGGATCGTCACGACGTCGTGACGGCGCGCGTGCATCGGCTCGCCTGTCGGCCAGGACCTCGCGATTGCGCCTCAGCGATTCACGGCGCGAAGCGCGTGCGGCGCGTAACGCGCGCCGGACGCGGCGCCGGGTGGAATGTCGCGGTCGATCCGCGCACGATCGTCGGCCGTCAAATGCACCGCGAGCGCGCCGACGTTCTCCTCGAGATAGTGCCGCCGCTTGGTGCCCGGAATCGGAACGACGCCGTCGCCACGCTCGAGCACCCACGCGAGTGCGAGTTGCGACGGCGTGCAGCGATGCTCGGCCGCCATGTCGCGAATCTCGTCGACGAGGCGCAGGTTCTTCTGCAGGTTCTCGCCCTGGAAGCGCGGCGAGTTGCGCCGGTAATCGTCGGCGTCGAGATCGTCGAGGCTCCTGATCCTGCCGCTCAGGAAACCGCGGCCAAGCGGGCTGTACGCGACGAAGCCGATGCCGAGCTCGCGCACGGTCGGCAGAATCCCGTCTTCGGGGTCGCGGCTCCACAGCGAGTATTCGGTTTGCAGCGCGGCGATCGGATGCACGGCATGCGCGCGCCGGATCGTCTGCGGCGCGGCTTCCGACAGACCGAGCCAGCGCACCTTCCCTTCGCGCACCAGGTCGGCCATCGCGCCCACGGTGTCCTCGATCGGCGTATTCGGATCGACGCGATGCTGGTAATAGAGGTCGATCGTATCGACGCCGAGACGTGCGAGGCTCGCATCGCACGCCTTGCGCACGTATTCGGGGCGCCCGTCGACGCCCTTGAACGTGCCATCGGGATTGCGGACGTTGCCGAATTTCGTCGCGATGATCACGTCGTCGCGATGTCCGCGCAGCGCCCGGCCGACGAGCTCTTCGTTGCGCCCCGCGCCGTACATGTCGGCGGTGTCGAAGAAGTCGACGCCGAGCTCGAGTGCGCGATGAATCGTCGCGATCGCCTCCGCCTCGTCGCGGCCGCCATAGAAATCGGACATCCCCATGCATCCGAGGCCGATCGCCGACACTTCGAGTCCCTGTCCGAGCCTGCGCTTGTCCATGCGTAACCTTTCGCGTTGATGAATCGTGGCCCGCGCTAGCCCGGCTTCACGAAGCGCAGAGCGAACTTGTCGGTGGGCACCTTCGGCGCGCCGGACGGCGTGTCGCGCGTGTCGGCGGGATTGCGCAGGAACGCGCCTTCGGCTTCCAGCACGAAACCGGCCTGCCGCACCTCGTCGACGACGACCGCCTCGTCGATCCGGTGCAGCGTCCGGCCTTCGGAAATCCCCTTGCCGGCGCGACTCGAATGATCGATCACGACGAAATGCCCGCCGGGTTTGAGCGCCGCGAAGAGCTTTGCGTTCATCGCCTTGCGATCAACGGGCTGGTACGTGATGTCGTGGTAGTTGAGCACCAGCGTGATCAGGTCGAGCGGCGGCGTCCCTTCGGGGATTGGATCGTCGAACGGGCGCTTGACGACGACGACGTTCGGTTGCGGATGGTCCGCGAGCCGCTTGAGGAGCGTCTCCCCGGGGCGCGGCGTCTGCGCGTACAGCATGCCGCTCGGTAGGACGGCAAGCGCGAGAAGCTGCGAGGTGTAGCCGGCGCCGGCCGACACGTCGAGGACCCGCATGCCGGGCTTCACCTGCGTGAACGGCAGGAACTCGGCCGGCCGTCGCTCGGCATCCATCTGCCGATCGCGGTCGGTGCGTATCGGACTCGCGATCACGGCCGCATAGTGCGCGGCGTCGGCGCGATCGTCGCGCGGCAACGAGGTCGTGCACGCTGTCGCGGCGACCGCGACGATGCATGCGACGAGACGTGCGGTCCGGCAGGTGGCGTTCGTCATCGATGATCCGTGTCGAAAAAGCACCTGCAAGTGTAGCCCTTCGCACAACGGCGAAGCGACGCGCGAGCGCGCGTCGGAGCTTCGCCGACACGCGAATCAGGTCTTGTCGCGTTCCGCACGGTGAGCCAGATGCTTTGAGATAGCGATGCAGCCATCGGGTGCTGCATTTTCGTGGAGAGAAGGCGATGAATCGAGATCAGGTCGAAGGCACGGCGAAGGACGTGGCGGGCAAGGTTCAGCGCAAGGTGGGCGATGCGACGGACAACATGAGCCAGCAGATCAAGGGCGGCGCAAAGCAGGTCGAAGGCAAGGTGCAACGCAAGGCGGGCGACGTCGAAGAGGCGTCCGACAAGGCGGACGACGACACGCGCGAGTAGGCGCCTTCCGCACCGGCGACATGCGGCGCGTTGTCGTGCTGCGCGCCGCGGCCGGTTGTCGTTTCGTTCGACAAGATGCGCCACCGCTCACGCGGCGGCGCGGAACCTCCATCGTACGGGCAGGCCTCACCTTGATCCTTCAGAGGAGACAGCGATGAGAACGTCGTTGAAGGCACTGCTCGGGGCGCTCGCCGTCGTCGGGCTGGCCGGCTGCGCCAGCTACGACTACGGGTACGGGTACGCGTACAGCCAGCCGTATTACGGCTACTACGGCGACGACTACGGCCCGTATTACTACGACAATCCGTATGCGTACGGTCCCACCTACTATTACGGCGCGCCGTCGATCGGCTTCAACCTGGGGTTTCGCGATCGGGACCGCGGCCACTACGATCGATACGATCGCTACGGCGATCACCGCCACTACGGCCGCAGCCGCGCGAGCGTGGCTCGGCACGGCGCGACGCCGCGGGCGGCACGGGTGAACCCGGCAAGCAATCGCGCCAACCGGACCGCGCGTGCCGCGAACGTCAGCCGCCATCGCGTACCGGCCGCGCCGCCCGCGCAGCGCGCACAAACGCACCGACGCGCGGCGCAGTCGACGATGCGCGCCGAGCAGTGAGGGTATGGGGTCCGCGGCGACGCGCGCGGATTCGCCTGCACGAACGAGCCGTGGCCGTGGGAGCATCCGCGACGCGCTCGACGCGGCCTCGGAAAGCGCGACCGTGCATATCGACGGCCACGCGGTCGCGTTGACGCACCTCGAGCGCATCTATTGGCCTGGCGTCGACGAGTGGGACCAACCGGCGATCACCAAGCGCGATTATCTGCACTATCTCGCCGCTGTCGCGCCGCTGATGCTGCCGCATCTGCGCGACCGCCCGTTGACGCTGTTTCGCTGGCCGGAAGGCATCGCCGGGCGGCGCGTGCTCGAAAAGCACTGGAACATCACGCTGCCGCCGTTCGTCGAGCGCGTCGACGTGTTCTCGGACGCGAAGGGCCATCAGGACCAGTACATCCTCTGCAACAATCTCGCGACACTCCTCTGGCTTGCCCATATGGGCACGCTCGAGTTCCATGCATGGCACTCGCGCATCCGGCCCGGCGCCGAGGCGCCAGACGCGGCCGACGGGTTCGCGAGCTCGACGGCTGCGCTCGAAGCGTCGGTGCTCGAGCGTCCCGACTACGTGCTGTTCGACCTCGACCCCTTCATCGCTCCCGACAGCACGCACGCGCGTGAGTCGTCGTTCAATGCTGACGCGTTCGCGAAGGTGACGAGCGTCGCGTACGCGCTCGAATCGATGCTTGCCGGCATCGGCCTTCGCGCACTCGTCAAGACGTCGGGCAAGACGGGATTGCACGTGATCGTTCCGATCAAGCGGACGCTTCGCTACGACGCGGTGCGCGAAATGGCGCGCTTCATCGGCGAGCAGTTGCGGCGCGCACATCCGAGCGACATCACGCTCGACTGGCAGGTGAAGAAGCGGACGGGGAAGGTGTTCGTCGACGCGAACATGAACGTCCGCGGGAAGTCGATCAGCGTCGCGTATTCGCCACGCGGCCTGCGTGGCGCGCCGGTGTCGATGCCGGTCACGTGGCGCGAGCTGGCGACGATCGATCCACTCGACTTTCGGCTGCCGACAGTCTTGCCGCGGCTGCGCAGGCGCGGCGATGCCTGGGCCGGATGGCTGGATCGCGCGCAAAACGTCGAGAAGGCGTTGTCGCGCGACGCCGCTTCGCGCGCAGGCGCCAACGGGGAGCAACGCGGATGAACTTCGATTTCGGACAGGCGACCGCGGGTCTCCACGCCCTGATCGTCCATTTCACGCAGCGCCTGCCCTACATGGGGCTCGCGATCATCGTCTTCATCGTGTTCTACATCGCGGGCCTGATCCTGCGCCGGCTGGCGACGCGCTTCACGCGGCGGACGCGGCGCCACCGCAGCGTTGGCATCGTGCTCGGCCGCCTCGGCCAGGGGATCCTCGTGCTGCTCGGCCTCCTCATCGGCCTCGTCATCGCGGTGCCGGGATTCACGCCGGGTCAGCTCATCAGCGTGCTCGGGCTTTCCAGCGTCGCGATCGGGTTCGCATTCCGCGACATCCTTCAGAACTTCCTCTCCGGCATCCTGCTGCTCCTGTCGGAGCCGTTTCGCATCGGCGACCAGATCAAGTCGGGCGACTTCGAAGGCACCGTCGAGAACATCGAAACGCGCGCCACGCTGATCGTCACGTACGACGGGCGGCGTATCGTGATGCCGAATTCGACGCTGTTCGTCAATCCGGTCACCGTCAATACGGCGAACGAAAAGCGGCGCCTCGAATACGACGTCAAGCTGCCGAAGGACATCGACGTCGTGAAGATCCGCCATGTGATCCTGCGCACGATCGCGCCGCTGCCGCACGTGCTCGACGAGCCTGCGCCGGACGTGCTCGTCGTCGGCTTCACCGACAACGACATCACGCTGCGCGTGCGCTGGTGGATCCGCCCGCCGCGCCACTTCGAACTGCAGCGCGGCCTCGATACCGTGCTCGTGCACATCCGCGATGCGCTGCAGGCGGCGCGCACGCGTGCGTCGGCGCCGCCGCAATCGGTGACGAAGGAGAGCCGGTGACGCCCTCGGCGCGCATGCCGGGCGTGCGATGATGCGCGAATGACGCGTCTTTCCGAGGTGGCGGCGACGTCGCGCCGTGTCGCCGAAACGGCGAGCCGCAACGCGAAGATCGCCGCGATCGCGCAGACGCTGCGGCATCTCGCACCGGCCGAGATCGCGATCGCCGTCGGATGGCTTTCGGGCGAGCCGCGCCAGGGCAAAAGCGGGATCGGCTATGCGCTCCTCGCCGACGCTTCGCGTACTCATCCCGCGGCGACGGCGTCGCTGTCGATCGAGGACGTCGACGCGGCGCTCGATGCGATTGCCGGCGTATCCGGCGCGGGCTCGAAGGCGCGGCGCACGGCGATGCTTGCCGGCCTGCTGGCGCGCGCCACCGCCGACGAGCGCGATTTCCTGGTTCGCCTGCTGACCGGCGAACTGCGCCAGGGCGCACTCGAATCGCTGATGATCGACGCCGTCGCGCAGGCGGCGGCGTTGGCCCCTGCCGCGGTACGCGAGGCCGCGATGGTCGCGCACGGCATCGCGAGCGTGGCGCATGCCGCATTGACCGAGGGTGCGGACGGTCTCGCTCGTTATGCGCTCGCACCGATGCAGCCGATCGCGCCGATGCTCGCGCAGCCGGCGAACGACATCGCCGAAGCGCTCGTCTCATTGGGGACGGCAGCGTTCGAATGGAAGCTCGACGGCGCGCGCGTGCAGGTGCACAAGGTCGGCGACGACGTTCGCATCTTCACGCGCAATCGCAACGACGTCACCGCCTCGGCCCCGGAGATCGTCGAGGCGGTTCGTGCGGCGAACGCGGATGCGCTGATCCTCGACGGCGAGGCGATCGCGCTTCGGCCCGATGGCACTCCGCTTCCATTCCAGGACACGATGCGCCGTTTCGGCCGCACGCTCGACGTCGAGGCGATGCGCGCGACGATGCCGTTGTCGGTGTTCTTCTTCGACTGCCTGCGCAAGGACGGCGAGGCGCTCACGACGCTTCCCCAGTCCGAGCGCATCGCGGCGCTGTCAGCCGCGTTGCCGTCCGAGGTGCTGATGCCGCGCATCGTCACCGACGACATCGAGGTGGCGGAGGCGTTCTACGACGACGCGCTCGCGCGCGGACACGAAGGCGTGATGGCGAAGGCCTTGTCCGCGCCTTACGAGGCGGGCCGTCGCGCGCCGTCGTGGCTCAAGGTGAAGCGGCTGCACACGCTCGATCTCGTCGTGCTCGCCGCCGAGTGGGGACACGGGCGGCGCAGCGGCTTCCTGTCGAACCTGCATCTCGCGGCGCGCGACGCGGAAGGCGGCCGGTTCGTGATGCTCGGCAAGACGTTCAAGGGAATGACCGACGAGCTGCTCGCATGGCAGACGCAGGCGCTGCTCGCGCTCGAGACGCATCGCGATCGATGGTCGGTCCACGTGCGCCCGGAGCTCGTCGTCGAGGTCGCGTTCAACGATCTGCAGGCGAGTCCGCGCTATCCGGGAGGGCTCGCGCTGCGCTTCGCGCGCATCAAGCGCTACCGCAACGACAAGACGGCGGCCGATGCCGACACGATCGAGACGGTGCGCGCGATCTACGAGGGACAGTTCGCGCGGACCGGTAATGCAGTTGATTGAAGCAGATGCATCCGCGTTGGAAGGATGCCTGTTTCCAAGGCGCGTACAGGCAGAAGCGTGCTGTGATGGTGCTGCGGCGATTCGATCAGCTCAGTTGCCGGGCTGCGCGTACAGATTTTCCCAGAAATAGTCCTTCCAGCTCCTTGGTTGATGCGAAAGGAGCTTGTCCTTGTACATGTAATCGGCAAGCACCAAGGCGCGGGTCGGAACCGGACTGTAGTAGTTGACCGGCCGCCCCTTTTCGTCTTTCTGTCTGAGCCATTCGGCGACCTGCTCGGGTTCGAGCTTCGAATTGGTATGCTCGACGTAGACTTTCGCAGCACCCTCGGGATCTTTCTCAATGAACGTCATCGCATCGGTCAGGGCTGCCATCGTCGCCCGGTAGGTCTTCGGATTTTCGGACTTCCATTTGCGCGTGGTGTAGGCGACGATCAGTGTCTGCCGCCCTCCGACGATGTCGTAAGAGTTGTATACGATGTGGACGCGCGGATTCGCGAGTTCCTGGAACAGGAACGGCACGGTGGACGAATGCGTCCTCGGCTCGCGATCGTTGAGGAGCGCGACTGTCGCATCGGGATGACGCATGCCGACTGCGAGCGCATCGAACTTGTGCCGATGATCCCAGCCCAGTTTCTTCGCGGTGGCGAGTTCCAGAATGAACGAATGCGTCGTTCCCTTCGCGGCGGTCATCGAGATACGGTCCGCATCGGTCAGGTCACTGACCGACTTGATTCTCGGATTGATGGTCGTGAGGTAGATCGGCGAATCCGAGATGGCGATGGCGCCGCGGACTTCGAGCGGCGTACCGCGCGTCTTGTCGGACAGGATGAACATCCCGGTCAATCCGCCGAGCACGAGATCGGCGTTCCCGGACAACAACGCATCGTTGGCCGCGGAACCGCTTGCAATCTTGAGTTCGGTCACTTTGGTTCGCGTGAGACCGGCAGCCGCGAAGCGCTGCTCGAACATGCCCCGGTCGAGCGCCACGTAGACAGGCAGATACGAAAGACCGAACTGATCGGCGATACGCACGTCGGTCGTTTCGGCGATTGCGGTGTTCGCGAGCGGCAAGAGAGACCCGGGCGCCGTCGCGAGTGCAAGGAAGAGTGCGCGAATCATCCGCATTGGAACCCCCAAGTTGCGCCTATAAAAGCCTGCAACCAGTGCGGGGACCGGCCGCTGCAGGCAGGCGGGCGATGCATCAGAGCAGCCGGGCGGTGGACGGCGCCTTGACCGGTATCTCCATGCAGTCCTCGCCAAAGAACAGGTGGCCCTGGAAGACCGTGGACATCTCTCTGACGACCCGCTCCCGCACGCCCGGCTGGTCGATCTGCTCCGTCACGTGCGTGATCACGATGCTCCTCGCGTTGCACTCCGCGCCAAGCCGGGCTAGCTCCATGTGCCCCATGCAGGACTTCGCGAAATCGCGACCGAGTTCGGTGCCGGTGAGGTAGTGACACATATGGATCAGGACGTCGCAATCCTTTGCGAGCGTCGCGATTGTCGCGCATGGTCCCGAATCGCCCGAATAGACGATCGACCCTTCCTGCGAATCGAGCCGGAACGCAAGCGGCGTCAGGAACGGCTGGAAATGAGCAGCGGCCGCCGCTTTGATCGTCCACGATTCTCGCTGCACGACGTCGCCGCCAGCCATCTCCGTCACTTTCGGATGGGGCATCGCGCGCGGCAATACTCCGCCGCGCGCCCGGTAGATGTCGAGGCTGCACCCGTGCTCGGTCCTCGAAATGAGATCGGGACCGAAGACGCCTTCGCGATCGAAGAGCTGGTGCGTCATGCGGTCGAGCGGCACGGGACCGAAGACTTCGAGCTCGGGAATCTTGCCCACCCCCTGATCCCATCGCGTGAGAACGAGGCGAGCGAAATCCCCGCAATGGTCGTAATGCAGGTGGCTCAGCAATAAATGCGTGATCGCGGTCGCCGGCACGCCGAGCTCGAGAAGCCGCTGATGCGCTCCAAAACCATGATCGAACACGATGCGGTCGTCGCCAGTTTCGATCAGGTAGCCGGAGCACATTCTGCGCAGCGATGGCGTCGGTGTTCCGGTTCCCAGAAGATGAATTCTCATGAGGACGATCCAGCGTGGCGATGGCATTGAAACACCTCGATGCGGCCATAGCAAGTTTGCCGCATTGCCTTGGACGATTGCGTCACGCAGTTTCGTGCAGCTTCCGCGGACCCGATGCGGCGCGGATGCGCGATGCGCCGCTCGAACCCTTGTGTCCGGCTTAAGCGGGCGTCGGCGCGTCGGAGCGATGCTGAACCCACGTTCGAGATCATCGTGGACCGCAGCTTCTCCGATCATCGTTGGAGATGGCTAAAGCGACGCCTCGGAGGGCCATGTATTTGAGCAGGGTAGGGCACCAACGTTGCGGCGGCCGCATCGCGGGTTCGGGCAACCGCACTTCCGGTGGTTGATCTGTGATCGGTCCTAATCCCACCGGGTATCGCGCACCTGCACGATGCCACCTTCGACGCGGACCGGAAAGGTCCGCACGTCCTCGTACGCCGGGGGCGCCAGGACTTCGCCGGTGACGATCGAGAAGCGCGCGCCGTGGCGAGGGCAGACGATGACCTGGCCTTCGACATCGCCGCCGGTCAGAACGCCGCCGTCGTGCGTGCAGACGTTCTCGATCGCGTAATAGCGGCCGTCGAGATTGAAGACGGCGACGTCGGTGCCGTCGACGTCGGCAGTCGTCCATTCCCCCGGTGGCAACGCATCTTCCGCCACGACGTCGACCCAGTCGGACATCCGGTGTCGTTGGGCTACAGGAGGCCGAGCTGCAGCTTTGCGGCTTCCGAGAGCCGCTCGGGATTCCACGCCGGCTCCCAGACGAGCTCGACGCGCACTTCGTCGACGCCCGGCACCTCGTAGATCCGCTGCTCGACCGTTCCGGGAAAGGTCTCGGCGACAGGGCAGCCCGGTGCGGTCAGCGTCATGCGGATGTCGACCTTGCCATCGGCGCCGATGTCGAGTCCATAAACGAGGCCGAGATCGTAGATGTTCACCGGAATCTCGGGGTCGTAGATCGTGCGCAGCGCGGCGATCACGTTCGCCTCGATCTGCGAGTGGTCGACGTCGGGCGTGGCGTCGCGTTCGGAAGACGGTGTCGATTCCTGCATCATCGCTACTCCGTGGTCACCGGCTGCTTGCGATTGCGAAGCGCGGCATTCAGCGTGTGCCACGCGAGCGTTGCGCACTTGACGCGCGCGGGGAATTCGCGGACGCCCGCGAGCACCTCGAGCTTGCCGAGATCGGGTGCGGCGTCGCCGGATGCGTCGGTCACGAGCGCGTGAAAGTCGCGGAACAGCGCCTCGACTTCGTCGAGCGTGCGGCCTTTCAGCGCCTCGGTCATCAGCGACGCAGAAGCGGTCGCGATCGCGCAGCCCGCGCCTTCGAAGCGCAAATCCTGGACGACGCCGTTGTCGATCTTCAGGTAGACGGTTACGCGATCGCCGCACAGCGGGTTGTGGCCTTCGGCGCGATGGCTCGGCGCATCGAGCGCGCCCTGGTTCCGCGGCCGCTTGTAATGGTCGAAGATGACTTCCTGGTAGAGGTCGCGCAAGTCACCACTCATCCGAACATCCTCCGCACGCGCTCGATGCCGGCGACGAGCGCGTCGACCTCTTCGCGCGTGTTGTAAAGCGCGAACGACGCGCGTGCGGTGCCCGCGACGCCGAACTGCGTCATCACCGGCATCGCGCAATGGTGACCGGCGCGGATCGCGACGCCCTCGTGATCGAGGATCGTGCCGACGTCGTGCGCGTGCACCCCGTCCAGTGTGAACGACAGGATCCCGGCCTTGTCCTTCGCCGTGCCGATGATCCGCACGCCCGGGATCCGCATCACGCGCTCGGTCGCATCGGCGAGGAGTTCGCGCTCGTGCGCATCGATCGCTTCGATGCCGGCGTGGCGGACGTAATCGAGCGCCGCGCCGAGGCCGACCGCGCCGGCGATGTTCGGCGTGCCCGCCTCGAACTTGTACGGTATGTCGTTGTATTCGGTCTTCTCGAACGTGACCGAGCGGATCATGTCGCCGCCGCCCTGATACGGCGGCATCGCCTCGAAGTGCGCAGCCTTGCCGTAGAGGACGCCGATGCCGGTCGGGCCGAAGATCTTGTGCCCGGAGAACGCGTAGAAGTCGCAATCGAGCGCCTGCACGTCGACCGGCAGATGCGCGATCGCCTGCGCGCCATCGACCAGCACCGGCACGTTCGCCGCGTGTGCGAGCGCGATGATCTGCCGGATCGGGGTGATGCTGCCGAGCGCGTTCGACACGTGGGTGATCGCGACGAGCTTCGTGCGCGGGCCGAGCATCGCCGCATACGCGTCGAGCACGAGTTCGCCCGCATCGTTCACCGGCGCGACACGGAGGCGCGCGCCGGTCTGCCCGCAGACGAGCTGCCACGGCACGATGTTCGAGTGATGCTCCATCGCGCTGATCAGGATTTCGTCGCCGGGCGCGAGCCGTGGCCGCGCGAAGCTTTGCGCGACGAGGTTGATGCCGTCCGTCGTGCCGCGCGTGTAAACGATTTCCTCGGGCATCCGCGCATTGACGAAGCGCGCCACGTTGGCGCGCGCGGCTTCGTAGGCGTCGGTTGCGCGCTGCGACAGCGTGTGCACGCCGCGATGGACATTCGCGTTGTCGTGCTCGTAATACATCGCGAGCGCGTCGAGCACGGCACGCGGCTTCTGCGTCGTCGCTGCGTTATCGAGATAGACGAGCGGGCGACCGTTGACGCGCTCGGCGAGGATCGGGAAGTCGGCTCGCAGGCGCGCGACGTCGAGCGGCGCGTCGGCCGGCTTCGCCAGCACTTCGTGTTCCATCTTCATGTCTGTCGCACCGGGCCGCCGCGAACGACCGACTGCGGCCCCGCGAGAGGCAGCGAGCGGAGCGAGCGCGCGGGGATCGTCATCCGAGCTCCCGGATGCGTTCACCCTGGGGAAGCCGCTGGAAGAGCGCGCGCTCGACGACGTCGCGCAACGACGCGACCCGCACGCGCTCGATCACGTCGTGCGCGAACGCATACGTCAGAAGCGCCCGTGCCATCGGCTCGTCGACGCCGCGTGCACGGAGGTAGAACAGCGCGTCGTCGTCGAGCTGGCCGACCGTCGCGCCATGCGCGCACTTCACGTCGTCGGCATCGATCGTGAGCTCGGGCTTCGTGTCGATTTCGGCCGTTCTCGACAGCAGCAGGTTGTGGCTCGCGAGATGCGCGTCGCTGCGTTGCGCGCCCGGATGTACGACCACCTTGCCGTTGAAGACGCCGCGCGCACCGCCGTCGAGCACTCCCTTGTACAGCTCGCGACTTCTGCCGTGCGGCTGCGCGTGGTCGATCCGCGTGTGGTGATCGACGTGCTGACGGCCGCCGGCGAGAAAGAGGCCGTTCAACTCGGCGTCGCAGCCTTGCGCATCGAACGTGGTCGTAAGGTCCTGCCGGGAAAGCACCGCACCGAGCGCAATCGAATGCGACGCGAAGCGGCTCGCTCGCGCCTGGGCGGCGTGGATGCCGGCGATGTGCAGTGCACGCCCATTCTCCTGCTGCAGCTTGTAGTGCGCGACCGACGCCTCCGCGCCGGCGACGATCTGCGTCACCGCGTTCGTGAGCGATGCGGCTTCGTCGAGACCGACGTACTGCTCGATCAGCGTCATCTGTGCACGCTCGCCGGCGACGATCAGGTTGCGTGGATGGATCGCCGCGTCGCTCGCCGTCGAGACGAAAAGCGCGTGAACGGGTCGGTCGAGCGCGACACCGCGGGCGATGCGCAGGTACACGCCGTCGGTCATGAACGCAGTGTTCAGGGCGGCGAAGATCGTGTGCCGACGCGCGTCCCGGAGCATCGGTTCGAGCGCCTCGGGCGATCCGTCCAGCGCCTCGGCGAGGCTTCCGAGCGTCACGCCGGCCGGCAACGCGCCGACCTCGGATAGCGCCGGGGCGTAGTGGCCGTCGATGAAAACGAGGCGATGCGCTTCGACACCGGCCAGGACGAACGGGCCGACGTCGACCCTGGCATTCGCGTTCGGCAACGCGAGCGCGAACGGCCGCCGGGCGACCGGCGCGACGTTCGTGTACTTCCAGTCCTCGTCGCGCGTCGTCGGCAGTCCATGCTCGGCGAAGCGTTCGATTGCGTTTCGGCGCAGGCTCGCGATCCATGGCACGCGTGCACCGGGCAGCGCCGCGGCATGCGCGTTGAAATCGACGACGAAGCGGTCGATCGACTCGGCGATCATGGCGATATTGCACGGGCCGTCGACGGATCGTCGAGCCAGCCATAGCCGCGTCGTTCGAGCTCGAGCGCGAGGTCCTTGCCGCCCGACTTCACGATGCGGCCCTGCGACAGCACATGGACGAAGTCGGGGACGACGTAGTCGAGCAGGCGCTGGTAGTGGGTGACGACGATCATCGCCCGCTCGGGGCTGCGCAGCGTGTTGATGCCGTTCGCGACGACCTGCAGCGCGTCGATGTCGAGCCCCGAATCGGTCTCGTCGAGGATCGCAAGCCGCGGTTCGAGCAGCGCCATCTGCAGGATCTCGTTGCGCTTCTTCTCGCCGCCCGAGAAGCCTTCGTTCACCGCGCGATACAGCAGCTCGTCGCGCATGTCCATCAGCTTGATCTTGCCGCGGATCTGCGCGAGGAAATCCATCGCGTCGAGCTCCGGCAGGCCGCGATGGCGGCGGACGCTGTTCACCGCGGCCTTCAGCAGGTAGACGTTGCTGACGCCGGGGATCTCGACCGGATACTGGAATGCGAGGAACACGCCCTCGCGCGCACGCTCCTCGGGCGACAGCGCAAGAAGATCGCGACCCCCGTAGCGCACGTCGCCGCCGGTCACGTGGAACGTCTCGCGGCCGGCGAGCACCTGCGCGAGCGTGCTCTTGCCCGAACCGTTCGGCCCCATGATTGCGTGCACTTCGCCGGCGTTGACCGTGAGGTCGACGCCGCGCAGGATCGCCTTGTCGTCGACGCTCACCGACAGGTTGCGGACTTCGAGCAGCGCGCTCATCCGACGCTACCCTCCAAACTGACGCCGAGCAGCTTCTGCGCCTCGACCGCGAATTCCATCGGCAACTCCTTGAACACTTCCTTGCAGAAACCGTTGACGATCATCGACACCGCATCCTCGGTCGACAGCCCGCGCTGGCGGCAGTAGAAGAGCTGGTCCTCGCCGATCCGCGACGTCGACGCCTCGTGCTCGACCTTCGCCGTCGCGTTCTTCACCTCGATGTACGGAAACGTATGCGCGCCGCAGCGGTCGCCGAGCAGCAGCGAATCGCACTGCGAGTAATTGCGCGCTCCGTCCGCCGACTTGAGGATTTTCACCAGGCCCCGGTACGCGTTCTGCCCGCGGCCCGCCGAAATGCCCTTCGACACGATCGTGCTCTTCGTGTTGCGGCCGATGTGGATCATCTTCGTGCCCGTGTCGGCCTGCTGGTAGTTGTTCGTCAGCGCGACCGAGTAGAACTCGCCGACCGAGTTGTCACCGCGCAGGATGCAGCTCGGGTACTTCCACGTGATCGCCGACCCGGTCTCGACCTGCGTCCACGAAATGCGCGAATCGTTGCCGCGACAGTCGCCGCGCTTGGTGACGAAGTTGTAGATGCCGCCGCGACCTTCCTTGTCGCCCGGATACCAGTTCTGCACGGTCGAGTACTTGATCTGCGCGCCCTCCAGCGCGACAAGCTCGACGACCGCGGCGTGCAGCTGGTTCTCGTCACGCATCGGCGCCGTGCAGCCCTCGAGGTAGCTCACGTACGCGCCTTCGTCGGCGATGATCAGCGTGCGCTCGAACTGGCCGGTGTCCTTCGCGTTGATGCGGAAGTACGTCGACAGCTCCATCGGACAGCGCACGCCGCGCGGGATGTAGCAGAACGAGCCGTCGCTGAAGACCGCGGAATTGAGTGCCGCGAAGAAGTTGTCGGTGTACGGAACGACCGAGCCCAGGTACTGCTGCACGAGCTCCGGATGCTCCTGCACGGCTTCCGAAAACGAGCAGAAGACGATCCCGAGTTCGCCCAGCTTCGCCTTGAACGTCGTGCCGACCGAAACGCTGTCGAAGACCGCGTCGACGGCGACGCCAGCCAGCAATTCGCGCTCGCGCAGCGGCACGCCGAGCTTGTCGTAGACACGCAAAAGCTCCGGATCGACCTCGTCGAGACTCTTCGGCCCGTTCTTCTGCGACTTCGGCGCCGAGTAGTAGATGATGTCCTGGTAGTCGATCGGCGGATGGTGGACGCTCGACCAGTTCGGCTCGGTCATCGTGCGCCAGTGCCGATAGGCGGCGAGCCGCCATTCGAGCATGAACGGCGGCTCGTTCTTCTTGGCCGAGATGAGCCGGATCACGTCCTCGGAAAGGCCGCGCGGCAGCGCGTCGGCCTCCACGTCGCTCACGAAGCCGTGGCGGTATTCGCGGCTGATCAGGTCGTCGAGTCGGGTTGCCGGAGTGGTCATGCGTGGGTCGGTTCCTGCGGGATGCGGCGGCCGATGGCCGCGAACGGCACGGTCTGCGGCAGCGGCTTCGCCATTTGCTCGAGCGTGACGCGCGACAGCGTCTCGAGCACGAGATGGTTGATCGTGAGCCAGTTCGCGCGCACGCTGCACGCGGCTTCCTGCGTGCAGAGATTGTGCGTCGTGCTGCATTCGGTCATGCCGATCGGACCGTCCAGCGCACCGATGATCTGCGCAACCGTGATCTCGGCCGGGGCGCGCGGCAGCCGGTAACCGCCCTTGGCGCCGCGCGACGAGCTGACGAGACCGCTTCGCGCCAGCGTCTTCAGGATCTTGCTGACGGTCGGCGCCGCGAGGCCGATGCGCGTCGCGACTTCGGCGGCGCTGTGCACGCGCTGCGGATCGCGCGCCATCGACGCCATGACGACCGTGCCGTAATCGGCGAGCTTGCTCACACGAAACATACAGGACTATTTTAGTCCGAATTGCGTTCCGCCGCAAGCCAGTGCAACGCGCAACTGCAGACGGCGCGTCAGTGCGCCATCAACACCGGGATCGTCGACGCGCGCAGAATCCGGCGCGTCACGCCGCCGAGCACGAGCTCGCGCGTCCGCGCGTGACCGTAGCCGCCCATCACGACGAGGTCGCTCGAAAGGTCGGCGGCGCGGTCGAGCAACCATTCGCCGACGCTCGTGCTCGGCGACCCATGGCGCTCGATGTCGACGTTCACGCCGTGCCGGGCAAGCCAGGCGCGAAGCCGCGTGCCGGCAAGGCGATCGGAAACGTCTGCCTCGCTGTCTTCGTCGACGGCGATCACGTCGACCCGCTGTGCCTGCTCGAGCAGCGGCAGTGCATCGCCGATCGCCCGCGCCGCCTCGCGGCCGCCGTTCCACGCGATCAGCACGCGCTCCGCGAGTGCGGCCGGGGCGCCGCCATGCGGCACGACGAGCGTCGGCCGGCCGGACGACAACAGGACGTTGCTGACGAGCGCATCGCCGAAGCCGGCTGCGGAAGGACGATGCTGCCCGACGATGAAAAGATCGCAGCACCGCGCGTGGGCGACCGCGGCGTCGATCGGCGCTCCGGCGGGTGCGCGCCAGTCGACCGCGAGACCGGCGGCGCCTGCGGCGTCGCGAAACGCGCGCTCGGCCACGTGCTGCGCTTCGCCGAACTGCGCGAGCCGCCGCTCGACGGCTTCGGGCCGCATCATCGCCGCCGTCGACGGCGCGAGATCGGTGCCGGGAACGATGTAGACGCCGACGAGTTCCGCGTCGGAGCGGCGCGCCAGCGCTATCGCGTAGTCGAGACGGCGCGTCGCCGATTCGTCGTTGTCGAGGTGAACGAGGATGCTGCGGTAGGACATGGCCGAATGATACGACGCCGCCCCAATTCGCACTGACGACCAGTGTGGGATTCGGCCGACAGACGGCAACCTTGCGGACCGCGAAAATGCGGGGCAGAAGGCTCGCCGCGTCGAGCCCACGATCAACGCGTGCAAAACGAGCCCTGCGCACTTTCGTTCGGCCCCGATCAGGCAGCGCCCTGCGCGCCGAGGTCGACGCGCATCCTGGCGCCCGGGCGCAATTGCTGGCGCATCGAGCAGGCAACCCGCCTCGCATTTCTCGTCGACGGCGAGGAGTACTTCGGCGCCGTGCGCAAGGCGCTCGCCCGCGCACGCCACTCGATCCTGATCCTCGGCTGGGACATCGACAGCCGGATGCGGCTCGTTCCCGACGGCGCGAACGACGGCCTGCCCGAGCCGCTCGGCGAATTCCTGAACGCCGTCGTCGCACGTGAGCCGGATCTGCACGGCTACGTGCTGTCGTGGGATTTCGCGATGCTCTACGCGATGGAACGCGAATGGCTGCCGATCTACAAGCTCGACTGGCGCACGCACCGGCGGCTATCGTTCCGGCTCGACGACCGCCATCCGGTCGGTGCGTCGCATCACCAGAAGGTGATCGTCGTCGACGATGCGCTCGCGTTCGTGAGCGGCTACGACCTGACGCGTTGCCGCTGGGATACGAGCACGCATGTGAGGTCGGATCCGCGGCGCGTCGATCACCGCGGCGAGGCGTATCCGCCATTCCACGACGTCGGCGCGATGGTCACCGGCGATTGCGCACGGGCACTCGGCGATCTCGCCCGCGAACGATGGCATCGCGCGACGGGGCACCGGCCGCCGCGAACGCCGATCGGCGACGAGGACGCGCTGTGGCCGGCCGATGTCGCAGCGGCCGCACGCGACATCGACGTCGCGATCTCGCGCACCGAGCCCGCGTTCGCCGGCCGCGCGGCGGTCACCGAGGTCCGCGGACTGCAACTCGATGCCATCGCGCACGCGCGGTCGCATCTCTTCGCCGAGAATCAGTACTTCACGTCGCGGACGATCGCCGATGCATTCGCACGCCGCCTCGTCCAGCAGGAAGGTCCGGAAATCGCGGTGCTGTCGCCGTACATGCAAAGCGGCTGGCTCGAGATTTCCACGATGGGTGCGCTGCGCGCGCGGATCGACCACCGGCTCCGCGCAGTCGACCACCATGATCGCTACCGGCTCTACTGCCCGAAGCTCGACTGGCTCGATCACAACGACGGCTGTCTCAACGTGCACAGCAAGGTGATGGTCGTCGACGATGCCTTGCTGACGATCGGCTCGGCCAATCTCTCGGAGCGCTCGCTCGGTATCGACACCGAATGCAATCTCGCGATCGAAGCCGGCGGCGATCGGCGCATTGCGAAGGTGATCGCAGGACTGCGCAATCGTCTCCTCGCCGAGCATCTCGGTACGACAGCCGACGCGGTGGCGGCAGCGCTATCGCGCGAAGGAAGCCTGCATCGGGCGATCGCGGCGCTCGCGAATGGCCACGAGCGATCGCTCGCCGTCATCGAGCCGCGCTTCGACCCGGCGCTCGATGCGCTGATGCCCGATCAGCACGTATTCGATCCGGAGCAGCCGCTCGATCCCGACCTCGTGGCCGCCGAACTGGCGCCGCAGGACGTGCGCAGCGGCACGCGCGCAAGGTTGATCGGCACCGCGGCGGGCGTCGCGGCGCTGGCCGTGATGGCGGTCGCGTGGCGGTTCACGCCGCTGCACCAATGGCTTGCGCTCGATCGCCTCGTCGACATCGGCACCGCTGTCAGCGAAGAGCCATGGGCGCCGCTCGCGGTGCTGGTCGCATTCGTCGGCGCGGGTCTCGTCGCCTTTCCACTGCTCGTGCTGATCGCCGTGACGGCGCTGGTGTTCGGCCCGTGGCTCGGACCCGTTTACACGATCATCGGCGCGACGGCATCGGCCGCGCTGACGTTCGGCATCGGCCGCAGGCTCGGACGCGAGACGGTGCGCAAGCTCGCCGGAAAGCGCGTCAACGACCTGTCGCGCCGGCTCGCGAAGCGCGGCCTGATTGCGATCGCGTTCGTGCGCATGCTGCCGATTGCACCGTTCTCGATCGTCAACGTCGTCGCCGGCGCCTCGCACATTCGCTGGAGCGATTTCCTGCTCGGCACCGTCATCGGGCTTTTGCCCGGCATCGTGACGATGACGTTCTTCGTCGATCGCGCGATCGCCGCGCTGCGGGACCCCGGGCCCGATACGCTCGGCCTTCTCGCGCTCGCGCTGGCGCTGATCGTCGCGCTGGCCGTCGTGCTGCGGCGGATGCTGCGCGGACGCGGGCGCGGCGATACGTCGGCGCCGGCTTAGCATGGCGGCGGAACGTGCCGCCTACATGCCGGCGGGCGGCGCCGCGGCGTCGGCGACCGCGCTGCGCGTTGCCACCTGGAACATTCATGGCGCCGTCGGCATTGACGGCCGCTATGCGCCCGCGCGCATCGTCGGCGTGCTGCGGGAAATCGATGCGGACGTCGTGGCACTGCAGGAAGTCGCGTCGGAGGAGGCGCATACGAGCTTCCTCGCCGACCTCGAGCGCGACACCGGCTATCACGTCGTCGCCGGTCTTCTGCGGCAGCGTCACGGCTCGGATTTCGGCAATGCGATACTGTCCAGGTTTCCCGTGCGCAGCGTCGAGCATCTCGATCTCGCGGTCGACCATTACGAGCCGCGCGGTGCGCTCGATTGCTGCATCGATCTCGGGCTGCGGCCACTTCTGCGCGTCGTGGCGACGCACCTGGGTTTGCGTCCCGGCGAGCGGCGCGAGCAGGTTCGCCGCATACTGGCCAGGGTCGAATGCGACAGCCCGCGTCCGACGCTGCTCATGGGCGACCTGAACGAGTGGTACCTGTGGGGGCGTCCGTTGCGCTGGTTGCATTCGCACTTTCGTGAAATGCCGGCGGCGCCGCGCACGTTTCCGGCGCGCCGGCCCGTGTTCGCGCTCGACCGGATCTGGGTATCGCCGGCGGGTTCGCTGCGTCACGTGGCACGCCATGCGACGCCGCTCGCGCGAAGCGCGTCGGATCATCTGCCGGTGGTCGCCGAGATCATGGTCTAAACGGTTCCGATCATTTCGGGACACGTCCAGGCTCTCTGAGCCCAAGCGAGGCGTCATGCGTTTCTCCGTCGTGCTGATGCAGTTGATCCTCGCCGCGATCGTCGGCTATGCGGCGGGCCGCTACGCGCAGGACGAGGCGCCGCGAAACGCGTTGCCGCCCGCGACGGTGCCTGGCCCGGCAATACCGGTCCCCGCGCCGCCCGCTGCAGCGCCGGCGGCCGTGCCGCCGCCCGCGACCGCGGAGAACGCAATGGGCGCGGCACTCAGCATCAGCTTTCGCAGCGCCGTTCAGCGCGCCGCGCCTTCGGTACTGACCGTGCATTCGGCGCGATCGGTGGCGCGGGGGCCGCTCGGCCTCGGCGGCCGCGCATTGTTGAGCGAAGGGCTCGGCTCGGGCGTGCTGATCGACGGCGACGGCGACGTCGTCACGAACAACCACGTCGTCGAAGGCGCGAACGAGCTGGCCGTGTCGCTGCCCGACGGCTCGATCCGCGGCACGAAGCTGGTCGGCGTCGATCCCGATTCGGATCTCGCATTGCTGAAGATCGATCCGACCGGGTTGCACCCGATCGTGATCGGGGATTTGAAGAATGCCGCGGTCGGCGACGTCGTGCTCGCGGTCGGCAACCCGCTCGGCGTCGGCCAGACGGTCACGCAAGGCATCATCAGCGCGCTCGGTCGCAAGGGCATCGGCATCAACCCGATCGAGAATTTCATCCAGACCGATGCGGCGATCAATCCGGGCAATTCGGGCGGCGCGCTGGTGGACACATCCGGCCGGCTGATCGGCATCAACTCGATGATCCTCTCGCGCGGCGGCGGCTCCGAAGGCATCGGCTTCGCGATACCGATCGATCTCGCGCAGAAGGTGATCGCGAGCCTCAAGAAGAACGGTCGCGTCGCGCGCGGGTGGCTCGGCGTGTCGACGATGCAGCCGTCGCGCGGCCAGCAAGGCGCGCTCGTGGCCGCCGTGCAACCCGGCGCGCCGGCCGATCATGCGGGGATCAAGCCGGGCGACGTGATCGTCGGCTTCGGCGACCACCGGATCGAGCAGCCCGAGGACCTGGCCGGTGCGACGCTCGAGCTCGAGCCGGGCACGCACGTGACGCTCGACATCGAGCGCGGCGGCAAGCATCGCAACGTCGACGTCACGCTCGGCACGCGGCCGGCGCCGCGCCGCGAACTGAACCGCTGACGCTACGACGTGCCGGCGAGCTTGGTCACGAGCGTCGCGAACCGGTCCATGTAGGCCTGCAGGAACTCGCGCTTGCTCTCGTCGACGAAATGACCATCGTTGTCGACGGGATCCGGGCGAAAGGAGATGTAGGCTTCGCCCCCCATGACCAGCACGCCCAGGATGCCGAGGATCTGCCGCAGATGCTGTTGACCGACGGCCGTTCCGATGGCACCGAACGACGTCCCGGTGATCGCCGCCACCTTGCCGCGCCAGACGTTCTTGTCGGTCGGCTTCGACCCCCAGTCGATCGCATTCTTCAGCACGGCCGGTAACGAGCGGTTGTGCTCGGGCGTCACGAAGAGCAGCGCCGGATAGTGCCCGACGTCCGCGGCGAAGCGGCGAACGGTCTCGGGCCGATCGGCCTCGAGATCCTGGTTGTACATCGGCAGATCGTCGATGCCGATCCAGCCGAAATCGAGCCGATCCGTTTCGAGATTGGCAAGCGCTTTCGCCAGCCTGCGATTGATCGATTCGCGGCGATTGCTGCCGACGATGATCCCCACTTTCGGTTTCGTCATGGCGTTGCCTCCCGGCCGGTTGATGGAAGCGCTCATCGCGCCGCGGCGCCGAGATAGGCGCGCCGCAGGTCCGGATGATCGCGCAGTTCGGATGCGCTACCTGCCGCGACGATGCGGCCCTCCTCGATCAGATACGCGCGATCGGCGATGTCGAGCGCCATCGCGACGTTCTGCTCGACGAGCAGCGCCGCGGTCCCGGCCGCGTGCACGTCGCGGATCGCGCGGAACATCGCCTGCACCATCAAGGGTGAAAGGCCGAGCGACGGCTCGTCGAGCAGCAGAAGCCGCGGCTTCGCCATCAGCGCACGGCCGATCGCGACCATCTGCTGCTGGCCGCCCGAGAGCGAACCGGCCGGCGCGTCGAGCTTGTCGCGCACCGCGGGGAACAACGCGCAGATGCTTTCGATCGTCGCATTGCGCGTGCTGCGCGCCGCCGCGCGATACGCGCCGATCTCGAGGTTCTCGCGCACGCTCATCCGCGCAAACAGCCGCCGCCCCTCGGGAACGAGCGCAATGCCATGCTCGCAGTAGCAGTGCGGCGGAAGGGCGATCAGATCGTTGCCGTCCATCGTCATTCGCCCGGCGGCCGCCCTGTGCACGCCGGCGATCGCATTGACGAGCGTCGTCTTGCCGGCGCCGTTCGGGCCGACGAGCGAGACGAGTTCGGCGGCGCCGATCGCGAGCGAGACGTCCCGCAGTGCCGGCGCGGCGCCGTAGTTGACGCAGAGACCGCGCACGTCAAGCATGGGCGACGCCGAGATAGGCCTCCGCGACGTCGCCGCGTGCCATCACGGCCGATGCGTCGCCTTCCGCGAGCACGCGCCCCTGGTCGAGCACGACGATGCGATCCGACAGCGCGGTGACCACGCGCATCACGTGCTCGACGAGGACGATCGTCGTGCCGCCTTCGCGAATGCGCTCGATCAGCGCGACGGCATCGTCGATCTCGGCGGGCGTCAATCCGGACAGCACTTCGTCGAGCATCAGTAGACGCGGCTTCGCGGCGAGGGCGCGTGCGAGCTCGAGGAATTTCGTCTGGTGCAGGTTGAGGGCCCCGGGCAGAAGGGCGGCGCGTGTCGAAAGCCCCGTGAACGCGAGCCAGTGCTGTGCGTCGGCATTCGCCTGCGGCCGATCGCGCTTCGCGGCGCCGAACATCGCCGTCAGCGCGACGTTGTCGCGCAACACGAGATGGGCGAACGGACGCGGCACCTGGTAGGTGCGCGCGATTCCGGCGCGCGCGATCCGATGCGCGGGCATGCCGGCAAGCTCGACGCCGGCAAAGCGGACGCTGCCGGCATCGGGGGCGTAGTGGCCGCTGACGACGTTGATCAACGTCGACTTGCCCGACCCGTTGGGACCGAGCACGCCGAGGATCTCGCCGTCGCGCACGTCGATGTCGACGCCGTCGAGCGCGCGCACGCCGCGAAACGATTTGCGCAGGCCGCGCACGACGAGAAGCGGCGCACCGCGGTTCGCGCGCACCGTGCGAACCGCGATATCGGCGCCCGCGGTCGCTGGCGGCATCGCGGCCGCTTCGCGCGGGGCGCGCGGCGACCTGCGCCATACGCGACCGAGAATGCCGTTCGGCATGAACAGCACGGCGCCGACGAGAATCGCGCCGGTGATCGCCTTGCCGGCAACGGCGTGATCGGCGGCGGTCGATGCGTACAGCAGTATCGTGATGATCAACGCGCCGAGCGCGGGTCCGGCGAAGTGCCGCGTGCCGCCGAGCACGCTCATCAGCACGACCGTCAGCGGCACCGTGATGTTGAACGTGCTGCCGGCCGTCACGTACGAGACGAACAACGCCTGCATCGCACCGGCCAGGCCGGCGAGCGCGCACGAAACACCGAAGGCGACGAGCTTGCACGCGTAGGTCGGCACGCCCATGACTTCGGCTGCGTCTTCGTCGTCGTGGATTGCGAACAATGCGAGGCCGAGCCGCGACGTCGCGATCGCGCGCGCGAGCACGAGCGTGACGACGGCGAGCGCGAGCGCCATCAGGTAGAACGCGCCCGCCGCGGTTGGCGCGATCGCGGGCACCGGAACGGTCGAGAGATAGACGCCGGGACCGCCGTCGATCGGGGTGTTCTGCACGATCGTCGCGAGCACGAACGTCACCGCGAGCGTCAACAGCGCGAAGAGCTCGCCGCGCACGCGGCGCACGCGAAACACGACGGCGCCGAGCGCGACGCCGAGAAGCGCTGCGACGAGTGCCGCCGCGGGCAGCGTCCACAGGAATGGAACGCCAAACGTGCCGGCCAGCACGGCCGCCGTATACACGCCCGCGCCGTAGAACGCACCGTGGCCGAACGAGAAATATCCGGAGTAGCCGGACAGGATGTTCCACGACGTCGCGAGTACGATCCAGTGCAGCACGAGGTAGAGGAACGACGCGTAGAACGCCGGAAGCGGCAGGAACGCAATCGCCGCGAGTGCGCAGCCGGCCGCGACGACGGCAACGATCGGACGGTCGAGCTTCAGGTTCGGCCCGGCCGCAGGAGCAAGAGCGCGATCAGCAGCGTGAACGACACGATCGGCGCCCACGACGGCGAGGCCACCGCCATCGTGATCGCTTCCGACACGCCGATCGCCGCACCGGCGAAAAGGGGGCCGAGCGCCGATCCCAGTCCTCCGAGCATGACCGCGGCGAACACGACACCGATCCACGCGTACATCGACGACGGCGTCAGCGTGAACGAGAGCGCGAGACAGACGCCGGCGATGCCGGCGAGCGCGCCCGACACGCCGGCGATCGTCAGCGCATGCGCTTTCGCGTTGATGCCGAACGCCGCGGCGATCGGCGCGTCCTCGGCGAGCGCGCGCAACGCGCGGCCGAGCCGCGTGTAGCGCATCGCGGCGTAGATGCCGAACGACAGTGCGACTGACAACACGAGCGTGATCAGTTCCGGTACCGGTACGAACAGTCCGCCGATGCGAAGCTTCTCACCGGCATAGACCGATTCGAGCCTGCGGAAATCGGCGGTCCAGTAGCCCTGGATCCCGGCCTCGACGATCGCGGTCATACCGAACGTCGCGAGCAGCGAATTGAGCGGCGACAACGAAAAGCGCGCGAGCAACGCTTGCACGGCGATCCCGAGCGCCGCGAAGAGCGGCACGATCAGCACGAGCGTCAGCAGCGGATCGATGCCGCCAACGCCCGCGAGCTGGTAACAGAGATACGCGGCGAGGAAGGCGAACGCGA
>Ga0134125_10001903_pt1 | contig 25166 bp, 24 predicted proteins | sample KB31751_FD_96464 | JGI IMG/M metagenome (GOLD analysis project Ga0134125, IMG submission 96464) | Terrestrial soil microbial communities with excess Nitrogen fertilizer from Kellogg Biological Station, Michigan, USA - KB3-175-1 | ecosystem: Environmental > Terrestrial > Soil > Unclassified ...
GATTTCTTGGCAAGGGCTGGCCGCTGTTGCGAAAGCCGGAGTTCCCGCTGCGCTATCGCTTGCGGCTGGGACCTGCCTTGCGCGTCGATCGCGACCTCGCCAGCTTCGTCGCCGAGTTGCACGGGCGATATCGCAGCGCGCTTGACGATCGCGACGCCTGACCCACCGAGCACGCCATCGTCCCTTGGCCACGCATCTCGTTCTTATCCCGAGCTACAACACGGGGGCGAGGCTCTTCGACACCGTTGCCGCGGCGCGGGCGGTGTGGAGCCCGGTCTGGGTGGTGATCGACGGCAGCACCGATGGAACCGGCACCGAGCTCCAGCGCCGCGCCGCGACTGATCCGGGGCTGCGCATCATTCTGCGCGCGCGGAATGGCGGCAAGGGCGCGGCCATTCTCGACGGGCTGCGCGCCGCCTCGGCAGCGGGCTTCACCCATGCCTTGACCATGGACGCCGATGGCCAGCATCCCGCTGCTTTCATTCCGGATTTCATGGCGGCATCGCAGGCGGAGCCCGATGCCTTCATCCTCGGCGTGCCGGTGTTCGATGCGAGCGCGCCGCGCTTGCGGGTCGTCGGTCGCCGCGTCTCCAACGCCTGGGCCGATCTCGAGACGCTCTGGGCCGGGATCGGCGATTCCCTGTGCGGGTTTCGCGTCTATCCGATCGGCGCGCTGCAAGGGGTGATGGAAAGAAGCGTCTGGATGCGCCGCTTCGATTTCGATCCCGAAGCCGCGGTGCGGATGTGCTGGAAGGGAGTGCGCCCGATCGCGCGGCCGGCGCCGATCCGCTATTTGACGCGCGAAGAGGGCGGGGTATCGCACTTCAACTATGTCCGAGACAATCTCCTGCTGACATGGATGCATGCCCGGTTGTTTCTCGGCTTCGTCTGGCGCTTGCCCTTGTTGCTGGCGCGCCGCGTCAGATCATCCCGCCATTGATCGAGATGAGCTGGCCGGAAATATAGGCGGCCCGGTCGGACGCCAGAAACGCGACCAACTCGGCCACCTCCTCGGGCTTTCCGGCGCGCTTCATCGGCACGAGACGGTCGATGGTCTCTTTCGTGAAGGCCGCATCGCTCATCGGCGAGGCGATGATCCCGGGCGCCACCGTGTTCACGGTAACGCCCCGACTTGCGAGCTCGAGCGCGAGCGAGCGGGTGGCGCCGTGCAGCCCGGCCTTGGCGGCGGCGTAGTTGGTCTGGCCGCGATTGCCGGCGATGGCGGAGGCCGAGGACAGGTTGACGATCCGCCCCCAGCGGGTACCGATCATCGCCATCAACAGCGGCTTGGTGACGTTGAAGAATCCGTTGAGCGAGACGTCGATCACGCGCAGCCATTGCTCGCGGCGCATCGCCGGCATCGCCGCATCGTCGTGAATGCCGGCATTGTTGACGAGAATCTGGATCGGGCCGCTGTCCAAAAGCCGAATGAGGGCGGTTTCGGCGGCTGCCGCATCGGTCACGTCGAAAGCGAGGGCTTCAGCGCTGCCGCCGGCTTTGACGATCGCGGCGGCCTCTGCAGCGGCGCGCTCCAGCCCCTCATGCGCGTGGATATAGATGTGATGCCCCGCCGCCGCGAGCGTGCGCGAAATCGCCGCGCCGATCGCCCCGCTGCCGCCCGTGACGAGAACGCGCTTCACAGCGCCTCCGCGTCGAGAATGACGGTCGCCCGTCCCGCCACGAGCTCGCGCCCGTCGCCGCGGACGGCAAAGGAATAGGCGACTTGCGCCGCCTCGCCCATCAGCTGCCTCGCCTCGATCTCGAGATCGCCCGCGATATCGTCGAGCCGATCGCAGCGGCAGGCGATTTCGCGCAGGCTCGCGATATAGCCGGCGCGCGGCCCCGCGCCGACATTGCCGGCAAGCCCGCCATGAAGCGCCATCGCCTGCGCGGCGAATTCCACCGCGCAAAGCGCGCCAAGGCGGCCGTCCTGACGCAGCGGGTTGTCGAGCGCGCGATGCCGGCTCGACCAGCAGCGGATCGAGCCCTCGTCCCAGGCGACCACGCCGTCGAGCAAAACCATCGCGCCGCGATGCGGGATGAGCCGCGCGATCTCCGCGCGCGTCATGGCTGGCGCCGGCGCTACCATGGCGGCGGCGCGACCGCGATCGCGAGGCGATTGCTACTGACATAGTCCAGTACCAGATCGGCATGATCGCCGCGCGCGAGCGCCAGCAGCAGAGGCAGGCTGCGCGCTGCGGGATTGCCGCGGCGCAAGGTTTCGAGCGCGGAATCGGTCATCTTGGTGGGCGTCGGCATCTCTTCGCCGAGGGAGAGCATCAGTCGGCCGAAGCTTGCTGGCGTGGGCTTGGGCGTCAGGACGAGCGCGACGGCGAAGGTCGAGCCGATCGGCCGAACGCTGTGAAGCGGCTCGGGATAGGGCAGGTCATAGGCGATCAAGGCGACGGCGCGATCATCGAAAGTCGCCTGCGCGACGGCATCGAGGAGTCCCGCGGAAAAACTCGCATCGAACGCACAGAGGCTTGTCGAAGGCTCGCGCGAATGCGTGGCGATCGTCCAATAACCCGCCGGCGCGTTGTGCACCGAATTGTGAAACCGCATCGGCGACACGTCCAATTCGGCGGAGTCCAAGGCGTCGAGAATGCCGTGGAGCGTCTCGCCATCGCCGCCCGAGGAGGTGAAGACCGTGGCGGTCGCGCTCGGATCGCGACCGGCATGGGCGAAGGCCTCGGAGCCGACCTGAAGCGCGAGGCGCACCGTCGCCACTGTGCGCCGCCGCTCATTGGCGGGGAGTAGCGGGCTTGGCGGCAGTGCGAGCGGCGCGGGCTCGTAGGCGCGGTTGCCGGCGAGCACGTCGCGGCAGGCGGTCCAACCCTCAAGACCCGCCGCCCAGACGCCGAGCCCTTCGACATAGGCCTTCATGGTGTGGCGCGTCCGAGGATGAGGCTGCAATTGCTGCCGCCGAAGCCGAAGGAATTGCTCATCACCCGCGCGACGCGGCCGGAGCGGGTCTTGAGCAGATAGCCGCAGCGCAGCGCCGGATCGAGGGTTTGCGTGTTTGGGCTGCCGGGCATGAAATCGTGGCGAATGGCGAGCGCAGAGATGATGGTCTCGACGATGCCCGCCGCGCCGAGCGTGTGTCCGGTCGCGCCTTTGGTCGAACTGCACGGCGTTTGCGAGCCGAAGACCTGCGTTATCGCCGCGTCCTCGGCGGCATCGCCGACGCGCGTCGCCGTGCCGTGGAGATTGATGTAATCGATTTCCCGTGTTCCCAATCCGGCCGAGGCGAGGGCACGCTCCATCGCCAGGCGTGCGCCCTGTCCGCGCGGATCGGGCGTCGACATGTGATGCGCGTCGTTGCTCTCGCCGAGGCCGAGCAGCAGGATGTCGTCGCGATGGCCGCGGCTCCCGGCTTTCTCGAGCAGCGTGAATCCCGCGGCCTCGCCGAGCGACAGCCCGTCGCGAGCTTCATCGAAAGGTCGGCACGGCGCCTCGGCGGTGAGGCCAAGCGCGCGAAATCCATAGATCGTGGTGGAACAGAGCGAGTCCGCGCCGCCGACGATCGCCGCATCGCAAAGGCCGGCGGCCATCATGCGCGCCGCATTGCCGAAGGCCTTGGCGGTCGTCGCGCAGGCGGCGGAGATCACGACCGCCGGCCCTCCCAAGCGAAACATCCGCGCTGCAAGGGCGCCGAGGGCGAAGGTGTTGTGGGTTTGGGCATAACGGTAATCGGCGGGAAGCTTGCCGGTCTGCGCGTCGCGCCGGCGATAGGCCTGCTCGGTGCTCGCAATGCCCGATGTGCTGGTGCCGAGAAAGATGCCGATGCGGCCGGCGCCATAGCGCTCGCGCGCGGCCGCGACCGCAGCGGCGAACGCGCCGTCCTGCAGGGCCAGCGCCGCGAGCCGGTTGTTGCGGCAGTCGAACTCGGCGAGGCCGGGCGGCAGCGGCGAGTGAAGCGGCAGGACGACCTCGCCGACGGCGGTGGTAAGGCCACCCTCGAAGTGGCGCCGGTTAAGCCCGCTGCGTCCCGCTTGAAGCGCGGCGAGCATCGCCTCGAGCCCCGAGCCGAGGCAGGTGATGAGCGAAAACGCGGTGAGGCGGAGCGGCTGCACGCGGTGATCCTAGGAGGGCCGTGGATCGTGCGGCTGCCGCTCTTCCGGCGGCATGGCGCCGCGCGACGTCGCCCCGCCCGTCACGGCATCGCTCCGGCAATCCGGGGCGGGCGGGCAAGCGCCGCAAGGCGCGCATCGACTTCGGCGGTCTCGCGATCGATATAGGCGTAAAACCGCCGATAGAAGGCGCTGAACGCGGCGCCGTCGGTGTCGTGTCCGCTCGCCAGCGCTTCGGCCAGCGGCCGGCGCTCGGCCTCGATGCGGCGGTAGAGCGCGGCGAAGTAGCGCAAATTGGCTTCGATATCGGTATAGCGCGGCTGCGCAAAGATCGCATCGAAGCGCCGCTGATAGGAGCCGAAGACCGGATCGTCGTAGAAGATCAGCTTCACATCCGTATCGTAGATGTCGTTGTCCGCGATCGCGCGCGCCGCGGCCGCGAGTCCGCCCGGCTCCTCCGGCAGCGCACCGTCCTCCATCAGTGCGCGCCGCGCCGTGGGATCGCGATAGAGCGCGTCGATATTGGTCAAATCCATGTTGTTGAGCCGCCACATGGTGTTGACGAATTCGTTCTTTGGCACCGGAAAGTCGAACGCCGAGATCAGGAAGAACCGCTCCGTCTCCCAATCGCGCCATAGCCCGGCCGCGGCGAGCGCATTGTGGACGAGATGCGTGCAGTTATTCTCGAGGACGTTCCATTCGAAATCCTTTTTGCCATCCTTATAGGGCGCGTTGACGCCGTTCAAATAGGCGACGACCTTGCCCATTTGCGCGCGGCTCATGGGAACGCGCGCGCAATAGCGGTCCCGGGCAAAGGCGATCGCGTAATCCGTTCCGATCGACACCTCATACATGTAGTCGCGCCTGTCGGTGCCCGGCGGCATGTCGTCGAACACCACCGAGTGAAACACGATGCCGTCGTAGAGCCCCTTTGCCTTGGCCTCGTCCTGGGTGCGCGCATAAGCCGCGCGGGTGAGCCGCGCGTTCGGCGGCAGGTCGCCGCGGAAGAAGAAGTCGCGGCCATCCGTCGCCACCCAATTGGCGTTCTTGAAATGCGCATTGACGCTGAGGCCGACGCCTTGCTCGGCAGCCGGCGTGTCCGGCGCGCACAGCCCGATGGTCGGATAGTCGGCATCGCGCTCGCGGCAGACGCCGTTGAGATAGAGCACCGAATGGCCGCCGGGGCCGCCGCTGGTGTCGGCGCCGAAGCCCGGCTTCTTCTTGATTTGCGAAACGGCGCACAGCTCGGCGAAATAGGGATAAAGCCGCGCATAAAGCGCTTCGTTGTCGGGCGGGACGGCGACATCGAAGGTGGCGTTGCAGCCGGCGAGCCACAGCATGGCGGCGATGACCGTGGCGACCCGATACCGATGCATCCGCGACTTCACTTTAGCCTCCCTCGCAGGAGCATACAGCACCGAACCGTGGAAAAGTCCAGTTTTGCCCTCACCCGCAGGCCGAGTTCGCGCGTGCAACAGAGTCGCCGGCGAGCATCCGATCCCAGAGGCGAGCCCAGCTTGGCCAGTCGTGAGCCCCCTCGATCTCGACAATCCGCGAGGGCGGCAGGAGCTCGGCCAGGAGCCGCGAGGCGGCGGCAAAGCGGTCGGAGCGGCCATAGCCCAGCCAGAGAGCCGGCCATTGCTCCGGCTGCCGGCCATAGTGTTTCAGCCGCGCGAGCAACCGGCGCTCATGGTCGTCTTCGGCCAGCGCCCCGGGCTCCCAGGCCTTGAAGCCGCCGGCGCGCTGGACTTCGGCGATGAGGCCGGCCGTCCCGAGGAACGGCGCAAGGAGGACGATGCCCTCGATCGGAACCGGGCCTTCGGCAAGGAGCAGGGCGCCGAAGCAGCCGAGCGAAATCGCGGCAAGCCAGACCCGCCGATGGCGCGATGCCGCCGATTGCAGAAGAGCCGCAAGCTCTGCGCCGACCGTGCCGTCGAGATAGAGGTCGAGATCGGACTCGGCGATGAGAATCTCGGCCTCGGGGCGGCGCTCTCGCGCCCGATCGACGAAGCCGTAGCGAAGGAAATCCTCGGCCCGCATATCGAAACCTGGAATAAACACGAGGAGGATCGGGTTGGGCGATGCCGCGACCGCTGGATAGGAGGTGGTGCGGATCCGGGACGGATCGCTCATCGGCGCGCCGCGGGGATCGCCTCGCCGCCATCGCTCGTCAGGATCGCGGAGAAGACAAGGCTCAAGAAGGCGCCGATCGCGACCGTCGAGCCGATGCCGTGCAGCACCGGCAGCCGCGCGAAGGAGAGAATGCCGAAACCGATGACGGTGCAGATATTGGCAAGCACGAGCGAGGCGACCATGCGCTCGCTGGTCGCATCGGTCCAATCCTGCCGCTCGAAGAAGATGCAGTAATTCGATCCGACCGCGACGGTCAGAAGCAGGCCGATGAGATTGAAGATCGACAGCTTGCCGCCGCCGAGGGTGAGCAAGGCGGTCGTCACCGCGACGGCGGCGGCAAGCGGCGCGGCGACGCGCAGGACGCGCCGCACCGAACGCAGGCTGATCGCAAGGAGAACGAGGATGACGAGGCTGCCGATCGACGCGAGCATCAGTGCCTCGCTGCGATAGACTTCGAGAAGCTCATTCGACTGAGATTTGAGATCGACGAAAATCGCGTCGGGAACGCCGCTTGTCGCGATATCATGCGCGACAAGCGCCGGATCGGCGAGCCCGTGGAGCGAGAGCAACGCGGTCCAGCCGCTGTCGCGGCGCAAAAGCAGCGAATCGAGCTTCAGCGCGAGGCTCGTGCCATCGAACGCCTTGCGGTCGAGAATCCCGCCGGCGCGGGCTTTTTCGACATCGGCGATGAACGGGTCAAACGCATTCGGCTGAAAGGGCAGGCCCTCGAGCGCTGACGCCAGCCGCGCCCGCAGCGTCGGCCCGTCCGGTAGAGCCGCCAGTCTCGCACGCTGCGTCGCGGCGCTCGGCAAATAGCGCGTCGATGCATCGAAGCCGGTGAGCGCCTTGCGGGCGACGAGCTTGTCGAGCACCGCCGACAAGCGTTCGCTCGCGGCAAGGGTTTGCTGCTCCTCGGGCGTGGTGACGAGGACGAGATAGCGCACATCCGGCGCGCCGATATCGCCGCGCAGCGTTTGGTCGAGCTTCTGGTCGCTCGCGGGAATGGGGCTGAGGCTCGAAAGGTCGTCCTCCCAAAAGCTGCCGCGATGGAGCGCCAGCGCCGCCAGCGCCGCGACGACCAGCAGAGCCGCGGGAATCCGCAAAAGCAGCGCGCGACGAACCACCGCGAGGAGCGCCGGGGCAAAGACGCCGGAGCGGGCGGTCGCGAAATTGACCGGCAGAAGCGCGGGCAGAACGAAGCGCGTCACGCCGACGGCGACGAGCAGCCCGGTGATCGAGAAGAGGCCGAGCTGCGCAAAGCCGGTGAAGCGCGAAAACAACATGGCGCTGAAGCCGCATACCGAGATCAGCACGCCGAGCCGCAGGATCGGCCAGATCCGCGGCAGGGTTGCCGCCGCCGTGGCGCCGGGCGCCGTCTGGGTGAAGAGATAGATCGCGTAATCGACCGCCTCGCCGATCAAGGTGACGCCGAAGCCGAGCGTGACCCCATGGACGAAGCCGAAGCCGAGGCTAACCGCGGCGACGCCGGCGAGGGCGCCGCTGGCGACGGGGACGAGCGCCAGCACCAGGATCAACGGCGAGCGATAGGTGAAGAGCAGGATGGCCGAGACGAGGAGCGTCGCGATGAGCGAAAGCCAGGTGATGTCTTCCTTCATCTCCGTCTTGGTGTGAACGGCGAAGACCGCGGGGCCGGTGACCAGCAAGCGTGCGGACTGCGCCGCCGGCACCGCGCCGCGCGCCGCGGCAAAAGCATCTTCGAGCGCCACGAGCGCGGATTCCTGCCGCTCGATGTCGAATCCGGCGGCCTTTGTCTGCACGACGATCAGCGCGTGGCTGCCGTCGCGGGAGAACCAGACGCCGTCGCGCGAGGCGGGACGGTTCTCGCCCGCGAATTCGTCGGTCAGGGCGAGGATCGCGCCGGTCGGATCGGCGGGCAGGCTGCGCTTGACGATGCCGCCGAGATCGGAGCTCAACAGCCGAAGATCGGCGAGGAGGGCCTGATGGAGGCCGGCAACCGTGAAGCTCTCCGGCGTGACGCTTGGGCTGAGCAGATAGCGGTTCTGCCAGACGAGCTGATAGTCGGCTTGAAGACCGGCGCCCACCCCGGCGCCTTCGCCATTGTTCACCAGCACGAAGTCCGCATCGCCGCGCAGACGCTGGGCGAATGCCTTGCTGAGCTCGGCCAGCGCCGGCGCGGGTGCGCCCTCGAGGCCGATGAGGATCAGCCGCGAAGCGACGCCGTTCTGCATCTGCTCGACCAGGATTTGCTCGGCGGGCGAGGGCGAGCGCGGCAGGAACGCCGTCATATCGGCGCTGAACCGCGTCGTTGCGATGATGGCGATGGAACCCGCGATCATCACCAGCCAGAGAATCACCGCGGCTTTGCCGCGCGTCACGGTGAATCCTCGGTGATGGTCATGTCGGTGCGGTCGCCTTCCTGTTCGAGGGTGAGGATGTGCCGGATACTGTGGCCCTCGCCGAAAATCAGGATCGTGCGGACCAGCTGCTTGATCTTCGAATCCTGCGGCACGAGCGACAACGTCCAGGATGCGGGGGTGCCTTCGAGCTTCAGCGTATAATATTTCTCGAGCGCGGCGCGATCGCCCGCGAGGGTGCCGCGAACGCCTTCGATGATCGCCCAGATTTCCGGATAGTCCTCCAGCCGCAAAGTCCGGGATTTTCCCTCGCGGTCGATGGTCAACAAGTCGCCGTCGACGATCAGCCGCTCCGTCTGCGGCTCGAGCGTGATTTTGCTCAGTTGGTCCGGCGCGCGATAAGAGAGGGTGCCGCTGTCCACCAACGGCTCCTTCAAGAGATGAAGATAGCGGCGCTCGACGAAATGGGCCGATGCGGACTTCACCGCGGCCAGATCCTGCATCAGCTGCGCGAGGCCCCATTCCGGCTGGGCGCGAAGGCCGATCGTAGGCGCGCCGATGGCGATCCCCACAGCCAGCGCCACGGCGGCGATCAGGCGGCTCAAGCCGGGTTTATTTCCAGAAGTCATAGAAATTGAACCAATTGTAGGGTGCCGACCGGCAATAATGCTCGAGGCGCGCGACGTAGCGGCGCAAGGCGAGAATGACTTCCTCGCGATGCGTGCCGCGGGGCAGATCGCTGAAATCGACGAGCGGCTCGAAATGCACCTCATAGCGGCGGCCGCCGCGATAGAGCCCGACCATCAAGAACACGCGGCGGCGCAAAATCGCCGCGAGCCGAAACGGCCCGACGGGAAAACGCGCTGGCGCGCCGAGAAATTCGATTTCCATTTCCTCTTCTTCGCCCGGCGAAATCCCGCGATCGGCGAGAATCCCGACCAGGTATCCCTGGTCGAGCTGATGCTCGACGGCCAACATCGAATCCGACTGGCCGAGCGAGATCACCTCCAGCGCCAGCCTCGGATTGATGGCGTTGAGCACGGAATTGATCTTGCGGGCATTCTCTTCATACATCAGGAGGTTTATCTTGACGTCGGGTTGACGATGGGCGAGAGCGCGAAGAATCTCGAAGCTTCCCAAATGCGCGCCGAACAGAAAACCACCCGAGCCGCGCGCGAGTTCCGACTTGGCGAGCTCTTCGCCCTCGATCGCCACATCGAACAAATCCATCTGGTCGTTGAGCAGGTAGACCCGATCGAGCGCGCAGGAGGCGAAAGCGACGTAGTGGCGAAAGAGATCGCCAGGGCTCGGCTCGCGCTCGAGGACGCGGCGCAAATAGCCGCGGGACGCGGCGCGCGAGGCCTTGGAGAAGGCGAGGAAGTAAAGGCAAATCGGGAAGAGCAGCAGGCGGGTGACGCTGCGGCCCAAATGCAGCGCGATCCACACGATGAGCTTGATTGCGGTCGCGGCGCCGCGCTCGCGCCGGGTCAGCCAAGCCCGCTCGCCGCTCTGCGGATGAGTCATTCCGATTTGCTCGCGGCGCGAAGCGTTCCGCTGGCTGCAACCTGCTCCGCGCCGGCGAGAACACGAAACTGCAAGACGCCGCGTTCCTCGCGCCATTCGATGCGCACGCGGTCGCCGGGCCGGACCGGCCGGAGGAATTTCACCGCGCGCAGCTCATAAGGAGCGGCAAGCCCCTCGGCTTTGGCGATCGTGCCGATGACGCTGTCGAGAAGCAGCGCCCCTGGGATGATGGGGTTGCCGGGAAAATGGCCTGCTGCCGTGGGATGATCGGGAGCAAACCCTATCTCGCTCGAACCAGCCATTCGCGCGCTATCGGCCGCGTTCGGCGGCGAGGCGGCGGATGACCTCGTGCGGCAGCTTGCCCAGCGCGTTGCGCGGCAATGCGTCGACGAGAACGAGCGGGCGCGGCATGAAAGCCGGGTCGACGCGCTGGCGCAGCGCCGCGAGGATCGCTTGCGTCGACAGGGCCGGCGCGACGGCGAATGCCATGAGCCGCGTCGTCCCGCCCTCGCGCTCCTCGGGCATGACGAATACGCCGTCGCTCACCCCCGGGATCGAATTGAGGTGATAGTTGAGATGCGCGAGCGAGGTGCGTTTGCCGGCGATGTTGACGAGATCGGCGGTCCGGCCATGCAGCAGAAAACGCCCGCCGCCGCGCAGCTCGATCTCATCGCTCAAGAGAAATTCGCCGCCGCTCGCGGCATCGACGGCCCAGCTGCCCGCCGCGTCCTGGCGAAGCCGGATGGTGTCGATGCAGTCCCAGATCTCGTCCGCCGCCGGCCGGCGAACTGCGATCTGGCCGGCCTCCGAGCAGCCATAGATCTCGAGCATGCGACAGTGAAAGCGCCGTTCTGCCGCTGCGGCGAGTTGCGGCGGCAAAGGGGCGGTCGCGCTCACGACGAGGTCGAGCGCCGGCAAGGGCGCATCGTCGGCGAGAACGGCACGGAGATGGATCGGCGTCGTCACCAGGATGCGCGGCGGCGCGGCCGCGGAGAGGTACGCGGCGACATCGGCGGGATAAAAGGGGCGCTCGCTCAGAAACGCCGCGCCGTGCTGGAGCGCGAGAATGACGGCGGATTCGAGACCGTAACTGTGCTGATGCGGCACCGTGCCGATGACGGTCGCGCCGGACAGGGCCTCGATGCCGAGACGCTTGCCCGCTGCGCGCGATCCGGCGACGAGCGAGCCCCAAAGCCTCGGATAGGCCTTGGGCCGGCCGGTCGTGCCGGAGGTGAAGAGGATCACCGCCTGCTGCTGGGATGGAAAGGCTGGGACCGCGAGAGCGCCGTGGGCGATCTCCAGCCTCTGCGGAAAGCAGAACGTCGCGGCGCTCGTCGCGGGTGGAGCGCCCTCATGGAGGCAATAGAGATCGGGAAAATCCTCGGCCAACTGCTCCAAGGTCGCGAGCGTCTCGTTGGGCGGTAAGAGGCTCACTTGCTCGCGCATCAACGCCGCCGCCAGGCCGACGGTGAAACGGTAGCGATCGGCACAGAGATTGACGACGTGACGGCGCGAGGGAAGCAGCGCCGCGAGCGCCGCGGCATCCGCCAGGAACGCGGCGGCAGTGACCGGGTGTCCTTCGCGATAAGCGACAATGCCGTCGGACTGTTGATGATAAAGGAGCGGAAATTCCGTCGTCATCGGAGGCTGGAGCGAAACGCTCGGCAGGACGACGCGCTCACGCGGAATCGGTCTGTCGCGACGCCCGCTTCGAAAACTCGGCCGCGAACTTCGAAAAGTCGGAGAGCCGGTCGTGCCGGAAGTTCGGGAACCGCACCACGCGATAGGTATATTCGATGGCGAACATCGCCACCACCAGCGGCAGGTTGAGGACATTGATGAAGAGCGACCAGACCGCGAGCGGCGCGAGGAGGAAGAGCGTCAGGGACAGCGCGAGCTGAGCGGCGAAGAAGCAGCACCAGGCCGCCGTAACGTGCCGCGTATAGGCGAGAAGCTCGGGCGGGAGCGGGCCGCGAACCTTGAGGACGAGGCGCGTCAGCACGGGCTCGCGCCCCGGTAGAAGCGAAAGCCCGAAGGCGGCGAGAAGGCTCGAATAGGCGAGGGCGTGGGGAAGCCCCGGCAAGCTCGCGAGATCGAGCCGGCTGATGGCGATGAAGAGAAGCGAGACAAGCAGCGCCGCAATAGACGCGGTTACCCAATGCCGCCGCGAGCCCCGCCGGGCCAGCAGGGCGGCGCCGATGACGAGAAGCTGCAGGGCGGGGATTGCGACAACGAGCGCCGGCCATGTGTCGGTCACCAGCGCGACATGAATCGCAACCGGCGCAAGCGCGAGGATCGCGAGTCCGGCCGCCCGGCAAAGCACGCTCTGGGCGGGCATTCACTTGGTCCGGTGCTGCTGGATGTAGGCGTTCAAGCCGCGCAAGGACTGGAAGATTTTGACGTTGTTCTTGTCGTCGGCACGCAATTTCACGCCGAAGGCTTTGGAAACGGCAAGCGCGACTTCAAGAATATCGATCGAATCGAGACCGAGGCCCTCGCCATAAAGCGGCGCATTCGGGTCGATGTCGCCGGGCGGAACCTCCAAATTGAGGGTTTTGACGATAAGCTGCGCGAGTTCGGTTTCTTGCGCTGATGGCGGGGTGGAATTTATCATATCGACCCATCTCGGTGGCACGGAAAATGGCCATAATCCGCCACAATCCGGCTTGTTACACTCCACGTCGTGGTGTCACGCGCGTGGCGACAAACTACCACCGAATGGCTGATCATGATAGGTCTCAACCCCCCTTTGCCGGGCGCTCCGGCGCCGGTGTCGATGGTCAGGTTTCCGAGAGTTGCGGCGCGGTTGCGCCCTCTTTCGTCGACCCTTCCGGCCGCGCCCGCTGGCGTGCAAGGACGAGGCCGAACAGCAAGAGCTCGGGCAGCGTGCTAAGGGGAATATGCGGCCCGGCGAACATCATCAAGGCCGGAAAGGCGAGCGCGAAAATCAGCACCGCGATTTCCGCTGGGCTGAACCCATCGTCGCCGCGAAGCCTTTCCGCGACGAACCCGGTGACGGCGCCGGTCAGCATCGGCAGGTCGTAGACGAAAGCGTGCGGCGTCGCGAGGAAGGTTCCGGCCAGCAGCCCGCTTCGGGCTTGCCGGCTCGCGCCCGGCCGATAGAGGCGCCAGATGAGAATGGCGGTGCCGGCGGCCAGCGCCAGCTGGACGAGCCGCGCCGCGGAGAGGGAAAGTCCGAGCATTTGCAGGTTGGCGGTGACGGTCGGCATCAGATGGTAGCGAATGGCGCCGGCATCGAAATCCCGCGAATAGGCCGGCAGCGCGGCGAGCCATGCCGGCCAGATCGACCAACCGAAGGCAATGCTGGTCAAGGCGACGAGAGCGGCAATGGTCATGCCGATCGCCGCGATCGTGCGCCATGCGCGCGCGGCGATCAGCGCGACCGGCACGAGCAGCCAAAGCTGCGGCTTGTAGCTGAGCAGGCCGAGCAAGACTCCGGCAAGGATCGGGCGCGTGCGAATGAGACGCAAGCCGCCAATGGCGAGCGCACCGGCGAGGAACCCGCTCTGCCCGGCGACCAGCATGATCGTGCTGGTCGGCGCCAGGATCGCGATCGCCGTCGTCAGCGCCCGGGCCGAGCGCTCGACCGTCGCCCAGAGATAAAGCGCGAAACTCGCCGCGATCCAGAGCGCATAGGCGGAGAGGTAGGAGAAGAACCCCAGCGGCCAGAGGATCAGCAAAAAGCTCGGCGGATAAGGAAAGGGGTTTTGCTGGCCCGGCTCCATGCCCAACGCGACCTGGGCGGCATGCAGCGCGGCGGGATCGTAAAGCTCCGCCGGCGCATGGGCGATCGCGATCTTGGCGTAGGACCAGAGAGCGAAGAAATCGCCGAAGGGATAGCGCTCGCCGCGGTGCAGGGTGACGAAGGCGTAAAGGATGAGATAGGCGAGGCAGGCGCCGGCGAGGATCGCGATGAGCCGGCCGCTGCGCCGCTCGCCGGGCTTCCACCGCTCCATTAAGACGCCCGGCCTAGGCTGCATGAGTCAGCGCCGGCGGCTCGACATGCGCGCCGTCGCAAGTCTTCATCGCCGCAATTGGCCTCGACAGGCGAGAAACGCGCATCCCCCTTGCGCTTCGGTCGAGCAAAGATGCGCCGAAGGCCGCACCAAGATATGGCCGCGCGCGCCTTGCGGCAATATCTCGCGTCGGCCTGCCGCGCGCGGACGGTTTCTCGCCGACGCTGCGCTTCAGTGCGTGTCGAAGACGCGCTGATAATTGGCGTTCGCCGCCTCGATGGCCTTGAGCTCGGCGCGCGTCGGGTTGTTCACGTCCTTGGCCGCGGGCAAGCTGCCGAAGCGCATCAGACAGGCCATGAGCAAAAGCCGCGCCTTGGTGCCCGTGAGGTTGGAGCCGCCCAAAAAGAGATTGGTCGCGTCGGCAAAGCCTTCGGGCGCGCCGCGGCCGACGCGCACGACCGGCAAGCCGCTGAGCACCGCCCGGGCCATGATCTTTTGCCGCGCCTGCGAGGTCATTGCCCCATAAGGGACTTGTCCCTCGGTCACGAATCCGGCGAGGCGGCCAAGCCGCAGCTTGTGGTCGAGGAGATAGGCGAGATCGCCTTCGAGCGCCGGGTCCTCGTCGTAATCCTCGCCGCAATAGCCGCCGTCCTTGACGATCGACACCGAGGGGATCGCATCGGGCAGGATCTCGCCATTGCGGTTCTTTATGGCGATGTCGAAGCTCTCGATGCCGCCCGCTCCAAGGCGCACGGCTCGCGTTGTCTCGGGCAGGCGCGAGGTGTTCACCTCCGAGAGATAGGTGTGCTTGTAAGCCGGCACATAGAGCAGCACCGGATTGCCGACATGGCTGACGCCGCCGAGGATGCCGCTATGGCCGCCCGTCGCCACATAGCCGCCGGGCCGGGCATCGGCCTTGGCCACTTCGCGCGCGGCGAAGGCTTGCTGCTCTTGGAGAACGATCACGCCGGCTCGGTTGCGGCCCTCGGCGTCGGCCCAGATGCGCGAATTGATGTAGGTGATCGAATCGACGATGTTCTGCGGCCCGTCATTGCTGTTCTGGCCTTGCGGCCGCTGCGCGGCGTTGCCGCAGAGGGGCAAGGTCGTATCGATCAGGAGATTGAACCAATAAGCGGTCTCTTCGACCGCCGGGCTGCCCTGGGTGAAGATCGCGCCGTCATATTTGCCGCTCGACATCACTTTTTGCGCGATATTGGTGACGCGCGCCAAAGCCGGGCGGGGCGGCGAGACCGCGAGGTGGCGCGGCTTGTAGGGGAAGAAATCCTTGCCGCGGGTCTCGGGCGGTATGTCGCCCTCGCCGACATCGGTGCGCAGCGCCGCGGCGAGACCTTTGCGATAGCCGCTTGGCGGCAGCAGGCGATAGAAGTCGACGCTTGCCAGCGCCGAAATCGAATTGACGATGCCGTTGGCATCGATCGACAGGCGGTCGATCTCTTCGAAGCTGCGCGAGCCGTCGGGGAAGAAGCCCTGGCGCGCCTGGGCATCCGGCGCGTTGACCACGGCGCATTCCTCTTCCCAGGCCTGCCCATCCGCCTGGCGCGCCATGTAGGGCAGGGGATAGAGCCCATCCTCGGGGCGAAGCTCGATCTCGTAGATCGGCTTGTCCGCGGGGTTGCGCCTTTCCTTGTGGAAGACGCCGTCGACATCGATATAGCCGTCGGGCGCGGCGTAAAGCTCGGCGGAGTCGCGCTCCAGCGGATGCGCCGAGAATTGCTCGACATAGACCTTGACCGGCGCCGCGAGGCGCTGGGTTCGCAAGGCATCGAAGCGCGCGATGCTTCCATCCGGCAGCTTGAGCGGCGGCAGGCCGTGCTTTTGCCGTGCCTTGTTCGAGGTCACGAGCGGCGGCGTGTTCTGAATCGTGGCGTTCGGCCCGGAGAGATGAGCGATGCGCAGTTTCGTCTTCGTTTCCACTTGACACCTCCTTGCGAATTCAAACCCTCGTTTCTTGGACGAGCGCGCGGAGCGCTGCCAGCGCCTCGTCGATATCCGCCGCCGTGTGATCGGCGCAAATCTGGAAGCGGATCTCCTCATTGCCGCGCGGCACGACCGGGAAATTGAGGCCGGTCGCAAGGATGCCGCGCTGACGCAAGCCGCGCGTGATCGCCGCGGTGCGCGCGGAATCGCGCAGCATCAGCGGCACGATCGGATGATCGCCGGCGATGGTCTCGAGGCCCATATCCGTGAGGCCGGCGCGGAACCGGGCCGCCATGCTTTGGAGCCTTCCCAAAAGCTCCCGGCCGGCGGCGCTGTCGACGAAGGCGACCGCGGCGGCGGCGGCCGCCGCCTCGCCGGGCGCGATTGGATTCGAATAGATATAGAACGGCGAGGTCTCGCGCAGATAGGCGATTACCGTGCGCCCCCCGGCGATATAGCCGCCATTGACGCCGAAGGCCTTGCCCAGCGTTCCGACGAGAATATCGGCGTCGGCGCCGGTCCGCTCCTCGGTGCCGCGCCCCGTCGCGCCGAAGGCGCCGACGCCGTGCGAATCATCGATGACGACGATCACGTTTTCGGGAAAGCTCGAATCGTATTTCTGCGCCAGACGCGCGATCTCGTCGAGCGGCGCGTGGTCGCCGCGCATGCTGAAAATTCCGTCGGTGACGATGATGGCGCGGCGGCATAGCGGGATCGCATGGACGAGCCGCGCCTCGAGCTCGGCGAGGTTGAGGTGGCGGTAGATATAGCGCTCGCGCGGCCGGCCGAGGCGCAGCGCATTGATGATGCTGTTGTGGTTGAGCTCGTCGCTGATGACGGCGGTGTCGGCGGTCATCAGCTGCGGCAACAGTCCCATCACCGCCGCATAGGCGGAGCTGTAAACCATCGCCGCCTCGCGCCGATGAAACGCGGCGAGGCGCTCTTCGAGCGTGCGATGCGGCGCCCAGGTGCCGCTGATGAAGCGCACGGCGCCCGGCCCGGTGCCGAAGCTCTCGACCGCGCGCTCTTCCGCGGCGCGAATCTCACGCTGGAGCGACAAGCCGAGATAGGCATTGGCGTTCATGCGCAGGAAGGACTTGTCGCCCTCGCCCTCGATGAGAAAGCGCGGTCCGCGGCCGGCCGCGGGCGGCAGGACGCCGCGTATAATGGTCTCCTCGCCCTTGCGGCGGCCCTCCTCCTCGAATTTTGCCAGTTCGGCGAGCAGGATTCGTTCGATCCGATCGTGCGGCATGGCGCTACTCCTCGTCGTCGGTTCGAATCAATGTACCGGTCTGAGCTTCGCTCCGAGCTTCTCCAGCATGTCCTTGGTCATCGCATCGAGATCGTAATGCGGCTTCCAGCCCCACTCCGCGCGAGCCGCGCTGTCATCCACCGAGCGCGGCCAGGATTCCGCGATCGCTTGCCGCATCGGATCAATCTCGTAATCGATGCGGAAATCGGGCAGGTGCTTGCGGATCGCGGCGGCGAGGGCATCCGGCGTGAAGTTCATCGCCGTGATGTTGAACGCGTTGCGATGCCGCAGCTTCTTGGGATCTGCCTCCATGAGCATGAGAATAGCGCGGATCGCATCCGGCATATACATCATGTCGATGGCGGTGTCGGGGCGCAGGAAGCAGGTGTAATGGCGATAGCGGATCGCCTGGTAGAAGATCGCCACCGCGTAGTCCGTGGTGCCGCCGCCCGGCAGCGTCGCATGCGAGACGAGCCCCGGCAGCCTCAGGCCGCGCACATCGAGATCGAACCGATGCGCGTAGTAATCGCAGAGCAGCTCGCCCGCGACCTTCGTAACGCCGTAGATCGTGCTCGGGCGCTGGACCGTGTCCTGCGGTGCTTTCTTGCGCGGCGTCGTCGCGCCGAAGGCGCCGACCGAGCTCGGGAAGAACAGCGCGCAGCGGTGCTGGCGGCAAATCTCGAGCACATTGTAGAGCCCGCCCATGTTCAGCTCCCAGGCGGCTTGCGGCTTTTCCTCGGCCACGGCCGAGAGCATCGCCGCGAGATGGAAGATTGTCTTCACATCGTAGCGGCGGACGATCTCCTGGATCTGATCGGGCCTGGTGCAGTCGAGCTGCTCGAACAGCCCCGCTTGCGCCGAGGCGGGCGCAGTCATGCGAAGGTCGCTCGCCACCACCTTCTCGGCGCCGTAGCGCTGGCGAAGGGCAGGGACGAGCTCCGAGCCGATCTGGCCCGCGGCGCCCGTTACCAGGATGCGATCCATTGCTGAGTTCCGCCCGCGTGTCAGCTCGAGCCCGCCATCTCCGTGAGACGCCATTCGCCATTGTCGCCGCGGCCGATCGCGCCCTGGCGGTGGAGCTCGTCGAGCTCGAGCGCAAGCTCGCGCCCATCCGAGGTGCCGATCGATTGCATCAGCTCGATGAAATACATCGGCCGGGTCTCGAGCGCCTGGCGCACCGTCTGAAAGCGCGGCTGGAGCTGCAGGCGCGGCGCGAAGGATTCGCGATTGTCGATGATATCGGGGGCGTTGAGGTTGCGCGTCAGATCGAAGCCGGCCTTGGTCATCTGCCCGCCTTCGCCGGTCGGGTCCATCGACAGAGCGAAATGCCCCGGCTCGCTGACGACGTCCTTGTCGATGCGAAAGCGGGTGGCGAAGGCCCATTCCATCGACTCTTCGGAATGAACATCGATATCCTCGTCGACGACGAAGACATGCTTGATGAGCGGCAGCTTCAACAGTGCCGCGATGACGCTGCGGCCGTTGCCGGCGGCGCGCTGCTTGATCGCGACCCGGATATGGTGCAGCCCGGTTGCCGCCGGCGGGAGGTGAATTGCGCGGACATCGAAGCCGGCCATTTTGAGGGTCCGCCAGGCCAGCGCCTCGAAATTGAGGCTGCACAGCTGCGCCGCGTCGTTACGGCGCAAATGACGCCCGCCATGGAGGAGGGTCTGGTGAAGCACGTCCTTGCGCATGGTGATTGCGGTGACGTGAAAGATCGGGTCGGGATGCATCGGGCCGTAAAGACCATAGAGCTCGCCATAAGGTCCTTCGGTCTCGGTATAGCCGCGCTCGTCGAAGTAGCCTTCGATCGACAGCTCGCCATCGGCCGGCACCGGAATGTTGTTGGTAACGCCCCGAACCATCGGCAGCGTCTCGCCGCGGATCGTGGCGATCAGCTGGAACTCGTCCATCGGCGCTTTCGAGGTGGCGGCAAGGAAATCGCAGGGATGCGAGCCGATGACGAAGCTCACCGGCAGGCGCTCCTTGCGCTCGACGGCGGCACGATAGATGGTCCGCAAATCCGAAGGCTGGGTCAGGTTCGAGCGCAGCTCGCGCCGTCCCTTCAGCATCAGCCGGCGGCAGCCGACATTGGATTTGCCGGTCGCGGGATCGATTGTGTAGTCGATCGCGGCGGAGATATAGGGCGCGCCGTCGAATTCATGCTGCAGATAAAAGGGTAGTCGCGACAAATCGATCTGATCGCCGGTGAGGATCGTTTGATGAATCGGCGCATCGCGCGATGGGACCTCGATCGTCGATTGCGGCTGTTGCAGCCGGCGCAGATAGTCGGGCAGAAGCTGCGCTTCGGCGACGCCGAAGGCGGCGGCGAGCCGCGAGCGGCTCGCCGATATGCCTGCCGCGATCTCGAAGCGCTCCGCTCCGACGTTGCGGAAGAGCATCGCCTTGTCGGACGCCTCGATCACCGCCGCGAGCGCGCCCAGGGCGATCGGCTCGTCATGGGTTTCGACTTCGCCGCGCGCCGCCAGCCGCTCGACGAAACGACGCAAACGGAACTTCTCAAAATCGATTGGCATCGTCGTCCCCGTGGGCGTTACTGCCCATCGCCGGTCTTATCACCGAGAGGATCGCCGGATCAACTGCCCGCCGCCCATACCATGGGCGCGAGTGTGGTTGCGCCCCAAAATCGGGACTGGTAGCTTCGCACGCGCGCAGGCGACGGGCTTTCAAAGCCGAAGCGAGGGAGGACGGTGTGAGCGAGAGCGGGATCGTCGACGTTCATCACCATATCATGCTCCCCGCATTTCTCGCGCTCCAGGAAGAGCGCATCAAGCGCACCGGCTATTGGCGCGCCAAGCTCACCGAATGGACGCCCTCCTGGTCGATCGAGGAGATGGACAAGACCGGGGCGGCGACCTCGATCCTCTCTATCTCGGCGCCCGGTTGCTGGACCGGCAAGATCGAAGAAAGCCGCGGCCTCGCCCGCACCTTGAACGAATACAAGGCGAGGGTGGTGCGCGATCATCCCGGCCGTTTCGGCTTTTTCGCGACCATTCCCCTGCCCGATATCGAGGGCAGCCTCAAGGAGCTTGCTTACGCGCTCGATGTCTTGAAGGCCGACGGCGTCTGCCTCTTAACGAATTACGACGGCAAATATCCGGGCGATCCGGCTTTCGCGCCGGTCTATGACGAGCTCAATCGCCGGCGCGCGATCGTCTATTCCCATCCCGCCGCGGTCGATTGCTGCGTCAACATGCTGCCCGATGTGCCGATGGCGATCCTCGAATTCATGTTCGATACGGCACGCGCGATCACCAGCCTGTTGGCGAGCGGCACCTTCATGCGCTGTCCCGATATCCGCTTCATCTTTTCGCATTGCGGCGGTGCAATTCCGACGATCGCCGGGCGAATCAATGGCTGGAGCGCATCCTTCCGCGACCGCGCACCCAAAGGCGCGCTGCACGAGCTGAGTCGGCTCAATTTCGATACCGCCAGCATGGCGAACCCCGCGACCTTCGGCGCGGTGTTGAAGCTGGTCTCGGCGAGCCAGGTGTTTTACGGCAGCGATTTTCCGTGGGGCACGATGGCGGCAGCCAAGAACCCGCTGCGCGCTCTTGGCCTCAACGCCGATGATCTCTACGCGATCGAGGAAGGCAATGCCCGCCGCTTGTTCGCGCGGCTCAATTCTTGAGCCGCCGAAACGTTACACCCGCAGGAGGAAATTTCGTTCATGGCCAAAAGTGACAATCGCATCCGCGTGACCCATGCCGGCGCGCTGCCGCGCTCGCCCGAGCTCGCAAGGCTGGTCTGGGCGAAATCCGACAATCGCCCCTATGACGAGGGCGAGTTGGCACGGCGCCTGCCCGAGGAGCTGGCCGCGGTGGTTCGCCGGCAGGTGGAGACCGGCATCGACAGCATCAATGATGGCGAGCTCAGCAAGACCTCCTTCACCCAATATTGCGCGAGCCGCATGGCCGGCTTCGAGACGCGGCCTTATCAGCCTGGGCGCGATCCCGAGCCTTTGAGCATCGGCGCGCGCGATATCCGCAAATTCCGCGAATATTTCGCAGCGGGCCACGCGAAATTCGTCAATCTCGACCCGCCGCGGCAGGTTTTTATCTGCAATGCGCCGCTGCGTTATGTCGGCCACAAGGAGCTGCAGGAGGATTTGCAGCGCTTCAAGAGCGCGCTCGCCGGCGTCGATTATAACGAGGCCTATGTGCCGGCGAATTCCCCCGGCACAATCGAGCACTGGCTGCGCAATCAGTATTACGCGACCGAAGAGGAATTCATCGAGGCGGTCGCCGACACGATGCGCGAGGAATATACGGCGATCGTCGATGCCGGTTTCCGCCTGCAGATCGACGATCCGGACCTGCCGGATGGCTGGCTGATGTACCCGGACATGTCGGTCGCGGAGTATCGCAAATATGCGCGGCTGCGCGTCGATGCGCTCAACCACGCGCTGCGCGATATCCCGCGCGAGAAGATCCGGCTCCATGTCTGCTGGGGCAGCTTCCACGGCCCGCACTCGGACGACATTCCCTTGAAGGACATCGCCGATCTCATCTTCCGCGTCAAAGCATCGGAGTATTCGATCGAGGCGTCCAATCCCGCGCATGAGCACGAGTGGAACGTGTTCGAGAATACGAAAGTGCCGGACGGTGCGGCCCTCATTCCGGGCGTCGTCGGCCATTGCACGGACTTCATCGAGAATCCGGAATTGGTCGCGCAGCGGCTGATGCGCTACGCCAAGCTTCTCGGCCGTGATCGCGTCATGGCTGGGACCGATTGCGGCATGGGTCCGCGTGTCAAGGATCCGAAGATCTGCTGGGCCAAGTTCGAGGCAATGGTCGAGGGCGCGCGGCTTGCCACCAAGGAACTGTGGAAGCGCGGCGCCCCGGCCGCGCGCAAAGCGGCGGCCAAGCGCCCGCCGCAGCGCAAGGCCAAAGCCAAGGCGAAACCGAGAGCAAAAGCAAAAGCAAAAGCAAAAGCGAAGAAACGCGCGCGGCGATAGTTCTTTCCCGTCATTGCGAGCTCACGAAGTGAGCGAAGCAATCCAGTACCTCGGTCGATCTGGATCGCTTCGCTTCGCTCGCGATGACGAGGGGGTTCGCTGCGCTCCTCGCGGTGACGACGGGAGTTACGCCGGGTTATGGACGAATTCCAATAGCTCCGGCCCGAGCGTGTCGACGGCGGAATTGATCTGCATCGCCGGCGAGACATGGTTGTGGCCGCGGCTGAAGATGAACCACGGCATCTTCTTGTCGCATTTGGCGAGCTGCGCCGCGAGCGCCGCGGAGGGCCAGGCGAGCGGGTAGGGGTCGAACTCCGTCACCGCGACCAGCACCGGCGGATGGCCGGGCTTGACGTGGTTGAGCGGGCTCATCGCGGCGTATCTGCTTTGATCATCGCCGTAATAGGCGATCGAATTCGGCGCCGGCTTGTCCGGGCTGAACTCCGGATGCTGCGGCGCGTAGACGCCCGAGAGCAGCATTGCGCCGGCGATGCGCGGTCCTGCGGCTCCGTGCACTTGCGGCACGAAGGTCCAGGTCGCGACATGGGTCGCGCCTGCCGATTGCCCCATGAGGAAAATCCGTTCGGGATCACCGCCATAGCGCGCCGCGTTGTCGCTCAGCCAGGCGACCACCTTGCCGACATCCGCGGCGCCGCTCGGCCATTTGTGCTGCGGCGCCAGCCGATAGGTGATGTTGACGCCGATGATGCCGTTCCGCGCGAAGAACGTCGGCACATTGTCGTAGATGAGTCCCGGCAAGGGACTGCGCTCGCCCGCGATATAGCCGCCGCCATGAACGTAAACGACGACCGGCGCCTTGGAGGGCTTCTTTGCCGGCACGAAGACATCGAGCCGGTGGCGCTCGTCCTCGCCGTAAGCGATATCGTTGTGGCGCTCGACGCCGTCCTTGGGCGCGCGCTGCTGCAAGGGGGTGAAGAGGTCGTAGGTCGCCTTCAATATCTCCGGGTTGAAGGCCCGGCCCATGCGGCGGATTGCGGCGGCGATATCGACGGTGCCGGAAGCGGAATCGGGGGGAGTCATGCTCTACCTCATCGGGAACGGTGTGGGATTGCGATCAGTGGCCGCCTTGGCGCTCGAAGAGGCGCTTGGTCTCGCGCGAGGAGAAACGCCAGCCCTTGTCGGTCTTGACGAATTTGTCGTGCCATTCGCCCATGCTGAAAGGCGGATCGAAGGGCAGGGGAAATTTCGGATTCTCGACCTTCGGATCGTGATGCAGCGCGACGTAGTAGGTCACGCTTTCGGCATGGCTGTCGTCGATCACCTTGACCATGGTGCCGCCATTGATGTGACGCGTCACCTGGGTCGAGGCTTTGTAGGACGAGCGGATCTCGGCGTGGCCCTTATAGGGCTTGCCGCCGCGCAGCCAGGTGCCGTCCTCGGCGAAGAGCGCGATGCATTTCTCGGTCTCTTTGTGATCGCCGTGTTGCGTGATCGCGATCACGAGATCGCGGCATTCCTGCTCGATGTCCTTGCGCTCTTTGGCGTCCATGGTGCGCTGCTCCTTCCTCTCATCCGATGCGTGTGCGAAGCGTGCCGATCCGGTCGATCTCGCATTCGACGACATCGCCGGGTTTCAGCCACCATTGCTCCTGGTCGGGCTTGCGCCCGGCGGCGACGCCGCCGGGCGTGCCGGTGCCGAGAATGTCGCCGGGCTCGAGCCCGATGCCCGACCAATGCGCGATCTGCTCGTCGATCTTGTACATCATCCGCTGCGCGGTCGAGTTCTGCCGCATCTGGCCGTTGACGCGGCTCCTGAGGCCGAGCACTTGCGGATCGCCGATCTCGTCCGGCGTGCAGAGATAGGGGCCCAAGGGCGAGAAGCCGGCGAAATTCTTGCCGAGAAGCCCGACGCCGCCGCCCAAACGCGCCTCGCCGCGATAGAGGTCGCGGTCGGAGAGGTCGTTGTAGACGGTATAGCCGAAGACATAGTCGAGTGCGCTCTCGCGCGGCACGCGCCAGGCGGAGCGGCCGATGACGACCGCGATCTCGACCTCGTAGTCGAGATGCTTGGTCTCGGGCGGCATCGGCACGGTGGCGTCCGGGCCCACCACGGTGGAGGCGAATTGCACATGCGCGATCGGCAGCGCGGGCACTTTCGAATCGGCAGGCCGGCCCATCTCGTCCTGGTGTTCGAAATAATTCTTGCCTGCGGCGATGAATTTGCGCGGCCGCGGCACCGGCGCCAGCAGCTTCACCTCGCCGAGTGCGAAAGCGATCGTCTCGCCGCGCGGTCCAGCCAAAGCGCGGCCGGCGCGGCTTTCCTCCTCGGCAAATTGCAGCGCCCGACGCGCGGCGTCGAGCGCGATCCGGCCATTGGCGATGAAGTCCTGCGCATTGGGCGGCGCCATGGCATGGGCAAGCGCCGCCGCGCGATCGGCCGGGACCTCGCGCGCGAGCGCGGCCGCGACGCCGGCCTCGCAATCGAGGATGCGCCCATCGCCGAGCAGAACCCCGAAGCGCTCGATCGCCGGCTTGGGCTCGAAGGTCACAAAGCGCATCCCGGCCCCCTTTTTGCGTTTAGACGACGAACTGCGCCGCGAGCGTGCCGATCGGTGCGCAAGCGACCTCGATGCGGTCGCCTGGCGCGATCGCAACGGGCGAATCGACCTCGTTGCCGGGGCGCGGTCGCGCGATCGCCGCGCCCAAGGCCACCATATCGCCGGGCTCGAGCACGGCGCGCGACCAGGCCTTGGTCGCCTGCGCGATGCTGTGCGCGAAATCGGCCGCGGTGAAAGCCTGGCGCTCGACGCCGTTGACGGCGAGGGTGATATCGGTCGCGCGATCGAGATCGCCGAGGCCCGCAACCCAGATGGTGGGCCCAAGCGGCGAAAGACCGAGGCGATTCTTCGCAAAGAGGCTGTTGCTGGTGCGCCATTCGCGCTCGAACATGGTGCGGTCGGTCACTTCCGCCATCAGCGTGAAGCCGATCACCGCGCC
>Ga0134125_10001907_pt1 | contig 25129 bp, 18 predicted proteins | sample KB31751_FD_96464 | JGI IMG/M metagenome (GOLD analysis project Ga0134125, IMG submission 96464) | Terrestrial soil microbial communities with excess Nitrogen fertilizer from Kellogg Biological Station, Michigan, USA - KB3-175-1 | ecosystem: Environmental > Terrestrial > Soil > Unclassified ...
CCATGCACGCGCGCCGGGCCGGCTTCGGCGTGGTCTACGATCCCGACGCCTGGGCATGGGAGGTGCCGGCCCCCTCGCTGCGCGGCGAATTCCAGCGCCGGGTGCGGCTGGCGGTCGGAAGTTTCCGCGCCTTGGGCGCGCTGCTGGGGACGCGGCTCGACGGTTGCACGCGCTGGGCCTTTGTCTCTCACAAGCTGCTGCGCTGGTGTGTGCCGTTTTTCCTGGTGCTGGGGCTGCTAACCAACCTGGCGCTATGGCCGCTCCCCTTCTATCGCGGCGTATTGATGGCGCAAGCGGCGACCTACGGGCTGGCCTGGTTGGGCGGCAGCGGACTTCCGCTGGCCCACCGTTTTCGCCTGGCCCAGGGCCTGTACTTTTTCCTGGCGATGAATGCGGCATTTCTGTGGGGATTCGTGGTCTTTCTTCGTGATCGGGGGCAAACGGCATGGCAGCAAGTTCGCTAAAACAGGCCTCCCACCCTCGCCGGCCGTGGCGGCCTCTGATGGGATCGACTCTTATGCACACCCAATCACATACTGCCCTGCGCCCCGAACGGTTGGCCCCGCCTCGCGCCGCCGGCAGTGCCGGCCTCACCGTCTACATCCTGATCGATGCGCTGGGCTGGAATCTCGCCGAGACCTACGGGTTCCTGCCGCTGCTGCGCTGGCGCCGGCCGTTGCGCACGACCTTGGGTTATAGCTCCGGCGCCATTCCCACCATCCTGAGCGGGGTGCCGCCTGCTGTCCACGGCCATTGGAATCTGCTTTACTTTGATCCCGCGGGCTCGCCCTTTCGCTGGATGCGCTGGCTGCCGCAGCCGGTGCTGCGGGCTTTGGACAATCGCTACGGCCGCTTCGCCCTGGGCTGGGCGGGCCGCCACATATTTCGGCTGGGCCCCGGCTTCGAGTGTGGCCTCCGGCCGGCCTTGTTGCCCTGGTTCAATTGGGCGGAAAAGCGCTACCTGTATCAGGCGGGAAGCCTGGCGCCGCAGGCCTCGGCGTTTGATCTGTGGCGGGCGGCCGGCGTTCCCCACGCCATCTACTCCTATCGCGATGGCGACGACTGGACCCTGCTGCGCCGCGCGCGCCGCGACCTCGAGCGCGGCTCGGTGAAAGCCCAGTTCATCTATTTATGCCAGCTCGATCACTTCCTGCATCTGCATCGCAACGATCCCGAGGCGATCCGGCAGGAACTGGAGCGCTACACCGCCGTCATTGACGACCTGTTCACAGTGGCGGAAGAGCGCGACCCACAGGTCCGCTTCCGTGTTTTTTCCGACCACGGCATGGCCCCGGTGCGCCGCCGGGTGGATTTGGCGGGATCGTTGCGGCAACTCGGCTGGCAGTCGCCCCGGGACTACCTGGCGATCTTCGATTCCACCATGCTCCGCTTTTGGTTTTTCAACGACGCCGCCCGGGCCGACATCCGCTGCTGGCTGGAGGCGCAGGATTGCGGGCGGGTGCTCAACGAGGCCGAGCTGCGCAGTCACGGCATCTGGTTCCCGGACGGCCGCTTTGGCGAGCTCATTTTCCTGCTGCACGCCGGTTGCATGGTGGGGCATGGTGAGTTCAACGGCCGCGGCTGGAATCCGTGTGGCATGCACGGCTATCACCCCGACGACATTGACTCCGACGCCAGCCTGCTCAGCAACTGCCCCGCGGACGCCTCCCGGACCGACATTCAGGATCTGTTCGCCTGTCTTTGTGATCCGCTCCCCCAGGAGGCGGCATGAGCGCCCTCCCACAGTGGGAAGCGGGGGGCGCCGCCCCACGCCTGCGCGTGCTGCACTTGAGCGGCTCCAACGTCCGCGGTGGCGCGGAAGAACATATGCTGACGCTGCTGCGCGGCCTGGACCGGAAGCGCTTCCAGCTTTATCTGGCGTGTACGCCGGCCTTGTTGCCGCAGCTCTCCGATCTCCCGGCGGATGTGCGGGTGGAGCCGTGCGCGCCGCGCAAACCCTGGCAGGCGGGTACGGGATGGCGCCTGTGCCGGTGGCTGCAGGCCGAGCGCATAGACCTGGTGCACGCCCATCTGTCTTTCGCCAGCCGCGCCGCTGCGCCCTGGGTGAAGCTGGCCCGCGGGCCGCTGCTGCTGGAGACGCCGCACGTGAGCGAGAACTGGCGCCGGGGCTGGAAGCGAGCCGCCTGGCTGGACCACGCCGCCGGCGGTCTCGTGGACGGCTACATCGCCGTCTCCGGCGCCAACGCCGACTATTTGGGGCGCCAGAGGGGCCTGCCCGTCCGCAAGATCCACACCATCCGCAATGGCGTGGATGTTGCCAGGTTTGATCGCTCCCCACGCCACCCCTCCGACCCCCGCGCCAGTCTGGGAGTCGCGCCCGGCGAGATGCTGCTGGTGTGCGTGGCGCGGCTCGAGCCGCAAAAAGGCCACGCGGTGCTGCTCGAGGCCGTGGCCCGCCTCCCCCGGGGCCGTGGCCCGAAACTCCGCCTGGTGTGCCTGGGTGATGGCCGCCTGAGAAGCGCGTTGCAGTTGCAGGCGCAACAGCTCGGCTTGGCGGACACGGTGCTGTTTCCCGGCTACTGCCCGCAAATCGAGGCCTGGCTGGCGGTCGCCGATATCTTCGTGTTGCCGTCCATGTACGAGGGTCTGCCGCTGTCGGTGATGGAGGCGGCGGCGGCCGGATGCGCCATCGTGGCCACGGCGGTGGACGGCACCCCGGAACTGCTGGCCGACGGCCGCGACGGCTTGCTGGTGCCGCCGGGCCATCCGGAGGCGTTGGCCCAAGCTCTGCTGCGGCTGATTGCCGACGCAGGGTTGCGCAAGGCCCTGGGTGAGCACGCCCGGCAGCGGGCGCGTGAGGAGTTTGACCAGGCGCACCAGATCGCCGCCACCTCCACCCTCTATGTCGAGTTGGGAAACGCACGGGCCGCGCAGCGGGGCCGGGTGCCTGCCGATCCGTGCCTGCCGCCGACGGCCGTGGGAGGCGAGCGTGGTTGAGAGCACCGAGGCTCGCTCAGCATCTTCGTTCCAGCTTTCCGACTCGCTGGAACGCGCCGTGGTGAGCGCCACCCTCGAGCACTGGCCGCGCGACGGCGCGCCGCTTCGCGCCCTGATCCTCGCGGGCAGCCTGGCCCGTTGGGAGGGCAGTTGGGTGGAGGAGGACGGGGGAATCACCCTGCTGGGGGACGCCGAATTGCTCTGCCTTCTCCCCGACTCCTCCGCTCCGTTCCGGCCCGCCGCGCAGCACGCGCTGGAGGAGCGGGTAATGCAGCATGCCGCCCGGCAGGGCTTCCGCGCGGAGATCACCTTGACGCCCGTGCGGGAGCGGTATTTGCGCACCCTGCCGCCCCACCTTTTCGGCTATGAGCTGCGTCAGACCGGGCGCGTGCTCTGGGGTGACCGGCACGCACTCCTGCTGGCCCCCGAGCATCCCGCAGGTTCGCTGCCGCGCGAGGACGCATGGCGGCTGCTGGCCAACCGGCTGGTGGAAGTTCTGCCGGCGGCGCTGGCCCCTGAACCCACCGCGGCTTCGCCCTGGAGCTTCTACCCCTGGGTGAAGCTCTATCTCGACATGGCCACCTCCTATCTGATCTTCGCCGGCGAGTACGCGCCCAGCTACGGCGCGCGCGCGGAGCGGCTGCGCGAGCTGGCGGAATGCCGGCCGGGGTTGGGCTGCGGCGGAGACACCGGCATCCTGACGCGCGCGTTCGCGCAGCAGGTGTCGGCCTGCACCGCCTGGAAGCTGTCGCCGGACCGCGACATCGCGCGGGTGTTCGGTCCCGGTTGGCGCGAGCGGGCACTGCGCGACGCTCACGCGCTGTGGATCTGGGAAATGCAGCAGTTGACCGCGGCCGGGTCGGCCGACCTGGCCGAGCTCTGGGCCGGTTGGCTGCGGCAACAGCCTCGCCGGTCGCGGCTGCGGGGCTGGGCCAGTGCCATACGCCACCACGGTGGGCGCCGGCCGGGGTTGTGGCCCCGGTGGCTGCGCCTCGCCGGTCGCGCCTCGCCACGCCATTGGATTTATCAAGTCGCGATGGACTTGCTCTATGAACGCCGGGGCGAGCCTGGCCGCTCGCTGGCTCTTTGTGCCGCGCACCTGCCGCTGCCCCCCGCCCGCCCGCCCCGCTCTGCGGCGGAACTCGCCGGTTGCGTCGTGCACAACTTTCACCGCCTGGCGCACTCGACCCGCGCCTGAAGGATTCATATGCGTCTACTCTATCTCGCCCTCGATTGCCCCCTACCCGCCAATAACGGCACCCGGATGCGGACCTGGTCCATGTTGCGGGCCTTGCACGCCGAAGGTTGCCGCATCACCCTGGTTTGCCAGCGGGACTCGGGAATTCTTCACGCCCGCTCCGAGCTGCATCAAGCCTGCGAGGCCTTTTGGATCCTCGATCAGCGGGTGGGCAGCCTCAGTCAGGGAAACGATTGGGGACGGCGCCTCGCCTCGCTCGCCTCGCCTCTGCCCTATGCCGTTTGCCGCTACCGCTCGGCGGCGGTGCGCGCCTTGATCCGCCGGCTGTGGGCCAGCGCGCAATGCGAGACGCTGGTCTGCGACTCCGTTTTCGGCGCCGTCAATGTACCCCTGGAGGCGCAGCCGCTGATCCTGAACCATCACAACATCGAGCACCGCATCTTTGCCGCCTATCGCGAGACCGAGACCAACCCGCTGAAGCGCATCGCGGCGGGTTGGGAAGGCCGCAAGCTCTACGGCTGGGAAAGGACGGCGGGCGAACTCGCCGCCCTGCATCTGGTGTGCTCGCGGGTGGATCAGGAGAGCCTGCTCCTCCAACAGCCGCTGGCTCGCGTGGTGGTGGCGCCCAACATCGCTCCCGAGACCGCGCCCACTCCGGCGGCGGGAGATGGCGGCACCGAGGATGAGGGCTTGGTGGTGTTCCAGGGCGCAATGGATTGGTTTCCAAACCGCGATGCCGTGGACTTTTTCCTGGCTCAGATCTGGCCGCGGGTGTTGCACGACCAGCCCGCCGCGCGTTTGCTGATCGTCGGCCGTCAGCCGCCGGCTGCGTTCCTGGCGCGGCACCGCCGCCAGCCGCGGGTCACCTTCACCGGCACCGTGGAGGACGTGCGCCCCCATTTGGCGCGGGCCGCGGTGGCCGTCGTGCCGCTGCGCATCGGCAGCGGCACGCGTCTGAAGATCCTCGAGGCCGCGGCCATGGGGAAAGCCATCGTCTCCACCCCGCTCGGCGCGGAGGGCCTCGCCCTGGCGGCGGGTTCGGAGATCGTCATCGCCGCCCGCCCGGAGGATTTCGCGCAGGAGGTAATCGGGCTTCTGGCTTCGCCCCATCGGCGCCGCCGCTTGGGGGAGGCGGCACGAGCCCGCGTGCAGGTGGATTACAGTTTTGACGCCTTGCGCCGCAGCGTGCGGCAGGGCCTGCAACAACTCCGCTCGGGGGCCGCCTCCCATTGGTCCGGGGCCGCCGCCACGGCATGGCAGCGCTCCTAGCCCTTCCGCCGTCCGGGCCGTGATGGGGAAATGCAATGCTGCTCTTCTACATCTTGATCTCCGCCATGCCCCTGGTGCGGAACCCGCTGTGGGAGCACTTCATGAGCGATCTCACCGCGGTGAAGTACCTGGGCGTGGCGTGCCTCGCCTACGCCGCCTGGCACTGCACCCTGGCGCGGCGCTCGCCGCCGATCTGGGGCTCGATGACGGCCAAAGCGATGACGGGCCTGTGCCTGTGGGCGGCCGCCTCCTGGTTGACGCTGGGCGCGCCCATCGCCTGGGAAAAGAGTCCGCTGCTGAGCTACATCAGCTTTCTTCTCCTGTTGGTGATTACCGTGAGCGTGGTGGATAGTTGGCCGCGGCTGGAGCATGTGCTGTGGGCGGTGATCCTGGCGGTGGGCATCGCTTCCCTCTACATCGTGCGCGAGTGGCAGGAATACCGCCACGTCTACGCCCATTTCCGGCCGGGATGGGTGACCGGCGATCCCAACTACTTCACCGCCTCGGCGCTGGTGGGCTTGCCCTTGGCGTTGGCCTTCTGCGGGCGCCATACGGCGTGGTGGAAGCGCCTGGGAGCTTCCGGGTGCGTGCTGTTGACCCTGGTGGCCATTGCCCTGGCGGCCTCGCGCGGCGGGCTGCTGGGATTGCTGGCGATGGCCGGTTGGTTCGCCTGGAAGAAGCGGCGCCTCAGTCTGTTTGTGCTGGCCGGGGCGCTCATGCTGCCGCCCCTGCTGCTCTGGTCGAGGTCCCCGCTCAATCGTCTGCTCCACCCCAGCGCCTCTGACGTCAAATCCTCCAATACCCGGCTGGCGTTGTGGGAGGCAGGCCTCCGGATGGTCGAGCAGCATCCCCTTACCGGCATCGGTTTGGGCCAATTCAAATCGGAAGTCGCGCAGTACGCCGTCGGGCGTAAAGATCTGGATCATATCGCCCACGACACCTATCTGGCGCTGGCTTCGGAGATGGGGCTGCCGGGGATATTGATCTACGCCCTGATGGTCGGCGGGGCGGCGCTCACGCTGGCGCGTCTGCGGCGCGCAACCACGGCGGCGGCGGCCGACGCCCCCGCCTCGCGCGACCGGCCGCCGCCGGTATTCCAGGATGATGACGAAGCTAACGACAGCGAATCGCCGCCGGGGGCACACGCCCCTCCCGCCACGGCGTTGCCGCCATGGTTGGCCGACGCGGTGTTGGGCATGCAAGGAGCGATCTTGGGATTTTCGGTGAGCGCGATCTTTTTGTCCGCGCAGTACACCAAATTGTTCTGGCTATTGCTGGCGGTAACGGCCGCGGCCGACAGCCTGCTCCCGAGGGAAGCGGCGGCGGCCGAGGTGGCCGAGCCCGCGCCCCGCTTGGGGGCGGATTTATGGGAGGTGGTTGGCGATGTCTGAAGCGCACTACCCCACTCGCCGTGAATTTTGCCGCTGGAGCCTGGCCGGTGGCTTGTGGGCGGTTTTAGGCCGCCACGCCTCCACCGGAGAGCCGCAGTTGGACGTGTATGGCGGCATCGTCGGCCATGGCGCCGCCTGGAGTGCGGCCGGTCCACGCTTCCATACCCGCCAGGTGAATGGCCGCTGGCTGCTGGTCACCCCCGCCGGAAACCCGTACTGGATGCTGGGAGTTTTTTACGTCGATCTATCCGGCTCCCGCTTCGATGCCCAGAGCGCGGACTCGCAGCGATCCATCAGCCTGGCCAAGTACGGCAACGAGCAGGTGTGGGCGCGGCAGGCGGTGCGGCGGGTGCGCGGCTGGGGGTTCAACTGCCTGGCCGAATATGCCGGTGAGTATGCGCTCCCGATACCGCTCTATGGCCGCGCCGGCAACCCCGAACGCCTGCCGTTCGTCGCCATGATCCGGCCTGCGAGATTCAGCCTGACGAACCGCTGGAATTATGCGCCCGGCCCGGTGAAGGATATCGTCTCGGCCACCGATCCGGAGGTCTACCACGGATGGCGCGGAAGCACGGCGCCCGACGTCTTCGATCACAATTTCGCCGCCTACGCCCGCAACGAGGCCGCGGCGCTGGCGCAGCATCTCGGCCAGTCTCCCTTCCTCATTGGCGTGGCCACCGACGATGCCGACGACATCTACGGTTTTGGTCCGGGGCCGGACGTGCCCGCCGCTCGTCTGCATCCACATCTCGGCTGGTTGGTGCTGATCAGCAATCCCCTGCAAGCGGACAATGCGGCGCAGCGCGCCCACTATACCGATCCCCGCTTGCACTCCAAGCATGCGCTGCGCGATGCCTTGCGCCAGCGCTACGGGTCGGTCGAGCGCCTCAACCATGCCTGGGGGTCGGCCTACACCAGCTTCGACTCCGACGGCGGCTGGCCGCACGGTCGCGGCCTGCTCGATGAAAGCGGGCGCGGCGCCTGGCTGGGGCGCGACGGGACGCGAATGCTCGGCGCAAGCGCCAGTGTGCGCGCCGATCTCGACGCGTTTCTTTACCAATATGCGCAGACCTATTTTCAAGCCGTCAGCGCCGCCTTGCGCAGCCATTTTCCAGGCTATCTGACCTTCGGCCCAGCCACCCTGAACGGATGGAGCGGCTTGACCCGCACTCCCATCCTGCGCGCAGCCGGCGACTCCGTAGACGTGGTGCAGGCCTGCGCGGCCTCCGACGAAGTGCTGCGCATGACGGCGGCCGCCACCGGCAACGTGCCGCTCGTGACCTGGACGGGCATGGCGGCCAACGCCGATTCCGACCTGTATGCCTATCCGCATTCCAGCCCGGGCGCGCCCATGTACAGCTCGCAGGCGCAGCGCGGCGCCGCCTATGAGGCTGCCCTCGCCGGCGAATTCGCGCGTGCCGTCGCCGGGCGTCATCCCGTGGTGGGCAGCAAGTTCTGGGCCTTTGCCGATTCCTGGCCGGAAAAAATGAACTGGGGCCTGGTGAGCCTGCGCGACAACGCTTACGACGGCCAGGAGGCGGTCCGCCGCCCGGGGCACGATTCCTGGGGCTTCCGCACCGGAGGCGAAGCGCGTGACTTCGGCGACAGCATCACCCCCATCGCCCGCGCCAATCGTGCCGTGTACCAGCGGCTGCGTGCCGAGTTGCAAGGTTAATCGTCATGGCTAACGCCTTCACCCTTGCGGGCCGACCATCGTACGTAGCATCGGGCGACGCCTGGCGCGATATCCCCGCCGACCTGCGCGGCCCGGTGACCGGCGGCATGCGCTGGACGCTGTGGCTGGCCGCCGCCGCCGTGCCCTTCAGCTATGCCACGCGCGTCCTGCTGGCCCGCTTGGGGCCGGAGTGTTTGGCCATCTATGGCCTGCTGCTGGTCTACATCGGCTTCGTATCCGGGTTCCTGTTTCTCGGGGGCAATGCCGTCGCCATCCGTTATCTGCCGGCGCTGGCGCCGGCGCGGCGCGCGGATTTTCTCCGCACCTACGCCCTGGTGATTGGCGTGGCCTGGTTGCCCTGGGTGGTGGTGGCGGGCCTCGATCCCGGCGCCATGGCGTGGTTGTTCGGCGGGCGGGGGCGCGGCTTCGAGCTGGTCATGATGGCGCTCGCGCCGCTGCCAATCCTGTTTTCGCTCCTCTTGGCCGCTCTGAAGGGAATGCTCGACCTGACCTGGGCGCAGGCGCTGTATCGCGGCGTGACCGTGGGCATGCTGGCTGGCGTCCTGCTGCTGTATGTCACCGCGCGGACATGGTTCGTCGCCCATGCGGCAGGGATCATTTGGGGTATGTATCTGGGCCTCACGGCCGTCGGCTGCCTGGCCGCACTGGCGCGTTGGCAGCGGCTCGCCGGGACCGGCACCGGCGGCGGCGCGCGGCCGCGCTGGTATCTGCCGCCCGGGTTCTGGAGCTACGGGCTCGGGCTGCAGGGCTCCAGCATGCTGGGCTTTGTGGCCACCCAAATCGATGTGCTGCTCATGCTGCACGTCGGCGGGCTCAAGCGGCTGGGCAGTTACGTGGCCATCATGACCCTGGCGGCGCTCGCCACCACGGCTCTGAAACTACTGCTGGACGCCTTCATGGCGGCTCTGACCCACGGTCTGGCACGCAGTGATGCGGCGCTCACCGGAGACCTCTTCGACGCCTGCTGCCGCCTTCTGCTGCCGCTGATCCTGGTGATGGGCATTGCGCTCACCTGCCTGGCGGCGCCCCTGCTGGCGGTCTATGGACCCGGCTACACCGGTCTGCAGACCGCACTGCGCTGGCTGGGCCCGTGTGCGGCGCTGGATGGATTGAATTGCGTCTTGGGCAGCGCCTTGGGCGCCCTCGGACATCCCCAGGCGGAGGTGAAAGCCAAGCTGGTTCGCTTGGCGGCTTACCTGGCGCTTTTTCTGCCGCTGTGGCATGCCTGGGGGCTGACCGGCGCGGTGCTGGCCTGGGGCGCGGCGGAAATCCCCTATCAGGCGGTCAATCTCTGGTGCCTCCGGCGGCTGGCGCCGTTCCGTCTGCGCTGGCGGCGCCTGTACCCGGCGTTTCTCGCCGCCATCGCCGGCCTGGCCCTGCTGGCGCCGTGGGGAGATGCGCTCGGTACGGCGACCCGGCTCGGGGTGGGGGCATTGTTGGTGGCGGGATTTGTGTTGATGGCGGGCTATTCGCCGGCCGAGCTGGCGGCCCATCTTCGCATCTTCCTGCCCGGCCAGGCGACGGAAGGGAGTCTATGAGCATACCTGCGGTGATGCATGTCGAGGTGGGCGGGAGCTACGGCGGCTCACTGCGCGCCTTGGAGCTGTACCTGAAGCATTGCGACCCCACGCTGCTGGGCCACCACCTGCTGTTCTACCACCCCACGCCCGAGATGGACAGGTTGCGGCCATTGGTGCGCAGCCTGCAGGTCTTGTCCGCCCAACCGGCGCCCGAGCCCGGCGCGCATCGCCCGTTTCCCCGTCCACAGCGCCTGCGGCCCTTGGAGGAGTGGCTGGCTCTGGCCGCGTGCCTGCCGCGCGCCCGCCAGGTGGCGGGCGTGTTGCGCGCCTCCGGATGCTCGCTGGTGCACTGCAACAACAGCTTCCCCTATCAGGCCCCCACGCTGCTGGCGGCCGGATGGGCCGGGTTGCCGGTGGCCGCGCATGTGCGCAACCCCTTGACCGGTAGCCGCTTGCAACGCTGGCTGGCACGCCGCCTCGCGGTCGTGCTGCCGCTGCACGCCGGTCAGGAGGCGCAGTTGCGCTCCTGGAACCTGACCAACGATGTGGTTCGCTGCCCGGACGGCATCGAACTCCCTCCGGTACAGGCGGTGCGGGTGGCCGCGCTCCGGCACCGCCTGCTGCCGCAGGGCGGACTGCTGCTGGGCTCGCTGGGGCGGCTCACGCCGCAGAAAGGCTATGACGAATTGATCGCCGCCGCGGCCCGCGTCCTGCCGCGCCATCCCGAGGTGCGCCTGGTGATTTTTGGCGAAGGGGCGGAGCGCACGGCACTGCAAGCCCTGATCGCGCTGCACCGGTTGGAGGAGCGGGTGCTGCTCGCCGGTTATGCACCCGACACCGCCAACCTGCTCGCCGCGCTGGATCTGTTCGTGTGCTCCTCCCGCTGGGAAGGGTTGCCGCTCTCCGTGTTGGAGGCGATGTTGGCGGGCGTTCCCGTGGTCGCCACGCGCAGCGCGCTGGCCGGCGATCCGCGCCTCTTTTCGCTGCTGGCCGCGCCACCCGCCGGGGCCGGCGATGAGGCCCTGGCGCAGGCGCTGGAACACGCCCTGGCCCACCGCGCCTCAACCGCCGAACGCAGCGCCGCGGCACGCCAATGGGTGGAGGCGGAATTTGCCCCCGCCGCCGCCGCCCGCCAAATTGATGCCGCGCTGGCCCAACGCGCCAGCCGTGACCGCCGCGCCCAATCCTTCTATGAAGCCGCCTACCGCCGGCCGGAATGGCAGCGCGCCGCCGCCGAGGCCTCGGGGCCCGGCGCGCGCTTCACCAAAATGTGGTACCGGGCCGTGCGGCAAAACGTGCTGCCGCGGCTGCAACTCCAGGGCCGCCGCGTGCTCGAAATCGGCTGCGGCTACGGCTGGCTGGCGCCTTACCTGACCGCAGGCGGCGCCGATTATGTCGGCCTCGATCTGGCGGAAAGTGCTTTGCGCCAATTTCCGCTGGCGCCAGGGCACGAGTTGCCCGTGCCGGGTAGCGACTCTGGGGAAGGGGCGAGAAGCAAGTGGCGCGAGGCCGCAGCCCGAGCCGACCGGGCCGGGGCTTGTGGGGTCACCGGCCCGGTCGAGCGTCAAGCGGGTCGAGTGGCGAAGCCACTCGGGGTCCCGCGCCAATCAACCGACGGCGAGGGAGCGTACACAGACGTACGTGACCGAGCCGGTGACGGCGAGCCACGCAGAAATGCCGCGGCGCGCCTCCTATCGCCCCGCCCCACTCCGCGTGGGTTGCCGGTGTGCATGCCGGTCCGCGCCGATGCCTGTCGGCTCCCGTTTGCGCAGGGCAGTTTTGATGTGATCTTCTGCCTGGAGGTGTTGGAGCACATCCCGGAGCGGCGGGCGCTCCTCAACGAGATCTGCCGCGTCGCCAGACCCGGGGCGGTGGTGGTGCTCACCACACCGAGTTACTGCAACCTCTTTTTGCCGCTGAAGCTGATGGCCGATTGCGGCTGGAGTTGGTGCCGGCGCTATCTCACGCGCCAACCCGTTGACCATACCCAGTTCGCCTTCCGGCTGCGAGCCCTGCTGGCCGAATACGCCGACGTGGTCGAGCAGCGCGCCATCCGCCTGCATCCCCCCTTGTTCGAGCGGCTGGAGTACCGTTTCGGCCCCGGGCGCGGCCCGGCGCGGATCAACGATTGGTTGTTCCAGTTCGAGCAGCGCTGGGCAACGCGTTTTCCGTGGCGGCACTTGGGATTGCACACCTGTTTCCTGTTGCGGCCGCTGGCGCCAGGGCACGAGTTGCACGTGCCGGGTAGCGACTCTGGGGAAGGGGCGAGAAGCAAGTGGCGCGAGGCCGCAGCCCGAGCCGACCGGGCTGGGGCTTGTCGGGCCCCCGGCCCGGTCGAGCGTCAAGCGGGTCGAGTGGCGAAGCCACTCGGGGTCCCGCGCCAATCAATAGACGGCGAGGGAGCGTACACAGACGTACGTGACCGAGCCGGAGACGGCGAGCCACGCAGAAATGCCGCGACGCGCCTCCTACCGCCCCGCCCCACTCCGTACGGCGTCACTATGCAGGCGGCTGCACGTCATCGGGATGCACAAGACCTGCACGCAGGTGCAGAAGTGGCGAGGTATGCCTGGTGAATAGCCACCATCGAGAACACCGTCGCAGTGGCCGCTGGCGTGCTAGTGGAGAAGGAGAAGCACACGCATGATGAACCGCGAGGTTGCAGTGTCCAGCCCGCTTGTCTCACCACCCCAGAGGTGGGCCATGCGGGCGGGTGAAGCCGCTCCGGCCGAGCGTCCTCCGGCCTCGCCGCTCGGGCGCGGCGATTGGGCGGGCCTGGGGGCGCTGGTGGTGGCGCTTGCCGTGCTCTATGGACCTGTGCTGACCCGGCTGGCGGCGCAATGGTGGACGGACGAGAACTATTCCTACGGATTTCTGGTGCCCTTGTTCTGCGCCTGGCTGGTCTACCAGCGGCGCAGCCGCTTGCGCGCCATCCCACGCCGGCCCGCGGGCGGCGGCTGGGCCTTGACGGCGCTGGCCGTGGCCATGTTGCTGGTCGGCCGCTTGGGGTCGGAGCTGCTCCTCACCCGCGTCTCGCTTCTCGTCATGTTTGCCGGGCTGATTGTCGCCCTGTGGGGCTGGCAGTGGCTCCGGGCGCTGGCCTTTCCCCTGGCCTTTTTGGGCTTCATGATTCCCTGGCCGACCTTGATCTACAACCTGGCTACCGTCCCGCTGAAGGCCATCGCCACGCGCACCGGGGTCAGCATGGTCGCCTGGACCCGGCTGCCGATCTTGCGCGAGGGCAATCTCATCATCCTGCCCGGGGCAGTGCTCGACGTGGTCGCCGCGTGCAGCGGTATCCGCTCTCTCCTGGCGCTGTTGGCGCTGGCCACCGGCTACGGATATCTGCTCGAGCCGGTGGCGTGGCGGCGCGTGGTGCTGGTGGCGGCTATGCCGCCGCTCGCGGTGGTGAGCAATGCCATCCGCATCGCGCTCACCATTCTGCTCACCTTCCGCTTTGGCCCCGGCGCCAGCGAAGGTGTGTGGCACATGCTCACCGGCATGCAGGTGTTCATTGTCGCCGTCCTGGGGCTGGTCCTGCTGCAACGCGGCTTGCGGGCTTGGCCCGCCCATGTCGGGGTGGAACGCCATGCCTGAGCGCACCTTGGTTCGCCGCGTGGCTCGCACCCTGGCGCCGGGTTGGCGCTACTGGACACTGGCGGCCCTGCTGTTGGCGGCGGCATGGGGCATGCGCGCCTACCTGCGGCAGGCGCCCCAACTGGCGCTCCACTCGCTCGACGACTTTCCTCTGAGTTTGGGCCCCTGGCAGGGCAGCTCGACGCCCTTGCCGGCGGCAACCCTGGCAGCCTTGGATCTCCACGACTACCTCAACCGCGTTTACTTTGGTCCCGATCAGCAGGTGGTGGGCCTGTATATCGCCTACTACCCAAAGCAGACCTTCGGTGACGACATTCATTCCCCCAAAAATTGCCTGCCCGGTTCCGGATGGGAGCCGCTGCAGAGCGGTTCAATGAGCTTGGAAGGAGTGCGGCCGGGGGATCCGGGGCCCATGACCGTCAATTCGTATCTGGTCGCGCGCGGCAACCAGCGGGAGCTGATCCTTTACTGGTACCAGCAGCAGGGGCGGTCCATTCGCAGCGAGTACTGGAGCAAGTTCTATCAGGTGTGGGATGGATTGACGCGGCGCCGCAGCGACGCGGCGCTGGTGCGGGTGGCCATTCCGCTGGATGGCGACCGCGCCCGGGCGGCGGCGCAGGGGGCGGGCTTCATCCGCCTCTTCATGCCGCGCCTGCCGGAGTTCATTCCCGATTGAGGTCCAAACCATGAGGTTCAAAACATCAGGAGATGCCATGAAGTTGCCTGCCTTTGTGTTACTGCTCGCCGCCGCCGGCATGGGCCTGCTGACCGCCGGATGCGCGCACAATCCGCAGCAAGCCGCCAGCGATCTGCTGGCCGAGAGTCAAACCTATCAGCGTCAAGGCAAGGACGCCTCGGCCGAGATCGAGATCCGCCGGGCGCTGCAATTGGAACCGCGTTCGGTCGCCGCCTACCGCGCCCTCGCCGATCTGGAGCTGAAGCAGCAACACTGGACCGCTGCCTACGCGGCGCTGCGGGAAATTGCCCAGCTCGATCCCCACAACACCGCCGCGTGGCTGGATCTGGGCCGGCTGTATATCCGCAACCGGGAGTGGGATGAGGCGCGCCAGGCGGCCAATACCGTATTGAGCACGCAGGCGGACAACGCCGCCGCTCATCAATTGCTGGCGGTTATCGCCACCTCCACTCACGATCCTCAAGGCGGGCTGCGGGAGTTCCAGCGCGTGACGCAACTGCGGCCGCAGGACCCGGAGGCATGGATCAACCTCGCCCTCGCCGAGGCCGGCCAGCATCAAGCCGCGGCCGCGGTGGCGGATTTGCGGCGGGCGCTGCAAGCTGATCCCCACGCCGCGCTCGCCTACGCCGACCTCGCCAGCCTGCAGCAGGCTCAAGGACAGGGAAAGCTGGCGCAAGACACGCTGCAACGGGGCCTGGCTGCCATCCCCGACTCCATCACCATATGGATGGCCAAAGCCGCCATGGACTATGTCCCCGGCCACCCCGGGGCGGCGCAGCAGGATGTCGCCACCCTGCTGCGCCGCGCCCCCCATTCCGTTCCAGCCGCCCTCGCCGTGGCCCGCTTTGACGCACAGCGTGGAGAATGGCCGGCCGCCATCGCGGTCGAACAAGCGGCGCTCGCCGGCGACCCGGATAACACTCAGCTTCAGGACGCACTGCTCGATGGCTACGTGCACACCGCGCAATGGCAGCCGGCGCAGGCGCTCAGCCAATCCGTGCTGAAGAGCCATCCCGACGATCAAACCGCGCTGCTGGCGCGGGCGCGCGCCCGGATCGCCCAGGGACAGGCGGCGGACGCGCTGCCCGGATTGCAATCCCTGGCCCGGCAGAATGCCCACTCCCCGGCCGTCCTCTATACGCTGGCGCTCGCCGAATGGCGGGCCGGGCACCTGGACATCGGCACCCACGACGCGGAGCTGGCCGACAAGCTGGACCCCAACGACCCCGCCTGCCTCGAGCTCCTGTGCCGCATGTCGCTCCAGGGAGGTCAAATCGCGGCCGCGCGGCACTACGCCCAACTCTACGGGCAGGCAAGCCGCAACCCGGCCGCCGCCCACCGTTTGCAGGGAGAGGTCGAGCTGCAGGGCGGCGATGCCGCCCAGGCACTGCGCGAGTTCACCGCGGCCGGGTTCAGCCAGTCCACCCAGGCCGCCGACCACCTGCTGCTGGGACAGGCTGCCGAAGCCGCCCGGAACTATCCCCTCGCCTTGCAGCAATATCGCACCGCGATGCAGATGCAGCCCGACTCCATCGCCATCGCCGGCGACCTCGTCCATCTCGACGTGCAACAACAGAATTGGGCGGCCGCACAAAAGGAAATCGCGGATTTTTCGGCCGCCCATCCCCATGACGCCGGCGGGCCGTGGCTGCGGGCCACGCTCGCCATGGCCCGCCATCAGGACGATGCGGCCATCGAACAACTGCGCCAGGCTCTGAAGATGCAGCCCGGATATCTGCAGGCCGAGCTGGACATGGGGCGGCTCCAGCAGCAGGACAAAAATTGGGATCAGGCCGTCTACTGGTACCAGCAGGCTCTGCGTCAGCAGCCGAAGTTTGTGCCGCTGCTCACCGCCGTCGGCAATATGTACCTCGAACAACGGCAGTGGGGCCAGGCGGAACAGTACTACCGGCGCGCGCTCGAAGCCCAGCCCCATTTCCCCCTGGCCGCCGCCAACCTGGCCTGGGTGGAGGCGGAACAAAACCAGAATCTTACCGACGCCCTGGCATGGGCGCAGCGCGCCGCTCAGGCTGACCCGCATGAGATGTCCATCGAGGATACGTTGGGTTGGGTGTACTACAAGCTCGGCAGCTACCGCGCGGCGCTACCGGTACTGCAGCAGTGCGTGCAGGCATCCCCGCAGACGGCCATGTACCATTTTCATCTCGGCATGACCCAACTCGCCGCCGGCCAGAAACCCGCCGGCGCCAGCGAGCTGCGCCAGGCCTTGGCGCTCCATCTGCCTGCTCCCGAGGCCCAACAAGCCCGCGCCCGCTTGGGCACAGCCATGCCCTAAATGCACGCCGGACCCACAGTCGCCTTTGCACGCCCCGGCTCCGGTCGGGGCGTTCATTTCACCGTCGCCGGTTCTACCTCAACGATGTCGTAGGTTTCCGATTCCGTCTTCTTGCCGTCCAGCGACACGGGCCATGTCAGCTTTACGTGCTTCCCGTCGAAATCCGCTTTGGCCGTGTCGCCGAGCGGCACTCGGCAACTGCGGTACGCGCCCTGGCTCCAATCCGTCCAATGGCTTTTTGCGCGGCACACTACGGCGACCGTGCGGCCATCCGGCAGCTTCAGCGCTAACTCGTGGCCCATCACCGCCCCCGCGGTCGCGACGGAGCCGGACGCCAGCGTATAAGTCGAAGGAAGATCATGCCGCGCAACAATCGCTACCGTCGTTTTCAAGTGCTGCGCGCCGAGCGGAACAATTGCCAAAAGGATCGCGGTCGCCGTTCGCGTCATCCGAACAATTCCCCCTTTCGACCGAAGCTCGGGAAACTCGGCAGCTCAGTTGTGCAGTCATGCCTCGACATTTACCAGAATCATTCCCCAATCCGCACATTCCCGCAATTCACAACAATTGCGCCACTTTGGGTGCGACGGGGGCGATGGGGCCACGGCAGTGCTCCGGCATGACCACATTTTCGGTATTTCGGGCAGGCACTGGCCCTCCCACCAGCGGTGGACCGGCTTGGGACACAGCGCCGCGAAATTGGGGGCGGAAATGAATCATGCGGGCCACCTCCAGCCGAGCTCGGACACCAGCTTGTCGGCGGGATACCAGGCCAGCCGCTCGCCGTGGCGTTGCCTCGGCACACGTTCGCTTCCAGACTGGTCATGGCCGGCGTGGGCATACGGACCGTGCAACGGCTGCTCGGAGGCGGAGCGGCCGGCGTGCCCGGGGGCAGAAAGCAATCCGCCACCGGCGGGAAACCGTCGGCGCTTAGCGCGTCGCCCGCAAATCTTTTGCAGTAAGGGGATTAGGTTGGGGTGAGTGGAGGGATTCGAACCCTCGACCACTGGAGCCACAATCCAGCGCTCTACCAAGCTGAGCTACACTCACCACCTCGGGGAGCGGCCGCGAATGCGACCGTGGCCAGTATAGCATTGTGGCCGGCCGGGGCCAGGCGTGCGAAATTCGCAACGGCGCGCCCCCGGCGAGGCGCAATTCGGGCTTGGGGCCCCTGGAATGAAGGGCGCCCCAAGCCCGAACGAGCATTAGCGGGACGCGCGGCAGGACGAAGCGCCGCACCGTCTATCGCCCCGCCCCGCTCCTTAGCCTAGCGGCCGCCCCCGCCAGCCACCAGCCGCAGACGCGTGCCGGAGGCCAGCATCAGGCTGCCGTGCGGCACGCTCAGGACGCTGCCCGCGCCCACCGCGCCATCGGCGCCGATGACCACCGGCTGGGGAAGGGCCCGCGGAGGCATAGGTGCGGCCACGGCTGCCGCGCTCCCCAGGCCGGCGGCAGCACCGCCGACCGGCGCCAGCACCGCACCGCCCAGCCCCAGGCCGCCCCCGCCAGCCGCTCCCGCCGCCGGCATCGGGGGCGACATCTCCGCCGGCATCGCGGGCATCGCGTCGGCCGCGGCCGCCGCCTGGGTCACACTGGCGACATCCAGGTGCACGGGCATGGCCTTGCCGTCAGCCGCCGTCGCCTGGTCGAACAGAATTCCGACTTCAGAGGACGATTGTGGGCTGTCGGCGGCAACCACCGAAGTGACATGACCGCTAAGCCGGCTCCCCTTGGGTAAAACCAGCTTGCCGTGATCCTTGACCGCGGCGGTGGTGACCGCGGTGACCGGGTCGCCGACATGGGCCCGCCGGGCATCCAGCTGTGATTGCAGTTTGGCCTCTACTTTGGTGCCGGCCGAGAGTGCGGCCGGCGTCTGGGCCGCCAGTCCGGCACCCATCGCCATGACTACCAATACGGATAAAGCGCGCATGGTTCCCTCCTGCCCCCATGGCTGCAATCGGTGAGCCAGTCGCAGTCCTTGGGTAACTCCTTTGGAGTCAGCGACTGTGGATCGGCAGAAACTACGCACCCGGAAGAAATAGACGCAGGTCGCGGAGATTATTGCCGGTGGGACCGGTCTCCACCAGGGCGCCGGCGGCGGCCAGGGCCGGGGTGGCGTCGCAGCGGCGCAGATGCTCTGCCGGGTCCAGTCCAGCCGCGCGGATGCGTGCCGCGGTGGCGCCGCTGACGCAGGCGCCGGCGGCGGCGCTGTTGCCGTCCACCCCGTCGGTGCCGGCGGAAAAGAAAGTAAACGGCTCGCCTTCCAGCACCAACGCCACCGCCAGCCCCAGTTGCTGGTTGCGGCCGCCCGTCCCCGCCCCTTGGGGCAGACGCACGCGCACCTCGCCCCCTGCCACCAGCGCGGCGTGCGGCGACGCCGCGCGCAGTTTTCGCCATCGGCTGGCCAGGTACAACACGGCGGCGGGCCACTCCATCTCGTCGCTGCTGTGGTCGCTCTCGACCAGGCCGTAACCGGCGGCCCGCAGGCTCTCCGCCAGAGCGGCGCAGGCGGCATGGTTGTCGGCCAGCAGGCGCCATTCGGCGCAGTCAAAACAAGAATCGTCCGGCAAGGGAGCCGCCGCGGCCGCGGCCGGCCGCTCGCCCGGAAGCCAGCGCCGCAGCGCGGCGGCATAGTCGGCAGGCGTCGCGGTATCGCGGGTGGTGGGACCGGAAGCGACCTGCTGCCACTCGCCCGGCGGCATGTCGGAGAGGATCCAACTCGACTGTCGCGCCCCGGCGGCGGCCGCGGCCAGCCGCCCGCCCTTAAGGCGGGAGTGGTAACGACGAATGAGGTTGATATCGCCGATGGGCGCTCCCGCGGAGATCAGCGCCTGGTTGCGCCGCTGTATCTCGGCCACGCCGCCGCTGTCGGGCGCTTCCGCCAGCGCCGAACCGCCGCCGGATACGAGCGCCACCAGCAGGTCGTCCGGGCAACGCAAGCGCGCGGCCGCCGCCAGCAGCGCCTCGCCTGCCTCCAGGCTTCGGGCGTCGGGCTGCGGATGCCCGGCGGTAATAAGGCGCATCCCCTCGTGGTAGCGGGCTCTCAGTTCCGGCGGCAACTCGGGTGCGCCCTGCGGGGTGACCAGAACGATCTCCACCTCCGGCCCGGGCGCCGGTGCGACCGCCTCCAGCCAACCCGCCAGCATGCCCGCCGCCGCCTTCCCCACGGCCAGCACCGCCGTTCGCCCGCCCGCCGGTTGCGGCCCCTCGTGGGCGCGCTCGCGCATCAATCGGCGCGGATCGAGCGCACCCAGGACGTTGGCAAATCCAAGCCGGGCCCCGCGCCCGTCAATCCTTGTGTCCGACCCAGCCATCCACGCGGTCGAGAAGCTGGCGCACCAGTTCGGCGATGCGCCGCCAGTTATCGTCTTTTTCCGCGGTTTCGATGTCGTTCACCAGTTGCTTGAATTCAGTCACCGGCTGGGTGTGGCTCGCGGCGAAGTCGCGCAGCGCCAGACGCGCGGTGCGCAGCCTCGCGGCGCGCTTGAGCTTTCCCGGCGTGGAGGTGCCTTCCCGCTCATAGTCGGCGATCTGGGTACGCACGGTGAGCAGCGCGGCCTTCCAGTGGGAAGCGTCGTCGGGCGCGGCGGGAACGGGCTCGGGGGTCACGCCTCCATTATGCCGCCTGAACGCCGGACTCGGGAACCACCACCGGGCGCTGCGCCTGCGGGCCGGATTCGGGCCCCCAGGGCGAGGCGGCGATCAACTGCCGCAGGTGGACAGCGACTTCGAGAATCCGCTCCAGGCGCAGCGACACCGGCGGCGGCATGCGCCGTGCGCCGCTGCGCAGCCAGGCGGACGCCAACTCCGCATTGCCGAGTATGGCGGTCAGATCGTTGTTGATCTGCGCCCGCAGCTCGCCGCTCGAGGCGGGTGGGGTCACGGCGCGGCCGGGCAGACGGCGCCGCCGCAGCCGCTCCGCGGTCAGATGCTGATCGAGAATGAAGGCCAGCTTGGAGACCGGCAGGGCACGATCGAGATAATCCACAATGGGGCCGGGCAGCATCTCGCGCGCCGGGACGCCCGCCGCCAGCCGCGGCGGCTCTCCCAGCCAGAGCGTGGGGACAGGAACCGCCACCACCTGCAGCGCCGCCGCGGGAGGTGCCTCTACCGTCCCGGCGGCGCGTACGTCGAACAGCGCCAGCAGACAATCCTCCTCACTCCGTGCCGCCGCGGGCAGTGCGGCGGCGGTGACCAGCTCCACCGCCGCCGCCGCCGGCAGCGCGCGGGCCACGCGTGCGGCCAGATCGCCATCGGTGCTAATCAGCAGAATGCGCTGCTTCACTGCACACCTCCGCCCGCCGCCACCGACGCCGTTCCGGAGGCCGCCCGCGCCACCACCGCGCCGCCGCTGTACTCCTTCAATTTGCGGTAGAGGGTGGTCTTGCCGATCCCCAGCAGGCGGGCGGCCAGAATCTTGTCGCCTTTTACCTGGGCCAGAGCCTCGAAGATGGCCTCCCGCTCCAGCTCCGCCAGCGGCCGCACCGGCCCCGCCATCCCGGGAGCAAAGCGCGGCGGCCGCGCCTGCTGCAGCGGGCTGGGCAGATCCTCCACCTCCAGTCGCACCCCGCCCGCCAGCGCCAGGGTGCGTTCGATGCAGTTCTCCAGCTCGCGCACGTTACCCGGCCAGTCGTAGCCGAGCAATCGCTCCATCGCCGCCTCGCTGAAGCGCCGCGGCAGCGCCCCGGGCGGCGTGGCCCGCTCCAGAAAATGTTCCACCAGGATGGGAATGTCGAGGCTGCGCTCGCGCAGCGGCGGCAGCTTGATGCTGACCACATTCAGGCGGAAGAACAGGTCCTTGCGAAAACTGCCGTTGGCCACCGCCGCCTGCAGGTCGCGGTTGGTGGCCGCCACGATGCGCACATCAATCTTGATGCGCCGCGTGCCTCCCACCGGCCGGATCTCCCGCTCCTGCAGGGCGCGCAGCAGCTTGACCTGCACGTCCAGCGGCAACTCCCCGATCTCATCCAGAAACACCGTGCCCCCCGAAGCCACCTCCAGCAGCCCCTGGTGGTTCTGGCTGGCGCCGGTGAAGGCGCCGCGCACATGGCCGAACAGCTCGCTCTCCACCAGCGACGGCACCAGCGCGCCGCAGTCCACCGGCAGAAAGGGCCGGTCCCGCTCCGCGCCGGTATAATGCAGCGCCCGCGCCACCACCTCCTTGCCCGTGCCGCTCTCTCCCAGGATCAGCACCGAGTAGCGGCTCTGCGCCACCTTGCCGATCAGCCGGAACACCCGCTGCATCTCCGCCGAGGCGCCGATCAGGTTGCCCGCCGCGTACGGCCCGCGCGCCGCCAGCCGCTGTCCACGCGCCTCCCGATGCACCAGCACCTGGCGCACGCTGTTCTGCAGCAGCAGACGCAGCTCCTCGACCTCGAACGGCTTGGCCAGATAGTCGCTGGCGCCCAGCTTCATCGCCTCCACCGCCGTGCCCACGTTGCCGTAGGCGGTCATCAGCAGCACCGCCACCTGCGGCCACATCTGCTTGACCCGCTGCAGCAACTCCACCCCGTCCAGGTCGGGCAGCCGCACGTCGGCCACCAGCACGTCGGGCGCTTCCTCGCCCAGCAGGCGCAACACCTCTTCCCCGCTGGCCGCGCCCGCTACCCGGTATCCCAGCGAGGCCGCCAGGCTGATACAGATCTCACGCACCGGCTCCTGCGAGTCGGCGATCAAAACATAAGGAACCAGTGACATATCCGCAGTACCTCAGCAGTGAGGTAGTTGCACTTACCCTGCCACGTTCGCCCGACGCCCTCAAAATGCGGCTAAGTTCCGAGGTGACTACGATTTGCCTCCGGCCCCTCCACCCTCGGCTCGCGCCTCCGCCAGCCCTCCGCGTCCCATTTGGGAACGCCGCGTGCCTATTTGGGACGATTCCCCGGCCCGCCGCGACTCTCCGCCGAAGCTGGCGCAGCCCCCGCCACCGGCCACGCGGCCCGCCACCCCGGCGCCGAACGCACCGTCGCTTCCGCTGCCGGCGGCCACTCCACCTGGCTCCAGTGCTGCCCGCCATCGGTCGAGCGATACACCGCGCCCACCCGCGCCGCCAGGGCATACAGCCCGTCCTGCTGGGCATGCACGGCGCGCACATCGAGCGCCGGCAGGCCGTGGCCGGTAAGCTCCCAGTGCGCGCCCCAATCATGCGACTGGTAGAGCCCGGCCGTGGTGGCGGCCAGCAGCAACGACCCTTGATCGGTGGTCGCCAGCATGATCTGACGAATGCGGCCGCGTACCGCCCCGTCCAGCGACAACCGCCCGGGCAGGAAAACCTTCCCGCCGTCGTGACTGCGCAGCAGATAGCCATCGCCGGCAATGAACAACCACTCCCCACCGTCGCCGGCCGTGGCGGCGTAGACGCGGTACAGCGGAGCGGGCGCGGCCCGCAGCGGCGCCCAGTGCCGGCCGCCGTCCTGCGAATGGAAAAGCCCCTGCTGTCCAGCGGCCCATAGCTCTTCCCCGCCCCGCCCGGTCAAGCTGTAGATCGGCCCCTGCGGCGGCTGCGCCGGCGCGCGCCAGCGTTGCGGAGCGGGCGCGGGAGGCAGCACATAGACGCCCACCGGCGTCGAGGCCACCAGTCCCGCCGCTGACCAGTACAGGCCGTTGGCCTCGGCATCCTGCGGCAGCGCCGGCAACTGTTGCCATCCCTCGCCGCGGTGAAGAAAGATACCGCCCCAATTCAAGTCTCCGGTCACCGACAGGTATTCCCCCTCCGGACCCGCCGCCACCGCCGCCACCTGCCGGCTCGAGAAGCCCTGGTTCGAGGAGGCAAACGTAACCCCATCGTCGTGGCTCACGTATACGCCGGCGAAATCGGTGCCCAACAGCAGCGCATGGGGCAGCACCGCCACCGCCTGGATGCGCAACTGCGGCGAGGTGGTGCGTTGCCAGTTGGCGCCCTGATCGCGGCTCACCCACAACCCCTGCGTGGTGCCGGCATACACCGTATCGGGATGCTCGGGATCCTGCACCAGCGCCGGAGTGCGGCGCGCCGTATACGGGATGCCCTGAATCTTGCGGAACAGGTTGCCGCGGTCGTCGCTGCGATAAATTCCCGAACAAGCGCTCAGGTACAGCGTCGCCGGGTTCTGCCGATCCACCGTGATGGAAAAAACATCCGAGTCGTCAATCACTCCCTGACGCATCTGCCACCAGTCGTGGCCGCCGTTGACCGTTTTCCACGGCAGGTGCCAGGTGCCGACGTATATCTCCTCCGGGTTCTTCGGATCAATCGCCACCGACTCGACGTTGCGCAGTTCCCGGTCCTCGGCGGGAGAGATGCGCGCCCAACTGCGGCCGCTGTCACTCGACCGGAATACGCCATCGAGCGTGGCCGCCACCAGGATGCGTGGATCAGACGGCGCTTCCGCCAGGGCCCGTACCGCGTGGCCCTGCCACAGCGGCTGCCAGGTGCGGCCGTCATCGCTCGAGGCGTAGACCCCGCCGTCGGGCTGCGACCAGCTCCACAGCGCCGCGAACCAGTGCCCGCCGGCGCCCGCTTCCGGCACCAGACTGGCCACCACCCAATCGGCGTGGTCGCCGATGCGGCCCCAGAACTGCCAATCAGCGCCCGCGTCGGTGGAACGGAAGAGCGAGGCGGTAGCGGTGCCCAGAAGTACTGTTCCGGGGTGTGCCGGGTCGGCGGCCAGGGCCCGCACCGTACCCCCGGGGGGCGTCAGCGGCGGAATAGGAACGGCCGCCGCGCTGCCGCCCAAAAGAGCCAGCAGCGCGACGGCCGGAAAACGTAGCATCATCTCTGATGATAACCGGCGGCGAGCCTCTCGGCCCGCCGCCGGTCGTGATTAGTGCTTGATCACCGAGGCGTCGAAAGTCTCACCGGCGCCGGTGTAGCTGGCGCCCTGCGGCACCACCCATACCTCCGCCTTCTGCGGCCCGTCACCGTGCCGCACTTCGATGCGGTCGGCGGCGATGCCCTTCTCCTTCACCAGGTAATTCATGGCGTGTACGGCGCGCTCCTCGGCCAGCTTGACCGTGGCCGCCGGCGACAGCGCCTTGCGCCGCGCCACTTCGGTTGAGGTGGCGTAGCCGACGATGACCGCCTTGGCCGAGGCATCCTGCTGCAGCCGCAGCGCCACGTCGTCGAGCGCCGCCTTGGCGGCGTTATCAACCCGCGAGCTGTTGGGCTTGAACTGCAGCGTGGTGGCCAACGCCGCTTGCGGCGGCGGCGGCGGGGTCTGGATGGTGGCGTTCGACGAGCAGCTCGCCGACAGGCCGCGATCATCGGTCACCGTCAGCCGCCCGGTCACATTCCCCGGCGTGCCGCCGGTGGTGTCGAGGTGAACCGTGGGCTGCGTGGTGGTGTCCAGATGACCGGCGCTCGACGGCTCGATCGTCCAGGCGTAGGTCAGCGGACGTTGATCGGGGCTCTGCGCCTGACCGCTGAAGGTCAGCGCCGCGCCCGGCAGCACCGAGTCCGGAGTAACCGAGCAACTGGCGGTCGGCGGGTTCTTCACCGGCTCCCGCACTTCGACATTGGCCGAGCAATC
>Ga0134125_10001908_pt1 | contig 25122 bp, 28 predicted proteins | sample KB31751_FD_96464 | JGI IMG/M metagenome (GOLD analysis project Ga0134125, IMG submission 96464) | Terrestrial soil microbial communities with excess Nitrogen fertilizer from Kellogg Biological Station, Michigan, USA - KB3-175-1 | ecosystem: Environmental > Terrestrial > Soil > Unclassified ...
CTCGCGCATTCATTGCGAGAGTTCTTGATGTGTTCGCGCCTCCCTGCGTAGACTGAACCGGCGAACACGGCGACGATGCGGGTGGAGGGCGAGTCGGCACGAATGAAAGTCGTCGGTCTGTTCGCGGGGATAGGCGGATTCGAAATTGGCCTTGGTCAGGCCGGCCACGAGGCCGTTCTGCTGAGCGAAGTCTTGCCGCCAGCACGCGCCGTGCTTTCGAGGCGCCTGCCCGATGTCGAACTATTCGGCGACGTTCAGGAATTGCGAGGCCTGCCAGGCGACGCAGAGGTCATCGCCGCCGGTTTCCCATGCCAAGACCTTAGTCAGGCCGGGCTGACGAGAGGCTTGGACGGCGATCGCAGCGGGCTCGTGGGTGAAGTGTTCAGGTTGGCGCGCACCGACTCTCCTCGATGGATCGTCTTGGAGAATGTCCCTTTCATGCTGCAACTCCGCAAAGGCGATGCGATGCGCCGCATCGCTGATGCGTTCGAGGATATCGGCTATCGCTGGGCTTGGCGCGTGGTCGACACGTTCGGCTTCGGTCTGCCTCAACGACGCGAGCGAGTGATCCTCGTTGCGTCCAAGACCGAGGATCCTGCGGCTGCGCTGTTCGCCGACGATGCTGTGCTTCATCGTCCGACGACCGCGATTGGCCGGATCGCTCATGGGTTTTACTGGACGGAAGGCCGCGGCGGACTTGGCTGGGCGTCGGACGCCGTTCCCACGCTGAAGAACGGCTCGTCTGTCGGCATCCCTTCGCCGCCGGCGGTGCTCATGCCGGATGGTCGGATCATCAAGCCCGAGATACGCGACGCCGAGCGGTTGCAAGGGTTTCCCGAGGACTGGACCGCTCCCGCTGCGGCCGTTGGCAGGCCGTCAGCGCGGTGGGGCCTTGTTGGGAGCGCAGTCAGTGTTCCGGTCGCACGGTGGATCGGCGGACGGCTAGCATGGCCGGGGAGTTACGATCGGTCTCGGGATCATTCGTTCGCTGATGTGGGCGCCCTCCCGAGAGCCGCAAGATTCGACGGGCGGCGGCGCTACGCGGTGCACATTGGAAGCGATCCCCTCGGGCTGCGGCCGCCGCACCTCCACTCCTTCCTGCAGTACGAGGGAGCGCCGCTGTCCGAGCGGGCGACGGCGGGATTCCTTGGTCGAACGGCGCAGGCAAAGCTTCGCTTCGCGCCTGGCTTCATTGCCGCAGTCCACGCGCACCTGCTCTCGATGACGGAGCATCAGATGCTGGAAAAGCGCGTGGCGTAGATGTGGGCGAGCCGTCCTACTGTCTGAGCGTAGTCGTAGATTTCGGGATAGTCGGAACCCGATGCGCTGTTGCGGACCGACACCGGAGCCCCATCGTTCGAACAATTGATCACTCCAATCGCCAAGGCGTCGAACCCCTCCTCGCCGGGACGAGAGCGACGAGGTAGCTCCGTCAGCTTAGCCGCTACGGATCGCAAGTCCTTCGGTTGATTGTGACCGCTTACGACCGTGGCGCGCGAGCCGATCGGCCACGGATTCCGGATCGGCGAGATGAAGGTTTCTGCGGCGTTGACCAATGCAAAGCCCGCAGCGATCGCCCCGTTCGTGTCGCCATGAATGGTCAAATGCGAGCTGTTCAACTCGTCATAGAGTCGGGGCCGCGCCTTGCCGAATTCAGTCATGCAGGCCTTGGCCTCGAGCGCCATCAGTACTGTCGATGGCTTTGCCAGGGTGGCGCTGGGCAGCTGGGCGAGGCGTTGCTCCTCGGCGGCATCGAGCACGATCGTATAGGGCTGGACCAGACTGGCGAACGTTCTCGTAGGCGCTTTGGTCGCCGTATCGGCCCCGGAAGCGCGACAAACAACGAGGTCGAGGTTCTTCGCTCGATTCCTCGCAAAGTCCCGCATCGTGTGATTGATGCCGATGGCGACCTTGCCGGCGCCGATGTGCGCCCTGAGGAGTTCGCATTCGCCCAGCAGATCGAACATGAGCGCCCAGCAGGCGATCTTCGAATGGCGATCGCTTCGTGGGTGGTATTGCCACGAATTGCCATACAAGAACGGCTTGCCCCCTGGACTACCGTTCGTTGCGACGCTCATCGAGCGTGCGACAATCTCCAACCCGCTCGGCAAAAAAGAGCCCCGATATCCGCTTACTTCAGCGTGCACGATATCGGATTCTTACGACAGCGCGAATGATCCGATTGGCGGCGACCCTGCCGCAACCTCTGCGCGCCGGGCGCCCATGACCCCCGCCCGCTCGGCCGCGGCGCGGCCGAGTCGCCTCCCTCCTGGAGGGCAGGGGAGCGCGCGGCTGGGCCGCTCAGCCTTCGGCGAGGTCGACCCAGGTGGGGGCGTGGTCGCTGGCGCCGGCCTGGGCGCGCACGTGCTTGTCGACGCCCGTCCCCTCCAGGCGGGCCGCGAGGTCGGGGCTGAGGAGGAGGTGGTCTAGGCGCAGGCCTTTGTCGTTTTCCCAGCGGCGTCGGATGTAAGCCCAGAAGGTCCAGGGGCGCGCGCTGGGGGGCAGGGCGGCGAGGGCGTCGGTCCAGCCCTGCGCCACGAGGGCGGCGTAGGCCTTGCGGGCGGCGGGGTCGACCAGGGCGTCGCCCTTCCAATGATTGGTCTGATAGATGTCGGCCTCGGTGGGGACCACGTTGTAGTCGCCGACCAGCGCCACCGGCACGCCCTCGGCCAGCAGGCCCTCGGCGTGGGCGATCAGGCGCTCCAGCCAGGCCAGCTTGTAGGCGAACTTGGGGCCGGGGTTGGGGTTGCCGTTCGGCGCGTAGATCGAGGCCACCAGCACGCCGCGCACCGCCGCCTCGATGTACCTGGCCTGCCCGTCGGCCGGATCGCCGGGCAGGGCGTAGCGGGTGACGATGGGCTCCGCGCCGCACGCCAGGATGGCGACGCCGTTCCAGCTGCGCTGCCCCGCCCACGCCGCTGCATAGCCCGCCGCCTCGAGCTCGCGGGCCGGGAAGGCGGCGTCCGTACACTTCAGCTCCTGCAGGCAGACGACGTCGGGCCGGGTTTCCTCGAGCCAGGCGAGCAGGCCCGCGAGGCGCTTGACGACGTTGTTGATGTTGAAGGTGGCGATCCGCATGCGGCCATCATGCCTGCGAACCTTCGCACGTGGCGAGCGCCGCCGGCGCTGTCGTTTCGAGCCACGGAAAACACGGAAAGCACGGAAAGACGGGGGCGCGGCGGTCGCAGCAGGAACTTTCCGTGCTTTCCGTGTTTTCCGTGGCCAAGGCTCAATGCGCCTTAGGCGCACGCATGCCGGCGCGCATCGCAACACGGCCGCATCCTGCCGTGATAGACTGCGGGCCTGGCGCTCACGGAGATGCAAAGATGGCGGACGCGGCGAACGATCTGGCGGGCGAGCTCAACACGCTGCTGGAGGCCGAGCGGGCCGGGGCGCGGGTGGGGGCGGCGCTGGTCAAGGAGGCGGAGGGCCGGCCGGGCTCGTGGCAGGACCTCGCCAAGGTGATCCACGACGACGAGGTGCACTGGGCGCGGCTGCTGTTCGAGGCGGTGCGCCAGCTGGGCGCCGAGCCCTCCGACAAGGTCGGCGACTTCTACGAGCGGGCGATGGCGATCGACGGCTTCGAGGCGCGGCTGGCGTTCGTAAACCGTGGCCAGGGCTGGGTGGCGCGCAAGCTTCGCGAGATCCTGCCGTCGGTCACCGACCCGGTGCTGCGCACCAGCCTGCAGGACATGCTCGACCGCCACGTGGTCAACATCGACGCCGCCAACGCCGCCCTGACCGCCGCCGGCTTCGAGACCCGGCCCGCGCGCTGACGCAGCGGCCGGCACGCGCGCCGCAGGCGCTGTGACCAAAGGAATCGCAAGCCGTTCCGGGGTTGGTCAAGACCGGCGGCGTCTTTGACGAGAGCGGCGCGGCGTCTCCCGGGCCGCGCCGCTCGGCATCGCGTCAGCCGCGCGGCGGCGTGTACTGGGGCGCGGGCTCAGGCGCCGGCGCCTGGTACTGATAGCTGGGCGGCGGCGGGGCCGGGGCGGCCGCTGCCGGCGGCGGGGCTGCGTCGCAGGGCTGCGCCTCCCAGACGTAGCGGTCGCCGCGCCAGATCCAGTTGCCGCACGCGACAGGGCCGCTCGCGGGGGGCGGCGGGCCCCAGTCGTAGTCGTCGTCCCAGCCCCAGCCGGCCCAGGCCGGCGGCGGCGGACCCCAGCCCCACCACGGGTCGTCCCACCACCAGGGCGAGGCGGCGAAGCCAAGGCCAAAGCCGAGCGGGAAGAACCCGCAGCAGAAGCGCCCGTGGTGGAATCCGCCGTGCCGGAATCCGCCATGGAATCCGCCGTGCCAGCCGCCGCCACCGCGCCAGCCGTGGCCGAAGCCGCCATGCATCCCTCCGCCGTGCATGCCTCCACCGTGCATGCCTCCGCCGTGCCCCATCCCCCGTCCCTGAGCACTGACGCCGAGGGGCGTAACCAGGAGGGCTGCGGCGGCGATCGCGCCGAAGAGTCTCTTCATCGAAGCCTCCGTTTCAGTCCCTCGAGCGTTGATGTAATGGGTTTTCTTGCGCTCAAGAAGAGGGACCTCGGGCGCGGCAAGTCACTTGAGGAACCTAATCTGATGATCGCCCCTCGTTCTAGCGTCCGCAGCTTCGCCCTGTCGCTCGCCGCCGCGCTGGCCTTGACCGGTTTTGGCCTGAGCGCCGGCGCTTCGCTCGCCCAGCCGATGGGCTATGGCGGTCCGCCCGGGCCCGGCCATGGCCGGTCGGCCGGCGCCGAAGCGGGCGACCTGCAGCGGCTGCACGCGGCGCTGCACATCACCGCCGCACAGGAGGACGCCTGGCGCGCTTTCGTCGCCGCCAGCGGTCCCGACCCGCAGCAGCAGGCGCGCGAGCGCAGCGCGCAGGCGATGTTGCCCAAGCTCACCTCGCCGCAGCGCGTCGATCTGGCGATCGCCGCCATGCAGGCCGACCTCGACACGATGCGCCAGCGCGGCGAAGCGCTGAAGGCGTTCTACGCGACGCTGACCCCCGACCAGCAGAAGATCTTCGACCGCGAGTCCCTGCGCCAGCAGCAAGGCTACGAAGACTGAACACCGGCCCCGGAAACAGCTGTCGTTTCGCCGTTACGCGCGGGCGGCTATAACGGCGCATGAGGACGAATGCGGACGCCGCCCGGATCGTCGCGCGGCTGACCGAGGAATACCAGCGCGCCGTCGAGGCGCTGCATGCGGCGCTGAAGGCCTTCATCCGCGACGGGACGCCGCCCGATCCGAAGCTGCGCGCGCAGGGCGCCTTCACCTACCCGGAGCTGCGCCTCGCCTACCTCGGCGAGAAGCCGCCGCCGCGGCTCGCCCGCTCCTACGCCCGCTTCAGCCAGCCGGGCGTCTACGCCGTCACCATCACCCGGCCGGCGCTCTTCGCCGACTACTTGACCCAGCAACTGGGCTTGCTGATGGCCGACTTCGACGTCGAGGCGGAGGTGCGCCGCTCCGACCAGGAGATTCCGTTCCCCTACGTGCTCGACGCCGCCGATGCGCCGGCCGCCGACGTCAGCGCCGCCGAGATCGCCCGCTACTTCCCCGCGACCGAGCTCGCCCACATCGGCGACGAGGTCAGCGACGGATTCTGGGGCTCGCCGCCCGGCGCGGTGCGGCCGCTGGCGCTGTTCGACGCGCTGCGCACCGACTTCTCGCTCGCGCGCATCACCCACTACACCGGCGCCCCGGCCGAGCACGCGCAAGCCTACCTGCTGTTCACCAACTACCATCGCTACGTCGACGAGTTCGTGCGCTTCGCCTGCGCCGAGCTGAAGCGCGACGGCAGCCCGTACGAGGCGCTCTCCTGCGCCGGCGGCCTCGTCCTCACCCGCGAGACCGTCGATCCGGAGAAGGCGGTGGCCGACGGCGCCTGGCGCCGGCACCAGATGCCGGCATACCACCTGATGGCGCCGGGCCGGCGCGGAGTCAGCCTGATCAACATCGGCGTCGGCCCCTCCAACGCGAAGACCATCACCGACCACCTGGCGGTGCTGCGGCCCGAGGCCTGGCTGATGATCGGCCACTGCGGCGGGCTGCGCGCGACCCAGACCATCGGCGACTACGTGCTGGCCCACGCCTACCTGCGCGACGACCACGTGCTCGACGACGTGCTGCCGCCGGAGATCCCGATCCCGCCGCTGGCCGAGGTGCAGCTCGCCCTGCAGCGCGCCGCCGAGATCGTCACCGGCGAAACGGGCGACCAGCTGAAGGCGCGGCTGCGGACCGGCACCGTGGTGACCACCGACGACCGCAATTGGGAGCTGCGCTATTCGCTGTCGGCGCTGCGTTTCAACCAGTCGCGGGCGGTGGCGATCGACATGGAAAGCGCCACCATCGCCACGCAGGGCTACCGGTTCCGCACCCCCTACGGCACGCTGCTCTGCGTCTCCGACAAGCCGCTGCACGGCGAGATCAAGCTGCCCGGCCAGGCCAACGCCTTCTACGAGCGCGCCATCTCGCAGCACCTGCGGATCGGCGTCGCCGCCATGGACCTGCTGCGCGAGGAAGGCCCCCGCCTGCACTCCCGCAAGCTCCGCAGCTTCGACGAACCGCCGTTCCGGTAGCCGCGCCGTTCTTCCCGAAGCGAGGATGGAGTCTCGCCATTGTCGCGAGCGGCGGCTATCTCGCAGCGCATGACCCGTCACATCGTGCTCGAGGCCGTCGAGAACTTCCGCGACTACGGCGACTACGCCACTTCCAGCGGCCGGCGGCTGAAGAAGGGGCGGCTCTATCGCTCGGCCTCGCATGGGCGCGCGACCGAGGCCGACCTCGGGGCCATCGACCAGCTGTCGCTGGCGGTCATCGTCGACCTGCGCCGCCCCGGCGAACGCGAGCGCGACCCGCCGCGCCGCTCGCCCGGCTTCGCCGGCCGCGTCATCCAGAACGACGAGGGCGAGGGCGCCGACGACGACCCCTGGTGGACCTTCGTGCGCAGCTGCGACCTCTCCGAGGGCGCCTTCCGCGACTACCTGCGCGACTACTACCGCGCCGCCCCCTACAAGCCGCGCCACATCGATCTCTTCGCCCGCTACTTCCAGGCGCTGGCGGGGGGCGAGGGACCGGTGCTGATCCACTGCGCGGCGGGCAAGGACCGCACCGGCGTCCTGGCGGCGCTGACCCACCACGTGGCCGGCGTCCACCCCGACGACATCGTCGCCGACTACCTGCTCACCAACAATCCGGAGCGCATCGCGGCGCGCGCCCCGATGGTCGCGGCGATGATCCAGCAGGAGACCGGCCGCGCGCCGACCGATGCGGCGATCCGCGCCGCCATCGGGGTCGAGGCCGAGTACCTGGCCGAGGCGTTCCGCGCCATCGAGGCCAGCCATGGCGGCGCCGACGCGTACCTCGAGCGCGCGCTCGGCGTCGATGCGGCGATGCGCGAGAAGCTCGAAGCGCAGCTGCTGGATTAGCCGCTTCAGGCGGCGAGCCGCTCCGGCCCGCCGCGCAGCCGGATGCACAGCTTCTTCGGTCCGCGCAGCCCCAGCCGCTCGATCCAGTCGATCCGGTCGGGATCGGCGAGGGCGAGGTCCGGGAATCGCGCATAGAGCCGCGCCAGCGCGCACTGCGCCTCGACGCGCGCGAGCTGCATCCCCAGACAGAAGTGGACACCCGAGCTGAACACCAGGTGCGGATTGGGGAAGCGCTCGAGGCGCAGCTCGTCCGGCGCGTCGAACACCGCGGGGTCGCTGTTGGCCGAGGCGAGCAGCGCCAGGATCACCTCGCCGCGCTTCAGCCGCGCGCCGAAGAACTCGGCGTCGCGGGCCACGTAGCGCGGCTTGGTGGACTGCACCGGCGAGGCGTAGCGCGCCAGCTCCTCGACGGCGCGCTCGATCCGGGCGGCCGGATCGGCCAGCAGCCAGGCCTTCTGGACCGGATGCCGGTCCAGGAAGATCACGCCGTCGGCGATCAGGTGTCGCGTGGTCTCGAAGCCGGCGATCAGCAACAGCACGATCATGGTGAGCAGCTCTTCCTCGTCGAGCTTGTCGCCGGCCTCCTCGGCGCGCACCAGCTCGCCGATCAGCCCGGGCCGCGGCGCGTGCCGGCACGCCTCGATCTGCCGGCGCGAATAGTCGAGCATCTTGCCGAACGCCGGCGCGGCCAGGATGAGGCCGATGGCGTTGTTGATGCTGAGCGCCTGCGCCGCCAGCGCCGAAAACTCGGCGCGGTCCTCGTCGGGCAGGCCGAGCAGGTCGCAGATCACCGCCAGCGGCAGCTGCCGCGCGTAGTCGCCGACCAGGTCGATCTCGTCCCGGCTCGCCAGCCGATCGAGGATCGCGTCGGCCACGCGCTCGACGCCCGGCCGCATCGCCAGCACGCCGCGCCGGGCGAAGGCGCCGTCGACCAGCTTGCGCAGGCGCCGGTGATCCGGCTCGTCCTTCTGCAGCATGTTGTTGGCCAGCGTTCTGATCGACTTCGGCAGCCACCAGGCGAAGCCGGCGACGCCGGATTTTCCGGCGTTGCGGCCCTCCTGCACGAAAAGCCCGTTGTCCTTGACCATCGCGAGCGTCGCTTCATGCGTCGTCGTCACCCAGGCGCGGCCGACGAAGGGCAAGCGGATCGGGATCACCGGGCCTGCCGCGCGCATGGCGGCGAAGGTCGGGGCGGGATCGGCCTTGAACCGGGCCGAGACGATGTCGAAGTCGAGCGGCTTGCCGAGGCTAAGGCCAAGACGCGCCTGCTCGGGCCCTTGGTTCATCTGCGCGCCTTCCATTTCCGAGAATGGCGGTGTAATCTCTAACAGACCGACGGTCGGTCCTACAATAGGAGCGAGTCAGAGCGCGAGGGATGGCGGACACAGGCGACACGTCTCGCAAGGTGCGGGTGCTGAAGGCGCCGGCGGTGCGCCGCGCCGAGCTGCTCGACTGCGCGCAGGGCCTGTTCCTGACTCGCGGCTACGAGCAGACCACGGTCAACGACGTGATCGCCGCCACCGGCCTCTCGAAGGGCGCCTTCTACCATCACTTCCGCGCCAAGGAGGACCTGCTGGAGGCGATCGCCGACCGCTTCGCGCGCGAGAGCCTCGGCGTCATCCAGCAGCTGCAGTCGGACCCGCAGCTCGACGCGCTGCAGCGTTTCAACCGGCTCTTGTCGCTGAGCCGCGAATGGAAGCGCGGGCATATCGCCGAGCTGCGCGCGATGTTCACCACGCTGCTCGCGCCGGAGAATGCGGTGCTCTACCAGCGCATCCTCGAAGCGGTGTTCAAGGTGCTGAGCCCGGCGCTCGCGGAGATCATCGCCCAGGGCGAGGCCGAGGGCGGCTTCGACGCCGGCGACCCGGCGCTCGCCGCCGAGGTGCTGCTGGGGCTCGCGAACGGGCGGCGCGCCCTCGTCATCGCGGCGCTCGACCGGGCCGAGACCGACATCGACGCCGCCATGTCGATGATCATCGGCCGCATCCGCGCCGAGGAGGCGATCGCCGACCGGGTGCTCGGCCTGAAGGCCGGCGGCGTCGACCTGTTCGGTCCGCCCGAGGTCGTGCGGGCGATGCTGGTCGACTGGAAGGGCGCCGCGCCGGCTGCCGAATCGCGGCGCCGCTCAGCGGAGTAGGCTGCGCGTCAGCTCGTGGAGCGCGACGGCGCTCGCGGCTGCAACGTTCAGCGAGTCCCAGCCGGCGGCCATCGGGATCGCGATGCGGCGGGCGCGCGCCAGGAGCTGCGGCGGCAGTCCGGGCCCCTCGGCCCCCAGCAGCAGCGCGGCGCGGGCGGGGCGGGCTAGCCCGGCGATCGGCTCGGCGCCGTCGGGGGTCAGGGCGAGCGAGGCGAAGCCGGCCGTCTCCAGGAGCGCGAGCGCGTCCTCGCCCGGCGCCAGCCGCGCGAACGGCACCTTCAGCGCCGCGCCGACCGAGACGCGGATGGCCTTTCGGTAGAGCGGATCGCAACAGGCGCCGTCCAGCAGCACAGCGTCCGCGCCGAACGCCGCCGCGTTGCGGAAGATGCCGCCGATGTTGTCGTGGTTGGCGACCCCGAACAGCGCCAGCACCAGCGACCGCGGCTGCAGAGCGGCGAGCAGGGCGCCAGCGCCGGGGTCCGGCGGGCGCCGGCCATGCGCCAGGATCCCGCGGTGGATGTGGAAGCCGACGATGGCGTCCATCACCGCCTGGCGCGCCGCATAGACCGGCGCGTCGTCCGCCAACTGCTCCAGCAGGGGCGCGAGCCGCGACACCCGGTTCTCGGCGAGCAGCAGCGAGGCGGGCGCGGCCCGCGCGCCGCCGCCGATCAGCACCCGCAGCACCACCTCGCCCTCGGCGATGAAGCCGTCCCCGCGCCCGGCGAGGTCGCGCTCGCGCACGGCGACGTAAGCGGCGATGCGCGGATCGGCGGGGTCGTCGATGGGGATAACGGTCGGCACGCGCCCGCTCTATAGCGCGTCGGCGACGGTGCGGTCCCGGAGCCGAACGGCCCACTGGGGTCCGCGCCTCAGCGCGCGCCGATCGGCGCGACGGGCGAGCGCCAGTCGCCGGGGTCGATCGGCTCGAAGCCGCTCACGGTGACCCCGGATTCGCTGGGGATGCACAGCATGTTGAGGCTGACCACCTGGCCGGTGCTGTCGTGCGCGGCGCCCGAAGTTGCTGGGGTTGAACAGCGGCGCTACGCGCCAGAACTGCTGGTAGCCGAGCGCGGTCAGCCGCGCGATCAGCACCGGCTGCTGCTCGGCGCGATCGTTCTCGACTTAGATCACCGGCCAACAGCGGGCGATCGTCTGGCGCCCGCCTCGACGACGCTCATGCCTGGCTTCACCAGCTGGCGGAAGACATCGGCCTCCGCCTCGCAGTACTCGCTATAGGCCTCCAGGCAGGCGGTGATGTAGCGGTCGCCGCGCAGCGCCCACATGCGCCCGTAGTGCGTCTCGACCTCGATCGTGTCCGGCGCCGCCCCCATCTCGCCATTTCAGCAGAGCTCACCTGGAAAATCAGCCCTTGCGGACCGCGCGTATTTAGATATATCTATTACCAGATATATCGGTGCATTATCGGAGTTTGCAGATGCACAGGCACTTCCACCGCATGCGCGAGGCCCACGCGGCGCGCGAGTTCGGTTTCCACGGCCGGGGCCCTCATGGCCTTGCCGGCCGCATGGGACGGCGCGCCCAGCGCGTGTTCGACCAGGGCGACCTGCGTTTCGTGATCCTGAAGCTGATCAGCGAGCAGCCGCGCCACGGGTACGAGATCATCAAGGCGATCGAGGAGAAGGTCGGCGGCGCCTATTCGCCGAGCCCCGGCGTCATCTACCCGACCCTGACCCTGCTCGAGGAGCTCGGCTACGTCACGGTCGAGGCGGCCGAGGGCGGCAAGAAGCTCTACCGTGTCACAGAGGCGGGCGACGCTGCGCTCGAGGAGAAGAAGGCCGTCGTGGAGGCGATCTTCCGGCGCATGGCCGACCTGCACGAGCGTTTCGAGGGGCCGTCGCCCCGCATCGCCCGCGCCATGCAGAACCTCGGCGCCGCCATCGGGCTCCGCATGCGCGCCGGCCCCGTCAGCGAGGCCCAGCTGGACGCGCTGATCGCCGCCATCGACGAAGCCGCGCGCAAGGTCGAGAAGGCCTGACAGGGCGCCCAGAGCCGCCAGTCAACGGCGGCTCGTTTCGCGCCGCGAGCGTGCGAAGAGGTTGAGGCTCTCCACGAAACCGGAGAAGGCCATCGCGGCGTAGACGTAGCCCCTCGGCACGTGGGTCCCCAGGGCCTCGGCGATCAGCATCACGCCGATCATCAAGAGGAAGCCCAGCGCCAGCATGACGACGCTGGGATGCCGATGGATGAAGGCCGAGAGAGGGCCGGACGCCCACAGCATCAGCCCCACGGCGATGATCACCGCCGCCGTCATGATCGGCAGCTCGTCGGTCATTCCGACCGCGGTCAGGATACTGTCGATCGAGAATACCAGGTCGAGGACGATGATCTGGACGACGGCGCCCGCAAGGCCGGATCGCTCGCCTGAAGCGCCGTCGCCGGAATCGGACTTCGGGTCCACGTTCCTGCGGATTTCGGTAGTCGCCTTCCAGAGCAGGAAAAGGCCGCCGGCCAGCAGGATCAGGTCGCGGACCGAGAAGCCGTGGTCGAACAGCGTGAGCACCGGACGGGTCAGGCCGACCAGCGAGGCGATCGTCGCCAGCAACGCCAGGCGCAGCACGAGGGCCATGCCCAGGCCCAGCCGCCGGGCCATCGCCGTGTGCTGCGGCGGCGCCCGATTGGCGACGATGGCGACGAACACCAGGTTGTCGATGCCGAGAACGACCTCCATCACCACTAGCGTGGCGAGCGCGAGCCAGGTCTGCGGATCGGCCGCGAGATCGACAAGGTGGCTCATGTGCAGAGGCCGCGCTCCCGGGACAGCCTCCAGCGACGGTCCGGCGCAGAACCTAGTCGGTCATGCGGCAACAGTCTGCGGCTCGATGACGAAGGTTTGCGCTGCACGCGCACGTCGCTTCCCATTCCCCGCCAGCCAGCTAGGGTGCGCGCCAAAGCGCCCCGTCCAGTGGGCCGGTGGGAGACGCCGTTGACCGAAGTCATTCCGGAAGCGGACCTCGTCGCCGTTCCCGCCGCGGCCGACGCGCAGAGCACGCGGCTGACCCGCGGCGCGATCAGCTGGTCGGTGTTCGAGGGCGCGCGCGACCCCTACGTCATCCTCATCATCATCTACGTCTTCATGCCCTACGTCGCCTCGGTGATGGTGGGCTGGCCGAACTCCGACCCGACCAAGGGGCAGGAGGTCATCTCGCAATGGAGCCAGTATTCGGGCTGGGCGACGATGGCGACCGCGCCGTTCCTCGGGGCCTCGATCGACCAACTCGGCAAGCGCAAGGGCTGGCTGGGCCTGGCCGTCGCGCTGATGATCCCGCTGATGTTCGGCCTCTGGTGGGCCAAGCCCGACGGCTCGGGCCTGCCGGTGGTGGTCGTCATGATGATGACGACGGCGATCGGCATCCTCTTCAGCTACACCGAGGTGATCCACAACTCGCTGCTGGTGCGCGCGGCCGGGATCGGCGGCGCCCACAAGGCCTCCAGCCTGGCGCTGGCGCTCGGTAACGCCTTCGCCCTGGTGCTGTTCGCCTTCCTGGCCTGGGGCTTCATGCTGCCGGGCACGACCGACTGGGGCTGGGTGCCGAAGGCGCCGCTCTTCGGTCTCAGCCAGGCCCTGCACGAGCCGGAGCGGCTCACCGGTCCGATGTCGGCGGCGCTGCTGCTGGTGGGCACGATCCCGATCATGCTGTTCACGCCGGACGCCGCCCGTTCGGCGGTCTCGATCCCCAGGGCGTTCGCCGAGGGCGCGCGGGCGCTGTGGCGGATGCTGCTGACGGTGCGCAATCACCGCGACGCGGCGATCTTCCTGATGGCGCGCAGCTTCTACACCGACGGGATGGGCGCGGTGCTGACCTTCTTCGGCATCTACGCGCGCGGCGTCATGAAGTGGGGCGCGCTGGAGATGCTGGTGATCGGCATCATCCTGACCGTGCTGGCGGTGATCGGCGGCTTCCTGGCGCGGCTCTTCGACGCCGTGCTTGGCCCGAGGCGCGCGGTGCAGATGGAGATCCTGATGTCGCTGCTGGGCATCATCGCCCTGCTCGGCATGGCGCCCGACCGCATCCTGTTCTTCTGGCACTACGACGCGGCCGCGCATGCGCCGATGTGGAACGGACCCTTCTTCCGCACGCTGCCGGAGTGGATCTTCACGCTGATCGGCTTTTCGAACGCGATGTTCATCACCGCCCATTACGCGTCGAGCCGCACGCTGCTGACCCGGCTGACGCCGGCCGACCAGACCGGCGCCTTCTTCGGCGCCTACGCGGTGTCGGGCACGGCGACCGCCTGGCTGGCGCCGTTGATGGTCAACATCGGCACCCGGGTCTTCAAGTCGCAGCAGGGCGGCTTTGCGATGATCATCATCCTGCTGACCATCGGCTTCTTCGGCCTGTTGTTCCTCAGGCGCGGCAACCGCGAGCTGGCGACCTGAGGCCAAACCTCGACCGTCGGCCTCAGCAATCGGCGCAGGTGACCTCGGTCGAGAGCCGCGGGTGCAGGTAGTAGGTCTCCGTAAAGACGATCGGCTGGGGCAGCACCTGCCCGAACACCGATTTGAACGAGTACCTGGTCTCGCCCATGATCACGCTCTCGTTGGCGTTGACCACGTTGGCCGGCAGGTTGGAGACCGTGGCGCCCTTGAAGAGCGCGCTCATGCCGCTCGCCTGGCTCCAGGCCACCGTGACATTGCCGTTCGAGTCGGCGGTCAGGCTGGAGACGCGCATCGCGAGGCCGGTCGCCGGATAGGGCGACATGATGGCGTCGCCGACGTCGAAGATGTCGCCGACCTCGGCGCTGGTGACGGTCGAGCTCTGGGCCACGAGGTCGCCGATCGCCGAGGCGGTGTGCGCGACGCGCTGCTGGGTCATCGCCGCCTGCGTCACTTCCACGACGCCGAAGTACATCAGCAGCATCAGTGGCAGCAGCAGCGCGAACTCCACCGCGGCGGCGCCGCGCGCGTCGTTCGCCAGGCGGCGCAGAGCGAACCGGCGCCGCGCCATCAGCTGCACCCCGTCGCCGTGGTCGACCAGTTCTCGTTGCGGAAAGCCGCCGTCGCGGTCAGCAGCCGCTGGCTGGCGTTGAGATTGGGCAGCCCCGGCTCCAGCGTCGGGGTCAGCAGCGTCCAAGGGTAGAAGGCGCGCACCAGCACGATGTCGCACGAGCTGCCGGGACTGAAGCCGATCTGGGTCTGGTCGATCGCCCCGTTCTTCACCGGCGTCGTCACGCTGATCGACGAGAAGCTCGTGAACGTGCGCACGTCGAGGCTGAGGTTGGCCTCGCAGTCCGACGTCGAGATCCATGAGACGCCGTTGCAGACCAGCGCCTTGAAGCCCGCGGCGCTGTCGTTCGGGCCCGACTGCAGCTGGCCTGTGCGGATCTGCCGGGCCGCCTGCTCGACCGCCGAGTCGAGGGCCGTGGAGGCCATGAACATCGCGCCGAGCTCGAAGATGGCGAACAGCAGCGCCAGGAACGGGATGGAGACCAGCGCGAACTCGACGGCGGTCGCGCCACCCTTCGCCGACGCGAACGCGCCCACCCGCTGGCGAGCGGACGGACGGTCAGGCGACGTCGGCCGAGGCTTTCTGGCGCAGGTTAGGAACACGCGCGCGACGGTAGCCGCGCCGCCCTAAGTTTAGCTTAAGGCGTGTTCGGCGAGGCCTGCACGCTGCCGGCGTTGTGCGAGTACTCCGACATGCTGGGCGCGGCCGGCGCCATCGCGCCCGCCTGGCCGCCAGAGCTGCCGACCGCCTCGCAGCGGGGCGCGCAAGTGTATTGCGTCACCTGGCCGCCGTTGATCAGCGCCACCCGGTCGCCGGGCTCGGCGCCCACCACGATCGTACGGTCGAAGATGGGGCGGCCGGCGGCGTCGGTGACGACGAGGTTGGTCACGCCCGCGCCCTTGCCGGTGACGATCAGATGCCGCTGGTCGGGCACGGACACGTCGGCGATCGCCGGATTGCCGATGATCACGTTGTGCGCCGGTCCAGGCAGCGCCACGAACGCCGACTGGTCGAGCGGCACCTCCAGGCTGCCGGCGAGCGCTGCAGCCGGAGCGAGGGCGAGGACGAGGGAGAGGGCGAGCTTGCGCATGGCGCCAAAGGCTCGGCTGGATTGGTCAAGAAAGGCTGAACGGCGGGCGCTTTCAGCCGCCATGCGCCGCCTTCCAGGCCATCGCGTGGGCGATGCGGTCCCTCAGCGGCGGGTGCGAGTAGAAGAGCGCTGTCTCGAGCGGCGAGGGGGCGACCGCGTTGTGGTCCCACTCGCGCTCGATCACCGCGGCCAGCCCGTCCGGCGCGCGCGCCTGGTCCAGCGAGTAGGCGTCCGCGCGCACGTTGGCCCAGCGCAGGTAGCCGGCGAACGCCAGCCACGCCAACGTCAGCGTCGCTGCGCCGATGATGGCGAGCGCCGGCATCGCGGCTGGCTCGGCCGCGCTGTCGACGCGTCCCGCGCCCAGCGCCCGCGCGAGGGCGGCCCCCCACTGGCGCGCGGCCACCAGCCCGAGGACGATCGCGGCGGCCGCGGCGAGGCACGCCAGCAGGATGTCGCTGTGGGCGTAGTGGCCCATGACGTGGGCGGTGATGGCGCGCGCCTCCGCCGTCGGCATCGCCGTCAGCTTCGGCCCGATCGCGACTCTCGCGTGCCCGAAGCCGCCGGTGACGTCGACGTCGAAGCCCGGATCGGAATCGAACCAGATGCCTGTCGCCGGAAGATCGGTGCGAGCGACCAGCTGCGCGACGGCGTCGCGGGTCGGCCCGGGCGGCGCACGGCTGCTGGCGGTCTCGACGGAGAGCACGTACGGCAGCCAGAGCAGCGCCAGGATCAGCGCCGCCCCCGCCGCGCCGGCCATCAGCGGCCAGGTCCTCGGCGCGCGCCGCATCAGCCAGGCCGCCGGCGGCGCGAGGATCACCGCCGCCGTCACCGCAGGCGCAATGCCGGACGCCGCGGCGGCGAGGTGCGCGACAAGCCCGGCGTCCGCCGGCGCCCCGCCGCCGGCCGTCAGGGCGGCCCCGACGCGCCAGGCTGTGAAGGCGTTGACCAGCGCCATCGGCACGGCGAGGACCAGCGTCAGCACGCCGGCGGCGGCGGCGCTGGCCAGCCACGGCCGCGGCCGCCCGGCCTCGATCCGGCAGATCAGCGCATCGATCAGCCCGGCGCGCATCACGAGCGCGGCGACGGCCGCGAAGACCGCCGCGCCGACGAGAAAGCCGGCGAGCCGCACATCGGTGGCGGTCTGGGCGGCGAGCCGCTCGCTTTCGGGCAGGCGCGCCAGCCAGGCGTTCGCCGCCGCGGAGACGTCCAGCGCCGCCACGTGCCTCAGACCGCCGCCTCGCCCGCCTTTTCCGGCCGGGCTATCCGGACCGCGATCACCTGGAACGGATAGACCAGCTGGGCGACGAAGCTGGTCGGAGCGCCCTCGACGCCGTAGTCGGCGGGCAGCTGGCCCTTCGGCATGTAGAAGGTGCCGAACATCAGGTCGAGCACGGGAAAGGTCGGGGCGAAGTTGCGGTTATGGACCTTCGGGTCCTTCACGTGGTGCCAGCGATGAAACACCGGGCTGGCGATCACGTAGCGCAGTGGGCCGAACGTCCAGTCGAGATTGGCGTGCAGCACTGCGCCGACGACCAGGTTGATCGGCCCCATGATCACGAAGACGGCCGGCGAGAAGCCGATCAGCTTGATCAGCGCCAGCGCGCCGGCGCTGTAGATGGCGAAGTTCACCGGATGGAACCGGAAGGCGGTGGTCCAGTCGACCTCTTCGGCGCTGTGGTGCACGGCGTGGAACGGCCAGAGCAGGCCGCGGTGGAACCAGCGGTGCAGCCAGTACTGCACGAAGTCGAGCGTCGCCAGCGCAGCCAGCGTCTGCGCCCAGAGCGGGAGGCCGGCGGCCCAGCCGTAGCCCGAGAGGATGCTGGCGGCCGCCGCGCCGCCGCCAGGCGCCAGGCTCGCGCCCGTGCGTATGTAGAGATCGGCGAGGCCGCCGTAGAGCAGCGCGCCCATCAGCCAGTAGAGCGCATTGTCCGGCAGCTCGCGGGTCGCGAAGGCGCGCTGCTCCGGATTGCAGGGTGCGATCCGCGCCATCGCCCCGAAGGCGACGAACAAGACGGCCAGTTCGATCAGCGTCCGGAACATCCTTCGCCTCGCGCCCTCAGCGTGCGCGCCGAGGCTAGGGCGGCGGCGGCTAAGTTTGGGTAAAGCGCCGCGGCCGCCGCGCCGGCCTCCCGACTATGGATGACTGCTGGAGAGGACGGCGACAGGGGCGCTTGGTTAAGCTGTTATAATGATGAACATCGGGAAACCATAGAAAAATCTGCGACAATACTTCCACGTTTACTGCGGATTAAGGCAGCGGCGCGAAATTGGCCGTGGTTCTCTAGGGGGAGGCCTGAGCGGCTTGATCCCCGGCTTGTAACGAAGGAGATCAAGCAATGTCGAAGTTCGTTTCGCGGTTCATGAAGGACGAGTCGGGCGCCACGGCCATCGAGTATGGCCTCATCGTCGCCCTGATCGCCGTGGTGATCATCAGCGCCGTGACGGCCCTGGGCTCGAACCTGAACAAGAGCCTGAGCACGGCCGGCAGCGCGGTCGGCCACTAAGCCGCCGCAGTCCGAGCCGAGCTCGAGAGGGGGGCCGCGGCGCAAGCCGCGGCCCTTCCGCTTTTCGGAGGCCTGCCCGTCAAGAGTTGTGGATGGCCGCGTGAATTCTTGCGGGCGCGCAAAGATTTAGTGACCGTCTGGGTCGGCGCCGGGGCGCAAGTGGTGAAGCTGCGTTCAGACTGTTTGTTCGTTTTCTCTTAAAAGCAGAACGTCATCTTCGCGCTCGTTCAGGAGCCGAGGGGGCAGCGCGTTGCGCTGACTAGCTCGCGCATGGAGGAGCACTTCAAATGACGAAGTTCATCGCCCGCCTCGCGCGGGACGAGTCGGGCGCGACGGCCATCGAGTACGGCCTGATCGTCGCCCTGATCGCGGTGGTGATCATCGGCGCGGTCACGGCGCTGGGCAGCAATCTCAACACCACCCTCTCGTCAGCCGGCAGCGCGATCGCTCACTAAGCCGCCGCCGAATCCACTCGGGCAAGGAGAGGCCGCAGCTCTGAGCTGCGGCCGCTTTTTTCGCCCGCTGTTCGCCTCTGCCGGGCGCGGGAAACCTTTGATTCACCGACCGCAGACGATTCTCCGCAGGCCCGTCGCCCATTCATCTCAGATGCCAGCCATGCCGCCCGAGCTCGTCAACACCCTCGTCCTCGGCGTCTTTGCCGCGCTGGTGATCGGTGCGGCGGTCCGCGACCTGTCGAGCTTCACCATCCCCAACTGGATCTCGATCGCCCTCGCGCTGGCGTTCGCGCCGGCCGCGCTGGTCGCGCATGTCTCGCTGGCGGATATCGGAATCGCCTTTGCGGTAGGCGCCGCCGTGCTGGTGCTGGCGGCCGGGATGTTTGCGCTGGGCTGGATCGGCGGCGGCGACGCCAAGCTGATGGCCGCGGCGTCGCTTTGGGTGGGCCTGAGAGGCCTCGCCCCGTTCGCCGTCTACACGGCGCTGGCCGGCGGCCTGCTTGCGCTCGCGCTCGTCGCGCTGCGGTCGGTCTGGCTGCGGCCTCTGACCGCAGGCGCGCCGGCCTGGACGCAGCGGCTGGCGACCCCCGGCGAGTCCGCGCCCTACGGCGTGGCGATCGCGGTGGGCGCGCTGGCGGCCTTCGCGGTCCACCCGCTGGCCTGAAAGCCTACGGCAAGGCTTGGCCTTAGGCGGGCGTTAACTATGGCCCCGCCACCTTGGCGGCGCGCCAGAAGGGCCGCCCCGATTCACTTTGGACCGTCGGCCCGAGCGGGCGGACGGGTTCTCTCAAGACCCAACCGTCGTCGCGGAGGCGCGCCGCCATCATGACCCCCGCCCGCATCGCCATCATCCTCGTCGCGCTCGTCGCGTCCGTGGGCCTGGCGCTCTTCGTGCACGGCATGTTCGCCAGGCACGCGCCGCCGACGACCGTGGTCGCCGCCGCGCCGCCGGCGCCGCCGATGACCCGCGTGCTGGTCGCCAAGGTCAACCTTGGTGTCGGCGACCGGCTCTCGCCGGACAACATGACTTGGCAGGGCTGGCCGGCCGCCACGCTCAACGCCGCCTACATCACCGACGGCGTCGTCAGCACCGCCCCGGCCGCCCCGGCGCTCGCCGCGGTGCGCCAGGCGACGCGGACGGTCAGCGACATGACCTCCGGCGGCGGGCCGAAGCTGCAGGCGATGATCGGCGCGATCGTCCGCGATCCGATCTACGCCGGCGAGCCGATCACCTCCGCCAAGATCATCCGTAGCGGCGACACCAGCTACATGGCCGTGCGCCTGCCGTCCGGCACCGTCGCCATGGCGCTGCCGATCAGCGTCGAGAGCGCCGCCGGCGGCTTCATCCAGCCAGGCGACCGCGTCGACGTGATGTCGACCCACGCCGACACCGCCAAGGGCGGCAGCGGCGGCATGATCACCGAGACGGTGCTCGGCAACGCCCTGGTGCTGGCGATCGACCAGCATACCGACCAGCCGAAGGCCGGCGCCTCGATGGTCGGGGCCACGGTCACGGTCGAGGTCCCCGCCGCCAGCGCCGGCGCCGTGGCGCGGGCCCGTACGCAAGGCGGCCTTACCTTGGCGCTGCGCTCCTACGCCGACATCGGCGGCCACACCCAAGGCGGCGTCGACGACAGCCATTCCGTCCGCATCTTCAAGGGCGGCTCGTCCGCCGAAACGGTGAGCGCGCCATGAAAGCCGCCCTTCTCAAGATCTTCGCCGCCGTCGTCGCCTGCGCCGCGCTCGCCGGCCCGCTGGCGGCCCGCGCGGGCGAGACCGGCGAGTCGGTGATCAAGGTCGACCTCGGCGAAGGCGCGCAGAGCCAGCAGCTGGCCCTGCCGGTCGGCCGTTCGGCCGTCGTCGACCTGCCGGTCGATGCGCGCGACGTGCTGGTGTCCAATCCGGCCGTGGCCCAGGCGGTGCTGCGCACGCCGCGGCGCATCTTCGTGCTCGGCCTGAAGAGCGGCGCCACCGACGCGATGTTCTTCGACGCCGGCGGCCGCCGCATCCTCGCGCTCAACATCCACGTCGAGCAGAACACCTCGGCGCTCGCCCAGACCATCAATCGCATCATCCCGGGCGCCCAGGTCCACATCGACGCCCTCAACGGGCACATCATCCTCTCCGGCGTCGTGATGAGCTCCGCCGACGCCGACAAGGCGGTGCAGATCGCCCGCGCCGCGGCCGACAAGCCTGACGACGTCCTCAACATGCTCGGCATCGCCGGCCAGGAGCAGGTGATGCTGAAGGTGCGGATCCTCGAGGTGGACCGCCAGGTGATCAAGCAGCTCGGCGTCAACTGGAACGCCGTGATCGGCCAGGCCGGCTCGCCGCAGTTCATGATCGGCACGGCCGCCACCTATGGCATCAACGGCGCGATCCTTGGCGGGCTGCAGAGCTTCGGTCCCAAGCTCGACACCACGACGCAGCCCGAGGTGCAGGGATTCGATCCGCTCACCAAGGCGCGCGACCTGCCGATGGTCTGCCCCACCTGCACGAATGGCGGCACGAAGACGATCTCCACCATCCAGAACACCGCCGGCTCGACGGGCCTCAACCAGGGCAGCGGCAACCTGCAGGCCTACGAGCAGGTGGGCCTGGTGCGCACGCTGGCCGAGCCGAACCTGACCGCCATCTCCGGCGAGTCGGCCAAGTTCCTGGTCGGCGGCGAGTTCCCGGTTCCGGTCGCCGAATCGACCACCGGCTCGGTTTCCGTGGACTTCAAGCCGTTCGGCGTCGGGCTTGGCTTCACGCCGGTCGTGCTGTCGGGCGGGCGCATCTCGCTGAAGCTTTCGACCGAGGTGTCGGAGCTGAACAACCAGGGCGCCTTCAACGTGTCGAGCGGTTCAGGCGGCCCGGTGCTGGTGGTGCCGGCGCTGACCGTCCGCCGCGCGGAGACGACCGTCGAGCTGCCTTCGGGCGGCGCGATGATGATCGCCGGCCTCCTGCAGGACAAGTCGGCGCAGGACATCGCCGGCATCCCGGGCGCAAAGGACCTGCCGATCCTCGGCGCGCTCTTCCGCTCGCGCGACTACCAGTCCGGCCAGACCGAGCTGGTGGTGATCGTCACCCCCTATCTCGTCAAGCCGACCAGCCCGAACGAGCTGCAGACGCCGATGGACGGCCTGCAGATCGCCAGCGACGTCGACTCCATCCTGCTCGGCCGCCTGAACCGCACCTACAAGCACGATCCGAAGGCGACGGCGGGAAGAACCTATCAAGGTCCGTATGGCTATGTCGTCGAGTGATCGTCCTCTCCTGAAGGAGCGTCCCCCCATGCGCGCATCGCTCTGGCTCGCGGGCCTCGGCCTCCTGGCGCTCGGCGCCTGTGCGACGACATCGCCCGACAAGAAGGCGGCCGCCGACCCGCCGCCGATCACGCCCTCCGAGCGCTACGCGATCCAGGTCGACCCCTCGCCGATGGAGCTGAAGCTCGGCGTGCACGAGGCTGGCCTGTCGCAGACCCAGGCCGATGCGCTGCACGACTTCGTGAGCCGCTGGATGCAGACCAACCACGCGCCGATCACCATCAAGGCGCCCGAGCACGGGCCAGCCCAGGCGGCGGTCTATCGCACGGTGGCGGGTGCGCGCGACTTCCTGGTCGCCCAGGGCGTCGATCCTGCGTCGGTGCGGATCGTCAGCTACGATGCGGGCGAAGCGGACGCGCCGGTGGTGGTCGGCTTCATCCGTTATCACGCCCGCGGCCCGCAGTGCGGGCGCGCCTGGAGCGACATCTCGAAGGATTACGACAACACCGGCTATGTCGAGTTCGGCTGTGCGGTGACCGCCAACATCGCCGCCCAGATCGCCGAGCCGGCCGATCTCCTGCACCCCCGCGACTTCGATCCGCCGGACGCCCAGCGGCGCGAGGTCGTGCTCGACAAGTATCGTCAGGGCGCCAACACCTCGACGTCCAAGGACTCGCAGGCCAACGGCGCCATCTCCTCGACGGGCCAGTAGCCATGCCGCAAGCCGCCGAAACGGCCGATCCGTTCGATCTCGACTTCGACGCCGAGACCGAGTTCGTCGCGGGCCCGCACGATGCGCGCGCCGCGCCCGAGCCGCACGATCCGTTCGCGGGGCTCCCTTCGCCCGGCGACGCCAAGTCCGCGCCGGACGCGCACGATCCGTTCGCCGGCCTCGCCTCGCCGCGTCCGGTCGACGAGGACGAGCCGCCGCGCGCCACGCCCGCGCCGAATCCCATCGCCGACATGCTGGCCAGCGCCGAGGCGGCGCTCGGCGAGCACACGGTGCCGCGCATCACCATCCACGTCTTCTGGTCGCGCCAGGAGGTCGCCGAACTGGTCCACAAAGCCAGCAGCGACCGCCGCATGGAGCGCGCCAAGACGGTCGTGCAGGCCGGCGGTCTCGCCGCCGCGGTCGAGTACTACCAGAACCAGCCGACCCCTTCGCTGCTGATCGTGGAGAGCCTCGATCCGCCGCAGCAGTTGCTGGCGCTGCTCGAGCGGCTTGCCGAGGTGTGCGACCCCGGCACCAAGGTGATCGTCATCGGGGCGGCCAACGACATCAGCCTCTATCGCGAGCTGATGCGGCGCGGCGTCTCCGAGTACCTGGTGCCGCCGCTCGGCCTGCTGCAGCTGATCGCGGCGATCACCGCGCTGTACGCCGACCCGGCTCAGCCGTTCATCGGGCGGCAGATCGCCTTTTGCGGCGCCAAGGGCGGCGCCGGCGCGTCGACGCTGGCGCACAACGTCGCCCACCTGATCTCCGAACGGATGGGCGCCAACACGGTGCTGGTCGACCTCGACCTCGCGTTCGGCACCGCCGGCCTCGACTTCAACCAGGATCCGCTGCACGGCATCGCCGATGCGCTGAGCCAGCCCGATCGTCTCGATCCGGTGCTGATGGAGCGGATGATGGCGCGCTGCGGCGATCATCTTTCGCTGTTCGCCGCCCCGGCCAGCCTCGAGCGCGACTTCGAGATCGCCACCGAGACCTACGAGGAGGTGGCCCAGAAGATCCGCTCCTCGACGCCCTACGTGGTGCTCGACCTGCCGCACGCCTGGACGCCGTGGAAACGGCGCATGCTCGTCACTTCCGACGATGTGGTGGTGGTGGCCGAACCCGACCTCGCGTCGCTCCGCAACGCCAAGAACATCGTCGACCTGATCCGCTCGGCGCGGCCCAACGACGCCCCGCCCAGGGTGGTGCTGAACAAGATGAGCCTGCCCGGGCGTCCCGAGATCCCGCTCAAGGACTTCGGCGATGCGCTCGGCCTGACGCCGTGCATGGCGATCGGCTTCGACGCCAAGCTGTTCGGCCAGGCCGCCAACAACGGCCAGATGCTCTCCGAGGTCGGACCGAAGTCGAAGCAGGCCGAGGCGCTGGAGCTCCTGGCCCGGATGATCAGCCGCCGCGAGTCCGGCGAGGACCCCGCGCCTCGCCCGGCATCGTTCATCGACCGGCTTCTCAAGAGGTAGCGAGGAAGCGTGTTCGGCAAGCGCGCCACCGATACAGCCACACCGCCGGCGGCGGCCCGCCAGGCGCCGCCGCCGGCCGCGGCCGGCGCGCCGCCGATCGCCACGCGCCCGCAGCGGGTCGAAGCGCCGCCGGTTCCGGCCGCGCCGGCCGGCAGCGCGGCGCCGCGCTCTGGGCCAAAGGCGACGATCGGCTTCGAGCAGCTGCAGGCCGCGCAGGGCCCGACCGAGATCGTCCGTGAGCAGAGCGAGTACTACCATCAAACCAAGACGACGATCTTCAACGCCCTGCTGAACACCATCGACCTCGCCCAGCTGGCGCAGCTGGACCAGGCCTCGGCGGCCGAGGAGATCCGCGACATCGTCGCCGAACTGGTGGCGATCAAGAACGTCTCGATGTCGGTCGCCGAAACCGACCACCTGGTGCAGGACGTCATCAACGACGTGCTGGGTTACGGGCCGCTGGAACCGTTGCTGGCGCGCGACGACATCGCCGACATCATGTGCAACGGCGCCAACCGGGTGTTCATCGAAGTCGCCGGCAAGACCCAGCTGACAAATGTTCGCTTCCGCGACAACGGCCAGCTGATGAACATCTGCCAGCGGATCGTCAGCCAGGTCGGCCGCCGCGTCGACGAGTCCTCGCCGATCTGCGACGCGCGCCTGCCTGACGGCAGCCGGGTCAACGTGATCGGTCCGCCGCTCTCGCTCGACGGGCCGACGCTGACCATCCGGAAGTTCCGGAAAGACAAGCTGACGATGAAGAACCTGGTCGAGTACGCCTCGATCAGTCCCGAAGGCGCCCGGGTGCTGGGCGTCATCGGCGCCTGCCGATGCAACGTGATCATCTCGGGCGGCACCGGCTCGGGCAAGACCACCCTGCTCAATACGCTGACCGCCTTCATCGACCCGACCGAACGGGTCATCACCTGCGAGGACGCCGCCGAGCTGCAGCTTCAGCAGCCGCACGTGGTGCGGCTGGAGACGCGGCCGGCCAACCTCGAGGGAACCGGCATGATCACCATGCGCGACCTCGTGAAGAACTGCCTGCGGATGCGTCCTGAGCGGATCATCGTCGGCGAGGTGCGCGGCCCCGAGGCGTTCGACCTTCTGCAGGCGATGAACACCGGC
>Ga0134125_10001909_pt1 | contig 25121 bp, 23 predicted proteins | sample KB31751_FD_96464 | JGI IMG/M metagenome (GOLD analysis project Ga0134125, IMG submission 96464) | Terrestrial soil microbial communities with excess Nitrogen fertilizer from Kellogg Biological Station, Michigan, USA - KB3-175-1 | ecosystem: Environmental > Terrestrial > Soil > Unclassified ...
CCGAGGTCGCCCGGTGTGCGCGGCCCGTCGATGGCGGGCACGGTCACGTCGAGCGCCGCGGCGCCGCTCTGCGGAAGGACGTCGCCGAAGCGATACTCGTGGCCGCCGGGGTGTAGATAGAGCTCGAAGGCGTCGGGCGCGTCGGCGAAGGCGGCGCGCGAGCGGCGCGCCACCTCCTTGCCATCGACGAACGGCGGCGCGAGGCGCGAGAACGTCGCGTCGGCGAGGCCGGTCTCGACGACGAGCGGGCGCGGCGCCACCAGCGCGTGCAGGTCCGAGACGCTGATCCAGTCGAGCGGATCGCCGAACAGCCAGCGCCAGCACGGATGATTGCCGTTGAGCGCCATCACCGTCAGATCGGGCACGAAGCCCGCCGGCACGACCGCGGCGACGCGCGGATCGAGGGCGGCGGCGAACGTGGCCACCTCGCCGCCCATCGACAGGCCGCTGACGGCGAGGCGCGCGGTGTCGACGTCGTCGAGCGTGGCGAGATAGTCGATGGCGCGCGCCACGTCCCAGGCGCGCTCGCCGTCTTCGACCCAGTCGCTGTCGAGCGCCTCGGCGCGGATCGCCGGATGCGTGCCGTTGCCGTCGGCGGGCGCGTCGCCGCCGGTGTAATCGTGGTAGAGCGCGCTGCGATCGGCGAGCGGGCGGTGGCCGACGTCGAGCGCGAGCACGACGTAGCCGCGCCGCGCCCAGGCGTCGCCGTACCAATAGAGCGGATCGGATGGATCGAGCGTGCCGCGCGCGCTGCCGTCGTGGCCGTTGAGCACGACGATGGCCGGCCAGCCGCCGGCGGGCGCGCTGCCCGGCGGCGTGGCCAAAAAGCCATGGAGAGCGCGCGCGAGCGCCGGGCCGCCGTAGGGGTCGGGCAGCGTCGCAGTGAGGTGCAGCTCGTCGACGGCGTAGTCGTCCGGCCAGTTGTCGGTGTCGTCGTCGCGATCGGCGGCGACGTCGTCGCTCGCGGGCGTGAGCGTGACCGGCGCGCGGTCGGCCGACAGGGAGAGCGGACCGGGATCGTCGGCCATCATGAGGTGCTGAAGCTGGCGGCGCGTGCGCGTCTGCCAGTCGGCGCGCGCGGCGGCGTCGCGGCCGGCAAAGCCGTAGGCGAGGAGCTCGACGCGCATGCCGGCGACCTCGGCGGCGGGGCTGCCGTCGCTCGACGTCATGGTGCCGGCGAGCGTGGCGCCGTCGACGGTGGCGCTGAACGTCTGCGTGGCGTTGGCGAGGTCGCGCGTGAAGGCGAGGGTCTGACCGTCCCACGATTGCACGGCGACGTCGTACTCGACCTCTTCGGCGGCGTTGCCGTCGGCCTCGTCGGCGTAGACCTTGAAGCGGCCGACGATCGTGCCGCCGGCGTCGCGATCGAGACGCAGCCGCGCGCGGTTGTCGCCGACCTCGAGATCGAACACGCGTGGCACCACGTCGGCGGAGAAGTAGACCTCGTTCCAGCCGACGACGTGATCGGAGTAGGCGGCGAGGTCGACGGGCGGATCGTCGCCGAGCGCGCCGTAGCCGACGCGGCCGGTGAGCACGCCTTCGACGGCGCGCGCGTGCACCCATTGCGCAACGCCGCTTGTCACACGGCGGAAGTCGAGCACGCCGGTGACCGCGTCCCACGAGACGTTGTCGACCGGATCGATGGCGCCGTCGCCGGCGGTGACGCTGCCGGCGAGATGCGTGCCGGCCAGATCGCCATCGAGCGCGAGCGTCACCGGCTCGCCGGCGAGCGTCAGGAACCAGCGGCTCGACTGGGTCTGCGCGCCCGGATCGGTGGCCCACACATCCTGCGCGCCGGCCGCGGGCGGCGTCGGCAGCGAGGCGAGTGGACGTCGCGGCCCCGTCGACGTCGGGCCGCAGCCGGCGGCGAGCGCGAGGAAGCAGGCGAGCGGTCGGCCCGAGAGCATGCGCGCGCCCAGGATATCACGCACGGGATGGTAGACTGGCGCCGTCGCATGCGTCCTGTCTTGGTCGGCGCGCTCGGCTGTAGCCCGGCACCTCCGGCAAACGACATGGCGGTTCTCAGCGACACGTTCAGCTGTCCGGCCATCACCGACGTCTGCGCCACGCCGAGCCTCGTCTGCCTGCCGCACGAAGGCGACGCGGCGCGGATGTTCTGCGATGCCGACGGCGGCTCCGCCAACGCGCCGGGCGCGGTGTTGTCGGCCGATTGCGATCGCTACCGCGAGATCGTCATCGGCGTCGCCGACGTCGTAACGGACTACTATTACGATGTCGGCAGTGGCGCGCTCGTCGCGGTCGTTCGCGAGCTCGCCAGCGTCGGCACGCGCAGCTGTCTCGGTGGCCCTCCGACATTCGTGCGGCCGAGCTGTCCGATCGCGGTGCGTCTCTGCGGCTGAGCGGCCGGTCAGTGTAACGCGGCGTCGAGATGATGCTGGTGCACCGTGCGCTTGCCGTCGAGCAGCGGCGCGCGGCCCGCGAGCTCGCGATCGAGCTGTAGGAGCTCGCGATAGAGGATCTGCCAATCTTCGAAGGCCACCTCGGCCTCGCTGAGGTCGCGCGCCAGCGTCGTCATCGCGTCGCCGAAGCTCTCGTTGTCGACGTTGCCGACGGGATCGCGATCGAACTGGTCCCACAGGCTGTGGATGCGCCGCTCGAGCGCTTGCGCCTGCGGATCCATCGTCTGCAGCGCCGCCGAGTGCGAGAGCGCCTCCGACACGAGGCCGTGCGCCCGCGACACGCGGCGCTTCGGGCCGCGCAGCAAGAGGCCGTTGGGATAGAGCGCGGCCTCGAGCGCGCCGTCGCGAAAGTACTCGAGGCGGTCGGGCACGTAGCCGCGAAACGCGTTGCCGCCCATCTTGAGCAGGATCGTCGTCGGCACCGAGATCCACCAACCCGGCTCGGCCGTCTCGAACGAGTAACCGTGACGATCGAGCGTCGTGCAGATGAGCGCGGCGACGTCGTGGTAGTTCGACGAGTGGGTCACGAGCGGCACCTGCTCCTGCGCGTGGCGGCGCGCCAGCGCGATCACCTTCAGCGCCGGCACCGTCACGAACATGACGAGGAACGCCGCCGCCAGGCCGATCGTGATGGGCCAGCCGCGCAGCACGCGCATCCAGAAGGGCTCGCGCAGGCTGCCGGGCGGCGCTTTCGACGCCACCACCAGGCCGACGAGCACCGGCACGAACAGCGCCAGCCCCAGCCAGACGAGCCGGAACACCAGCGGCGGCACGCGATTGTGGAAGGGCACGAACGCCAACGCCAGCGCCGCCACCTTGGGCAGCCCGATGCCGAGGAGCAACACCGGCCACGCGGCCGCGGCCGCCACCACGCCCGTGAGGAACGGCTGCTCCTTGGGCGAGGGCTGGCCGAAGAGGGCGCGGACCGCCCAGCCGAACACCGCGTTCAAAATCCGTCCGGCGGACCGCGAAATCAGCGTCAGCAGCGCTTGCAGGATCGCCATGTGAAGCATGTGTAGCAAGCCGCGCGCCCCGGACCGCGTAGGCCCGCGCCTTGCAACCTGCGACGCGAGGAGGTGTGTCACCATGAACGCGATCGAATTGCTCGAGACGCAGCACCGCGACATCGACGCGCTGTTCGCGCGCCTCGAGAAGGGCAGCGGCAAAGCGCAACAGAAGGTGTTCGACGATCTCGCGGACCTGCTCGCGATTCACGCGTCGATCGAGGAGCTGCATTTCTACCCGGCGGTGAAGGCGGCCAAGACCGACGAGAACGTCGAGCATTCGACCGAAGAGCACCTCGACATCAAGCGCAAGCTCTCGATCTGCATGGCGACGAGCCTGTCGAGCGAGAAGTTCTCCGAGCGGCTGCGCGCGCTCAAGGAGGAGGTGCAGCATCACGTCACCGACGAGCGCGAGCAGCTCTTCCCGAAGGTGCGCCGCATCTTCGACGGCGATCAACTGGAGGCGCTCGGACAGGAGATGACGTCGACCATGGCCGAGCTGCAGAAGGGCCACCCGCGTCGCGACGTGCCGCTGCAGACGATGGCGCCGATGCCGTCGGTGCAGCTGCCGGCGCAGGGCGCCATCAGCTCGCGCGTCGTGCCGCACATCGGACGCCTCCTGGCGTTGCCGATGGAGCTCCTCGGGGTGGCGAAGATGCTCGGCAAGAACGCGCTCAAGGCGCGCGAGATGGCCCACGGCTTCGTGCGCGGCGTACAGCGCGGGCTGGACCGCGCGCGCAAGCGCGAGGCGTAGGCCCGAGAGGGAGCGTCGCTTCAGGACTGATGGGCGGCCGTGGCCTTCACCGGGTGCGGCCGCACCATCAGCGTGATCAGCGACGCGGCGGTGCAGAACGACGTCGACGTGATGCAGTGGTCGCCGCGCCAGGTGCCGTTGTCGCGCTGGATGTGCGCCAGGCGCAGCCGGATGCCGCGATCCCAACGCTCCCAGTCCTTGCCACCGACGGTGGCGAGCGCCTCGGACGTCATCATGTACGAGACGTGCTCCTCGCCGCCGTAGGTGCCGAAGCCGCGGATGAAGCTCTCGTCGGACAACCTGGTCAGCGCCGCCTGTGCCGCCTCGCCCTTCATGCGGCCGGTGCGCGCCGCGGCCTCGGCGGTGCCGGCCATCGAGTAGAGCTCGACGCCCGCCGAGGTCTGCGTGCGAAAGTGGTGCGTGCCCTCGTCGTAGTTGCCGAGCATGTGCTCCTCGGCGCGCTTCTCGACGGTGGCCGAGGTCGTCGCGCCCGCCGCCTTGGCCGCGTGCAGGCCGCCGGTGGCGAACGCGTCCGACAACACGCCGGCCCAACCGTCGGGCGAGAAGCTGCCGTCGGCGCGCTGGGCGCGCTCGATCTTCGAGACGCACGACTGCAGCGCCGCTTTCACGCGATCGCGCTCTTTGCCTGGCGCCATCGACGGCAACGCTTCCGACAGCGCCTGCGCGCCGAGGAAGGTGTCGATGTAGCGGCCGAGCTTGCGCTGCGGCAGGGTGCCGGGCGCGTTGATCGCGATCTCCTCCTTCGGCGTTTTCTCGACGGCGGCGACGATATAGCCGACGCCCTTCTTCGTCGTCGCCGCGTAGGCGCCGGCCGACATGGTGTGGCCCAGCCGGATGAGCGAGAGGGTGGAGATGGCCGTGGTCGCCACGTCGGGCGCACGATCTTTGATCTCCGCGCCCCAGCCGCCGTCGTCGTTCTGCGCCGAGACCAGCCACTTGAGTGGCCGATCGAGGTCTGGCTCGGTGCGCGAGAGATCGGGTGTCGCCGTCGCCGAGCCCGGGACGAGGGCGCCCAGGGCCAGCGTGGCCAACAGCAATCGTCGGATGCGTCGCATGCTTCCCCTCCGTTGCCGGAAGGAACGCACGACACCTTGCGAAGGATCTGAGCTCAGCCCGCTTGCTTGGCGTGCCGGGCGCGCTCTGCCTCGGCGGCCTTTTCGGTCGGCGCCGGATCGGCCGACCGGGCGCGGCGATCGAGCTCTGCGATGCCTTCCTCGAGCGGCTCCTCGTCGCGGCGCTCTTGCTGCTCCACGCGCGTACCGAACTTCTGCACGCGCTCTTCGTGATCTCTGCCGTTCTGCATACGGTGAGATCCGTGCACTGCGCGTGCCCTAGCGGTCGCGGCGGCGCAGCGCGGCCTCGACCTCCCGGGCCGCGTCTTTGCGCTTCTGATCCTGACGCTTGTCGTACTGCTTTTTGCCCTTGCAGACGCCGAGCTGCACCTTGATCTTGCCCTGCTTCAGGTAGACCTCGAGCGGCAGGAGGGTGTAGCCCTGCTGGCTCGACGCGCCGTCGAGCTTCTCGATCTCCTTGCGGTGCAAGAGCAGCTTGCGGTCGCGCTTGGGCTGGTGGTTCCAGCGATTGGCCCACGGATATTCCGTGATCTGCATGTTGATGAGCCAGGCCTCGCCGTTCTTGACCGTCGCGTAGGCGTCGGACATGACGGCCTTCGCCTCGCGCAGCGACTTGACCTCGGAGCCGAGCAGCGACACGCCGGCCTCGACGGTCCACTCCACGAAGTAGTCGTGGCGCGCCTTCTTGTTGCGCAAGAGGACTTTGACGTCCTCTTTTTGTTTCCCGGCGCCGGACATGCGAGCGCGACATCATGGCATCGCCCTTCCGAGAGTCAAGACGAGCACCGCCGCGGCCCCCGCGCGCGACAAGACGGCGGCGCAGGCGTCGGCGGTGGCGCCGGTCGTCATGACGTCGTCGACGAGGAGGACATGGCGGCCGCGCACGTCGTCGGGGCGGCGCACGCGGAAGGCGTCGAGGACGTTGCGCCGTCGCTGGGCGGCATCGAGCCCGGTCTGCGGCGGCGTGTCGCGCGTGCGCTCGAGCGCGCGGGCGTCGAGCGCGACGCGGCCGAGCGGGGCGTTGCGCGCGCGGGCGGCTTCGCGCAGCGCCGCCGCCAGCTCGGCGGCCTGGTTGAACTCGCGCTTGCGCAGGCGGCGCGCGTGCAGCGGCACCGGCACGATCAGATCGATCGCGCCGAAGCCTGCGGGCGCGTGCTCGAGCGCACGATAGGCGAGCTCGCCGAGCGGCGTCGCCAGCTCCGGCATGTGGTGCCACTTCAGGTTGCGGATCGCCTCGGCGACGGCGCCGCCGAACTCGAAGCCGGCGACGGCGGCGTCGAAGCGCGGCGGCCGCTGCAAGCAGCCGAGACACGGCGGCGGCCGCGGGATGCGCACTGGCGACGGGCGCGCACAACGCGGACAGGCGCAGTCGACTGGCGCCAGCGTCAGGGCGCAGGGGCCGCAGAAGAGATCGCCGTCATGCTCGAGCAGCGCGTCGCAGGCGGCGCAGCGGGCGGGGTAGAGCAGCTCGAGCGCAGCGCGCCACAGCCGGGCGCCGAGGCCGCCGAGCCCGGTCGTCGTTCCATTCATGACCTACTTCTCGTGAACGGCGCGGAGAAGTTGCGTGCGCGCGCGAAAAAATTTCTAGAGCAGCGAGCGGCCTTCCATTTCCGGCGGTTGCGGCAGCCCCATGATCGCGAGCACCGTCGGCGCCACGTCGCATAGCCGCCCGTCGGTCTTCAGCGCCTGCCCCTTGTAGCGCCCGTCGGCGACGATGAACGGCACCGGGTTGGTGGTGTGCGCCGTGTGCGGGTGCCCGTTCTCGTCGAGCATGGTCTCGCAGTTGCCGTGGTCGGCCGTGATCACCACCGCGGTGTCGTGCGCGCGGGCGCTATTAATGATGCGGCCGATGCAATGATCGATGGTATCGACCGCGGTGACCGCGGCCGGCAGCACGCCGGTGTGCCCGACCATGTCGGGGTTGGCGAAGTTCACGAGCACGAACGCGTAGGCTTCGGAGTCGATCGCCTTCACCACGCCGTCGGCGACGTCCTCGGCGTTCATCGCCGGCTTCAAATCGTACGTGGCCACGTCCTTCGGCGACGGCACCAGCCGCCGCTCCTCGCGCGCGAACGGCTCCTCGCGCCCGCCGTTGAAGAAGAAGGTCACGTGCGCGTACTTCTCCGTCTCGGCGGTCCTGAACTGCGCCAGCCCCTTGTCGGCCAGGTACTCGCCGAGGATCATCTTCAGCGACTGCGGCGGATAGGCGATCGGCAGCGGGAACGACGCGTCGTACTGGGTCATGCACACGTAGGCCCCGAGCTTGGGGCGCAGCGCGCGCGCAAAGCCGTCGAACGAGTCGAAGGTCAGCGCCCGCGTCATCTCGCGCGCGCGATCCGCCCGGAAGTTGAAGAAGACGACCGAATCCCCGTCGGAGATGCGCACCTCGGGGGCCACGACGATGGGCTTGATGAACTCGTCGGTCTCGTTGGCCGCGTAGCGCCGCTCGACCGCCGCCGCCGCGTCGTCGACCCGCTCGCCCTTGCCCTCGGTCAAGAGCTCGTACGCCTTCTGCACGCGGTCCCAGCGGTTGTCGCGATCCATCGCCCAGTAGCGCCCGACCACCGTCGCGATGCGCCCCACGCCGATCGACTGCAGATGGCGCCCGACCTGCCGCAAATAGCTGGCCGCGCTCTTGGGCGGCGTGTCGCGCCCGTCGAGAAACGCGTGCCAGTAGACCTGGTCGAGACCGCGCCTCTTGGCCAGCTCGACGAGCGCATAGGCGTGCTCGAGCGACGAGTGCACGCCGCCCGGGCTGGTCAACCCGAGGAGGTGCAGCGCCTTGCCCGCCGCCTTGGCCTTGTCGATGGCGCCGACGAGCGCCTGGTTCTCGAAGAAGTCGCCGTCGTGGATCGACTTGTTGATGCGCGTCAGCTCCTGATAGACGATGCGACCCGACCCCATGTTCATGTGGCCGACTTCGCTGTTGCCCATCTGACCGTCGGGCAGCCCGACGGCGAGCCCCGACGTGTTGATGAGCGTGTGCGGGAACTCCTGGTACAGCGCATCGAACGCCGGGGTCTTCGCCAGACGGATGGCGTTGCCGTCTTTTTCGGCGCGCTCGCCGAAACCATCGAGAACGACCAATACCGTGCGTTTTACGCTTCGCTCGCTCATGTCCTCAGGGCCTGTGGTAGGGCTCGCCGCGCAAGATGCTGAGCGCACGGTAGAGCTGCTCGAGGACAATAAGGCGGGCGAGCCGATGAGGCAACGTCAGCCTTCCGAGCGACCACGTGAAGTGGGCCCGCGCCACGAGATCTTTGGGCAGCCCGTCGGCGCCGCCGACGATCATGGCGATGCCTTGCTCGCCGCCGTTCATGGCGCGCTTCAAGACCTGCGCGAGCTCCTCGGAGCTGAGCTCTTTGCCGCGCGCGTCGAGCGCCCACAGCTTGTAGCGGGGGGGGATCTTGCGAACGAGCTCGGCGTCGTCCTTGACCTCGACGAGGTCCAGCGGGAGCTTGCCGCGCACGCGCTTGGCGTACTCGGCGCAGCCCTCCTGGACCCAGGCCTCCTTCAGCTTCCCGACGGCGAGAACGCTGAGCTTCATATCAAGGCGCCAACGGCGCCGTCGCCGCGAAGTCGCGGCGTAGGCAGGGGTGGCGACCACGACGGCTTTGCCGGCGGGGCGGGGCGGCACGCCCCGTGGGATCGAAACGTAAGCGAAGCAAAGCTTCGATTACGTGCCGTACATCTCGTCGACGTGCACGCGCGAGTCCGGCGGCACCTCGACGGGGACACGCGGGGCGTCGATCCACAGACCCTCGAGGTCGTAGAAGTCGCGCACCGGGTGATAGAACACGTGGACCACCACGTCACCGAAGTCGAGCAGCGCCCACTGGCCGTCTTTGTTGCCTTCGACGCCGAGCGGGTACAGCCCGCGCTTCTTCTTGAGCGCATCGGCGACGGCGTCGGCCACGGCTTGCACGTGGCGGTCGCTGCGTCCCGAGAGCACAAGGATGTAATCGGTGTAGGTGGATTGCTCGCTCACGTCGAGGAGGACCGGCTCGAGCGCCTTCTTATCGAGTGCCGCCTCCATCGCCGCCATCGCCAACTCTCTGCTTCTCAATGCCGTCTCAGCCTCCTAGGTTCGTGTGTGTCCTTCACCGATGACCACGAATTTGGTCGTCGTCAACTCCTCCGCGCCCATCGGGCCATAGGCGTGGAGTCGTGTGGTGGAGATGCCGATCTCGGCGCCGAGCCCGAGCTCGCCACCGTCTGCGAAACGGGTGGATGCGTTGACCATCACGCAGGCGCTGCCGACGTCGTCGACGAAGCGGCGCGCCTTGTCGGGGTCCTTGGTGACGATCGATTCGGTGTGCGACGAGCCGAAGCGCTCGATGTGCCGGATGGCGCCGCCGATGCCGCTCACCACGCCGACGGCGCAGATGAGGTCGAGGAACTCGGCGGCGAAGTCGGCTTCGGTCGCAGGCTTGAGGCTGGGGACGACGGCGCGGGCGCGTTCGTCACCGCGGAGCTCGACACCGGCGCGGCCGAGCCGCTCGGCGAGCTGGGGCAGGAACGAGTGTGCGATCGCTTCGTCGACCAGGATCGTCTCCGCGGCGTTGCATACGCCGGGTCGCTGCACCTTCGAATTGTAGCAGATTTCAAGCGCCATGCCGGGGTCGGCAGAACGTTCAACGAACACGTGACAGTTGCCGCGGTAGTGCTTGATGACCGGGATGCGCGAGTGCTCGGCGACGAAGCGGATGAGCTGCTCGCCGCCGCGCGGGATGACGAGGTCGATCTCTTCGTCGCGCGTGAGCAGCTCGGCCATCGCGGTGCGATCGGTCGTGGGGACCAGCTGCACCGCGTTCGGCGGCAGGCCGGCGTCGGCGAGGCCTTTGGCGACGGCGCTCATCAGCGCTCGATTCGACCGGAAGGCTTCCGAGCCGCCGCGCAGGATGGTGGCGTTGCCCGCGCGCAGGCAGACGGCGGCCGCGTCGGTGGTCACGTTGGGGCGCGACTCGTAGATGATGGCGATGACGCCGAGCGGGATGCGGCGGCGCGCCACCTTGAGCCCGTTGGGCCGCGTCCACTCCTTGACGACGGCGCCGACGGGATCGGGCAGCGCCGCGACCTCGCGGATGGCGGCGGCGATTTTGGCGAGGCGCGCGTCGTCGAGGCGGAGGCGATCGATCATCGGCGCCGAGAGCCCGTCGTTGGTAGCGGCGGTGATGTCCTCGGCGTTGGCGGCGAGGATGTCGGCGCGCGCGGCTTCGACGGCGGTGGCGATGAAGCGGAGCGCGGCGGTGCGGCGCTCCTCACCGGCCTTGGCGACGAGGCGCCCGGCCGCTTTCGCGTCGTGCGCCAGCTTTTCGATGTCGGTCACTGGAACCTGTACCTATAGTAATACGAGATCGTCGCGGTGGATGACCTCCTCGGCGGCGGCGTAGCCGACGAGGGCCGCGACGTCGGCCGAGCGGCGCCCGGCGATCTTCTCGATCTCCTCGGCGTCGAACGCGACGAGGCCGCGGGCGAACTCGGCGCCGGCTTCGTCGACGACGCGGACCGGATCGCCGGAGCCGAAGCGCCCCTCGACGCGCTTGACGCCGGCGGGCAGGAGCGACTTCAACCCGTCGACGAGCGCGCGGCGGGCGCCGGCGTCGACCACGAGCGTGCCGGCCGGCTTGAGCGCGTAGGCGATCCAGTGCTTGCGCGAGGCGAGGCGATCGACCGAGGGCCAGAAGACGGTGCCGGTCTCGACGCCGTCGAGGATCGAGGTGACGGGGCGCTCGCGCCGGCCCGAGGCCACGACGGTGACGACGCCGAAGCGCGCGGCGATCTTGGCCGCCTGAACCTTGGACGCCATGCCGCCGGTGCCGACGCCGCTCGTCGAGGCGCCGGCGACGGCGACCGCCTCGCGATCGATGTCGCGCACCTCGGGGATGAGCGTGGCGCCGGCGCGCGGATCGCCGTCGTAGAGCCCGTCGACGTCGGTGAGGATGACGAGCGCGTCGGCCTCGACGAGCGAGGTGCACAAGGCGGCCAGGCGATCGTTGTCGCCGAACTTGATCTCGTCGACGCTGACGGTGTCGTTCTCGTTGACCACCGGCACGGCGCCGGCGCGCAGGAGCTCGGCGAAGGCGAGGCGCGCGTTCAAATAGCGGCGGCGGTTGCGCACGTCGTCGTGGGTGAGCAGCACCTGCCCGGCGGCCAGATCGTGCGCGGCGAGGGCGCGCTGATAGGCGTGGATGAGGTGGCCCTGTCCGACGGCGGCGGCGGCCTGCAGGCCGGGGATCGTCTTCGGCTTCTCGGGGTAGCCGAGCCGCTTCCAGCCGAGCGCGATGGCGCCGGAGGTCACGATGACGACGTCGACGTTGCGCGCGCGCAGCTCCTTGGCCTCGGCGGCGAGCGTGGCCACGCGGCGGTCGGTCTCCTCGGCGAGCGTGCGCGAGCCGATCTTGACGACGACGCGACGGGCCGACTTCAGATCGGCGCGCGTCTTCACGGCTTGAGCTCGGGGTCCGGCTTCTTGCCCGAGAGCTGCGCCTGCTTGTGCGGCGCCCACGCCACGTCGAAGGCGCCGACGAGCGCGGCCACGTAGGCCTGCGCCGGCCCGGCCAGCTCCGTCTCCACCTTCTCGACGAGCATCTTGCGCCCGAGCTTGCCCGCGAGCTTGCGCGAGCCGGCGAGCGTGCGCTGAAAGGCGTCCTCGAGGGCGTGGCCGCGCGCGTGGCGGATGGCGTCGTCCATGGCGTCTCGCAGCGTGCGCGCCTTGTTGCCGTCGAGGCCGAGCCCGACGTGATGGCGCGTGCAGTAGTGATCGAAGAGCGTGCCGATCTGGAAGGTCTGCATCGCCTCGTCGGCGCGGCGCACGACGAGCAGCGAGGCGGCCACGCGGCGCCACACCTTCTTGGCGCCGCCGAGGAGGATGGCGCCGACGCCGGCCGCGTGCAGCACGCGCGAGCCTGTCGGCGTCGACAGCTCGGCCACGGCGTTGCCGTCGACGTCGACGCGGCGCAGCTCGGCGAGCCGGCGCACCAGCCCGGCGCGCACTTGCCCGGCGAGCAGGTCGTCGAGGTACGGCACCGGCACCAGCCCGGCCGCGCCCGACAACAGCGCGCGCCCGAGGATCAGCCGGCGATGGCCGCGCAGGTGCTCCGTCGTCGTGGGGGCTGCATTGCTCATTTGAGCCCCTCGAGCAGCTCCTGGCGATCGAGCATCGGCCGCGGCCGATCGAGCGTGGCGAAGTCGGCCGGCGCCGCCACAGCCTCCGACGGCGCCGCCGTCGTCTGCTGGTACTTCAGCGTCGCCTGCACCGGCTTGCCGTCGCGCTCGAAGGTGTACTGCGCGTCGAGCCGCACGCTCAGCGGCGCGCCGGTCTTGGCGTCGAGCACCGCATCGCCGTCGATGTAGCGCACGTTCAGCGTCGCGCGCCACTTGCGCCCCGGCTCGCTCTCGGTCACCGGCGCGTCGGGCGTGGGGCGCGCCGACAGCGACACCTTGACGCCCGCGTGTCCCGCCACCGTCGCCGTGCCTGCCTCGCGCGCCTGCACGAAGCGCGCGATCAGCTTCAGATCGCTCGCCGCCGCCGTCTCGGCGCTGGCGCGCAGCCGCTCGAGCTCGTCGCCCTCGACCTTGCGGCGCACGAACTTGCCGTAGCGCGGCTTGACGTAGAGATCCTCGCCCATGGCGATGGCCTCGAAGCCGTTGCCGCGCGAGTTGTCATGCACGAGGTGCACGCCGCCGTGGCCGTCCGCCTGCACGCTGAAGGTCTCGTCGAGCTGCGCCGTCTTGCCGTCGCCGAGCTCGAGCTTGACCGACTCGGTCGCGCTCATGGCGTGCGCGCCGAGCTTGTCGTCGAGCGCGCGGCCCGACAGCGACAGCGCGCGCACCAGCTCGTCGGGCTGGGCCAGCTTGGACACGTCGATGCTCGCCCCCTTGCCGCTCGACAAGCCGAGGTTCTCGTCGCCGTGATGACCGCAGCCACACAGTAGGAGCAACGCCGCCGAGGCCCAACGCATTCCTGGTAACGCTAGCACGCTTTGGTATCCTTGCTCGCGAGACCGACCCTCATGTCCGACGCGGATTCGCCGCTCGCGCTCCTCGTGTTGCCGCCGTGGGGCTGGCTGCTCGCCGGCGTGCTCGGCGCGCTATGGGGCAGCTTCTTCAACGTCGCCATCCACCGCCTCGGCCTGTACGAGTCGGTGATGCGGCCGCGCTCGCGCTGTCCGTGCTGCTCCACGCCGATCGCCTGGTACGACAACATCCCCATCTTCGGTTGGATGCTGCTCGGCGGAAAGTGCCGTCACTGCCGCCTGCCGATCTCGTGGCGCTACCCGCTCGTCGAGCTCGTCTCGACGCTGCTGGCGCTCGCCGTCTACGCGCGCTTCGTCGCCGGCGCGGTGCCCGAGGCGGCGCCGGCCTCGGGGCTGGCCGCGCACTTCCTCGTCTATTTCGCCTTCGTCGGCACGCTGGTGGTGCTCGCCGGCGTCGACCTCGATCATCAGATCATCCCCGACGTCGTCACCTATCCGGCGATCCCCGCGTTTTTCGTGTGCGGCCTCCTCTTGCGCGACGTGGCGCCGCTCGATCTGGTGATCGGCGCCGCCGCCGGCTACGGCCTGATCGCGATCGTCGCCGAGCTGGCGTGGCTCCTGTTGCGGCGCGAAGGCATGGGCTACGGCGACGCCAAGCTGCTCGCGCTCGTCGGCGCGCTGCTGGGCTGGCGCGCGGTGCTCGTGACCTTTTTCCTGTCGCCGTTCTTCGGGCTCGTCGCGGTCGTGCCCATCTTGATCGCGCGTCGCCGCAAGATCGTCGGCGTCGAAGTGCCGTTCGGCCCGTACCTCGTCGCCGCCGCGCTCGTCTACCTCTTCTTCGGCCGCGATCTGCTCGCGCTCCTATTTCCGTAGCGCCGCTTCGACGAAGTGCAGGCGGTCGTTGCCCCAGTGCATCTCGTCGCCGATGAACAGGGTCGGCGCGCCGAAGGCGCCGCGCGCGATCGCCTCGTCGGTGTTGGCGCGCAGCCGATCCTTGATCGCGGGGTTCTCGATCGCCGCCAGCGCCGTGGCCGGATCGAGCCCGCCGCGCTCGGCGATGCGCCTGAGCTCGGTCTCGGCGGTGATGTCGCGATCCTCGGTCCACATGGCCGCGAAGCCGGCGAGCGCCACCGCCGCCGCCTTGTCGTCGTCGACGAGCACGAGGCGCATGGCCTTGATGGCGTTGGTCGGAAAGTGCGAGCTCCAGCGCCACGGCACGCCGTAGTGATCGGCCCAGCGCTGCAGATCGTTGCCCATCCAGCGCGCCTTGTGCGGCACGCGCGCCGGCATCTCGTTGCCCACGGCCTTGAAGAGCGCGCCGAGCACCATCGGCTTCCACACGACGGTCGCGCCCGTGCGATCGGCGATCGGGCCCACCTGAGTCGACGCCAGGTACGAGTACGGCGACGACAGATCGAAGAAGAACTCCAGCTTCTTCACGGATGGTCTCCTATTGTTGTGACGCCCCGCGCGCTTTGGTTCGGCGCGCCAAGTCGCCTCGCTGCACTCGGCTCCGGGGCGCGACTACCCCTCACCTTCGCGCGCGGGCTGGCCTGCGATCAACGCTGCGGCCCCGAGCATCCCGGCCGAATCGCCGAGCGCGGTGTCCACGACCTCGAAGCCTTCGCGCGACGGCTGATTGACGAACTCGAAGAGCCGCGCGATCGATCGCCGCGCCAGCTCGGGCGCGCCCTGCCACACGCCGCCGCCCATGACCAGCCGCGACGGATTGCACAGCGTCACCGCGTTGGCCAGCGCCATGCCGAGCAGCGTCGAGACCTCTTCCCACAGCCGCCCCGCGTAGACGTCGCCCCGCCGCGCCGCCTCGTCGAGGAAGCCGGCGTGCACGTGGTCGATGCCGCCCGCGAGCTCGACGGCGAGCGAGCGCTCGCCGCCGCGCAACTCCTCCTGCGCGCGCTTCTGGATGTTGCGCCCCGAGGTGTACGCCTCGAGACAGCCGCGCATGCCGCAGCCGCACAGCCGCCCGCCGGGGATGACCTTGGTGTGGCCGATCTCGCCGCCGAGGTGCGTGGCGCCGGCATAGAGCTGCCCGTTGATGACGAGCCCGCCGCCGACGCCGGTGCCGACGTAGACGCAGACCACGTCGCGCACGCCGCGCGCGCCGCCGTAGCGCGCCTCGCCGTAGGCGATGGCGTTGAGATCGTTGTACAGCTCGCAGCGCTCGCCGACCTCGGCGCGCACCAGCGAGCGGAAGTCGATCTCCTTCCAGCCGAAGTTGGGCGCGATCACGACGACGCCCGACCAGCCGCGCAGCATGCCGGCGAAGCCGATGCCGACGCCGACGCGCTCGTTCTTCGGATCGACCTCGCGCACCACGGTGCCGACGATCGACGCCACCGCCGACGGAGCCACGTCGTGACTTGGCCACGGCCGCTTGGTCTCGGCGAGCACCTTCCCCGCGTCGACATCGATGAGCGCCGCCCGCGCGTTCGTTGCTCCGAGATCGACTCCGACCGCGAGCATTACTGGGCGGCCTTCTTCGCCTCGCCTTCCATCTTCTTCAGCGCGGCCTCGACCTTCTTGCGGATCTCGCCGAGCCGCGGCTCGGTCTCCGCCTCGAAGCGCAAGACCAGCGCCGCCTGCGTGTTCGACGCGCGCACCAGCGCCCAGCCGTCCTTCCAGGTCACGCGCGCCCCGTCGACGTCGACGACGGTGTGCCCTTCCTTCTCCGCCGTCGACTTGAAGTGCTCGACCACGCGCCGGACCACGTCGAACTTGATCTCGTCGGGCAGCTCGTAGCGGATCTCGGGCGTGTTGAACAGCTTGGGCAGCGCGTCGACGTGATCGGCGAGCGGCTTCTCTTCCTTCGTCAGCAACTCGCAGAGGCGCGCCGCCGAGTAGATGGCGTCGTCATACCCGAAGTAGCGATGCGCGAAGAAGATGTGCCCCGACATCTCGCCGGCGAGCACCGCCTTCTCCTCCTTCATCTTCTCCTTGATGAGCGAGTGGCCGACCTTCCACATGATCGCCTTGCCGCCCGCCTTGGCGATCTCGTCGTACATCGCCTTCGAGCACTTCACCTCGCTGACGAAGGTCGCGCCCGGAACTTCCTTCAAGATCGCGCGCGCGAAAAAGATCATGAGCTGATCGCCCCACACGATCCGCCCCTTGGCGTCGACGACGCCGATGCGATCGGCGTCGCCGTCGAGCGCGATGCCGACCTCGGCGCCGACCTCGGCCACCTTGGCCTTCAAGTCGGCCACGTTCGCTTCGATCGTCGGATCGGGGTGATGATTGGGGAAGCGTCCGTCGGGCTCGATGAAGAGCCCGGTCACGTCGAACCCGAGCCGCTTCAGGAGCGGCACGCAGGTCCCGCCCACGCCGTTGCCGGCGTCGACGACGACCTTGAAGCGGCGCGGCCCGAGCTTGATCTTCGAGGCGGCCACGTCGATGTACGCGTCCTGGATGTCCCGCTCGGTCACCACGCCGAGCCCGGTCTCGAAGTCGCGCTTCTCGATGAGCTCGCGCAGCGCCTGGATCTCGGCGCCGTGGATGGTCGACTTGCCGCGCAGGATCTTGAAGCCGTTGTCCTCGGGCGGATTGTGCGACCCGGTGATCTGCACGCCGCCGTCGGCGTCGAAGTGGAACACCGAGAAGTAGAGCAGCGGCGTCGCCACGACGCCGACGTCGATGATGTGCATCCCCGTCGACAAGATGCCCGAGCGCAGCGCCTTGTGCAGCCGCGGCGAGGTGACGCGGCAGTCGCGCCCGAGCGTCATCTTCTGCGCGCCGGCGCGCTTCAGATGGGTGCCGATCGCCTTGCCGAGCTCGTTGGCGAAGCCGTCGTCGAGATCGCGATCGGCGTTGCCGCGGATGTCGTACTCACGAAAAACGCGTGGGTTCATCGGTCGCCTCCGGCGCTCATAGGAACTCCTTGCGGTTCGTCGATTCTAGGTTTTTGACGACCTCGCGCACGTCTTGCGCCCGCGATTTCGGCATGACCAGGATGGCGTCGTCGGTGGCGACGATCACGAGATCTTCGACGCCGACGGCGGCGATCACGCGCTTGCCGTCGCTGTAGAGGATGTTGCCGCGCGCGTCGACGGTGACGGCGTGCTCGGTCGCGATGGTATTGCCGCCGCCGTCGTTGGGCCGCAGCTCGCCGAGCGCGCTCCACGAGCCGACGTCGTTCCAGCCGAAGTCGCCGGGCACGCAGAAGACGTCGCCGCGCGGCAGCTTCTCCATGACGCCGTAGTCGATCGACACCGACGGCGCCTGCGGATAGAGCTCGCTCACCCGCTCGGGCGTCCGCTCGATCGCGTGCAGGATCTCGCCGAGCTCGGGCATGTGGCGCCGCACCGCCTCGACGAGCCGCTTGGCCGCGAAGAAGAACATCCCCGAGTTCCACAGGTGGCGCTTGCCGGCGAGGTACTGCTTCGCCGTCGGCAGGTTCGGTTTCTCGACGAAGCGATCGACCACGCGCGCGCCGCGCTCGGTGTCTTCGCCGAGCTCGAGGTAGCCGAAGCCGGTCTCCGGATGCGTCGGCACGATGCCGATGGTGACGATGGCGCCGCCGCGCGCCACGTCGAGCGCGCGCTCGACCGACGCGCGGAACCCGTCGCTGTCGCGGATCCACTGGTCGCTCGGCAGCACCGCCATCACGGCCGCGGGATCGCGGCGCAGCACCTCGAGCGCGCCGAGGCCGATGCACGGCGCCGTGTTGCGCGCCTTCGGCTCGATCACGATGTTCGCCGCCGGCAGCGACGGCGCCGTGCGCTGCACCTCGGCGACCTGATCGGCCGCGGTCACCACCAGGATGCGCTCGGGCGGCACCACGCCCTGCACGCGCGCGACGGTGGCGCCGAGCAGCGTCTCGCCGCCATCGAGCATCGGAAGGAACTGCTTGGGGCGCGCCTTGCGCGACGCCGGCCAGAGCCGCGTCCCGCCGCCACCCGCCATGATCAAGACGTATGCGTCGCCTGCCACCGGACGGCGTCATACCATAGTTCGTGGTAGCTTTCCCGCGTGGACAACGACTGGGGAAAGCTGCATCGCGCGCACGTGAGCGAGCTCGAGCGCCGCTACGCGCGCGCGCTCGCCGGCACCGGCTATGACGGCGTCGTCATCCACTCGGGCGTGGCCAAGTCGCGCACCGAGTTCGACGATCAATATTGGGCGCTGCGCCCGACGCCCGAGTTTCAGCACTGGATCCCGCTCGCCCAGCCCGACTGCGCGCTGCTCGTGCGCCCCGGCCAGCGGCCCAAGCTGGTCTGGACGCAGCCGCCGAACTTCTGGGAGAAGCCGGCCGCGCCCGAGGGCGACTTCTGGCTGGCGCAGCTCGACATCGTCGTCATCGAGGACGTCGCTGACGCGCGCGCGCACCTGCATCCGTCGGGCAAGCTCGCCTTCGTCGGTGAGGAGACGCGCCGCGCCAACACCTGGGGCATCGGCGACGCCAACCCGCCCGAGCTGATGAAGGCGCTCGACCAGCTGCGCGTGCACAAGACGCCGTACGAGATCGCCGCCATCGACGAGGCCAACCGCGTCGCCGCCGTCGGCCACCGCGCGGTGCGCGACGCATTCCGCGACGGCGACAAGAGCGAGCTCGACCTGCACCTCTTATTCCTCGCGGCGACGGCGCAGGACGATCCGGAGACGCCGTACAAGAACATCGTCGCGCTCGGCGAGAACGCGGCCACGCTGCACCACATCTCCTATCGCAAGCAGGCGCGCGCGCGCGCCGCCGAGTCGCTGCTGCTCGACGCGGGCGCCGCCTGCCAGGGCTACTGCAGCGACGTCACGCGCACCTACGTCAAGGGCACCGGCGCCACCGCCGACGCGTTCGCCGATCTGCTCGCGCGCACCGAGGCGATGCAGCAGCGGCTGTGCGCCGGCGCCGTCGCCGGCAAGCCGTACGAGCAGCTGCACGAAGAGGCGCACCGGCAGATCGGCGAGATCCTCGCCGGCGTCGGCGTCGCCAAGGTCGGCGCCGAGGAGGTCGTCGCCACCGGCCTGTCGCGCGCCTTCTTCCCGCACGGCCTCGGCCACTCGCTCGGCCTCGTCTGTCACGACGTCGGCTGCGCCGAGATCAAGCCGAAGGCGAACAACCCGTGGCTGCGCAACACGTCGACGATCTCGGTCGACCAGGTCTTCACGGTCGAGCCGGGCATCTACTTCATCGACATGCTGCTCCAGCCGCTGCGCCACGGGCCCAACGCCGCGCGCGTCGACTGGCAGCTGGTCGACGCCCTCGCCACCCTCGGCGGCATCCGCATCGAGGACGACGTGCAAATCCTCGACGGTGGCTTGCGGAATTTCACCCGCGACCACCTCTCCTGACAGGACCCCCTAGCGTTTTCAGGTACATTGACAGCTTTTTGTGTTTCGTAATACTATGAATTACGATGAAAAAAGCTGTTCTCCTCGCTGCTCCCGCACTCCTGGTCTGCTTCATCGGCTGTAACGCCAGCCCCGGTCACGGCGGCGGCGACGACCTCGGCGGCGGTGGCGCCGGTGGCGGCGACGACCTCGGTGGCGGTGGCGCCGGCGGCGGCGGGGACGTCGACATGGCCGGCACGCTGACGATCGCGCCGCTCGATCAGGTGCTCACCGGCGCGCCCGGCACGATGCCGACGCAGCAGATGACGGCGACGATCAACGGCATGTCGGTCGCGCCGGTGTGGACGATCGATCGTGGCGAGATCGGCAGCATCGACGTCTCGAGCGGCCTCTTCACCGGCGGCGGCAACCTCGGCGGCAAGGCCACCCTCACCGCCACGCTCCAGGGACAGACCGCGACCACGACGGTCACGATCAAGCTCGCGCAGAACCAGAACGGCGATCCCGCCAATCCGCCGGCCGGCCCGGCCGGCCCCGGCGGCTACGGTGGCGTCGGCGGCGCCGGTCCGGCGCCGGGCGCATCGACGGGCCAGATCGGCGTGCTCCAGGGCGCACCGACGGCAGACGCGACGGTGAAGATGCTCTACCCGTACGACGGCACCGTCTGGCCGCGCGGCCTGCTCGCGCCGCTCCTGCAGTGGAATCCGGGCGCGCACAGCTTCGACGCGGTGATGGTGCAGCTGCACTCCAAGAACTTCGATTACACCGGCACGTTCGCCAAGCAGTCGGGCGCGGCGTCGTTCCTGAATGTCCCCATTCCCGCCGACGTGTGGCACGCGCTGACCTATTCGAACGAGGGCATGGGCGACGACATCACCGTCACGCTCACGTTCTCCGATCCGTCGGGCACGCCCAAGGCGATTGGCCCGCTGACGACGACCTGGCACGTCGCGCCGGGCACGCTCAAGGGCACCGTCTACTACAACTCGTACGGCACCGCGCTCGTGAAGAACCCGGCGAACCCGTCGCAGGTCGGCAACTCGGGCGAGGCGAGCTTCGGCACCGCGGCCGGCAACGGCCCGCACTTCGGCGCCGCCACGCTCGCCATCAAGCCGGGCTCGACCGACCCCGTCGTCGTCGCGGGTACGTACAGCGGCGGCACCGACATGAGCGGCTGCCGCGTCTGCCACTCGGTCTCGGCCAACGGCCAGAAGCTGATCACGCAGCACGGCGACGCCTACAACAAGTCGAGCATCTACGATCTCAGCACCGGCGTGGAGACGCAGGTGAGCGGCACCACCAACGTCTGGCCCGCGCTCGCCACCGACGGCACCTGGTACATGACGACCTCGGGCGCCACCATCGCCACCGGCGGCGACACCACGTCGCAGGCGTACAGCAACGTCGGCACCATCATGAGCACGCAGCCGACGATCGCGCCGGCCGGCCTGCAGGCGACGCTGCCGGCGTTCTCGCCCGACGGCAAGCACCTGGCGTTCAACTTCTGGGGGCCGACGGCGTCGGGCGCCGACAAGAAGTCGCTCTACGTCCTCGGCTTCGACGCGACCAACCAGGTCTTCTCGGGCATGACCAAGCTGTTCACGCCGACGACGGGCGCGGTCTCGTGGTCGTCGTTCCTGCCGACCAACGACGCCGTCGTCTTCGAGGACGAGCTGGTCTCGGGCAACGGCCAGTTCGGCTTCACGTGGAAGACGGGCCAGGGCCAGCTCTTCTGGGTCGACCTCGCCACGCAGACGTCGCACGCGCTCGACAAGCTCAACGGCGCCGGCTACCTGCCGACGTACGGCGCGCACACCGGCAGCACCGACGAGAAGCTGAACTACGAGCCGACGGTGAACCCGGTCGTCTCCGGCGGCTACGCGTGGGTCGTGTTCACCAGCCGCCGCCTCTACGGCAACGTGGCGACGACGAGCGCCTACAACTCCGATCCGCGCCTCTACGACTGGCAGCACATCATCACGCCGAAGAAGCTGTGGGTCGCCGCGATCGACCTCAACGCGCCGGCCGGCACCGATCCGTCGCATCCCGCCTTCTACCTGCCGGCGCAGGAGCTCTACGCCGGCAACTCGCGCGGCTTCTGGACCGTCGATCCCTGCCACACCGACGGCACCAGCTGCGAGACCGGCGACGAGTGCTGCGGCGGCTTCTGCCGCCAGGGGCCGAGCGGTGGCGGGCTCATCTGCACCAACCAGCAGCCGAGCTGCTCTCAGGAATTCGAGAAGTGCACGACGACGGCCGACTGCTGCGGCGCCGCGACGGGCATCACCTGCATCAACGGCTTCTGCTCCAAGACGCAGCCGATCCCGTAGCGCGCGTACTTCGCCATACATCTTTGATAGCGTCATCGCCCGCGTTGACGGCGTTTTGTTCTCGTTCGTACAATCGAGGCACATGGGAAAAATGAAGGGGTGGATGGCGGCGTGCGCGCTTTGCGCGTGGGCCGTCGCGGCCTGCAGTCCGCACATGGACCACGGCGGCGGCGTCGATCTCTCGGCCGGCGGCGGCGGCGACGACATGGCCATCCCCGGCGGCGGCAGCGACGACATGGCCGGCCCGCTCGTGATCGCGCCCGCCGATCAAGTCGTGACCACCACGCCGGGCATGATGCCGACGGTGCAGTACACGGCGACGATCAACGGCATGTCGGTCGCGCCGGCGTGGACGATCGATCGCGGCGAGATCGGATCGATCGACGTGTCGAGCGGCCTGTTCACCGCCGCCGGCAACCTCGGCGGCAAGGCGACCATCACCGCGACGTACCAGAACGAGACGGCGACCACGTCGATCACCATCAAGCTTTCGCAGACGCAGAACGGCGATCCCGGCTATCCCGCGCCGACGCCGGGCGCGGGCGGTTACGGCGGCGTCGGCGGCAGCGGCCCCGGCCCGGGCGCGTCGACGGGACAGACCGGCGTGCTCACCGGCAACCCGACCGCCGACGCGACGGTGAAGCTGCTCTATCCCTACGACGGCACCGTCTGGCCGCGCGGCCTGCTCGCGCCGCTCCTGCAGTGGAGCCCGGCGGCGCGCAACTTCGACGCGGTGATGGTGAAGCTGCACTCCAAGAACTTCGACTACACCGGCACGTTCGCGAAGAACGCGACGCCGTTCATCAACCTGCCGATCCCCGAAGACGTGTGGCACACGCTCGCCTACTCGAACGAAGGCAAGGGCGACGACGTCGCGGTCGCGCTCGTGTTCGAGGACGTCTCGGGCGCGACGCCGACGGCGATCGGTCCGTACACGATGACGTGGCACGTCGCGCCGGGCACGCTCAAGGGCACCGTCTACTACAACTCGTACGGCACCGCGCTCGTGAAGAACTCGGGCACGGCGAGCTGCGCCGCGGCCGATCTGACGAAGATGCCGGCGTGCCACGAGGACAACAACAACCGCACCGGTCCGTACTTCGGCGCGGCGACGCTGGCGATCAAGCCGGGCACGACCGATCCCGTCGTCGCCGCGGGCACGACGACCGGCGCGCCGGCGGGATCGACCGCGGCGGGCTGTCGCGTCTGCCACGCGGTGTCGACGAACGGCTCGACGCTGTTCACGCAGCAGGGCGCGTCGAGCGGCTACCAGACCTCGTCGAGCTACGCGCTCACCAACATGAACCTCGAGGCGACGGTGACGCCGGCGATCAACGTCGCCTATCCGGCGCTGGCGCCCGACGGCACGTGGTTCATGTCGAGCTCGGGCACCATCGCGTCGGACTCCAAGTCGCAGGCGTACACCACCGCCGGCGTCCTCGAGGCGACGCAGCCGGGCATGGGCAACACCGGCTTCACGTCGTTCGGCGGCGGCTTCCCGACCTTCTCGCCCGACGGCAAGCACTTCGCGTTCGCCTATATGTCGTCGGCGGGCGGCGCCAACGTCGCCGATCAGAAGTCGCTCGCGGTGATGGACTACGATCCGGCGAACCTGGTGTTCAACAACTTCGCCAAGCTCCACACGCCGGCGACCGGCGTCGACAGCTGGTCGTCGTTCATGCCGACCAACGACGCCGTCATCTTCGAGAACGAGACGGCGTCGCCCGCCGGCTTCGGCTTCACGCGGTACCAGAACAAGGGCGCGTTGTGGTGGGTCGATCTCGCCACCAAGACGGCGCACGCGCTCGACGCGCTCAACGGCAAGACCTCTGCCGGCACCAGCTATCTGCCGACCAACGCGACCCACCCCGACGATACGCAGATGAACTACGAGCCGACGGTGAACCCGGTCGTCTCCGGCGGCTACGCGTGGGTCGTGTTCACCAGCCGCCGCCTCTACGGCAACGTCGCGACGATCGATCCGTACCTCAGCGATCCGCGCAACTACGACTGGCAGAACCCGGCCAACATCACGACCAAGAAGCTGTGGGTCGCGGCGATCGATCTGAACGCGCCGGCGGGCACCGATCCGTCGCATCCGGCGTTCTACCTGCCCGCGCAGGAGCTGCAGGCCGGCAACGCGCGCGGCTTCTGGACCGTCGATCCCTGCCACCCCGACGGCACCGGCTGCGAGACCGGCGACGAATGCTGCGGCGGCTTCTGCCGCCCGGGCGGCGACGGCGGCGCGCTCATCTGCACCAACCAGCAGCCGAGCTGCTCTCAGGAATTCGAGAAGTGCACCAAGGACTCGGACTGCTGCGGCTACGGCGCGGGCATCACCTGCATCAACGGCTTCTGCTCGAAGTCGCAGCCGATTCCGTAACCGCCTCGTCCTGGTCGCGCCAGATCGTGCGCCGCACCCAATCCCACAGCGGGATGGTCACGTTGAAGTTCCACTTCTGCATGAGCTCGGGCGCGTGGTGCACGGCGTGATGGCGCCGTAGCCGCTGAATCAGCTTCATGCGCCCGGCGAAGCTGTCGGCCGGCGCGTGATACGAAAGGTGCATCCACTCGTACGCGACCACGTAGGCCATCGTCGTCGCCATGAACAGGAGCGCCGGATTGCGCATGCCGAAGCCGAGCCACAGCGCGGCCGGAATCGGCAGCGCGCCGAAGCCGGCGGCGAGGATGCCGTACGCCGGGATGAGCACGAGGTAGAACTCGCGCGTCGAGCGGATGGCCATGTCGTCGGTCACGAAGATCATGTGGTGCTGCGGCGTGTGGCGATCGTAGAGCACCGTGAGCGGCGGCGTGCGGTGGTGCAAGAGGTCGCGGTGGATGCGCCACTCGCCGGCGTTGAGCAAAAGGAACGTCAGCGGTACGGCCACGAGCTCGGCCGGACGCAGCGCGTGCAACGACAGCACGCAGGCGACGATCACGCCCATGCCGACGAGCGACGGGAACGCGAGATGCAACCACGGGCTGTACCAGCCCGGGATCTCGCCGACCAGACGCGCGCGCAGCTCGTCGCGTCGCTCGGGTGACAACCTTCCCAGGGCGTTTGCCATGCCTAGATTCTACACGTCAGCGCCGTGCTGCCAGCTAACCCGGTTAAGGAGGAGACCATGGCCCAAGGATCGTTCATCAGCGACATCAAGGAGCTGCGCAAGCGCGCGCGCCAGCATATCGAGAAGGGCGCGGTGACCGAGGGATACAAGGTCGATCGCGAAACGGCGCTCA
>Ga0134125_10001910_pt1 | contig 25119 bp, 19 predicted proteins | sample KB31751_FD_96464 | JGI IMG/M metagenome (GOLD analysis project Ga0134125, IMG submission 96464) | Terrestrial soil microbial communities with excess Nitrogen fertilizer from Kellogg Biological Station, Michigan, USA - KB3-175-1 | ecosystem: Environmental > Terrestrial > Soil > Unclassified ...
CACAAGTTCTACAAACCGTCAATCTCACACGTGTTCGTCAGCGACTTCAAGCATTTCGACAATGCCGAAGTGCACGAACTTCGGTTTATTCCTCTTCCTCACAACGAAAACTTCCAGCTCGACGTGCACAAACCGTTCATCGATGAAATCAAACTCATACAAGATGGAGAAGAATACACGCGAGTCAAAGAAGTGATGGATGTTTGGTTCGATTCCGGCGCAGTGCCCTTTGCGCAAGATCCGAAGAATGTTTTGTATCCGGCGGATTTTATTTCGGAAGGCCTCGATCAGACCAGAGGCTGGTTTTACACTCTGCATGCAGTCGGCATACTGATGGAAAGAGGTCTGGTATTCAAGAATGTCATCTGTCTTGGTCTTATTCTCGACAAGGAGGGAAAGAAAATGAGTAAGTCTGTCGGCAACACCGTTGATCCGTGGATAATGATTGAGAAGTACGGCGTTGATGTTTTGCGTTTCTGGATGTATAGCATCAACCAGCCTGGAGAAAATAAAAACTTTGACGAGCGCACGGTCGACGAAGTACAGAAGAAAGTATTTAATCTGCTCGACAACGTCTACGCGTTTTATGAATTATATAGAGATAGGGGAAGTGAATATAATGATGTTCCAAGCTCAAAGAATGTTCTCGATATCTGGATTTTGACGCGTCTCGCAGAGCTCACAGCAGAAATGACAGAGCATCTCGACGTCTATCAGCTTCTTGAGCCAACGCGTGCTGTTCGTGAATTTATGGACGATCTTTCAACATGGTACTTGCGTCGCTCGCGCGACAGGCTCAAGGAGGGGGATAAGGAAGCAAAACAAACGTTGTATTTTGTTCTTAAAACCATTTCAAAACTGCTTGCTCCGTTTGCCCCGTTTGTGTCCGAGGAGTTGTATCAAAAATTACGTCTAAACAGTGATGTTGAAAGTGTGCACTTGGAAAAGTGGCCGGTCATAGAGAAATCAAAGTCTGCTGATGTCTTGATTCACATGCAAGAAGTGCGAAAGATTGTCTCGCTCGGGCTCGAAGCTCGTTCGAAGGCTAATATTAAAATCCGCCAGCCCTTGCAAAAGCTCTCAATCAAAAGTTTCAGCTTGCCGGATGAATACACCGAGCTCATCAAAGACGAAATCAACGTTAAAGAAGTTGTTGAAGACAAAAACCTTGCAGAAGAAGTGGCACTCGATACAAATCTTACTCCGCAGCTCATCGAAGAAGGGCAAGTCAGAGAAATCATCCGCAGTATTCAAGAAATGAGAAAGGAGAAAAACTTGATGCCGAAGGATGTGATGAAGTATGAGGTCAAAGACAACAAAGACTTGTTTGAGAAATATAAGCAGTCAATCGAGAAAACGACAAATATCGAGATTGTTCTCTGATGTCTTACAGCATACACACTACCGAAGGGTTGATTATCTCCTTCCGACCTTTACGAGAGGCAGACAGAGTGTATTCGATATTAACCAAGGATCTCGGACTCATTAGAGCGACGGCCATCGGCGTGCGCAAAGACGCCTCGAAGCTTCGCGGAGCGCTTGAGCCGCTCGCGATTTCTGCAATTTCGCTCGTGCGCGGAAAAGAATATTGGAGAATCACCGCCGCAGAAGTGATTGAAAGAATCGAATCAGCACCGGAAATTTTGCGCCCGCTCGCGCTTCTCGAGAAACTCGTGCAGGGGGAGTCGGCGCATCCAGAAATCTTCGAGGCGGTGAGGGAAACGATTCTTGCTCACAAACCCGACGACGAGATGTTTGAAGTCCGTTTCGTCGCTACCATTCTTTTTCATCTTGGATATTTGAATAAAGAAGACTTAACTCTCGAGAAGTCGAAACTAATCGTTGCAATTAATCACGGATTAGAACACAGCCATCTCACAAGCTAGGACAGAATTTTGTTATACTATTTGTATGTCTGACGACGAAAGCAAGATTGAGAGGCTCGATAGGAATTTATACTCGCGGACAAACTATCACGCGCCTGAAGATACGCGCGCGCCGCTTGAGCAAGAAGGGGATTACAAAGTCGGCGATACATTTAAAGGAGAAAATCTCGATCAGCTTCTTCATTATGAACGCAAGAAACCAGACAGAAATCCTTTGATTAAACGAATATTTTATATTGCTCTCACATTCTTCTTGCTTGCAGCCGGCACGGCGGCTTATATTTATTTCGGTGGAGGAAACTTTGTCTCGTCGAAAAACGTCGACATCAGCGTCAACGGCCCAGTGACGATTTCGGCAGGCGATGTGCTCAACCTCGGTATCACGGTCACGAACACTAACAACGCCGACTTGCAGACCGCTGACCTTTCAATCACGTATCCAGATGGCAGTCGCGATGCAACAGACAGCACACAGACATTGGACAATCAGAAAATGTCTCTTGGCGTCATCACTTCGGGACAAGCCGTTTCAACCTCAACGAGCGCAATTATCTATGGCGAAAAGGGCGATGTGAAAGACATCACCATTTCTCTCGAGTATGAAATCAAAGGCTCGAACGCGACGTTCTCGAAGCAGAAGGTCTACGAAATTTCTATCGGCACGATTCCTCTCTCGATGACTGTCTCGGAGCCGTCGACGGTCGTGTCTGGCAATACGTTTACGACGACGCTCACTATCGTTTCAAACTCCACCGACGTGGTGAAGGACGTGCTTGCGCAAGCGCAGTATCCGTACGGCTTCGCGGTCACGAGCTCCGATCCGCAAGCGCTCAATCAAGCGGGCAATCTCTGGAGCCTCGGCGACATGGCGCCCGGAAGCTCGAAGACCGTCAAGATTAGCGGCGTGCTCTCCGGACAGGATGCGGAGCAGAGAACCTTCCGCTTTTCGGCGGGTATCGGTTCGTCGGACGCACCGACGCAGTTTGATACGTCGCTTGCATCGGCATCAGAAACTATCGCTATCAATCGTCCGAGCATTGGGCTGACGCTCACACTCGGCGGAGATAATTCCGATCCGTACGTCGCTCCGTCGGGGCAAATTATTTCGGGCACGCTTGCGTATCAAAACAACATGACCGACAAGCTCCAGAACGGCAAGATTGTTTTGAAATTCTCCGGCTCTGCGCTCGACAAGTTTTCGGTCGTGGCGCAAAACGGCGGATTTTATGATTCGGCAAACAATCAAATTGTCTGGGACACGAACGCCGATCCGAACTTCGCCGCGCTTTCGCCGGGAGATTCGGGCACGCTCACGTTCCAGTTTGCTTCGCTTGCCGCGCAAAAGGGCGCAGCACCTGCGGGCAATCAAGAAATTGATTTGACGAGCACCATCAGCGGCACCGACCCGAGCGGCAGCCCGATAAGCTCGAGCGATACGCGCGCGGTCAAAATCGCTTCCGAGGTCGATATCTCGGCAAACTCTGTGTATTCAACCGGCCCGCTCCAGAACTCCGGCCCGATTCCTCCGCAAGCCGAGTCGACCACGACCTATACGATTCTTTTGAATGCAAAAAATACTCAAAACGATATCGATAGCCCGGTCTTTACCGCGACGCTCGGGCCGAACGTCACCTGGGTCGGCGCTTCGCAGTCCGGCTCCGATACTGTTTCTTACAACAGCACAAACCGCACCGTCACCTGGAACATGAGCACGCTTACCTCCGGCACCGGCTTCAGCACGCCAGCTCGGCAGGCAGCGATTCAGGTTTCTATTTCTCCGTCGGTCGGGCAGATAGGAAGCGTGCCGATTCTTCTGACGAACATCAGCCTGACCGGGCAAGACAGCTTTACGAACAGCGCTATTTCGGTCACCGCTCCGCCGGTGACGACCAAGATCTCGACCGATCCGCAATATGTCCAGGGCGACGAGCAAGTCGTCAAATAGCCTCGGAATTGATACACTAGAGCAAATGGCCGAAAAAAGCCCCGAATTGATGGAAAAAATCATCTCGCTCTGCAAGCGTCGCGGCTTTGTCTTTCAAGGTTCCGAAATCTACGGCGGTCTTGCGGGTACCTGGGACTACGGGCATCTCGGTCTCGCGCTCAAAAACAATATCAAAAGCTTGTGGTGGAAAATGTTTGTGACCGACAGGGAAGATATGTATGGGGTTGATGCTGCAATTTTGATGCAAGGTAAAGTTTGGGAAGTGTCTGGACACACTTCTACTTTTGCTGATCCTTTGGTTGAGTGCGAAAAGTGCAAGCGTCGCTTTCGCGCAGATCATTTGGAAAATAGCGAAAAGTGCCCAGAGTGCGGAGGCAAGCTCGGCGAACCAAGAATGTTCAATATGATGTTTCAAACAAAGGTTGGCGCTCAAGATGCTGTAACTTCGTACCTTAGGCCTGAAACAGCTCAAGGTGTGTTTACAAATTTTAAAAATACCGTTGACTCGTTTCATCCGAAGCTTCCGTTTGGTATTGCGCAGATTGGCAAGGCTTTCCGGAATGAAATTTCTCCGCGGGACTTTATTTTCCGCGTCAGAGAACTTGAGCAGATGGAAGTTGAGTATTTTGTGAAGCCAGATGAATGGCAAGCGGAATTCGAAAAATGGCGAGAAAACGTCCGTGAGTGGGTCAAACTTCTCGGTTTAAAAAATGTTCACGAAGTTGAAATAAAAGAAGAAGACAGAGCGCATTATTCGGCTCGCACGGTTGATTTTGAGTATGATTATCCGTTTGGTCAAAACGAACTCCTTGGTCTCGCATGTCGAACGGATTTTGATTTGAAGAATCACATGAAGGGAAGCGGTGTCGAGCTTGAATATTTTGATGAGGAAACAAAAGAAAAATTTGTGCCGTTTGTCATCGAACCTTCGTTTGGAGTTGAGCGCGCCTTGCTTGCTGTGCTTGTCGAAAGTTATACAGAAGATGAATTAGGTGGGGAACCGAGAGTGTTTTTGAAGCTCCCGAAGCATCTTGCACCTATCCGCGCGGCGATTTTCCCGCTTTTAAAAAACAAACCCGAACTCGTCGCAAAAGCACGCGAAGTATTTATGATGCTTAAAAAAGATTTTCCAAACGTTGTCTTTGACGACAACGGCAACATCGGCAAGCGTTATCGTCGCCAGGACGAAATCGGCACCCCGTTTTGCATTACTATCGACTTCGATACTCTCGGCGAGAAGCCGGAGCTGTTAGGAACTGTTACTTTGCGCGATCGAGACTCAGGCGAACAGAAGCGCGTCAACATTGAAGAATTGAAAGAAGCGCTCAAGTAAGATACTCTGTAAGTCCTATGAACTTCAAGAAAACGAGGTTCAAAAACGGGTTGAGGATTATCACTGTGCCGGTGAAAGGCAATCCGGCGGTGACGGTCATGGTGATGGTGGAAACGGGCTCAAACTACGAGACCAAGGAGCAGAGCGGGTTGTCGCATTTCCTCGAGCACATGTGCTTCAAGGGTACGACCAAACGCCCGAAGTCTATTGATATCTCTCGCGAAATCGACGCTCTCGGAGCGCAAAACAACGCATTTACGTCGAACGAATTTACCGCTTACTATGCAAAGGGTGAAAAGAATCATGTCTCAAAACTTATCGATATTGTCTCGGATATATATCTCAACTCAACGCTTCCTGAAGTCGAAATGGAAAAAGAACGAGGAGTTATTATTCAAGAAATCAGCATGTATGAAGACTTGCCGCAGAGAAAGGTGCAAGAACTTTTTGTAGAGCTTTTGTACGGTGATACGCCTGCAGGAAGAACAATTGCCGGTCCAGTAGAGAATATTAAAAAGTTTGTTCGCAAAGATTTTGTTGAGTATAGAAAAAAATATTACGTTGCTGAAAAGACCATCGTGATTGTCTCTGGTGATATTGATGAGCACGCAGTTAGACAAGAGCTTGCGAGCGCGTTTAAAAATATTCCAACCACAAAAAAACTTTCTCGCCCAAAGGTTAAGCACAATCAAAAAGCTCCAGCAGTCTTAATTCACAGGAAGAAAACAGATCAAACACACATAGTTCTCGGAGTACATACGTTCAACATTTTTGATAAGCGTATGCCGGCACTCCAGGTGCTTTCCAATGTTTTGTCTGGAGGTATGTCTTCGCGACTCTTTCAAAAACTGCGCACAGATATGGGAGCTTGTTATTACGTCAATGCTAGTGCAGATGCATCGAATGATCACGGCTCGTTTTCAATCTCAACCGGCGTCGAAGAAAAGCGCGTCGAGGAAGTGATCAAAGTGCTGCTCAAAGAATGCAAGCGTTTGTGCGACGAGCCTGTTTCAAAAGAAGAACTTCAGAAGACCAAAGACTTCATGGCGGGGCACATGTATCTCGGGCTCGAAACCTCCGACGCCATGGCCGAATTTTACGTCATTCAAGAAGCGCTCAAGGGTGATATGAAGACTCCGACGCAAGCCGAAAAGGAAATCCGCGCGGTCACCGCTAAGGATATTCAAAAGGTTGCTCGAGATATCTTTACAAACAAAAACCTCAACCTCGCTATTGTCGGGAACATTGCCGATTCGAAGAAGCTTGAGAAGATTTTGTCGTTCTAGCGCCTCTGCAGAAGCGGTGCTATTATGGCTCTATGAATAAATTGACTATTACCACAGGCAGCTGGGTCAGGGGAGTGATTGTCATCGCGGCGGCGATTGCACTTTTCCTCATCCGCGACCTCGTGCTTGTGATTCTCGCTTCGATTGTTATCGCTTCGGCTATCGAGCCGGCAGCGATGTGGGCAAAGAAAAAGGGTATTCCGCGTTTGCCGACCATTCTCGGAGTCTACGTGCTTCTCGGAGGAATTTTTGCCGGGCTGTTTTACTTCCTCTTCTTGCCGCTTTTGAGCGAGCTTTCGGGCTTCATTACGCAGTTTCCGCAGTACGCGAGCTCGCTTTCAAGCGATGCACTCTTCGGCACCGCGACGCAGTCAATCTCGGTCGCAGGGCTTGCCGGACAGCTCAACAATCTTTTCGTTTCGTTCTCGCAAGGTGTCTTCTCATCAGCGTCGCTTATCTTCGGCGGAGCGTTTAGCTTCTTGCTCATCGTCATCTTGTCGTTTTATCTCTCGGTGCAAGAAGACGGCATCGGGAAGTTTTTGAAAGTTATCACGCCGTGGCAAAAAGAAAAATACATTTTGCATCTCTGGGATCGCTCGAAGCAGAAAATCGGCTTCTGGATGCAGGGTCAGCTTCTTCTCGCGGCTATCATCGCGGTCTTGGTCTATCTCGGACTTCTCCTCATCGGTTTGCCGCATGCATTGCTCCTTGCCGTCGCAGCCGGATGTTTTGAAATCATTCCGCTCTTCGGACCGATTATTGCAGCGATTCCTGCTATCCTCGTCGGCTTTGGTACGAACGGCATGCCGGAAGCGCTTATCGTTGCCGGACTTTTCCTTATCGTTCAGCAGTTTGAAAATCAGCTTATCTATCCGCTGGTGGTCAAAAAGGTTATCGGGGTGCCGCCGATGGTTTCGATTCTCGCGCTGCTTATCGGCGGAGAGCTCGCAGGTTTCTTGGGCGTTCTCATCTCGGTGCCCCTCGCGGCTATCTTGATGGAATTCATCTCCGACCTCGAAAAAGAAAAGTCCGTTCGTCTCTCTGAGCACAACGGAAGCAAGGCCTAATTCTATGAGCGAAAAAAAGCCGTTTTATATCACCACCCCAATTTTTTATCCGAACGCAAACCTCCACATGGGGCATGCGTATGTGATGACGATTGCAGATATTGTCGCTCGATATCACCGACTTAAGGGCGAGGAAACTTATTTTCTTGCTGGAAGCGATGATAATACCGCTAAGATATTTAAAGCAGCAGAAGAAAAAGGGCAGAGTATTCCGGACTATCTTGATAGTGTCACTCTTGGATTTAAGAATTTATATAAAGATTTAAATATTTCTTACGACCAATTTATTCGAACTTCAGATAAAGAAGCACACTGGCCGGGAGCTATCAAACTATGGAACAAGCTTGTCGAGAATGGAGACATTTATCCCTCAACATACGAAGGTCTCTACTGTACGGCGTGCGAAACATTTTATACAGAGAAAGATCTTGTCGAAGGGAAGTGTCCGATTCACGGAACCATTCCAGAAAAGATTAAAGAAAAAAATTATTTTTTCAAACTTTCGAAATACAGCGCAAAAATAAAAGAAGAAATCGAATCTGGACGAATGGAAGTCATCCCTGTATCGCGCAAAAACGAAATTCTCGCTTTTATCGACAGAGGGCTTGAGGATATTAGCTTTTCTCGCCCGAAACACGTTGTCCCGCATGCAATTCCTGTACCAAATGATCCAGAACAAGTGATGTACGTGTGGTGCGACGCTCTCACCAACTACATTTCTGCTCTTGGTTATGGCCGCGAAGATGATTCGAAGTTTAAAAAATTCTGGCCAGCTGATTATCAGGTGATTGGTAAAGATATATTGCGTTTTCATGCAGCCATTTGGCCAGCGATGCTTCTTTCTGCGGGTCTGCCTCTGCCGAAGAAGATTCTTGTACACGGTCTCATCATGTCTGGCGGACAGAAAATGTCTAAATCAATCGGCAATGTCATTGATCCGAACGAGCTTATCAAAGAATACGGCGCCGACGCACTTCGCTACTATCTTGCTCGAAAAATTTCTCTGTTTGAGGATGGAGATATGACCCATGAATCATTTAAAGATGTTTATAACGGTGATTTGGCGAATGGTTTAGGAAATCTCGTCTCACGCGTGATGAAGATGGCGCAAGACAATCTCTCTGAGCCTGTGTACGCGGAAACGGTTTTTCACAAAACCTTATTGTCGTTTATGAATGAATTTGAAATTCAAAAAGCTGCTAATCATATCTGGGAAGAAATCGCCGAACTCGATCGTCTGATTCAGACGAAGGAGCCGTTTAAGCTCGTGAAATTTGATCCGGAAAAAGGTAAAGAAATTATGAGAGAATTGGTCGCTAAGCTCAAGCATATTAGTCATTCGCTCGCGCCGTTTATGCCCGAGACATCAGAAAAGATTCTCGCACTCATCAAGGCCAACAAAGCTCCGAGCGAGCCGCTTTTCATGCGTAAGGACTCATGAAATACATTGATATTCATTCGCACTTAAATTTCCCTGACTACGATGCAGACAGGGAAGCGGTACTCGCCCGCATGGCAGAGACGGAAACGGGGACGATTGTCGTCGGGACAGATTTGCAATCTAGTAAGCGGGCGGTTGAGCTTGCGGAGCAGCACGACAATATCTGGGCGTGCATCGGCGTGCATCCGGTTGACGATCCGAAGGTAAGTTTTAACAAAGAAAAGTTTGCGGAGCTCATGCAAAGCAACAAGGTCGCGGCGATAGGCGAATGTGGACTCGATTTTTTTCATGCAGATAGAGTTGAAGATTTTGAAAGACAGAAAAAATTATTTATAGAGCAGATAAATTTTGCGATTGAATACAAAAAGCCGCTGATGATTCATGCGCGCGCAGCGTACGAAGAACTTTTGCAGGTTCTTGAGCCGTTGAAGAGGGAACACGGTAATGCGCTTCGAGGGGATGTACATTTCTTCGCTGGAGATTTGAAGATTGCACAAAGATTTTGGGATATCGGCTTCACAACTTCGTTTACCGGCGTGATTACTTTCGCTCGCGAGTATGATGAGATTATCAAACATGCTCCGCTCGAGATGCTCATGTCCGAGACCGATTCACCATTTGTTACTCCCGCTCCGCATCGAGGTAAGAAGAACGAGCCGAGCTACGTCAGCGAAGTAGTCAAAAAGATCGCCGAAATTCGCGGAGAAGACGTCGAAATGGTACAAATTGCCCTCCTGGACAATGCTTGCCGAGTGTTCGGTCTCGTGATAGGGTAGTTGAGCCTCTTCTGTACCCCGTACCAAGAGTTCGGGGCTGAGGTTTATTAGATAATCACTAAACTGATGTCCACTACAGAAGACCACAAGGAAGCGCAAGTGTATGAACTCGGCTACTTGGTACTTCCAAGCATTGCTGAAGACAGCCTCGCTGACGTGGTCTCAACACTACAAGGAATCGTTAGAAAATCTGGCGGCGTTGAAATTGCCTCCGAAGATCCGCTTAAGTTTGATCTCGCTTACACCATGTCGAAAGTGGTTGGTGCGCGCAAATACGTCGTGAACGAAGCCTACATCGGCTGGATGAAGTTTGAAGTCGAACCGTCGGAAGTCGTTGCTATCAAGACTGCCGTTGAAGCGCTCGACGAAATTCTTCGCTGTCTCTTGATCAAAGCTCCTCGCGAATCGGTCTTTACCTTTGCCGCCGCTCAAAAGGCACTCGAAGAAGCCGAAAAAGCGGCTGAAATGCCAGCTGAAGTCGCGGCAATTGCTCCCGTTGAAGCTGTGCTAGAATAAACGCATGTATCTCAACAAAGCTCTCGTTATAGGCAACTTGACCCGTGACCCGGAGCTCAAATCGCTTCCGTCGGGGATTCAAGTCGCATCGTTCTCGGTTGCAACCAATCGCGTCTGGAAAGATAAAAACGGCGCGAAGCAGGAGTCGGTCGACTATCACAACATTGTGGTCTTCGGTCGCCAGGCAGAAACCGTTTCGCAATTCTTGCGCAAAGGTTCGTCTGTGCTCGTGGAAGGACGCATGCAGACTCGAAGCTGGGACGGCACCGACGGTCAGAAAAAATACCGCACGGAAATCGTCGCCGACCGAGTGCAGTTTGGTCCCCGCGGCTCAAACGCTGGCGCTCCATCAGCCTCATCATCCGCTTCTCCAAAAACTCAAGAAGACAAGCAAGAAGTTCCTCCGATAGAATCAATTGAATACCCAGAAGAAAACATTAACCTCGACGATATCCCTTTCTAACAATATGAAAATAGATTACTTCAAAGACAATCACATCGAATACATCGACTACAAAGACTCAGAAACTCTCAAAAAGTTTTTGACTCCGCACGCTCGCATTCAGTCGCGCAAGCGCTCGAGCACATCGTCGAAGAATCAGCGCATGCTTGCAACCGCTATCAAACGCGCTCGCTTCATGGGCTTGCTTCCGTACGTCACGAGATAACAGGTCTCTCAAAACACAAAAATAAAATGCCAAGCTACATCACTCTTGGCATTTTATTTTTATTTTTTTTTCGGCTTAGTTTGTCACTCGGTCGGTGTAGTCTCCGGTCTCGGTGTTGACGCGAATCACGTCGCCTTCTTTGATGAACATCGGAACCATGAGCTCGGCTCCGCTTTCGAGTTTAACCGACTTCAGCGCACCTTGAGCGGTGTTGCCCTTGGTTGCAGGATGAGCCTCGGTCACTTTCAAATCCATTTTGATAGGAAGCTTGATGCCGATAGTCTTGCCTTCGTCCGAACCGTCGTCGAAGATCAGGGTGTCGACAATTGTATTTGCTCGCAAGAATTTTGCAGCCGGTCCGATCATTTCAGACTGAAGCTCGAAGCGCTTTGAAGGATTGTCGACTTCCGAAAACCAGAACTGACCCTTATTTTCATACAAAAACTTTACTTCGTGTTTGCGAATGTCGGCTTCTTCGGCTTTGTCTGAAACGTGAAAGGAATGTTCGACGATGCGGCCGGTGAGAAGGTTGCGCATCTTAACGGCGTTGACCGGCTTGCGCTGCTGCTTGCGGAAGACGTGCGAAGAGAGGACTTCGTACGGCTCATCTTCAAACACGATATATTTTCGTTCTTTGATTTCGCTGTATTCAAGCATAGTGGGGTAATTCTACTTGCCGAGCGAAAAAAGTCTAGTCCGGTAATAAAAAGCCACGGGCAGGGATACCGTGGCAGTGAACACTCAGGTCAGGACTATCGCGAAGGACGCATTCTTCCAAGAAGATTTCGAAGGCTGCCAAGACGCTACCGAAGTGTAGACGCTTGATTATCTTCCAGGAAACTACGAATCGTATTTCGACGACCCGCCATTCTCTCCGTGTATATCCTCGCTTGTGGTCGAGGGGCAACGAAGTAGAAGCTCTCTGCGGAGGGGTTTATCCTTTCCGTCTGTGTCTAGAATGATATTACACTTCTTTCAGTTTTTGTCTAATCTCTTTGAGAATTTGATTGGATACCTTTGGATTGTCTCGCAGAAACTGTCTGGTTGAGTCATAACCGCGTCCTATCTTTTCGGTGCCGTATTCATATGAGTTGCCGGACTTTTTGACGATGCCAGTTTTTTCTCCAAGAGCAATAATTTCTCCTTCGCGAGAGATGCCTTCGTTGTACATGAGATCGAATTCGGTTTGTTTGAACGGAGCGGCGACTTTGTTCTTGACGACCTTGACGCGTACGCGGCCGCCCATGATTTCTTCACCCTTTTTAATCTGCGCAATGCGTCGGATGTCGAGGCGAACAGACGTGTAGAATTTCAAGGCCTTGCCGCCTGGTGTGGTTTCGGGATTGCCGAACATCACACCGATTTGCATGCGGATTTGGTTGATGAAGATGACCACGGTTTTCGAGCGAGCGACGATAGCAGTTAGTTTGCGTAGTGCCTGGCTCATCAAACGCGCCTGCTTGCCGACGTGATGTGCACCCATGTCGCCTTCGATTTCGTCTTTCGGCGTGAGAGCGGCAACCGAGTCAACGACAATGACATCCATTTTTCCTGAGCGGACGAGCGATTCGACGATTTCCAGAGCTTGCTCGCCTGTGTCCGGCTGAGAAATTAAGAGCTCATCAATTTTCACGCCGAGGCGCTTGCTGTATTCGGGATCCATCGCATGCTCCGCGTCGATGAATGCGCAGATGCCGCCCATCTTCTGCGCTTCGGCGATGACGTGCAGCGAAAGGGTAGTCTTGCCGGAAGATTCTGGTCCGAAGATTTCGATAATGCGGCCGCGAGGCAGTCCGCCGACGCCGAGCGCATCATCAAGACCGATGGAGCCGGTTGGAATCGCATCAACACCGACGCGAGGCTTGTCGCCGAGCTTCATGATTGAGTCTTCACCGAATTTCGTGCGAATGGCATCAAGCGTGCTGTCGATGTTTTTGGATTCGTCTCGGACGCCCATTTCCTTCGGGGCTTTCTTTTCTTTTTCTTTTTTCATTTTTTTAATTAAAAACGACTCTGATAGTCTTCTCGACTTGTCGGCCAAATCGATCCCGTGCCGCTAGCTCAAGTATACTGATTCCTTTCGGCGCTATCAATTCTTGGCTCCAATGGCCCGCTTTATCGGTATAAATCTGCATGCCGTCAAGAGAGAGATAGGCGACATTCTCTGCGGTGCCGCTCACAACAACGACGTCCGAGTCGAGCGTCGCATTATCTTTCGGTGTATCAATCTGTATCTGCGGACCGAGGATGACGAAGCGCGCCTGAAAGAGACTATAGACAATGAGCAGAGCGAAGAAAACAATCACGAGCGTGCGTCTCATAGAGTATCATCCGTCTCGCCGAAGCCTTCGTCCGATGAAGAGCCAGCGGAGGCGCCGATAACTTCCCGAGCCTTGGCGCCGGAGCCGGGGCCGACTACGCCCTTTTCTTCAAGGATATCGATGAGCCGCGCTGCGCGAGCATAACCGATGCGGAGCTTGCGCTGAAGGAACGAGGTTGAAGCTTTGCCTGTTTCAATAACAATAGAACGAGCCTCTTCGTAGAGTTCATCATCATCTCCTGGTTCGGAATCATCATCGAGCGTCGCCGAGAAGATGGCGTTCGAAGTATTTTCGGTTGAGAAGTTGATTTCGTCGTTGAGCTCGTCAGCGTAGGTGTCGATAAGATATTTGACCACCTTCTTGACCTCGCCTTCGGAAATATACGCAGACTGCAAGCGCACAGGCTTCGACATTTCTCCGCCGAGATAAAGCATGTCTCCAGCGCCGAGCAATTTTTCTGCTCCAGCGGCATCGAGAATGGTGCGGGAGTCAATCTGCGAAGCGACTTGGAGAGCAATACGCGTCGGGACGTTCGCCTTGATGAGACCAGTGATGATGTTGACCGACGGACGTTGGGTCGAAATGATGAGGTGAATACCAACAGCGCGGGACATTTGCGCAAGGCGGACTATGGCAGCTTCGAGTTCGCGCGGATACGCTTGCATCAAGTCAGCGAGTTCGTCGATGAGAATGACGATGTACGGCATTGGTTCGCCGCCGCCGATGTTCTTTTGGTATGAATCGATGTCGCGGACAGAAGCCTTTTCGAGCACGTCATAGCGGCGATCCATTTCCTTGGCCGCCCACTTCAGCGCGAGGATGGCTTTCTTCGCATCGGTGATGACTGGTGTGAGCAGGTGAGGGATTTTGTTGTAAAGGGTGAGCTCGACGCGCTTCGGGTCAATCATGATAAATTTCAAATTCTCGGGAGGATTGCGGAAGAGGAGGGAATTGACGATAGCGTGAATGGTGACCGACTTTCCAGAACCAGTGGCTCCAGCAACAAGCGCGTGCGGCATCTTCGCAATGTTAGCAAAGTGCGCTTCACCCGCGACGTCTTTGCCGAGGGCAACGAGGAGCGCCTTGTCTGATTCGGCGTAGATTCTTTCGGAGAGCAAACTGCCGAGGCCGATAGTGCTCTTAGCAAGGTTTGGCACTTCGATGCCGACGAGCGACTTGCCAGGAATCGGCGCTTCGATGCGGACAGGATGTGCGGCGAGCGCGAGCTCAAGGTTGTTTTGCAAGCCAAGAATTTTTGAAAGCTTGACGCCTTCGGCTGGTTTGAGTGCGTAGCGAGTGACCGAAGGTCCGATAGAAATTTCGTCCATCTCGACAACGATGCCGAAGTTTTGCAGTGTGCGCTTGATGAGATTAGCATTCGCCTTGATGTCTCCAACGCCCGGTCGCCCGCGATCTTTCTCTAAGAGCGAAAGCGGCGGGGGAGTCCATGCCTTGCCGGTGCGGCGAGTAATCATCGGTACGAAGCCTTCGTTTTCATCGGATTTGTTGAAGAACTTTTTGACGACAGATTCTTTTTCGGGAGCTGGCATCGATGTTTCTGCTTCAACTTTCTGAACAGCATTTAATACTGCCGCACTCTCAACAGGCAGCAGTTCTTCGTCGTCTTCATCTTTACTCTTTTCTTTTCTCGAGAAGAGTTTTTTCAAGAGATTAAGAAAATCAATTTTAATTGATGTATCAAAGATGATGAGGAGAGAAATGATAATGAGAGCAAGAAGAATGATAACCGAGAGCGACGGAGCAAAGAGCGAAAGCAGGGGAGCCGAAATGAGTCCGCCGACAACACCGCCTCGGGTCGGGAACGCGATGTTCGTCAAGCCGAGCGAGGAAACAAAAAACAGAAGCGAACCGAGCGTTTGCGGCAGAGCAAAACCTTTTTCGTGCGAACGGAACAGAGAAACAGCTAGGAGCAAAAAGACGAGAGGGACGAGGTAATAGCCAATACCAAAGAGATACGAAAGACCTCTGTAGAGAAGTCCTCCGACGGGTCCGCCGCCGCCGAAAGCCGCTAAGAATAAAAGGATGGTGAGAACAACCGAGCCGACTCCGAGGATGGCATTGCGAGTTTCTTTCGATAAAGCGCTTTCTCCAGAATCCTTCTTCTTAGTAGTGTCTTTTTTTGCCATGCGAGATGTTGATTATCATAGCACACGCAAGTCCGCATTCTTTTTGGGCTTATGTCTATTGCATGACTTGTCTCTTATGTCCTATACTTAACGGACTTGCATTAAAGGACAATATGTGATATAAAGGACGAACAATAAAAGACATATAAAAGACATGAATACGGACAAGAAAAAGACAGAAAAACTCGTGGCCGCCATCTACATGTTGACGAGCTTTTTTGATGCTAAAGAGCCTATGAAATGGCGCCTTCGCGAACTCGGCGGTCAGCTTCTTTCGTTCTCTGGCGAGTCAAGAAATATTGTCCTTGAAATCATCAGCCTTCTTTCAGTCGGCAAAAATGCCGGTCTTATCTCGGACATGAACTTCGAAATTATTCATCGTGAATTTTCTCTTCTCCTTCCAACGCAGATTACGCTCGAAGATATGTTTGAAAAACAGATTCAAAAAGAGAGCTATGCACCTCAAGAGTTAGAGCAATCTACTCAGAAAAAAGCTTTTGAAAAAGCGCCAGAAAAGCAGTCTCTCTATATCGCTTCGTCTATTGCATCTGTTCCAAAAGCACCAATTATAAAGGACACTGCGTATACCGCTACAGATACTGAAAAGAAAGATCTCAAAGAATTCGGAGCCGTGGCAGTCAAGAAAAATAGCCGTCAAAGCGTGATTATCAGCCTTCTGAAGCGCAAGAAAGAAATCATGATAAAGGACGTTTCTCCTCTTATAGACGGTGTGAGCGAGAAGACTATTCAGCGGGAATTGCTTGCCATGGTCAGTCAGAAGATCTTGAAGAAGGAAGGGGAGAAGCGTTGGAGTCGATATTCTCTTGCAGAATAATAGAAATCGTGTAGTATAGGGCTAGTTATCCACAGCAAATATAGGCGTTTCTCTCAAGCGTCTATATACTAAGATGGTGTAAATTATACGCTTGCCGGCAAAGGCTTATCCGTTGCCGGCAATTAATACCCGCAAAGTAACCCCGACATTATTTAGAAATTACCGGGGAAGCAATGCGCATTAGAATTTAGAATTAAAAATGAATAAAAAAATCGCAGGTCTCGCAGCAGGCGCAGCACTCGTCCTCGCTTTTGCCGTTCCGGCATCAGCACAGACAGTTACTGTTGCTCAGCTTCAGGCTCAGATCCAAGCACTCATGGCACAGCTTTCAGCTATGCAGGGCGGATCGACAACAAGCGCATCAACAGGCTACACCTTCAACACTGACCTCACGGTCGGCAGCACAGGTGCAGATGTTACTGCACTCCAGAACCTCCTCATTTCGAAGGGGTTCCTTACTATGCCAGCTGGCGTCGCTGAAGGTTACTTCGGTGCACTCACCCAGTCAGCAGTAGCAGCATGGCAGGCATCAGCAGGCATCAGCCCTGCAGCCGGCTACTTCGGTCCTAAGTCTCGCGCAGCAGTTAATGCTATGGGCGGCTCAACGACCACTACAACCACTACTACGACTACTGGTACAACTGGAACTGTTTCTACTACTGGCAGCATCACTACTCCAGGCGCAGAAGGTATCCTTACAGTTACCGCAGGTCCTATCTCGAACACAGTGACGAACGTCGGCCAGACAATGGTCCCAGTTCTCTCGGTTCGCGCACAGGCTCAGAACTCTGATATCGCTATCCAGCGCATCACTGTTGACCTCGGTACCAACACCCAAATCTACAACAAGATCTTCAACAAGATTTACGTTGTCGACAAGGCAACTGGTAACGTTCTTACCTCTGAAGCTCTCAACGGTTCTACTGTTGTCCAGAGCGGAAACAACTACCTCGCAACCCTCACCGGTTTCAGCGATGTTGTTCCTCAGGGTACCTACAAGGACTTGATTATCGAAGCAGATTTGAACTCTTCGATTGATTCAACTCTCCTCAATCAGTCTTACACCTTCGCAATTGATGCAAACGGTGTTCGCGGTATCGACGGAGCAGGTATCGATTCATACGGTCCTGCACAGAATGGTTCGATCTCACAGGCAATCACCATTAACAAGAGCTTGGTAGACAATGCACAGGCTCAAATCGCAATTGCTCCGAGCACTCCTTTGACGAACTCGGTTGCAGTTACCGATACTGTTAACGGTCAGTACCTCCAGCTTCCGGTCTTTGCCTTCAACGTGACGGCGCAAAATGATACTTTGCACCTCCACAACTTGCAGGTGACCTTCGTTGGAGTTCCTACTGGAAATACGACAGCTACAGCAACCGCAGCGTACCTCTACAACGGTTCGACTCAGGTTGGTTCAGCTTCGATTAACTCGTCAACTGGTATTGCTACATTTAGCAACATCACTGACGGTACAGCAGGCGCTTCGATCCCAGCAGGTACAACTGTTACCTACACAGTCAAGGCAGACGTTACTGGTATCACTACTGGTAGCCTCGCTCTTACTGGTTCTTACACTGCAGGTGGTACGACTATCTACAACTCACAGGATAGCTCAATCACTGGCACAAACCTTACCGGTACAGCTGTTGGTAACACTCAGACTGTTCTCGGAAAGGGACCTGTCTTTACTTTGATCTCTTCAAGCATCACGAAGGGTCAGACTTCAGGCGGAGTCAACGGTCAGGCTACCTCGACTTTGAACGCAACGTTCAATATCCAGGTTCAGGCAATTGGTACCAGCGTCCTCTTCGGAAGCGATGGTTCAACTTCCCCAGCCTTCACCTTCGGTCTCTACAACCCGAACACTCTTACGACTATCTTCAACGCTTCGTCGACAAGCATCCAGCTTCCGTCAACAGGCGTCACGATCGATACTCCAAACAAGAGCTTTACGCTTCCGCAGAACAACACCGTTGTTCTCCCGGTCACGTACCAGTTCGTTGGTAACTCGTCAGCAGGCGTCGGCGTTGCAATCGGCAACTACGCAGCTGGTCTTGAGAAGATCCAGTGGGTCACTTCAGCAGGTTTGACTTCGACGACATACACGTCAGGCCAGACAGCATGGAGAACCAGCTCGATCTCGATGCCGTAATCTTCGGATTACTTCATCACCTCTGGTCTAACGTAAGTTAGCTAGAAACAAAAACACCCCCATACGGGGTGTTTTTGTTTTATCTGATTGGTATAATTAATTGGTGAAATATTTCGACAAAACGTTCTTCAAATTTCTTTTTGTTTTCTTGTGCATCATCGTCATCGCCCTGGGTGTTATTTATTATGCCCAGGCACACTCATGACACGAGGCATAAACTTGTTATTTTCTGAATCTGTATTAGTGTTAAAACAATGAAGAAGAGTTTATACCTTTTTATACTGTTGAGCACGCTACTGTTTCCTCTTTCGAACGCATTAGCCGTCCACGTAAACGGATATTATAGGAGTAACGGAACCTACGTTAATTCGTATGAGCGAACCTCTCCCGACGGAAATCCATACAACAACTACAGTTACCCAGGAAACTACAATCCTAATACGGGCAATATTACTGGAGGAAGTGCGACAACCTATTTGAATAATTATTACAATAAATCGTCAAGCAGTTACTACTCTCCTAGTTATTATTCCTCTACTTCAATACCAACCTGTCCAACAAATTCCTACTACGACGGCATTTCGTCTTGTAAGTGTAATTATGGATATGTTAATAGCGGAGGAAGTTGTGTATCTGGAAATAACATATGCTACAGTCAGACTGGATATGCCTCAAGCTACAATCCGTCAAGTAATACTTGCAAATGCAATGCGGGCTATGTTTTGAATTCTGCAGGCAAGTGTATAACCGGTGATAATTTTTGTTCTATCCAATATGGTTATGAGTCTTGGTATAACTCAATATCTAACACCTGCCAGTGTTACGCGGGATATGTCCTGAGTAACGCAGGGCAATGTGTTAGTTCTTATGGACGCTGATAAGATATGAAAAATATTAACAATCAGAAGTGGCTTAAAATTATAGGAATTTTGCTCTTGGTAGGAGCATTGTGGGGTCATCCATATTCGTATTACGAAATATTAAGATGGGTAGTTTCAGCAATTTCAGCGTATTTAGCTTACACATATTTCATATCAAAAAATACTAAATGGTTTTATATTTTTGCCGCAACGGCTGTTTTATTTAACCCAATTGTTCCTATTTATTTGCAACAACAAACTTGGCAGTTTATCGACTTAGCAAGTGCTTTAATGTTTTTGGTCTCACCGTCAGGTAATTGAAATCGCTGTTAGACAGGATTCTCGATGGAGATAATCCTGATATTTCTTCGGTTCCCAATCTTTCAAATAACACTACAGATTGCACAATTCCAAACGGCAAAGTTGTGAGCTTCCATAGTCCGATTACGCTCAATGTCTACGACGCAAATGGGAATCACGCTGGGCCGGATGCAAGCGGTGATATCGAAGACAGTATTCCAGGAGCTGATTATGAGACCATTGGTGATAACAAATTTGTTTTCTTACCCGACGGGCAAGATTATCAGGTGACGGGGCAAGCGACTGGTGTCGGCACGTTTGATGCTCGAATCGAAAATGTTGTTGATGGAGAAGTTTCAACAACGACGAACTTTAACGACATTCCAATTACTCAAAATTCTCAAACAGAATTTACTGTTGGAGCAACTGTGCCGACAACAATTGCTCTTGATGAAAACGGCGACGGGACATTTGAATCAAGCGTGAGTGCGCCGAGTGTTTCGGCGGGTCTTGATGAGTCGCCCAATCAACCAGCGGCCAACATTAGCGTACCCGCGGTCTCTGCACAGACAATTTTGACCCCGAGCACATCTTCCGGATCGTCAAACCGTGCGGTTGTTGCAAAAGCCTTGGCAACTGTCCTCTCGCCGAAAAATTTTCCACCAGCCACTACCACGTACTATCGAGTAAAAACTCCGATCGCAGTTGTTGCAACTAGCTCACAGAATATTGTTCAAAAATCTTCCAACGTCGCTCTTGCCTATCAAGCACTTACTCAATCGGTAAAAAATATTTTTGTACATGTGTGGATGTGGATTAAGAGGAAATTCTAGGCAGTTCACAAGTTGCTTGTTTTTCTTTTTATAGGGTGTAATGTAATTCCCAGGCTTGTTCATTGTTTCTTCATTGTCCCCGTTTCAACCCCACCCACCATCAAGACGGAGAAGTCGAGATGACCACTGTCAGGACGGAATCCGCGGAAGCAGGGCAGCATGCATCAACGCGCATGCGTTTCTACATGGAAGTCCCCGACACGAGGGGGCTCAGTCACAAGCGCTTCACGCGAGAATCCGGATTTCGAATGCCGCTCGACCCTCGTTTCAAGGCGGTCCTCGACAAGGACCTGATGAAGGTCGCTGACCCGCATCCGCGGATGCTTCTGAGTATCGAACCTCGGTATGAGACCGAGACGATGCTGGTGCCGGCGAACACTGCCAAAGTTCTCAGCGCGCGTCCGGCAGTTCACATTCTGCATCTGTATGACACTCTGACCAGGCTGCGCTCAAGACATCCGCGCGGCGCTCATTTCGCTCTTGTCAGAAGCGGCAGGGCGAGTCTCGCGACCGAGCTCATCGTCGCTTTCTTCGAGAGAGGAGACTGCGTGGTGGAACTCCTCGAGAAGGACAACTACGTGTCGCGTCGTTTCCGGGAACCCTGGTTCATCACGCCCGCGCGACGCACTCCGCTCTCGACGCCAGTCGTTTCCTAGCGCTGCAAACCCGCTCCGAACCTCGTGTTCTGGGCGGGCTTTTTATATGTTGACATTCATATTCGCTTCATATAAACTTGTCATTACCCTAAAAATGTTTACCACCCTTAATTCAAAAAAGCGGAAAAGCTAGCCCTACGGCTAGCTTTGGTCGGTAAGACCCCCGCTTCGATGAAGACGGGGGTCTTCATTTATTAGGACGAACTTTTACAACTCAATACCACCACAGATAATTGACCAAGTGGGTCTTTTCGCATCTGGAGGTGGACAAGCAGTTTCTACTGTCTGATTGTAGGACGGTAGAAACACAACGCCCCGACCAAAATCGGGGCACGCTAAATAATTGATTTTATTTAGCAGGACAGAGCAGTCTCAGCACATCGGACGGTGTGCTGAGAAAACTCAATGTGGTTTATAAGTTTCCTAATAAGAAACTTAAGGGCGTACGGTGGATGCCTAGACTCCAAAGAAGTGATGAAGGACGCGCGCGGCGGCGATACGCTACGGGGAGGTGCCTACGAACCTTCGATCCGTAGATGTCCGAATGGGGAAACCCACTCCAGCGAAAGTTGGAGTACTCTGCAAGTTATGCAGAGAACTGACCCAGGGAAGTAAAACATTTCAGTACCTGGAGGAAAAGAAAACAATTGTTATTTCGTTAGTAGCGGCGAGCGAAAACGAAGAAGCCCAAACTCGGTTTCATTCTCACCACATCTTTAGTGGTGTTGTGGGAATGATGCCGGGGGTTGTAAGGCGGAAATGCTTTGACGCAAGTCAGAGGAAGAGTTACAAAATATCTCATTAGCTGAAGCTTCTGGAAAGGAGCACCCTAGAGGGTAATGGTCCCGTAAGCGAAAATGAAATGTCTCTTTTGTTTCCGTTCTTGAGTACCTCGAGACACGAATGGCTCGGGGGAATCTGCCGGAACTAACCGGCAAGGCTAAATATTCTTGGAGATCGATAGTGAACTAGTACCGTGAGGGAAAGGTGAAAAGAAGCCCGGAAGGGCAGTGAAATAGATCTGAAACCGTATGTTTACAAGGAGTCGGCGAGGGCATTTATGTCCTCTACGGCGTGCCTATTGAAGAATGAGCCAACGAGTTCTAGCATTCTGCGCGGCTAAGTCCCGAAAAAGGATGGAGCCATAGGGAAACCGAGTGTGAATAGCGCGTATGTAGAATGCTAGAGACCCGAAGCCAGAGCGAGCTTGTCATGAGCAGGTTGAAGTTTGCCGAAAGGCAGATGGAGGACCGAACCGGTGAGCCGTGCAATACTCTCGGATGACTTGTGATAAGAAGTGAAAAGCTAATCGAGCCTGGTAATAGCTGGTTCTCTCCGAAATAGCTTTTGGGCTAGCGTCGTGTGTTCCCCTCGGGGGTAGAGCACTGGAAGGTCTGGACAGGGAGAAATCTCGCTAGACCTATCAAACTCCGAATACCGAGGATTAAAGCATGGCAGTTAGACTCCGGGGGCTAAGCTCCGGTGGTCAAAAAGGAAACAGCCTAGATCTCTATTTAAGGTCCCTAAATTTACACTAAGTGCACTTAAGGAGGTGATATTTCTTCGACACTGAGGAGGTTGGCTTAGAAGCAGCCATCCTTTAAAGAAAGCGTAACAGCTCACTCAGTAAGAGATATCGCACCGCAGATTCATGGGGCTAAGTGTAGTACCGAAACTGAGGGCTTTCATTGTCTTCGGACAGTGGGAGCGGTAGGAGAGTATTCGCATCTGCAGTGAAGGCGAAGGGGTGACCCGCGCTGAAGCGTTGCGAAGTAAGAATGTTGGCACAAGTAACCACAATGCGGGTGAGAAACCCGCACGTCGAAAGAACAAGGTTTCCCCCTCAACGATTGTCGGAGGGGGGTTAGTCGGTCCTAAGGGAATGGTGAGAACCGTACTCGATGGACACAGGGTTAATATTCCCTGACTGTGTACGTAAGTGATGGAGGGACGGGGATAAGTATGCGTCGCGCATTATGGATTTGACGTCCGCGTGCTAAGGTTGCTTTCCAGGAAAATCCGGAAAGCGCAAGACCAAGGTAAACGGAAAATCGGGAGCTTCGGCTCTCGGTGATGACGCAAAGCTATCCTCCAAGAAAATCTTCTAAACTTATTACGTATACACCCGTACCGCAAACCGAAACAGGTGTTCAGGTCGAGAAGACCAAGACGAACGAGTGAGACGTCCCCAAGGAACTCGGCAAAAAAGCAGCCGTAACTTCGGAATAAGGCTTGCCCTAACTCGCAAGAGTGTGGGGCCGCAGCTAAAGTATCTCTGGCAACTGTTTATCAAAAACACAGCTCCCTGCGAACTCGCAAGAGGATGTATAGGGGGTGACACCTGACCAATGCCAGAAGGTCAAACGTCGACGGTGATTATCGCAAGATATGAGCTGATTGATGTAAGCCCTGGTGAATGTCGGCCGTAACTATAACGGTCCTAAGGTAGCGAAATTCCTTGTCTGGTAAGTTCAGACGCGCACGAATGGTGTAATGACTGGAGAACTGTCTCGGGGACCTGCTCGGTGAAAATACAATACCGGTGAAGATGCCGGTTTCCTGCAGATAGACGAAAAGACCCCAGGAGCTTTACTGCAACTTGATATTGAGCGTACGATTCGCATGCGTAGCATAGATGGGAGGATTTGAAGCGCACCTTTCGGGGTGCGTGGATCCAACAGTGAAATACCATTCTTGCGAATTGTACTTTCTAACCTCGGCGGAAAAAACGACGAGAGACAGTATCTGGCGGGCAGTTTTAGTGGGGCGCTATCCTCCTAAAAAGTAACGGAGGAGTTTATTAAGGTCAGCTAGGCGCGAATGGAAACCGTGCCGATAGTGTAATGGCACAAGCTGGCTTGACTGTAAGGCGTACATGCCAAGCAGGTGCGAAAGCAGAACATAGTGAACCGACGGTCCGCATTAGACGCGGCCGGAGATTATCGGATAAAAGCTACCCTGGGGATAACAGGCTGGTTGCGCCTAAGCGTCCATAGCGACGGCGCAGTTCGGCACCTCGATGTCGGCTCAACTTATCCTGGAGGTGGAGAAGCTTCCAAGGGTATGGCTGTTCGCCATTTAAAAAGTTACGCGAGCTGGGTTCAGACCGTTCAGAACACGAATGTGAATTCGTGAATTGAACCGTCTGAATCCTCATTGAGAGTTTCGTTTATTAAATTAGAAAAGTAGAAGACTAACCAACCACGGCGGCTAGAGAGAGTAATCTTTCTGGTAACCAGTTAACTGATATCGGAGAAACCCGTCGCGTAAGCGGCCGGGCAACACCGAGGGAATGTTGTCGTACGACAACAGCCCGTAGAGACTACACGTTGACCTCCTTGAAAGAGGATGAAGATATAGTCCATTGCACATAGCAATATGTGAAAAACAAGCGTGAGACAGGTTGGTCTCCTATCTACTGCAGGCGTTCGATTTTTGAGGGGATTTGACTCTAGTACGAGAGGACCGAGTTGAACTGACCTCTGGTGTACCTGCTCTACTGCCAAGTGGACCGCAGGGTAGCTAAGTCGGGAAAGGATAAATTCTGAAAGCATCTAAGAATGAAGCCAACCCCAAGATTAGAAATCGTTTGAGAGCCGTGAGAGATGATCACGTTGATAGGCGCTAGGTGTAAGCATCGTAAGGTGTTGAGCCGAGGCGTACTAATTGCTCGAATTCTTATTAGGAAACTTTTAAGTCACTTGAGTTTAAAAACTCTGTCCTGCTAAATGAAATTAATTAATTGAAAATTAATTTCAGGTTGTTTGAAATACAATACATTGAAAATTTGGTTCTGGTGATTTGTCGCAGAGGTAATACCCGTTCTCATTCCGAACACGGAAGTCAAGCTCTGTTGAGGCGATGATAGTCCTATGGGCGAAAGTAGCTAGTCGCCAGAACCAAGTTTTCAACCTGCCTGCCGGCAGGCAGGTCACGAAAGACACTCTTACACAAGGGTGTTTTTTGTTATACTTGTCCTCATGAATCAATGGTCTATTCGGCGTAAGCGGATTGTATTGCTTGTGGTGATTGTTATTCTCGCCATTCTTCTCGGTGTACCGCTGTTTTTCTTTTTCAATCACACGCCGACC
>Ga0134125_10001911_pt1 | contig 25101 bp, 49 predicted proteins | sample KB31751_FD_96464 | JGI IMG/M metagenome (GOLD analysis project Ga0134125, IMG submission 96464) | Terrestrial soil microbial communities with excess Nitrogen fertilizer from Kellogg Biological Station, Michigan, USA - KB3-175-1 | ecosystem: Environmental > Terrestrial > Soil > Unclassified ...
CGGTAGGGCCAGGGAAACGATGGCCAACATCAACGACACTGGCACGCGCATAGGGGTCATTGCTTTGAAATCGTCCTCGGCTCGCCAGTTCCTAGAAAACGTGCTCGCTGATGACGAAGGTCTGAGGGAGTTCGGCAAACGCCGGACCCACGGTGCAAGGGTAGGCTCCCGGCAACACGCTTTTTGCCCAGACTTCGATCTGATGGGGGCCAGCGCTAAACCCTTCAAAAAGTGCGCTGGCGGACACGCTGAGCGTCGTACCGCTGGCGAGGTAAATCTGCCCCCCCGCGTCCGCGCTAGGCGATCCATCCACGCGAAGCTGAAAGATGCAGGCGGAGAAGTCGGTTTGCGCAGTACCGGTCCATGAAACTTCAAGGACCGAGCTTCCGTCCTGCTTCGCGTAGGTGCCAGCGAGATCGACAGGGACGAAGGCATCTGGCGCGCTCGCAGTAGCGACCCCCGGCGCCTCGAGTTGCGCAGGGGGTGGCATAGTCACGTCGTCCGGCTTCACCTGCCCGTTTCCGATATCTGCCGAGGAGACGTCGCCGTTGCCGATCGCTTCGGAGTCGACCTGGCCGGCACCAATGTCAGCGGCCTGCACCTGGTCGCTGCCGATGTCGCTCGACTGAACAGAGCTTTCTGCGATGTCAGTGCTTTTCACGGCGTTCTTGTGCAGGTCTTGGGTGAGGATCGTGCCATTCTTGATCTGCTTCGAAGTCACCACGACCCCGGTCGCCAAGGCTCCCCCGACGCACAGGGCTGCGAGGGCGACGGCAAGGGCGAGGGTCGAAACGACGGCGCTGTAGCTCGGCCGGAACCGAGCGTAGGATTGCTTTCGCATCAGGGGGCTGCCTCCTGGTGTCATGCCCCCGGCCGGCCACGGCGCGGGGGCGCTTTGCGATGCCGCAGGCTCACCCTAACGCGCCCGCACGTGGCGCGCAAACCCCTTCGACCGAAAGGGGAAATCACCTGTGGCTTTCCCACTAGCCCTCTCCAAGGAAGGACGTGGTCCCGTGCCCCTGTCCGAAGCTCAGCTCAAGAATCTTCTGAAAACCATGAAGGGCACTGCGGCGACCACCTACACGGAAGTTTGGGTGCAGCTCCATACGGGTGACCCGGGCGCCGCTGGGACCTCAAATGTCTCGGCCGAATCCACGCGGAAGAAAATCGTCCTGACGGGCGAACTCCCGCTGACCAACGAAGGCGCCGTCGAATGGGCGAGTTGGCCGTCGGCCGAGACCGTCAAATGGTTCTCGATTTGGTCGGCGTCGATCTCAGGATCCTTTCTTGGCCGCGAAACCCTGAAAGAAGAAAAGACGCTCGCCAAAGAAGACGGCGCGAAATTCAAAGCTGGCGAACTCTCGGTGAACCTAACGTGACAGCCAGGGCGGCAGCCGAAAGCTAGCCCGTGGCAACGAAGACCTTCTTTGCCACGAACACCCTCCTCGGTGCTGCGGCGCCGAAATGGGGAGAACTCGCTGAATCCTCGCCAGGGGCCACGGCAACGTCGTCGCCCGTTATGGGGTGGACGGTCGGCACCGCTACGCCTACCAAGTACAAGGACGCCGATGCGGGGAATGTCCGATCCGCGCCTACGAGCGCGACCGAAGCTCCGGACGTGACGATCAACAACGGCGGCGGGACCAACAACGCGGGCTGGCGGTCCAAAGAAAAACTCAAAGGCAAATTCGCAGCGGGCAAATGGGCGTTTCACATGCCCTGCATCGCCACCGTCAAAGGCGGCTCGCAGGACTTCGCGATCATGGTCAAGCTCTGGAAGGGGTCGAATGAAGCCGGCACCGGAGCGACCGCAATTAACGGCGCCCCGCTCACTTGCTCGACGCTGACGAATCTCGAAATCGGCGCCCAACAGGACTCGACCGCCGAACTCGAACTCCCCGAACTCGACTTCAGCGCAGGGGAATACCTCTTTATTGAGGTCGCGGTCAAGATCGTCGGCGCGGGCTCAGAAGCGACTTGCGACTGCGTATTCCGCTACGGCAACGAAGGCGTGCGGGTCACCACGACCAACTTCAGCGAAGGCGGCGGAAAAGTCGTCGAACTCGCGGGAGCGGTTACTTCTTCCTCTTCGCTATCCGGGAAGCTAAACGCGAATCGCGCGCTGGCAGGCTCGACCGCCTCCTCGAGCTCGCTGAGTGGGAAGCTGAATGCATCTCGCATACTGACGGGCGCACTCGTCAGCAGTTCGAGCCTGATGGGCTCGCTCACCGTGGAAAGCAAAGCAGCGGCGGCAGCTCCCGCGTTTGTACTGCCTCCGCGCGCAACACTGACCGTCGCGGTCATAACCGCTTCCGGTGTCTCCTACCGCTGGGGACCCGACGAGTGGGCTGTGATCAACATCCCCCAGTCGATCAGCTTCAGCACCGCGATCCCCGGCGGCTTCGATACCTGCACGATGGTCCTTCCGCGTCGGATCGACCAGGACTACCCTGATCTCAACCTCCTCGACACGATCCAGATCCTCGGCACCGGCAACAAGATCGTCTGGGAAGGCCGCATTCAGCAGCTCCCGCGATCGCACGGCGACGCCTTCACGATCACCGTGGGAGCGGTCGGTTGGTCGTCGCACCTGATGGACGACCCGGCCTTCCGCCAGGTCTACGTCGACCGCGACCTCAGCAACTGGAAGCCGCCGAGCTCGGCAAGACAGATCGCGCTTCGGGCTGCCGTGCCGCCGTTTTCGCCGTTGACTCCGGAGACCGCACCTGACGCCGCAACGGGCCTGCCGAGCCTGCAGTTGAAAATCGAAGGTGAATGGAACGGCGTTACGCCAGCACAGGAGGCGACTTACGACTCAGGGGCAGGGCTCCGGATCGCCAAGATGTACGCCGACTGGGTCCTCAGCACGACTGACTCGAATTTTGTCCTCCATCCTTTCTCCGCCGACGATGATGTGCTCTCCAACCTCCATGTCGGCGCCGATCTCGCGACCGGGGTCACCTCCGGTTCGGGGTTGTACGAAATGGGAGGCGGACCACAGCGGGTAGTTGGTTGGAGCTGGTACTTCAGTTCCAACACTGCAGGCGGCAAAGGGGCGCAATATACGGCAACGATCCGCCGGCTTGCACTATTCGGCGACCACGGCCTGCCGCTGCGCGGCCCGGCCAACGAACTCGGCGTCTCTGCCTCCGACGTCATCGGCCATGCCGTCTCGAAGGCAGCCCCACTCCTGAACCTCGATATCGAGGCTACGAATTTTCCGATACCGCATCTCGTCTTCCGCGACCCGACCACCGTGAACGAAGCGGTCGAAAAGGCGAACGCCTACCACCGCTGGGAATGGGGGGTATGGGAGGACAGGACCTTCTTCTTCCGCGAACCATCCTCGACGCGGCTCTGCTGGGAGGCGCGCCTGTCCGATGGTGCCCGCCTCGATCTCGAAGGCACTCAGGCCGCAGATGTCTACAACGGCGTCTTCGTCTCCTACCCCAACGCCGCTGGCGAACAGAAGTCCGCTGGCCCCATCGGCAGCGGTGCCGACACCGAAGACGCTCGGCTCGAAAACAAGAGCGAGTCGAACCCGGCCAACAGTCACGGAATCCCGGCGAAGTGGGGGCTGTTGCCGCTCAGTGCGATGACGACGCCCGCTGGCGCCGTTCAGCTTGGGCAGGTCTATCTCGGCGAGAAAGCCCTCCCTCAGCGACGAGGCAGCCTGACGATCACCGGAACTGCTAGGCACCCAACTGCTGGCGACGTCCCAGCCTACGAAGTGCGAGCTGGGGACTACGTCCGGATTTCGGACCACCCGAACGATATTCCCCGTCGGATCATCGCTACCAGCTACGACCACGAATCCCAATCGATAACCCTCACGCTCGATAACTCGAGCCAGAAGGCAGACGCGATCCTTGAATGGGTTGGGGTCGGCCTCGTCGGCAAGTTCTAACTCTCTCCCGACCGCAGAAAGGCCAGGGCTGTGGCTGATGAGCGAAACCGTCCTTGACGGCCGATCCGTCCCGCGCAACTGGAGGAAGCGAGCAACGTGAATGAGGCGATGGCTGAACTGGACGTACGTCGTTCGCGCCGCGGGCGTCTTCACGATGGCGCTGGGCGCTTACTGGCACGACGGGGGGCTGGTGATAGCGGGCCTCGGCGTGATCGGAGCTCCAACCGTCTTCGGGAAAGACAGCGAGCGATGACGGGGTGGCTTTACTCGCACCCTTGGACGGTCGGCTGGGTGGGGCTGGTCTTCTACGCGGAGGCGCTGTGGAGGGTCTACGGATGACCATCGACAAGCGCTCCCTTCGGCGCCTCCTGCCCTATGGGTTCGTGGTCGTGGTCGCGGTTGTCTTGGTGATTCGGGCCGAATCGCAGAACGCTGCGATCAACAACCACTTCACCCGAGAAGTCCAGCGAGTCGAAGGACCGTGTCTCCAGCATGGTCCGAAGTCCCCCGCGTGCCACAAGTCGTTCGGAGCTGCCCTCGAAGCTCTGAACGAAGTCCTCACCCCGCAGGAGGCAAGGATCATCGTCTGCCGCTCGAACCTCTTCGTGGATCTGCCGGCCTGTCAGCGGGTGCATCGCCAGCAGGCAGCGGCCGCAAATCCAAATGAACTCCAAACGAATCCAAATCTTGGGGTTGCGGCGGGCGGGGAAGAGGCGCAGGCCGGAGCACCGACCGCGACGGCCCCGGCCTACCACAACCCCGGCGGCGTCTCACCGGGCAGCTCGCACCCTCACCACCAAGCACCGCCCGCAACGCATGGCAACCCTCCGAGCGAGCAGGGAGGGAATGGAGGACCGGGAGCCTCGAATCCGTCTCCTTCGCCTCCTGCGGCCGAACAGGCTGCTGCTCAGGAACCAGGCTCGAGCGAAAGCAGCGGGGGAGGGTCGGGCAGCGAAGCGAGCGGCGGCCAGTCCACACATCTGGTCCCTGAAGTAGTCGAAGGCGTGGAAGAGACGCTGGGTAAGGCCGGGGAAGTGGTGGAAGGGGTCCTCGAAGGCACCGGTAACGCTGGGTGCATGCTGCTGGAGACGTGCTGATGCAAGGGCGTCGGCGTTCGTTGGAGACGCATCGAGTCGAAATGGAGCCCGGGGACTACATCGTCAAGCCCGGCGATGGCGGAGAGGTCTCGCAGCTCATCATCTGCACTCCTCGGACTGGCGCCATCGGTGTCCTTCCGAACGCAGGCCACGCCGAGGTTGTTGACGGCGTCCGAGAACCCGAGTGGATGATCATCGAGAACGCCAGTGGGACCGTGACGGTGACCCCTTCAATCGACCAAGGCGCCGGTGGCTATCACGGCTGTCTGACCGATGGCATTTGGTCGGACGGATGATCGCCGTCGCCTTTGACCGCATCGAAAAGGCGTGGCAAACCCTCTCCGGTGGGGGAGACGATGAGCGCTTGGAGTGGCCGGAGATGGACTGGTCGCTGGTGGACTATCCGCGGCGCTGGGCCGTGAGGTCTTCGGCGAGCGCCTGATCGGTCGCCCAGTCGGCGATGGCATCGACTTCGACCTCAGACACACGGCCGGAGTCACCAGATGCGGCCTCGACGCGGGCGGCTTCGGCCTCTGCTCGCTCCTTCGTGGAGAAGGTGCCGATCTCCTCGGTCGCATCGATGTACTCGCGCCCACCAAACGTTTCGGATTCGGTCACGACGTAGGCAATCCAGACCCTCATTCGGCTGACCGTACCACCGCACTCCGCCTGATTCTCGACCGAAAGGACTCGTCCCTGATGTCGAAGCACCATCACCGCCGAGACCCGGCGCTAAACCGCCTGCGCCACAAGATCATCGCCAACCGCAAGGGAAAGCGGCGAGGCTGGCATAAGCGAATCCTCCACTTGCAGCGGTTGATCGCCAAGAGGGTCGCGAGGCGCCACGGCCTGAACCAGATCGTGGTCTTCGACGGCGTCCCCTGCTCGGTCGGGGCGAAGCTCTTTTTGATCGACTGCGCTCACAACGGCTGGGACGGGGTGCTGGTCTCCTGCGACCGCCGAGATAACCCCCACACCACCAAGCTCCTCCACCGCCTCGGCCTGCACACGCAGGAGGAGTTGATCGCACTCGACTACCCCGCCAACCCCGTGAACCTCTCCTCGCATTGCGGGTTCTCGGACGGCGTCTCCTACCCAGACATCCCCCGCTACGGCCACCTTCCTCGCACCTGGATGCTCGGGATGGACGCGACCTTCATGACGGAACTGGTCGAGATCGCGAACGCACTCGACTACTGGCTCGTGCAGCCATACCCGTCCGGCTCTGAGGAGCACCACGGCAACCTGCGCCGCGATCCGAAGATCCGGCTCAAGCAGAGAGGACTGGTCTGATGGCCAAGGACATTAAGCCGCTCGACCCGCGCTGCCGCTACGTGGTGCGCGAAGTCATCACCGACTCGGTGACCGAAGAAAAGGGCTATGTGCTCGTCCCTATCGCCGAGTACCCCGGGCGAGATCTCGCAGTCGGAGACATCTTCCAGCCGGTTGGCTTCGACCTCCGGAGGGCGCGGCCATGAGCATCCCCGACCGCATCCGCCACGCGATCCGTAAGCGCATCCGGGCCCGCGACCGCTACCACCGCCGGCACATGGGGCGAAGTGCCAAACGCGAAGCGCGGCTCATCCGGCGTCTGCGTCGGCGCCTGCTGTCTTGGACTGCGCCACGGACGCAGTTCGACGCGGTCACCCTCGCGAACGTTCCGCCCGATGCCCGAGCGGTGGGCTGCTACGTCAACGGCGACTACGCGAACCACGAGGAGGCGAAGCGCCGCTTCCCGGATGCGCTCATCACCACCATCTCGGTGCGCTCGAGCGAGTTGGGAGATGTCCTCGACGTCGAGCCGGGGGACGCTGCGGTGAGCGACTGCCCCGCCTACTTTGCTCGCTTCAAGCAGGCGCGCCCGCACTCGAAGCCCGTCTTCTACATGCCGGCCTCATGGGTCAACGGGTTCCGGCTCGAAATGAAGCGGCACGGGATCAAGCGGCGCCAGTACATCATCTGGTCAGCGCACTGGACTCATCGCCATATCTGCGGGCCGCTAGTCGACGAGTATCCGAAAGCAGACTCGACCCAGTTCACCACGCACGACGAACGCGTCGACGAGTCGAAGTGCCGGCCGAGCTACTGGCGGCGATAGAGGGATCGATGAACTACTACGAAGCGCGAAAGATGAAGGATGGCTCCGGCTGGCAATTCACCGGGCGCAACAAGCGCCCGCGCCCCGATGGCGAGACGTGGCCCGTCGGCTACTGCGCCGACCATGAGCCACACGCCGAGCGCTGGGAAGCTGAGGATTGCTTTCGTGCGTACCTCCTCGACGGCGTGCAGGAGGAGAGCTACGGCGATTGGACGGGCTGCGAGATTTGCGGCGACCCGACCAAGAAGGGGTTGACGTCGCGCCCTCCTCTCGGCACCGGCTACCCGCTTTGCGATGACCACCGCACGCCGGAGTACCTCTCTTCGTTGGTGAAACGACCGGGCATGATCGTTGCCTCCTGCTAGACCGGCTCCGGGCAACGCTCCCGACTGTGGCCGCCAAGCACATCTCTGGACGATCCCGTTGAAGCCGGGGGAGAAGACGGTGTGCCGGCGGTGCGGGAAGCAGCGACGTGGAAGGCGGCTTCGCTACTGAGCGGCGGCGGTTAGGTTCGCCCGCACCCCAGCCAGTGGGCAGTGACCGTCGCACTCGACCTCGTCACAGACCGGGCAGACCCACGACAGGCTCTCGGCGTCGGCTGTTTCGACTGCCTCCGCGACTTCGTACAGCACTTTCCGCCCCTCCTCGTCGATCCAGAGCGCGGAGATTCGCAGGGTCCGGGCGATCGTCTCCAACTCCTTTTCCATGTGCCGACTGTAGCGCGCCTCTCGGTCTCGCCCAACTGCCGATCACCCCACCGAAAGGAGCGGCCACCTTGCCGCGCATCCAAGTAGCAATCGTCAACGAGTCCACCGTCTGCACCGATGCAGAGGGCGCCAAGATCACCGCAGCGCTGCAGCACCAGGTTGACCATGACTTCCGGCCGACGTGGGGCGTCGCGGCTGAGCTCACCTTCATCGCGAAGGGCGAAAGGCCCGCCGCCAATGCCTGGGTCCTCGGGATCCTCGACGACTCAGACCAGGCTGGTGCCCTCGGCTACCACGACCTGACCCCGCTACTCAACCCGGTCGGCAAGGTCTTCGCAGCCACCGATCTGAAGTACGGGGCGGAGGTCTCGGTCACCGCATCCCACGAGCTGCTGGAGATGCTGGGTGACCCCTATATCAACGACTGCGCCCTGGACCCGAAGACCGGCCGGCTCTACGCGAAAGAGGCGAGCGATGCCGTAGAGGCCGACAAGCTCGGCTACTACGCCGGCGGCCGCCTGGTCTCCGATTTCGTGCTACCGGAGTATTTCGATCCACAGCACGCCGGCAAGGGCAAGCCGCTCTCCTTCAAAGGCAACGTCACCGAGCCGTTTTCGCTGGCCGAAGGCGGCTTCCTGTCCTTTCTCGATCTCGGGGACCTCTCCAAGGGGTGGCAGCAGGTCACCGCGGAGGGCGACCCGACCAGCGGGCGCGTCGCAGGCCAGCGCCCCGTCGACATCCTGCCCGGGTCTCGCCGGCACCGCCGTATCAAGGCGTCCTTCGGGGCGCTCGAGGTCTCGACCTTCCCGGTCGCCGAGTAGCGGCCGGGCCATCCAATCGAAAGGAGTCCCACTCGTGGGATCGCTGAACCCGTTTCGCTTTTCGCTGGCCGAACTCTCGAAGGCGCTGATCGCCTTGATCGGCTTTGCCGGCTACGTCGTGACGATCTTCGTGGTCGTCGACCCCGGCCTGATCGGTGCCATCCAGGCCCTCGTCGTTCCCGGTATCGGCGTCGTCGCCGTCTTCGCGGTCGGCAACCACAGCGCGAGCGAATACAACAAGGCGATCGTTGCCTTTATCACCGCGGCGATCACCGTCTCGCAGTACTTCACGAAGATCTCCCCATCTCTGGAGAACAAGCTATTCGTGGCGGCCGGCGCCCTGGCGACGGTGCTGGGGATCCTGCTGAAGGGGAACAAGACCGCTCCGATAGGAGGGTCCGAATCGGGAATTGGGCATCGCACCCAGCACCGCCTGTAGCTACCTCGCGCATAGGATCGGGAACTTGGTGGGGGTTTCAGTTATCCCCTGCTCGGTTCCGCCCCTTAGATACGCGAAAGGCCCGCCGCGAAAACTAGGGGGGAACTCCAAAACCCCCTCCCGTAATCGGCGAGCCTTCGCGCAGAAACGAGGCTTCAGCAAGCACCCGTCTGACTGTCACTCGGAGTAGACAATAGCGACCTCTGCGCCCCTGTAAACCCCTGGGCGCCTGCTGCCGATAACTGGGGGGACGGGGCTTGAACCCGTATTTCCTGAGTGACAGTCAGGCGGCTTGCCATTTCGCCTACCCCCCAGAGAACTGCATGGGCGATTCTAGCTGCGTACCCGACCCCCCCTACCAGCGGCCATTAGGGGCACCGTTCCCGAGCCCGTCGTCTCTTTCTGAGGCGGCGGGCTTTTTGCGTTCTGGGCCCGAGGCTTGCGGGACGCGCAGTGGCGGCGCCGGTCTTAGCTACCCATGAGCGTTCCCATATGGATTGAGAGCAGCCTGCGGGCTACGCTCGGATGCATGGACGCCCAGCAGGCGGCGCTCCGGAAGGTCGTCGCCAACGCTCTCGCCCGAGCGATGCCGGAATACACCGACGAAGATCTGATGGTCGCGTGCAACCAGGTCTGGGCGCACAAGATGACCGGGGCAATGGTGGATCTCTTGGAAGAGGAGCTGGTCGACCTGACGCTCGTGAACGGCGAGGTGATCTATCTGTCGGAGGATGGGCCGGCGGCGCCACCCGTGGCCTGGCCGCCTTGATCAGGACTGCTTGGAGGTGCTGACCGCGGGGAGCACCGAGGCGACGGCTCGAAGCTCCATCCTCAAGAGGACTTCTGGGTGAGCACCGAGGGGCAGATCGCGCCCTTCTGGGTCGTGATGCCGATGGCCTTCGGGACCTCAACGATCTTCATGACCCGACAGCCTAACCGCTGATCGCGCTCCCGAAGGATTTCATTGACGTCTGGGGGCGAGGACGATCCAGCTCGCCCGAGGCGTGTTCGGCGAAGCGCTCCTTTGTTGCCGCTTCGCTCGGTAGGTCGTCGCTGAGCCAACCGCAGCGGCACTGGGCGACGTAGAAGCTCGAGACGGTGCCGATGTAAGGCTCGATGCGGATCAACTCGTGGGAGCCAGACGACACACGTATAGGCTAGCCCGCGTGGACCCAGAACAGCGGAAGCTTCTGGAGAAGGTCGCGGAGGCCCTAACCCGCGGTCAGGGCAACTTCACCAAGGCCGAACTGATGGGCAGCTTCCAAGAGGCTTGGGATGCGAAAGTGGCCGGAGCGATGGTCGGGATGCTTGAAGACGACCTCGTCGACCTGGCCCTAAAAGAGGGCAAGCTCGTCTACATTTCACGATCCGCCCCGGATGCTCCGCCGGCGAACTGGTCATCGGAATAGGGATTGGCGCTTCAAGTTGGGCGCCGGCTCCGAGCACTTTGACGGGGGGCCAGGAGCCGGCGCCCTTCGATGGCGGCGGGGAGCCGGGGGCTAAGTGTCGAGCCCATCCCTGATCGGCGCGCCATTTACGCTGGACGACAATAACGCGAAAGGCATGGAATGGTCAAGGGCTACCCATTCGGACTGCTCGGCGCCAGATCTCGTCCTCAATGAGCCCGCACTCGCGCTCATAGGCAGCGACGATCAGATCGGGATCCTTGGGCCAGCTCACGCCCCGCTCTACCCGTGAGATGGCCCCGTGGCTGACGCCGGCAGCGGTTGCGATATCGATCTGCCGGAGGCCTTTCGCGAGCCGCGCTTCTCGTGCCACGCGGCCCAGCGCTTGGAGCATCGAAGGAACCTACGGTGAGCCGAGAGGGGCCGCTCACGCTAGGCGTAAATCGGAGATGCGTCCGTCTTCGGCGGTTGCCGTGCGCGTTCCGGGTCGGGACGCTATGGTTAGGTCGAGAAACGTAAAGCGCCCCGGCGGCGGTTGGACGCCCCGGGGCCGGCATGAACGGAGTTAGCCGCCATGCGCAGTGCAATTTACCCGCAGTGCCGAGAAGCAGAAGGCCGGCGCCCTGGCCGCGCCGGCCGGTATTCCTGTCCTAGGAGGACTTGCCCGTGCAGTATGGGATCAGTCGAGGTTTCGCCGCGATCTTCATTGCTCACCTCCCTCCCCGCTCGCAATTACTCGGTAGACAGAGGTTGGAGGGCGCCTCGGACAGAAACGAGAGATTTCCTCACTAGACAGAATGCGGCTAGGCTGCCGCTGGGCGTCCTAACGGGAGGCGGTGGGCATGGCTGAGATCAGCGCAAGCAAGCAGGCATCGCGGAATGTGATCGAGGCTGTCTCACATCCCGTGAGGGAGGAAATCCTGCGCATCCTCTCTGACCGCCAGGCGAGCCCGGCCGAAATGGCGCGCGAGTTGGATGAGCCCGTAGCGAACGTCTCCCATCACACGAAGCGGCTCGTCGCCCTCGATTGTGCCGAGCTCGTCGAAGAACGGAAGGTCAGGGGCGCCGTTGAGCACGTCTACCGGGCCACGCACCGCCCGCTCATCATTGGCGATGATTGGAATGAGCTGGACACTCGGGAAGGGGAAGCCCTGGTGGGCAGCTATATGGAACGAATTCTCGAAGATTTCAACTCATCGGCAAGAGCAAGGATGGTTGGTGCCGATGCCGAGTTCCACATCACCAGAACGCCGCTCGTCGTCGACCAAGAGGGTCTAGAGGAGGCCCTGGCGCTGGCGGAACGCTATCGGGAAGCCATGCTTGATGTCGTGGCACGCGCCGCGTTGCGTAGAACGGGTGGAGCTGACAGCCACCACATCTCCTCCAGCATCGCGCTTTTCAAGATGCCGGCGCCCGGCACTGGTTAACCAGCCTCCAGCGTTTAATCCTTGACACCCGTTTAGGAATTCGGGAAGAGTCCTCCAATCGTCTCTATCAATGGGGCCGATCTGACTAAAGGGGGACGTAAGATGGACCGGGCAGGGGTGGCTCGTCCGAGCGGGCGGATGGTTCAGGTGCTGCGGTGGATCTGAAAAAGCTCGAGGAGAGGGCGATGGTCATCGCTTACACCGCGCTCTGGCAAATACACGATTTCAACCCGGCTGAGGAGCCTGAGGAGTTTCGAGAAACGCGAATGGAGCTACGGCGACGCCTCGACGCTATCGACGATGGCGTTGAGAGCGCTCTCCACCTGGCTCATCCTCCGGGGGAAGCGCGACAGGTTCCTCGCCACTGAGATACCGCGCCCAGTCCACCTTCGCATCCCTCGCGCGTTGGATTGCGTCTTCCCAGGGCACGAGCCAGTTCCGCTTTGCCGTGATTGCGACGGCGGCGACCATGTTGTCGAGCTCGCGGCTTCGGGGCGTGTGCTTTGACTCAAGGAAGCGCTTCACCGTGACATCGCCGACGCCTGCCTTGGCTGCGACCTCGGCCCTCTTAGCCGGTGAAATTTTCTTCGGATCTTCCTCGCCCAGAAGGGCGCTGCACGCTGCGGCGAGGTGAGGCAGTAAACGCGGCTCTTCCATTCGGCGGAACCCTAACCGCTTTTGACGCAAACACCAGCAATATACATCTAGAGTTGACATCTGCTGTCGATTCTGGTTGTATGGCCGCATGGAGCTGCCGCCCAACCGAATCGAGTCACTCAGAGAAGCCGCCGGGCTCAGCCGGGTAGAACTTGCAGCGGTCTGCAAGGTCGGCGAAGCGACGATTCGGCGCTGGGAACGCGCTGAAACCGCGATCCCCGACGAACAGAAGTTCAGGCTCGCTCAGCGATTTGGCGTTTCCCCGGCTCAACTCATGGGCTGGGACCGCGAGACCTCACCGCCCATACCAACTGGGGAAGGGGTGGCTTAGTGGCCACCGCCGTCACCGAGCAGTGCCGCCCCCGCCTGTCGCGGGAGTTCATCCAGGCCCACCAACGCGAGCGGATCGTCAAGGCACTTGCCGAGTGCGTGATCGAGCGGGGCTACGAGCGGACGACCGTCTCGGACGTCGTCAGTGCCGCAGCCGTCGCCCGCAACACCTTCTACGAGAACTTCGGGAGCAAGGAAGCAGCGGCCCGAGAACTTCTCTACACGGGCGGCGCCCCGATCGAGATCGGCCGCGACGGAATCGACAGCACCGCAGTAGTTGCGCTTGAAATCATTTCCTTCCGCCACGTCGGTAGCGAGCACCTGGCCTTCGAGGCAGCGGGGCTTGCGCGAACCGTCCTTGCGGAACTCGCCGACTTCTCGTCGGACCCGCTCGAGGTGGCCCGCGATCCGAAGCTCTCAACTCTGCCGCCCGGCCGGCATGGTCTTCCGGCGAAGTTCGTGCGCGAGAACCAGCGCCGGCGTCTCTTGGCGGGCACCGCGCAGGCTGTCTATCGGGAGGGCTATCAGGGCGCCACGATAGCCACCATTTGCCGCAGCGCTGCAGTCTCCCGGCGAACCTTCTACCAGCACTTCGACTCGAAGGAAGCTGCGGTTGGGATCCTGGTCGCCGAGGCTCTTGACGGCTCCATCCGGAACGCGCCATTGCTCGAACTCGATTCGGGTCTCGGATCGCTGCGGGCTGAGATTGTCGCTGCGGTCCTTGCCGGCGACCCAATCGGTGGCATGGAGCGCCGCAAGGCCGCCGAGGCAGTTCCCGACGCGGTGGAGACGGCAAGGAGCTGATGCGTCCGCCGGTCGACATGACGCAGCTCGACGGGCGCGCCGGGCTCACTCAGCGCCAGCGCGAACGTGAGCCACGGCGCCCATCGAAGCCACTCCAAGGCTTCGAGTCCTCGCTTCGCTGCTCCCTACGAGCCGAGGATCTACTGGCTGCAACGAGCAGGCAGAAGCAGCTTGAGGACTACGCGCGTGAGCTTGGGTTTGAGGTCACTGTCGGAGCGATCGGAGTCTCCGAATGAACCGCCGACGCGGCGGGGTCTTCCGCGATCAATACGGCTTTGTGCGCGAAGGCTGGGAGTTTGCCGGAATAATCGCCGCGGTCGTCGCAGTGGTGGTCGCCGTCTTACTCGGCATTCTCGTCTTTGTCGCCTGGCCGCTGAGCCGTGCTGGCTGCGACCAGAAGGGCCACGAATACGGGCTGCCCTCCCACTACAAGGTGCTCTCGAATATCTGCTACGTGACGCTCCCCAACGGGCGGAGCATCAATAGCGACAACTTGCAGGTAGGTCAGCTTGAACAGGTGCTCGGGGGAAAGCGATGACTGCCGCAGCCCTCTACATCGCTGCGGCGGCTTCCGGGGCCATCGTCTTCACCGCCTACTACCTCGCCCTGGGCCACGCCCTCTTCTCTGAGCGGAGGGGACGCTGATGTTCGGCGCTCCGGTCGTCTATATCCACGACTCGCACCGCCAGCACGGTGAGCAGGTAGCGCTCGCTGGAGCCGCGGCGGTCGGCGCCTCGATCGTCGTTGGTCTCCCGGCTCTCCTACTTGCGCTGTTCCCCTGGACGGCCGTTGCCTGCTTCTACTTGCTGACCACCGCTGCCTTCTTCGCTCTCATCGCCACGGATGGGGAGGGCTGATGCCCGACCTGCTCGACACGCTCCGTGAAGTCGGGGAAGCCGCCGTGATCCCGGCCGTCATCGCCCTACTGGTATGGGGCTGGAACAAGTGGCGCACCCATACGCAGGGTCCGAAGCCGGAGCCGAGGGAGAGGCCAGAGCGCGTCGAGCCCTGCGATCTCGCCGGCGAGATCCACGCCTACGAAATCGCTCGCGACCTCCGCGAGTGGGAGGCAACTAGGCCGGGACGGTGGGTCGCGTGAATCGCCGGCGCAAGATCGCCAAGGCGATAAAGATGCGCGGCGAAGGAGCCGGCTACGGGCTCATTGCGGATCGCCTCGCAATAGCGACGTCGACCGCCTTCCGCTGGGTTAATCCAGACGCGCAGAAGGCGAGCCTGGCCTACTCCCGCGCCTATAAGGACGCTCACCGGGAGCAGGTTCGAGCACAGAACCGTGCTTACCGTGCCACCCACAAGGCCGAATGCCCGCAGTGCGGCGGCGAGATGTTGCGAGAGACGGCCCATCGCGGAGGAGTCTGCAAGCCCTGCCACCAGGACGAGGCTGATGCGAAGGCACGTGAGGTCGAGCGGCTCTGGGCGGCAGGCCTCTCCCATCCAGAAATCTGCGCGCGCCTTGGTTGGTCGAAGGGGCACCTGGGCGCAGAGATTCATCGCCTTCGGAGTCTCGGTTACGACCTCCCCTACCGGCGCCCACGCCTGAAGCAAGCTCCCCGCTTCCCCGAGCAGGTGGCTGCCTGATGTGGACCACCATCACCAATACCGCTCTGTGCTTTGCGGCGGCGGTTCTCTGTGCCGCTGGGGCTTCTCTTGCGTTCGTCCTCCCGGTGAACGGTGGCGCCGGCGTCTCGCTCGGCATCTTCGCCGACATCGTTGCCGCCGCTGCCTTCGGCTCCGGTATTCGCGGCTTGGTCGAAATCCGAGACCGGGCAGTTGATGAAGCCCTCGCCGGCACGAAGAAGGGCTCTCGATGAACGCCTTCCGATGGGGCCGTCGCCCCTTCCTTACCCAGCTAAAGAAAAGCGCTCGCGCCGATGCACCGGCCGAGCGCATGGACAGCACCGAGGAGGCAACCCCGATGCAATCGCTCCTGACGATACCGACCGAGGATCTGCTCGAGGCCCGAGATCGGGTCGATGCCGGCAACCGTCTCGCGCTCCCGATGCTCCTCGATCGAACTGAAGTCTTCCCAATCGAGGACGCCCCGGTCACCAAGGTCGAGACCAAGGACCTGGACCCCGAGCTGATCGAGGACGTCCTAGGGGATGTCGCAGAGATGCACCACCGGCTCTACAGGAACCTCAAGCACCTCGATAAGCACTCCCCCCGAAGCCTGCATGTGAGCGTGGGGCGTGCGGTGCTGGCGCTGCAGGAAGTGCTCGAGGACGCGGTCGCTCAAGAGTGGCGGCGATCGTGATCGAAGCCGGAGGGGCGCACGCAGACTGTCCGTTCTGCGACTACGCAGGTCCCAGCGAGATCATCCGCGACTTCGGCGACGCGTTCGTGATCGAGCCGCTGCGGCAGATCACCCCCGGCCACGTGATGGTCGTGCCACGTGTCCATATCGAGAACTTCGCGACCGCCCCGCGCGTCACGGCGTTGGTTTTCGAGACGGCCGCCACCTATTGGCGCTCGGCCAATCGGTTCGGTGAGGCCAACCTGATCACGAGCAAGGGGAAGGCGGCGACTCAGTCGGTCTTCCATTTCCACGTCCATGTAGTGCCGCGCTCTGAGGGCGACGGGCTAACGCTGCCGTGGCGCAATCCTCACGACGAGAAAGGAGGCCGATCGTGATCGAGGTCAGAAATCAGGCCGATCTTGATCGAGCGCTAGAGCGCCCGGATGTACTCGATGGGCAGACCCTCGTCATCGTCCGCGGCAACGGCCGATTCGTTATCAACAAGGGGAGCCCGAGGATGGTGTCCCGGGGGCAGTCGAGCCCGACGATGGAGTCCTGGGGGCAGTCGAGCCCGAGGATGGAGTCCTGGGAGCAGTCGAGCCCGACGATGGTGTCCTGGGGGCAGTCGAGCCCGACGATGGTGTCCTGGGAGCAGTCGAGCCCGACGATGGTGTCCTGGGAGCAGTCGAGCGTCACCGGCGAGGTTGGCCGATTCGCCCAGCCGAGAATTTGGCGACACGATCAGTCGCAAGTCTCAATTCCTGGCGCGGTCATCTTGGAGGTTCCCAAGATCAAGACGGCTGCAGATTGGTGCGACTTCTACGAGGTCGAGGTCCGTAAAGGCGGGAATCTAGCCCGGGACCTCGCTGGCCAGGACGTGGCCATTCTCTTCAAGGCGCTCGATAAGGACTTCCAGTCCTATCACCGCTTCACCTACACGCCTGGCACCGCTCCCGCAGCCCCGGATTGGGATGGGGGTCAGCGCGAGTGCGGTGGCGGCCTCCATTTCTCCCCTCACCCCCGGATGGCCGAGGAGTTCGAACCAAATGCTGAGCGCTACGTCGCCTGCCCTGTGCTGGTCTCGGAGATCGTCGTTCACCCGGACGGGATGTATCCGCAGAAGGTGAAGGCGCCCCGGGTCTGTGCTCCCTGCTGGGAGGTCGATGGCAACGGCGAGCGGGTGGGGGGGAAGTCGTGAGCGAGCAGTCCCTTCGTCGCAAGCTCTTCCTCGCTGGCAAAGCCGCCCAGGCGGTCGAGAAGGCCGGCGACGGCGACGGCTTCAAATACGCCAAGGCCGAGGACGTACTTGCCGAGGCTTCCCGGGTCTTGGAGAAGCAGGGCATTCTCGTGCTCCCCTCCGTGGACGGCGTCGACCTGAAGTTCGGTCGCTCCGGGTGTCTCGCCACCGTCTCCATGACCTTCGAGGTCTGCGACACCAAGACGGGGGAGACCCTGGACAAATCCTGGATCGGGACGGGGTGGGACCACCCCGGCGATAAGGCCGCCTACGCCGCCCAGACCGGCGCCCGTAAGTACTTCATGGGATCGCTGCTCGGGATCCCCTTCGGCACCGACCCCGAGGAGGACGTCGGTTCGTCCTCCTCGCCCGAGGCAGTCGAGGTCAATCGCATCCGTTCCGAGCAGGACGCTGCGGCCGAGCAGCCGGATGTTCCTCACCTTCGCCCGCTCCCCGAGAGCGACCTACCTGAACCAGATTGGGACGGGCTGGCTAGGGAGGGGGTGACTGCGGATGCCTAACAAAAATGTGCAAGGTCGCAGGATTGACTTCGAGATTTTCGAGGGGCCGTACAAGGTCAAGGTCTGCTCGAGGTGCAAGAGGCGGGTCAGCCCTGAGGTCGACCACAATCTTGGCACGTCTCGATGGGTCTACTGCGATCATGGTCGCCGAGGTCTCGGGACCCTCGAATCGGTGAATTGGGAAACCATCGAGGTCGTGCCGCGGGGGGTCGTCAATGTCTGACGCCCCTCTCACCGCCGAGGACGTCCGCGAGCTCCCGACCTTCCAGGAGGATGAGAGAGAGGTCAAAGCCGCCCTCGTCCACGCTCGCCGCTTCGCCACCTCAGAGCCCTTCAAGGACCGAGACCAGGCCGGCCAAGCCGCTGACGCGATCAAAGTTCTGAACGGCGCTCGCAAGACTGCCGAGGCTCGCAAGCTCGAGACCACCTCGGGGTGGCGAGCCAACACCGCAGCCGTCAACGCCGAGTACAAGGAGCTGCTCTCCCCGATCGGAGCTGCGGAGTCCGCGTTGAAGCGCAAGGGCCTGCAGTTCAAGGCAGCCGAGCAAGCGAGGATCGAGGCCGAGCGGAAGGCCGAGCAGGAACGGCTAGACCGAGAGGCCGAGCAGAAGGCGGCCGACTCGCAAGCCGCCGCTGAACTCGCTGCGGCTGAGCCCGAGAATCCTGAAGCGAAGGAGCTTGCGGCCGAGGCATTCCGGGAGGCAGCACAGGCCGCGACCGCCACGCCGGCATCACCTCGCCCAGCCCCCAAACGGGTTCGCGGTGACTACGGCGCTCTCGGCTCTTACACGACCTGGAAGTTCGAGATCGCCGATCCCGCGCAGGTCCCGCGCGAGCACCTAACGGTCAACGAAAAGTCGATCCGGGCTGCGGTGAAAGCCGAGCAGGCCTTGGCCAAGGCGCAGGAGCGGTCATTTGGTCTGCAGATCCCCGGTGTCCGGATCTACGCAGACGAGGTGGCGGTCTCCCGATGAAGGTCAAGCTGATCGACGGTCCCTACAAGGGCGTAGATGTCGAGATCGAGGGCGGCGGCGGTCTCTATATGGGGGGCCAGCTACCGGACGGGACCGAGGTCTCTGACCGCCACGCCTACTACAGGCCCACTCGCAAGAGGGACGAGTACCGCTTCAAGGGCTGGGTTGGCGAGGAGGAAGTCATCCGCCTTCCGCTGCCAGGGGAGGCGAGCTGATGAGCCTCACCGCCAGCCTCTCCTCCGGAGCCCTAAAGCTTGAGCTAGCCAGCTCCGGCACCCTCTGCGCGAACGGCTGCGAGAGAACTGGTCGCTACGAGATCCACATCGCCGGCTACGTGGTCAGAGGCACCAACGGAGTAGAGCGATACGCCTACCTCTGCTCGCCTTGCGCGAAGGAGATGGTCCGGGCGTGGGATGAGTTTGCGGGGCGGGCTGCGGTTGAGGATGAGGCGGTGGCGGCCTAATGGCAACGGCAGCGATAGGGCGGCCCACGGATACCGAACTCGTGATCGAGCCAACCGTTGAGGAGCTCGCATCGACGCTCCGAAAAGAGCATGAGGCCTGTGTGTCGTCCGCTCGCACGACGCTGGAGCATGCATTTCGGGCTGGAGATGTGTTGCTTCAGATCAGAAAACGGCTCATGCGGGAAAGGAGTTGGACTTCTTGGCTCGAGGGACAGGACTATCTATCCCGCACCCAGGCGTACACCTATATGCGCGTCGCGATGTATCGCGACTACCTCCCTGACGGGGTTGGCATCAATGAGGGCGAGGAACTTTTGGCGGGGCTTCCGGCGCTCGGGTCAGATCGCGGCCGGCCCCGGCTTACAGATCCGATCAAACAGGACGCCCAGCGGATGCGGGCTGAAGGGCTTGGCTACAAACAGATTGCAAAACGTCTCGGATGCTCGCCCTCGACCGTCTACGGCTGGTTCAACGAATCCAGCGCGAAGCACCGTCGTCGTGCCGCCGCGGCCCTTCGCAAACAGAAGCGCGAGATCGCAATCCGGGACGCCGTCAAGAAGCACGGTGGTGCCATCGCCGAGGCCTACTCGATGGCCGAACGGATGGACGACGTGCTCGGTCAGGCGCATCGTGAGGGATCTGATGCCGAGGCTCGACGGGAGCTGGCTAGGGCACACGAATACTTCCGCGCCATGCGTGACGCGATCGTTCATGCGCTTGGGGTGGAGGGCTGATGACCGAGACCCGTACCTGCCGCTATGGGCCGTGCTCAAAGGAGTTCACGCCGACCAATCCTCGCCAGGAATTTTGCGAGCCAACTTGCCGCGCAAACCAGTGGTACGTCGATCACCCTGGGAATGGACGGGAATTGGTCGATGGAACGTTGCGGACCGTTGCGCCGCAACGTCAGATGACGGACAACGAACGGCTTTTGACGGCACCCCGCGCCCGCGGGCCTGTCGGAATCCACTCCCACGAAATCCGCAAGCTAGGAATCAGCGGCAACCCCTCCCAGCGGATCTCCGAGTTGGAGGAGGCCGGCTATTCGATCGAACACAAGCGCGAGCACAAGGGACGCCGACCGGGCGTCCGGTACACGCTCGTTGGAAGCGATGCTGAGGTCAACGGTGCGGCTGCCACTTCACCGTCAGATTCCTCCTCTCTCAGCATCGCTTCGAGCGAGGTGGGAGTAGTTGCGCTCCAGCCCGAGGGCCAGGAGCGTTCCGGAGAACCGGAATACGCATCGCTCGATTCAGGCGCGTCTCTCAGCGCGCCCGACCAGGGAGTCTCTTCCTCCCGACCCGCCGGCTCCGAGGGCAGCGCCCCCCGCGCCTCCACGCTCTCGGAGCCGGCTGAGCTTGAGACCGGTGATGGGCGGCCGGTCCCTTCGATGTTCGACTCCGACGTTTCTTGGACCGAGGCTGCCTGATGGCCTTTGGTTCGTACACCTCAGAGCAGGCCGACCGCGCCAAGAATCAGGTCGACCTCTTCCTGACCTCCATCGAGAGCCGTGGTCGGCGTCTCAAGGAGACGGTCCCCTTCGCCGCGCCACAGGCCGATCGGATCGATGCAGCGATCGAGGAGATCTGCGGAGCGGTCACCGAACTTCACGGGGTCATCGACGAGCGCACGGACAGTGGGACCTAGGGGCGATGTCGTGGGCCAAACTCGACGACTCCTTCCACTCTCACCTGAAAGTGAGAGGCGTCTGGTATCGCTGCCAGGCATCGATCGGCCTACACGCGATGGCAATCACCTTTGCTGCCGATCAGGAAACGGACGGGGTCATCCCGGCTTGGTTCGTCGCCGGATGCTTCCAGAGGCCAAAGGATCTCGAGGCGGCCTTGGATGCCCTTCTCGACAGCGGGATGTGGAAGCGCCAAGGCGAGGACTTCCTCATCCACGACTTCCTCGACTACCACACCTCGAAGGCGCAGAAGAAAGAGGACGCCGACCGGAAGAAACGCGAACGGTCCGGAGAGGTGTCCTGAGGATGTCCACGGAATGTCCTGAGGATGTCCACGGAATGTCCGCTGGGGACGGCGGTCGGACGGCGTTCGGACAATGTCTGGACATCGTTCGGACGCCTCGCGGGCGCGGACACGCGGGCGCGCCCCCCGTCCCGACCCGTCCCGACCCATACCGCCCCGAAGGGTCAGGGCTGTTCAGTTCGTCATCTCAAAACCACTACAGCCCTGACCCTGTTACGTCCACGGTTCAGCGTGAGGTTTGGCATCACCTCACTGAGGGCCTTGGCTGGCTTTCCGCGAACGACCATGGGCGAAGCTGGCCCCTTCCTCGCCGCGGTGTACTTCGCCAGCTCCTTTCAGAGTTCGACGAGGATCTTTGCGTTCGCGCCGCTCGCGAAACGCGGGAGATCGTCAAAGCGCAGGACCGCGCCCCGAATATCACCGGCCTCTTCGAAAAGAAGCTGCGGGACCTCGCCGAGATACGAGCCACCGTGCGGGCCGAGCTGGGGGCGTCATGACGGTCACCCGCCCGCCCGGCCGCTACGCCCATGCCGTGGAACGCCAGCGCAGGCTAGCCCTACAGGAGGCCCACACGATCCGCTCACGCCGAGCTCGGATCAAACGCCTGATGTCCCAAGGCCGGATCACGCTCGAGCAGATCTTCGTCACCGACAAGCAGCACCTCGGCACGATGCCCGTCCGAGAGATCCTGCTGTCGGTGCCAGGGATGGGGGCCTCGAAGGTCAACCGGGTGATGAGCGCCAACAAGATCGGCTACGGCCAGAAGTTCGAAAACTTCTCGATGCAGCGGCGCCTCGAACTGCTCGACTGGATCGAGCGCCGTTACCCACGGGTGGTCGTGCGATGACCCGCTACGCCACCCGAGACTGCGACTGCCCCGACGTCGTCACCGGCCACGGCGGGAAACGGCCCGACGAGTGCCCCTGCGGAAACCGCTTCCTCACCGAGGCCCAGCTCCGGCCCCCGAGACCTCACACGCCCCTACGCTCGATCAGCAAGAAGCGCCAAGAAGAGATCGATGCAGGGGAGAGACCCCACACCGGCTCGACCTTGAAGCAAAAGGAGCCGAAGCGAGACTGGACCGACGCCCGAGCCAAGGTCGACCACGAGGGCTGCTGCCGGATCTGCAAGCGCACCGACCTACCCCTCGAGGCCGCCCACGCCCTCGGCCGCGAGCACGACGAACCCAAGCTCGGCAAGGACGGCTGGCCCACGAAGGAGCTCTACGTCCACCCCGACCGGATCATCCCGGCCTGCGGGCCCTTCCCAGCAGGCTGCCACGGGGACGTCGACCACAACCGGGTCAACTACCTCCAATACCTCTCCCTAGCCGAGCAGATCAAAGCAGTCGAAGACGCAGGAGGAATCGAGGCAGCACGGATTCGCCTGGAGCCAGTCGAGCACAACGCCGAGGTTGATCGCGACAGGGCCCGGCGGGTCGAACTCGAGGCAGCGGGGGTGGGGGCGTGATCACGGCGATCGATCTCTTCGCCGGCCCCGGAGGCTGGGACCTCGCCGCCAAGGCCCTCGGCCTCGATCCGCTGGGCATCGAGTGGGATGACGCAGCGGTTGCGACGAGGGAGGCGGCCGGGCTGGTGACCGAGCAGGCCGATGTCTCGAAGCTCGACCCGCTCGAGGTTGCGCGCGTTGCCTTCGACACCGGCGTCGGGTTCGACTGGTCCCCCGATCTCCTGATCGCCTCCCCGCCCTGCCCGACCTTCTCCTCTGCCGGCAAAGGCGACGGGATCGCCGACCTCAGCCTCGTCTACCAGCTCGCTGATGCGATCGCGGCCGACCCCTCGACCGACGTCCACACCGCGATGCCCGATGAACTCTGGCGCGACACCCGCTCCCGCCTCGTCATCGAGCCCCTGCGCTGGGCACTCCAGCTCGAACCCCGCTTCCTCGCCTGGGAGCAGGTCCCCCCGGTGCTGCCCTTCTGGGAGTACTGCGCCGAGATCCTTAGACGGAAGGGCTGGAACGTCTGGACCGGCGTTATCGAGGCCGAGCGCTATGGCGTCCCGCAGACGCGCGAGCGCGCGATCCTGATGGCCGACCGCGAGGGCGCCGTTCACCCGCCGCGGCCGACCCACCAGCGCTACATCAAGGGCGAGCCGCAGCGCCATGAGATGACGATGGAAGGCGAGGTGTTGCCTTGGGTCTCGATGGCAGAGGCATTGGGCTGGGTCGACGGGACGCTCTACACCGGCCAGCGCTCGACGATCAGCCGGACGAAGGAGGACAACACCATCCCCTATACCCGGGAGACGAGCGAGCCGGCACCGGTGGTCATGGCCAACTCGGACCGCTGGAAGTTCCGCAACGGCAACCAAGAGAAGGCGGTCGACTGGGCCTACGATCGCCGCCAGCAGCAGGGAGCACCAGATAACCGCGTCCCAGTGCCCCTGGTGCCCGCCAGCGAGCCGGCGCCGACGCTCTCGGCGCAGGGGCTCGCTAAAGGCCGTGATGTCTGGACCCGCGAGCGCCCTGCCCCGACCATCGTCACCACGCGCCGCTCCTCGGACGGCATCCTCGTCGGCCGCCAGCTCCCGGAGGGGGAGGGCAAAAACATCGGCGGCCACAACTGGCCAAATGAGCGGCCCGCCACGACTGTCGCCGGCGATCCCCGCATCTCCAAACCCGGCCGCCATGACCCCGAGGAGTCCGGTTCCCAGCAGAAGGACGCGATCCGGGTGACGCTCGAGGAGGCCGCGATCCTCCAGAGCTTTCGGCCTGACTACCCCTTCCAAGGCACCAACAGCCAGCGGTTCCTTCAGGTCGGAAACGCCATGCCGCCGCTGCTGGCGCACGCCATCCTCTCGGCCCTGCTGGCACCCGTCCTCGAGCCCGGATTGGAGCTCGCAGATGTCACCTGAGCCAATAGAGCAGTGGCCGGAGAAGGTCTGGATCGGCCAAGAAAAGCTGGGTGGCCGGGTCACCGAGCGGTTCCTGGCGCACCCCGACAATGTCGAACGGGACGCCTACGAGTTCATCGACCTCAAGCTCTACCTATCCGCCAACCGCATTGAGGGACTAGTAGAGGCCGCCGAGAAAGTCGCTGCCCAAGGTCACGGCGTGAACCCACAAGCCTTCGAGTTCTGCCTCGTCAACACCAAAGCCCTACAAGCGCTTGGTGAGGCCCTCGATGCCTTCAAGGAGAGCCGTCGTCATGAGTGACTATTTGGAGAAGGCCACGGAGGCTGCGGCACAAGCCGAGTACGACGACTGGAACGAGCTGGGTGAGGCCGAACGCGACGAATGCCGAGCTGCAGCCCGTCGTGGCTTGGAAGCCGCCGCGCCCTTTATCCGAGAGCAGGAGAGGCAGAACCTCCGGGAGGCGTTGCTGAGCGAGGCGGAGGGACTAGAACGACCGAACCGTCCCGGCGAGGACCTCACGGCCGCCGCTCTCCGAAGGGTGAAAGCGCAAGCCCTCCGCGATTTCGCCGCCCAGCTAGACGAGGTGAGCACTCGGTGACCGAGATAGAGCGGTACGAGGCGGCTCCGGTCATTCCAGGCGGCCTCCCGCAAATCATGGAAAAGAAAACCGATGGTGGTTGGGTTCGCCACGAGGATCACCAAACCACGCTGCGGGAAGTTGAAGCCGAACGGGACTTAGCCCGGAAATTCCACTCCGCGGAGTACAACGATCGCAAGGAGGCTGAGAGGCAGCTCCCCGAGCTACGGGAGGTCGCCAGCAACTTCGTCCATCAAGTCGATCCGGTTTTCATCCCCGGAGACGAACGTGCCTTGTCCCCGGACCGTCGTGACTTCTGGGCCGGAGAGCTTCGCCGCCTCCTCACCCGCCTGAACGAGGAGCCACCTACCAAAGCAGGCGTTGATAACGGAGCCGATTTTCCCTCGTTATTAAAGGAGCCATCCGGTTATGGCATTCATGAGGAGGGCGAAAGCCCCGACGCAAACTCCTCCATAAGTACGGCCCCGCAGGCTCCGAGGTGCGCGACGTGCGA
>Ga0134125_10001912_pt1 | contig 25100 bp, 28 predicted proteins | sample KB31751_FD_96464 | JGI IMG/M metagenome (GOLD analysis project Ga0134125, IMG submission 96464) | Terrestrial soil microbial communities with excess Nitrogen fertilizer from Kellogg Biological Station, Michigan, USA - KB3-175-1 | ecosystem: Environmental > Terrestrial > Soil > Unclassified ...
ACAGCCTATCCGACCCCGGCGACCAGCGCCGGGGGAAATGTCTCTGGGACGATCGCCTCGACCGGGGCTTTTCAGAAGCTCTGGGGGGCGACTGGAGGCTCTGCCGGGCCGTTTCGGAAAGGCTGTACGATTCAGAACAACGGCACGCATAATATGAATGTGAGTGAGGGGTTGGGGGTTGCTGGAAGCACAACCGGGAACTCGGTGGTGGTGCCTGCCGGGGGGATCTATTATTGCCAGGTCGGGCAAATTGTGTTGACTGGGGAAATTGATATCACTGGGACCGCCACCGATGCGTTTTATGCGGCGCAGTATTAACGCACTCGCACTCGCGCTTGCGCTTGGGCTTGGGCTGGGGTTGTTGGGGCTTGGAGCCGAGGCTTCCGCCCAAACCCCCAGCCCACAGTGCGTAGCCAGCGCACTCGCTGGAGGCACCGTCAACGCGATCACAATTCCGGCGCTGCCCTGTACCGGGACTTCCGCGCTGGTGCTGGTGACCGCCGCTGGGGCCAACACCGGGGCCGTGACGCTGCAGCAGATTGGCCAGCCGGCGCTGGCGGTGACCAAGCTGGGTGGGGCGGCCTTGGTAGCTGGGGATATCCCGATCGCTGGGGCGGTGATGCTGCTGCAAGCGACCGGGCAGCAGTGGGTGCTGTTGAACCCAGGAACCACCGGGGGTGTTGGGGTTGTACCGACCGTTGCGGCGTTGCGGGGGTTGACCGCTGGCGCGGCCTCGACTGCTGTGACACAGGGGTATAATAGCGCTGGGGACGGTGGCGGCGCAACTTATCAATGGGCCAGCGGCTCCAGTTGCACCGACGACTCGGTGACTTGCATCCGGCCGAACTCGGCACCGGTGACTGGTCGCTGGCTGGGGGTGTTTCCGTCAGGGGCGGTGAATCTGTATCAGGCTGGGCTGGTGCCTAGCAGCAGCACTGCTGACGATGCCTCTGGGCTGATGAATGCGATCTGGACGGCCGGGCTGAGCGTCTACGTGCCGCCGGGTGAGTGGCACATTAAAAACCAGCTGTTGTGCAAGGCTGGGCTGGAGTTGGAGGGGGCGGGACAGTTTGCCTCGATCATCACCATCGGCGCGGCGACGAATGATTTCAACCTCTCCGCGAGCAGCGTGCTGCAAGCTGGGACGTATGGGAACAACGGGTGTCAGATCGACGGGGTGAAGCTTCAGTTCTATCAGCCGTCATTCGGCGGGATGACGATCGCGAATATTGTGCATTACCCGGTGGCGATTGATGGAGGAAACTCGACGGCCAGCGGAAATTGGATCTACGGCGGGTCGATTGGGACTGGGAGTCCGGTCCAGATCACCAATGCCTGGACCTGTGTTTCGCTGAACAACACTCAGGCGCTGGGAGAGGGAGCTTGGCATCTGGGGAATGTCAACTGTAGTGATTATGCTGGAGGGCTGACGCTCGGTGGGGTGATCTCGACGATCTGGGTGGCAAACTGGGACGAGGAAACCTTCGGGATGACCTCGGACCAAGCGCTGGTGTATGAGTCCCAGGGAGAGAGCGGAGCTGCACTGGCGGTCCAGATTGGACGCTGTGATGGATGCTCGTTTGGGACATTTGCGACTTTCGCGCATGGGTTTAAACAGCTGGATTCCGGGGCGACGCGTGGGCCGGCGACTGATATCACCGGGGTTAATGTGGGAGTGCTGGAACTGGATGGTGACGGTGCAACGCTGATTAATGGCGGAGGGTATGTCCGGGTAGGGGCGCTCTACGGGACGAATAGCTCAGCTGACACGGCAGGGAAAATCAAGTCGAACCCAGGGGCTGGGCTATATGCCTATACAACTATCGCCACGCTCGGAGTGACCGATGGTGCTCCGAGCGGAGATATCGCAACCAGCGGGGCTGGAGTGACCGTGCTTACGCTGGGTTCCGGCTGGTACGAATCCCTCACGACGAACTCTGGAGCGAGTCCTTGGAACTTTGCCGGCAGCAACGTGACGGTGGTGGTTGGGGGGATCAACTATATTGATCCAGGTGGAGAGACCGTTCCGCAGATCGTCGCAAACTGCACCTGCACGGTGAAATTTACTGGGACGAGCTTCACCGTTCCGAATAGCAATCGCAGTGCGGCAGTTGTAAGCCAGGCTGGGACCGGGACTAATCTGGTCATGCAGGGGGTGAGCTTTACCCCGGGGACCTCCACTGGAAATGTGATCGTGGTTGGGAGTGATAATGTTGGGAATTTCCTAGGTAGCATCTCCGCACACGGTTGGGGAACGAGTCTTGCTGGAACAAATAATGGAATTTACTGGCTCAATGAGAGTGTTAATAAATTAAACGTAAATCAAGGCGTGACAGGAAATGTACAGGGACATGTCGCAACGCTGGCAGCACTACAAGATTCGTGTTTCAGCGCGACGGGCTGCACGCTTGGCGCAGGCGGCGGTATTTTCTCGGATCCCAACCGGGTGGTACGTCGTGACGATTACAGCGCCGGTCTCGGCGCGCCCGCTCTCGATTTTAAGGGCGAGACGGGAACGTGTGCTGCGAACGGCCATATCGGCGCGACCCTCGCGACTTCCTCTATCAGCGGCACGACTCTGACTGTTGGCAGTGTCTCGGCAGGGACGATCGCTAGTGGGCAGTTCATCGATGGCGTAGCAGCCGGAACACAAATTACCGCCGGATCGGGTTCTTCGTGGACCGTGAGCGTGTCGCAGACCGTTGCGTCACAGACGCTGAATACCTCCGATCACGGCTCTTGTGTCAACACGACGAGCGGAGATGGCAACAGCTTCTATGCAGTTTTTGCATCCTCTGGCGCGGATATGCGCGAGTGGGGCTGTAAGGCAGACGGGGGCACGACCGATAATGGCCCGTGTATTCGTAACGCAGCGGCATGGGGGGCGGCGTACGGCACTCCTCTTCTTTTGCCAGCGGCTAGCAGTTCTTACACCATCAATACTCTGGACGGGTCGGCTGATGCCGCGCTGGTGATTGGTGATGGTACTTGTTTGGGGAATACCAAACCGGCGCCTACGATCATAGGCTCGGCCTCGAGCGACTACCCGGATGCCTATTACAACTCGCCAGAAATTACCCTTGGGAATGGGCTGAACCGGCCTATCGTCTTTGTTCGCAAATGCGCGTCAAGCCCCTTTTTCCAAAATCTTGATTTCGAGGGGAACCGCGCTGGTCAAACTGGCTGCACGACAGCGGCATATTGTCCGAGCGGCCTTCTTTTCGTTATCGTGGCAGAGGATTTTGCCAGCCCCTCGACAGAAAGCTCTATCGCCGCTGATCGAGTTGTTATTCGTGGCGGCTATAACGGAGATCTCTATATTGGGGGCGGGCGCGGCACCACTTGGCTCAAAGATACGTGGCTTCAATATAGCGGCCAATCGACCGCAGATTCAGCCCTTTATCTCAATGGGTTTGATGGGACGTTTGACAATCTCCAAGTAGGGTCGAATGCCGGGAGCGGGATTCTGGTCAACGAGGGCAGCCAATACCAATTCGCGAATGGTGCGGTCTTTTTGAATGGTGCTCAGGGGATCATCATAAACGGGGGCAGCGTCGGCAACATATCCTCCGTGAACCTTATGCTTCAGCGCAACGGCAAAGAAGGCATCAAAGTCCTCGACGCCGCCGTTCCTGCCAACGATAACGTTGGATCGTGGAATTTCGTAGGAACGCAGTTCAACAACAATTCGCAGTCGCAAACTGGCGCCTTTTCCGATGTAAACGACCTATGCACGGCGGCGCATTGCGGAGCCGCGATGCATCTTGACCATCCTGGCATGTATGGAGGCGACCAAAGCGTCGACGCGACCGGAACCGGAGGCACAAGCGGCAGCAGCACTACTCTTACGCTCTCGGGCGCCCCCACAGGCACTGTAAACGTTGGCGACGGCATTTCATATTCCGGCAGCCCTGCTGGTCTCTATGTGACGGCCTACAACTCGGGTACGCACGTCATCACGATGTCGGCGGCGGAGACCATCGCGGGCGGCACATCGATTACGATCACGGCCCCCCTCCCGAATTACCATATCCAGACCAACAGCACCGCGAAAGTCTATGTGACTGCGCCTGGGTTTGGCACTGGCACCAACGCCGTGACGGGCTTTACGGACGATTTCATTCTCGTCAACGGCGACTATTCGATCTTGGCACCATACACGATGGGGCTGTATGGGAGCGGAAGCGGCTCGACGCAAGTCACTTATCAGAGCGGCTATCCCGTAGGCACTTTAGACAGGCACGGCAATCACATCACAGTGAGCGAAACCGTCCAGTGGACGAGCCTCAACAGTATCACCGGCAATCTGATCGGACAGTTCCTTCCAGTAGCATCCACGAGCACGAGTAGTAACTACACAGCGGCATGCTCTCTTGGTGTTGTCAATGGATGGACCGATGGGGCCGGGGGATTTACGCAGCTAGATGCGATAATCACCAGCAACGATCAGACTGTATTTTTCGGGAAGACGGGCAGCGGAAAGAACTGGACACAAACGCCGGTCACAGAGTGGGGGGCTACGGGGAAAATATCATATACCTGTTCCTACGATGCGGATGCCTTCTGAATTTCGAGACTCACTCTTTGCCGATCCGTTCAGTCATGGCGCGACTAAAGCACTTTTGGGATCGCCTCTGTCAAGGACGTCTTTTCTAGACCATGAGCCGACGGGAGGTGTGCCGCCTCCCGTCGGCCCTGACCATCCACAAGCACTGTTGAGGAGTGCCCGAACATGGCGCGTAGAACGGTAGAGTTTAGGCCAGATAAATGACCCAGCTCCAGCTCTTCGGTGGTGAAGTTCAGTTCTGCGACGCCAACGGTGCGCCGTATGCGGGAGGGACTGTTTGGTTCTATATCCCGGGGACAACAACTCCGAAAGCTACATATCAGGACGTGAATGGGCTGGTGCCGAATACTAACCCGGTAGTGCTGGATGCTGCTGGGCGTGCGAGGGTCTGGGGGACTGGGCAGTACCGGCAGGTGCTGGAGGACTCATCTGGGACGCTGGTCTGGGATCAGATCGTCGCGACGGCAAATACGATCTCCGGGCCTGGGAGCTCGACAGCCGGAGATGTGGTGACCTGGGGAGACACGCTGGGGAGCGAGCTACTAGACTCTGGTGTTACGCTTAGTGCGTTGGCGTTGCTGGCCACCACGGTTGGGGTGGTTGCGCTGCAGGTGTTTACTGTCTCGGGAACTTATGTTCCGACGGTGGGAATGTTGAAGGCTCTGGTGATTGTAACAGGAGCTGGTGGTGGGGGTGCCGGGACGCCGGGCTCGGCAGCTGGAGATACCAGGAGTGGTGGAGGTGGGGCTGGTGGTGGGACTTCAATCTCCTTACTCACCGCAGCACAGATTGGAAACAGTCAAGTGGTGACGGTTGGGACGAAGGGAGCTGGAGGCGCGGCCGGAGATAATGCCGGAGGGGCAGGTGGAGGGAGCTCGCTGGGCACGCTTGTAACAGCGAATGGTGGACCTGGTGGAGTAGCAAGTGCTGGGGCGGGGACTGGGGTGGCTGGACCGGCGGCTGGGACGGCAACCAGTCCGGGGAGTGCATTCCCAGGGGCTGATGGGGGGCAAGGAATCTCAGCCATCGCGGCGACGGTTGGTGGGGCTGGAGGTTTGGGCGGAAGTAGCTGGTGGGGGGCTGGAGGAGCTGGTGCGCTGGCAAGCTCTGGAGTAGGTGCAGCGGGGAGAAGTAGCGTTAGTCCTGGCGGTGGTGGGGGTGGCGGGGTGAGTGTGAACGCTGGTGGTCCGGCAGCGGGAGGCAACGGCAGTGATGGTACGGTTTGGGTACTAGAATTCTGCGCCGGGCAGACCGGCGCATGAGTGAACAGGGAAGCTGGGAGCGCTGGGCGCCTGGTTTCCCTGCATTTCAAAGCCCAGTGGAGAATGCGCAAATGAAGCGGCGAAAGAGCGCCTTCTGGCGCGGAGTACTGCCGGGCGCAGCTTTAGCTGCTGTCATGGCGCTAAGCGGGCAGATGGCCCAGGCGGCTGGGACTTTTACCAATGGAGTTTGTACGGCTGGGAGCACCGGAACTTCCACCGGGACCCCAGCGGTGACATACTGTAACAACTCCAACACTTATCCGCTTACCGGGAATGAAACCATTCCGGCGGATACCCAGCTCTCCGGCGGACAGAGCCCGCAGAGTGAGGCGATTTTGACCCGACAGCTGGCCCAGTTCGGTTCCAGCCAGCTAACCGGAAACGTACTGATCGGTGGTGATGCTGGGACGAACCTCTGGCAGCGTGCAACGACTGGTGCAAGCCAGACCACGACGGTGGCTTATGGTGGGCCGGATCGCTGGGCATACTGGAGCGGCACCAACACTGCTGTCACGGTGAGCCGGAGCAACACCGCAGCGGCGCTTCCAGTTGGATACCAGCAGTCGTTTCGGATGCAGCGGACGGCGGCTCAGACCGGGGTTGTGCAGGTTTGCATGGCTCAGGAAGTCGAAAGCGCAAACGCGTTGCAGCTTGCTGGGCAAACTGTCGAGCTGGATTTCCACGCATTCACTGGGGCGAATTTCTCGGCCGCCAGTCAGCAGATGAAAGCGTATATCATCTACGGGACTGGAACTGACGAAGGCATGACCAACATGGCCTTCGGCCTCAATGGCGGTGGTGGCGGCGCGACTGGCTGGACTGGTCAGACTAACATCGGCGAGACCATCGGGCTGCAGGCCGTGAGCACGCTGGGCAAGTACGCTGCGGTGGCAAAGATTCCAGCAACTGCGACGGAAGTCGGCGTGGCGCTCTGCTACACCCCGGTTGGGACAGCAGGGACCACTGATGCCCTGTATTTCTCGGGAATTCAGCTGGTTCCAAACGCAAACCTGACTAGCGTGGCGTTGAGCGCGAGCGGGAATGGATTCTCCTGTGACAACACGGCGAATACCCAGCTGCAGTGCTCAGCTTTCCAGCGGAGAAGCCAGGCGCTGGAGAGCCTGCTTCAGTATCGGTACTATTACCAGATCTCTGAGGGCGCAACGGTGTTGGATCGCGGGGTCTGCCGGAGCCGAAGTGTCACGACTTGCAGCTGGAATATCCAGTTCCCGACTGTGATGCGAATTGCTCCGACGGTGACGTATACTGCTGGGTTCGCGGTGGAAACGACCGTTGGCGGCGGGACGCTGAATGCTTGCAGCGCGCTTGCCAATGATGCGACGGTGACAGGTGCGACGCCGAGCACTACGAATGCCTACGCGCTTTGCACCGCGACGACCGTTCCGGCGGCTGGGACGGTGGATCAGGTGTATGATAACAACGGCTCCGGCGCGGTGAAAGCTACGGCGGAACTGTAGGGCAAGATTGAGGGAGCGGAGCTGGTCGTTCCGCTCCCTCATTTGCAGGGAAGGAGTCAGGTGATGGCTAAGTCAAAGCCGAACGATCGTTCACAGGACGCGAAGATAGTAACACGAGGGGTACATCAGCATGAGGGGAACATGCATAAGGGGGAGAAGAAGACCCAGCTGAAGCTGGGGAGCGGAGGGAAGAAAGGGAAGTAGGGTCGGGGGAAAGTGGCCACGTTTGATGGTCAAAATCCCCTACCATCCAGGCAAACCCTCTCCCCTCCCCCAGTCAAATCTAGGAACCTCCCAGTTGTCCATCCAATTCCCCGAAAAGATGCAACCGCTCTTTCGCCCGAAGCGATTTAAAGTCTTCTGGGGCGGACGTGGCGCGAGCCGGAGTTGGAGCTTCGCTCGGGCGCTGTTGTTGAAGGGGACACAGCAGCCGCTGCGGGTGCTTTGCGCGAGAGAATTTCAGAACTCGATTGAAGAGTCGGTTCATAAGGTACTCAGCGATCAGATTCGAAACCCGCCGCCGGAAGGGCTGGGACTGGAGCACGCGTATCGGATTGAGAAGGCACATATTTATGGTCCTGGAGGAACGACGTTTAGCTTTGAGGGGATCAAAAACAACACTAACCGGATTCGATCCTACGAGGGCATTGATGTATGCTGGGTGGAGGAGGCAATTAAGGTCACTCGGGCGAGTTGGAACATCCTGATCCCAACGATCAGGAAGCCCGGGAGTGAGATCTGGATGAGCTTTAATCCGGAGCTGGAAGATGATTACACCTATGAGAGATTTGTGAAGGAGGTTCAAGCCGATGGGGAACCGGCTGGGCCTGGGGCCTACGAGACTGATCTGGTGATCTCTGTCAAGATGACTCACGCAGATAATCCGTGGTTCCCGGAGGTTCTGGAGCTCGAACGCATGGAAGCCAAGCGGAGAGGCGAGCGCCCGGGGCATGAGCAAGACTATGCGGATTACCTGAACGTCTGGGAAGGGCATTGCCTCCAGATGATTCACGGCGCTGTGTTTGCGCGGGAGATGTTGCGAGCTCAGGAAGAAGGCCGGGTATGTAGCGTTCCCTGGGAGCGTGCTTGGCCGGTGGATACGTTCTGGGATCTTGGTCGCGCGGACCAGACGGTTGTGTGGGGCGCACAGCGTGTGGCGATGCAATATCGGGTGCTGTTTTGCTATGCGGCGAGCGGTCAGCATATCGGACACTTTACCCGGGAGTTGCAAAACCGGGAGTATCAATATGGAACCCATTACCTCCCCCATGACGCGAAGGCCAAGCGACTGGGAAGTAAGCGAACGATTGAGGAAATGATCCGGCAGGCGTTTCCGAATTGCAGCACTCGGATCGTGCCGAAGCTGAGTGTGGTGGACGGGATCAACGCAGCTAGGACGATTCTCCCAAACTGCTGGTTTGACGAGGAAGCCTGCGAGGATGGCCTTCGGGGGCTGAAGCACTACCGATATAACGTAGTGAATGGGCAGCTGAGCAACGAGCCGCTACACGATTGGGCAAGCGACTATGCAGATGCTTTCCGATATCTGGCGGTATCGATGCGGGCTGAGGGCCAGCGCGCTGGAAGCGGAGTCCAAGCTCGGCTGGATCGCGCGCGAGAAGCCTCCCGCAGCGCGGCGTTGGAGTCCTCTGGTCGGCTGCGCGGGGGCGTGGCCTCGGCCCTCGGCTGGATGGGCCTGTAAAGGAGCACATGAGCTGTGGCTGGTGATCCGCGTCCAGGAGTCGAACAACTCACCGGGGATCCGGTGGTGGATGAAGCCACGACTTTTTTCAATCATGTGGCAGAGTATGAGGCCGACTGGCGCACGAGGTTTATTGAAGATATTCGGTTTGAGAACGGGGACTCGACGAACTACTATCAGTGGCCGGATCAGCTGCGCAACGCGCGGAGTGCGGACAACAAGCCCTGTCTGACCATGAATATGATCCGACAGCATAATCTGTTAATCTCCAATCAGCTACGGAAGAACAAATCCTCGCCGAAGGTTATCGCGATGGGAGGTCAGGCAACGCAAGAGTCTGCCTCTATGATGAAGGCTCTGATTCGGCATATCGAGTACCAGTCTGATGCGCAGGACGCCTATACTGTTGGCCGGAGCTTCCAGATCGGCGGGGGTATTGGCTGGGTGCGGTTGGTTACCGACTGGGTTCCGGGGACATTCGAGCAGGAGATCTACATCCGGCCGATTTTGGACCCACTCACGGTCTTTATTGACCCTAATTGCAGGCAGAAGTTCACCAAGTCCGACGCGAAGCGCGCGATTGTCTTCGACACACTCCCGGTGGATGAGTTCCTGGAGGCATTTCCGGAGGCCGAGGACTGTGTGGGACTCCAGCCGCTGGGGGTTGGAACGACTGATGGGGATTTGATTTCCAAGGATCAGGTTCGAGTAGCGGAGTATTTCCGCCGGGTGACCCGACGGGATCGGCTGATCAGCTTTGTCCATGAGGGAAAGCGGAGGAGCATCCGAGAGTCCATGCTCTCTGGGCAAATCGGCCGGATGATTCTCGACGACCCGTTGACTAAAGTCCGAACGGTTATGGATGAGGTGGTGGAGTGGAAGCTGATTGCCGGGAGCCGAGTGATTGACGAGACTGTCTGGCCAGGAGAGTGGATTCCGCTGATTCCGTTCCTGGGCGAGGAGACCGTCATCGATGGTCGGTTGGATCGCAAGGGTCACACTCGGGCGATGAAGGATGCACAGCGGATGTATAACTACGCCGCGAGTGCTAGTGTGGAGGTGGTAGCAACTCAGACCAAGACTCCTTGGGTCGCGTCCGCTCGTGCCATCGAGGGTCATGAAGTCCAGTGGAACTCGGCCAACACGCAGAACGCGAGTGTTTTGGTCTGGAACGATGTGGATGAGGACAACCCGGACACAAAGATCGATAAGCCCGAGCGTATTCCTCCACCAGTAGCAAGTCAGGGCTTTGAGACCGCAATGGTAACAGCCCAGCAGCAGATGATGCTTACCTCGGGGCAATATCAGAACGCGCTGGGACAGCTGGGAAACGAGCGAACTGGAAAGGCCATTACTGCTCGGCAAGAGCAGAGCGACACCCAGGTTTTCCATTTCCAAGACAACTACGAGTCCGGGCTGAAGTTCCTTTGCAAGCAGATCATCGGAGTGATTCCGAAGGTCTACGACACGCAAAGGGTGGTGAAAATCCAGGCGGAAGATGGGACGGATCTGGAAATCGAGATCGATCCTGGCGCACGGCTAGCGTACTTGCAGGAGGTCGGGCATCAAGGAGAGGTGGCGCGGAGGATTTTCAACCCAGCTCTCGGCCGGTACGACATTGCTGCAGATGTGGGGCCGGCCTATACCAGTCGCCGCCAAGAGACTCTCGACGCGCTGACGCTGATCTTGACCCAGGCCCCTGGGCTGGTCGGGATTATCGGGGACTTGCTGTTCAAGAACATGGAGTTCGACGACGCGATGGAAGCAGCACAGCGCCTGCGTCGGATGGTTCCGCCGGAAGCTCTTGGTCAAGGCCCTACCCCGGCTGAGCAGCAACTGCAAGCCCAGGTGGCGGCGCTGGGAGGCCAGCTGACCAAGCTCTACGAGACTGCTGGGAAAGACAAGATCAAGCTGATCGGAAAGGATCAGATGAGGGAGATTGATGTTTACAAGGCCGAGACAGATCGGATGAAAGCCCTGGCAGATGTGCTTCCCCTCGACCAGCCAGGGCTGGAGCAGCTTGTGGGACAGCTGGTTCAAGAGGCCCTCAAGACCAGCTTGGTGCCGATATTGAAAGAAAATCTTGGAAACGACGAGGGAAGCGTGACTGGTGATCTCCCCCAGGCCGAGGCTGAAGCCCCTCCGATCCCTGGTGCTCGTCGGGCTCCTGACAACAACTGGTATCTGGCCGATCCGACCAGGACCGGGAAATATCTCCGAGTTGGTCCACTCGCTCAACAGCGGGGTACCCCGCAGCGGGAGGCTTGAGGTGGCAGAGCCAATGATGATTTCTGGGCTTTGGCCGAATGTACAGCCGGAACTGAGCGATCCCTGGGCCGACAATCCGTATATTGTCGGTCCTGTTCCAAGTCCAAATGAACATCTACCTGATCCAACAACTCTTACTGGGAGAGCAACGCAGCCTGTGCCTGGACCGGGGGCGGGGATAGTTGGTTCTGGCTATACTGGACCTGGGACCTCGCCAGTAGCCCCGACACTCCAGGGCCTGGACCCCAGGATTCCGGTGCAGCGGGAGTCCCGAGGTATGCCGTATGTGGGATATACCTCACCGGAAACGTTCCGCCGGACAGGACAGTTTACCGACCTCCGTGATGCTCCGGTGGATGAAACTGGAGCACCGATCTGGGCTGGGGATATGGGGCCAGCGGGGAGATCAACGGCTTTCGGCCCGGCGCAAATTACACGCTCGACCTGGGCACCGATTGCGCGAAAGCTGGGGATCACCGACTGGCGCGCGCCTGGGGCCTACGCGGCTGTTGCGAATGAACTGTATCGGGAAGCTGGGTCTGCGCCTTGGAGGGCGAGTGCCCCTGGTGGAGGGCAGGCGCCAGTTCCAGGTCCAGCCGGAACCCAACTCGCCTATGCAGGGGCGCCAGCGCTTGCGCTCCCGGCAAATGCCCCACCTCCGCCGTTGCCGGAGCCGACTCAGGTCCAGCCGGGATTGCCAAACCTGGGCTTGGCGCTGCTAGGTGGGCTGCTGCGCGGGGTGAAATTCACTCCGGTTAGCTATGACCCCTGGAAGATTTACAAGCTGGGGGAAAACCCAGTGGGAGCCCCGACGTATCGGTTGGGGAGTATCGGGGGAGGGCAGGCCGGTGGCTGAGCAGAGCAGCGTTCCGCAGGCAGAGGGTCCGCTGGGGCTGGATCTGTCCCCGGTAACCCCGGCTGAGCATTTGCTCTCCGCTGCACTAGCCCCGGGTGGAGAGCTTTACCAGCCCAGGCCAGAGGGATTGTTTGGACATTTACTGCAGACCGCGATTGAGCCCCTCCAGGCGGCGCCGGCAGCTGCCCAGGGGACCCTAGCCGATAGGCTGGCCGGGCTGGGGAATATCGTGATCCCGTATGTTGTTGGGGGCGCTCCGCGTGATGCACTCAGCGCTGGGGTAAAGCTCTCGACCGGAGACCTGGGTGGCTATCACGGCACGCCACATACGTTTGCACCGGAGCCTGGTGCGCCTTTCGGGTCGTTTCGTAACGAGGCGATTGGAAGTGGAGAGGGCGCGCAGGCGTATGGCTGGGGGCACTATATTGCGGGGAATCCAAAGATCGCGGAGGCGTATCAACAAGCGCTGGCTGGAGAACCAGTTGTAACCATTGACGGAATAAATGCTTTTGAACACCCAGACGTAAATGCTAATAATCCACATATTCAAATGGCTATAAATGAAATAAATGCAGCTGGAAATGTAGGTGATGCGATTAAACAGATTGACAATCATATTAATTATCTGTCAACCCCTAGTCATCCCAATGCTAATAATTACGGTGTTTTCGATTCTGAAATTCAAAGACTTAAAGATGCAAAGAATTGGATTTCGTCTAACAGAAACAGCCTGGAAATGCAACCAGCTGGCCATCTCCTCGAAGTCCACATTCTCCCGGAGGAATCTCAGCTGCTCGACTGGGACAAACCACTGAGCGAGCAGAGCCCGGAGGTGCAGGTGAAACTTGCTCCAATTTGGCAAGAGGTACAAGGTGAATCCAGTCTTTCTCGTGGCGGTTCCTTGTATACAAAAGATCCAGATCCAGCTGGATCGCAGCTTTATCGTCAGCTTTGGCGTATTTCAAGAACAGATTCTGATTTAGGACAAGATGCTTATCGGCGTCTACAGCAATTTGGTCGCGGAGATCAAGCCGTTTCTCAGGTCTTCCACTCCGCCGGAATTCCTGGGCTGAAGTATCTGGACGCGGGGAGCCGGAACATTTCCGTTGCTCCGCTTGAAGGTCCATCTGGTGCTGGATCCTGGCAGGTCTTTAATAATTCCAGAATCAATCGAGCTGGTGAAGGGCAGTTGCTTTCCAGCCATCCGACCCAAGCTGAGGCAGAGGCTGCTGCTGATCGATTACGCACACACAACTACGTAATTTTCCACCCGTCCAACCTCCGCATCGTCGCGCGCGACGGGACTCCCCTCACCCCCGTCGATCACGACCCGTTTGCCGAAGGCGCTCCTTGATGTTCTCCACCCGTGCTCTGCTTGACCAACACCAGCGTGATTGCCGTGAAGATCGTGAGCGGACGGCAGGACAGTTCTCTCAGGTCAGTGATCGTATCAGTGCCCTGGACACGAAGATCGACAAGCTGGACGAAAAAAACGACCGGAAACATGCGGAGAATGTCAGTAACATCAACAAGGTTTTGAGGTATATCTGGATCGCAATGGGCATGTTTGCGATGCTGAGCTTCTTGATCTCCCATGATGGGCTAGGAGAGGTGGTTAAGACTTTTCTTGGAGGGAAGTGAAATGGGACAGAATAAGCCGCAGGCTCAGCCGCAGGCTCAGCCGCAAGTGCTCCGCTCGGGCGATCCGATTGCTCACTTGGCCGTTGCCAAAATTGCTCGGGAAGCTGCGGCTGAGCTCTACGAGACCTTGATGGGTGATAATCAGCTCCGCGCCGAGTGGCTCCGGCAGCACCCCGGGAAGACTGAGAAGCAGCTGCTGGTGCTGTTCGTGCGAAAACACTGGGGAAAGTGCATACCGTTCGCCCGGGCCACGATGGCACGAATGTTGGACAGTCCACTACCGCCCCACTTGAAAGATGAAATCCTAGATGCTCTAATCAAGGACCGATCGCTGCGACCACTGGAAGCCTCCAAGGCCCCAGCAGCGGTGATACTGAATCGAGAGGCGCTAAGGTGACAGCAGTGTGGCAGCAGAATTGGTGGGAGCTTGAGTGGATTTGCCCGGTCCAGGCTGGAATCACCATGATGGCTGGAGAGCCGGAGCCAGACCCTGAGCCTGGGGCGGGGGCAGAGCCAGCAGCCCAGGCGATCCCGGCCGATCCACAGCCGCAAGCCGATGATTCAGATCCCCAACCGCAGCCGGACCCGCCCGCACCCCCGCAGACCACAAAGCCAGCTGGAGATGAGTGGTGGCAGCGGAGGATCAACAAGCTTACTGCCAAAGCCAAAGCGTTGGAGGCAGAGAACGCCCAGCTGAAGCAAGCCCCCGCAACGCCCCCTATTCCGCCGGCTCATGTCCCAGGCGCTGTCCCCGGATCGCCTGAGTACCAAGAGGCCGTGCGTGCGGAAGCCCGAGCACTCGCCGCCAAAGATCGTTTCGATCAACAGTGTGCGGATATTGCTACCGCCGGCCAGGAAGCCTTTGGAAAGGACGCGTTCGACCGGAGCGTGATGGGACTGGTAAACCTGGTTGATCGGTCGGACCCGGAAGAAATTGGACAGTACCGATCTCTGATCGAGGCTGCGATTTCAACCGGAGAGGCTCCTCGGCTGGTGCATCTGCTGGGCTCTGATCCTAATGAGGCTACTCGACTGCTTGCCCTTCCGCCGGCCAGGATGGGAGTTGAACTCGCGAAGCTCGTGCTGACCCAGCCGGACCGGACAGTTTCCGGGGCACCCAAGCCAGCAAGTGTTCCCCGAGGCTCCGGCGGTGGCCAAGCCCCGCACACCAGCATTGATCCGACGGACCCGGAGCGGAGCGATAGGCTTTCAACTGCCGAGTGGATGCGGAGGAGAAACGAACAGTCGTCCAGGTGGGATAATCAACCGAGGGGCGGGCGATGAACTCAGATGTGACAACCTGGCCGATTTTGGCTGAGTTTCCCTGGAACTGGAAGCTCCCTCGTTTTGTTGAGGCCCGGCATGCTTCAGCAATCGAAGCATACGGGGAAGGGGAAGGGTATATCTTGGCGTTTTGGTGTCCTAAATACCAGAAACACGTTGATGTAACAATCAATCTTCCACTTGACGATCCCTCCTGTGAGATTTATTCTCCAGATTTCTGGAATCACATGATGCGGCCGATGCTATGTAATCTCGGCAAATCAATTTTTGAATCAGTATATCCAGGTGAATTTGGAGGCATGCTTAGACGTAAACTACAGTCGGAAATTGCTGGGGGAGAAAGATGGCCAGAGGCAGATCGAGAGAAATGGCTGCTGTATAATTCGTTACAGTACTAACTTGAAGTTTTCCCCTTCTGATGCTGGGGTAAATCGCATCTGCCGGCGACTGGGCGCTTAATCCCTGGACGGAGTTCACTGGGCTGACTCCAGCCTAAACGACGGCAAAGGTATGGAGACCTGTTGCCGATATCTGGAGCCAATAAGATGGCCGATGCGTTACTTACCATCAACATGATTACTCGAGAGGCTGTGCGCCTCTGGAAAAACACCAACGCTTTTCTGCAGAACGTGGACATGCAGTACGACTCCAGCTTTGCCGTCACCGGCGCGAAGATCGGGTCGAGCCTCCGCATTCGTCTGCCCAACGACTTCACCGTAACGACCGGCCCGGCGCTCTCTGTCCAGGACACGGCGGAGCAGTCAACCACCCTGGTGCTGGCTACCCAGAAGCACGTGGACGTGTCGTACTCAACGGCCGATCGCACGCTGAGCCTGGACGATTACTCCCGCCGGGTGCTCGCCCCGATGGTAAACAACCTCGCCGGTGCGGTCGCGGTGGATATTATGTCCGGGAGCGAGGGCGGGATTTCCAACTTCGTCGCGAACCAGGATGTGAACAATAATATTCTCTCCCCGATTGCATCCACCTATTTGAACTCCGGGGCGAGCCTGGACCTGCAATCTGCTCCGATCGCCAATCGGAAGATTGTCAACAGCCCCCGGACCGAGGCCCGAGTGGTGAGCGCGCTCAGCGGATTGCTGAACCCTGGGAGCGAGATCAGCCGCCAGTACGTTACCGGGCGGATGTACGATGCGCTTGGGTTTATCTGGATGAAAGACCAGACCGCGATTGTCCATACCACCGGGACGCTGGCTCAAGGTTCTGCCACTGTCAACGGGGCGAACCAGACCGGACTCAGCCTTGTTGTGAATGCCCTTGCTGGGAGTCTCAACGTCGGAGATATTATCACCATCGCTGGCGTGAACGCTGTCAACCGAATCACCAAGCAGTCCACCGGAGAACTGATGCAGTTTGCTGTCACGTCAAATGTGGCGGTGAATGCGACGGTGATTCCAATCTACCCGGCGATTGTTCCGGCCAGCGGCGGACAGGCTGTCCAGTATCAGACGGTCACGGCGTCTCCGGCAAGCGGTGCTGCAGTCAATCCCAGCAACGGGCTGGCTGCCAGCACGGCTTATCGGAAGAACTTCGCGTTCGCTCCAGAAGCGGTTACGCTGGCCACGGCGGACCTTGAGATGCCGCACAACGTCCATGAGGCTGCGAGAGAAGAGTTCGACGGGGTGAGCATGAGGATGGTGACTGACTATTTCATCGGAACCGATCAGCTTATCACCCGGCTTGATGTTCTCTATGGGTATCTCTGGATTCGTCCCGAATGGGCCTGCGTTGTGGCTGATGTAGTGTAGGTCCTCCTCCAGTGCTCCAGTGGAAACTCCTCCATGATCACCTGGTCAACCAGCCGCAGCACTACGAGCGTCCGCAGCAGGTCGCTCGGATCGCTCGTGCGCTGACGCTGGTCCAGGAAGGTCTGGAGGAGCTTTCCCGGCTGGGGCATCATTTTGAACTTCTTGGGACAGATGTTCCTCGGGACTCCTGGCCACGACTGGTGTTCCACCTGCAAAAGGCCCCGCGCGGGTTCTTTTGTCTCTCCGAATTTGATTTCGAGCATGCACTGGGCGGGACTGAGGCCGGCTGGCACGACACGCTGGATGAAGCGAAACACTCAGCTGGGATGGACAAGCAGTTCACCAGAGGTGGAGTGTTTCCGAAGCGCGGGCTGCCTGCGCTGGGAGCCCCCGAGGATCTCACCCCGCTGGAGCAGCTTCGCCGCCGAGGGCTGCTGGATTCAAACGGAAACAGGGATTGAAAGGAAACATTCAAATGTCTGACATATCAATCGCCGGAGCCAGCGCACTATTCTCCGGGTCTCCGGCTGAGATAAGCGATCTCCGAGCCGAGCTCGCTGATCATCATGCTGATGAGCCCCAGAAGGCGATGCTTGCTGATCTGGCACTCCGCGAGGTCGAGCAGGGGATGGAGAAGCTCCGCGCGCTAGGACATCATTTGTACCTGGCCTGGGGAGAAGGCCCGGCGCGGGATGAATTCCCCAAAATGCTCTACCGGGACCGAGACGAGCTGCAACAGGTGGTATTTACCGAGGGAGAAGAGGCGCAAGCCCGCGCCGATGGGTATGACGACCATCCGAGCCTGCGGAAGCCTGTGGCACCTGAGAGCCAAATCCCGCGCTCCGATCCACAGGTGTAGCCTGATGCCGGTCGGGAGCAAAGTTGCAGAGGTTAAGTCCAAGCTGAAGCAGGAATACCCTGGGAATCCCTCTGCGGTCTACGGAACGCTGAACAAGACAGGGCTCATGCATGGAAATAAGCCCACGCGAAAAGGGCTGGAGAAAGCGAAGCCAAAGGGTTATGGGCGATGAAGGGGGAGGGGAGCACTCAGCCTCGGACGATCCGGCCCAAGCTTGAGCCGCTTGCTCGGACAGGTGGCCTGGCGTTGGACTCAGCCGGCGTGCTCTCCGAGCAGCCGAAAGCTCAAGCCCCCGGGCCGAAGCAGAAATTCAAACCACTGGCCGGTTATGGCCGATAGGAGCAGTAATGGAAACAATTGGTTGGGCAGTAAAACAGATGCACGACGGAGCGCGAGTACGTCGTGCTGGCTGGAACGGGAAAGATATGTTTCTTTTCCTTGTGCCTGGTTCGCGATTTCAAGTAAATCGTGCTCCGTTACTGGGGATTTATCCCGAGGGAACAGAGATCGACTATCACCCTCACGTGGACATGAAAACTGCACAAGGCTATGTGGTTCCGTGGCTGTGCTCGCAAGCAGATTTGCTTGCAACTGACTGGGAACTTGCTGACGAGGAGCCGGGCTAATGCGCGGATCGACACGGAATATCCATACTCGCTACCATGCGATGGAGGCGGCTGGAGCGTTTGACTCCAACCCGGCCAACCCGACCTCTCGGGATCAGGATGGCCAGACGCTTTACCGGGGGCCGGTGGAATTCCCGAAGATGCTCTATCATCCTCAGGGCCTCGAACGCGTAACGGTCCCGGGGGAGGTGGTGTTGTCCCCTGGTGGGCGCGAGGTGCTGCTGGGGCAACAGCGCGAGCTGATTCACCGGATTGTGGCGGACGCGGTGGAAGAGGCCGAGGCCCTTGCCGAAGGCTGGCATACCACTCCAGCTAAGGCTATTGCTGCCAGCGGTCGCACGCCCCCGCCGGAAAGCCCCGCCCAGGTTATATCCGACAAGGACGCGGAGATTGAACGTCTGCGTGCGCAGCTGGCGGAGGTACAGGGGGCTGGAGTCGGGAAGAAACATGCTAGCGCGGGGGCTGCGCCATGACCGGGCCGGAGGATATCCAGGTCACAACTGGAACTGTCCCAGCTGATGCTGAGACGGGAGCGCAAAATCAGCAGGTGGTGATTCAAGACTCCAGTGCCCGGCGAGCCTGGACTGGTGAGGGCACCACGGTTGGGGAGGCTGCGACGCAGGCGGTGCGAAAGCTGCTCGGCGATCGGCGGGTGCGGGAGTACACTGGGACTGGGCTTGGACTTGGGACCAGGGACTAACCGCCAGTGGCCCTGCTAAACCCCGCCGCACTTACTGCCGGCGATCTTTGTACCCAAGCCCTCCGCGAATGCGGCGCGCATGGACAGGGGACTACTCCGACCGCAGATGAGCTGGAGGACGCGCAGTTCCGCCTGCAGACCATGCTGCAACAGTGGCAGAATCAGCGCTGGCTGGTCTATCACCTGGTAACCTACAACGCTACGAGCGGCGGTCAGCAGGTCTACACAGTGGGACCGGGGGGTTCAATCGATCCGGGTGTTCAAACTGATCTCTCCCCCGCGCTGCCGAGCTATCAGCGCCCGGATCGAATCGAGTCCGCGTTTCTCCGGCAAATCCAGAACTCCCAGCCCAATCAGATCGATTATCCGCTGGTACAACTCCCCTCCATGGAGGACTACAACCGGATCGCGCTGAAATCCCTGGTAAGCTTTCCGGGTTGGTTCTTCTATGACCCAGCTTGGCCATTGGGGCAACTCCACGTCTGGCCAGTCCCGAACGCCTCGATCTACGGGATTTTCATCTCGATCAAGGAACAGCTCCCCGCGAGCTTTGCAACCAGCGCCTCAACGTTCAACTTGCCGTATGAGTACTATGGTGCAATGCTCTGGAACCTCGCCGAGCTGCTCTGTCCAAGCAAAGGGCTGCCAGTGAGCGTCGATCTTCGTCGGAACGCCAAGAACGGCCGAGGAGTGCTCCGGGCCAGCGCCACCGCGATCAGCAACCTGGTGATGCCACGGGAGGTCCTGGGCAAGCGCCGGGATGGGTATAATATTTTCTCCGATCAGTTCTACTAGAAGGAGCTTTCGATAATGTCCATCATCTCCGCCTTGATCGACCTCTTTCCCAGCTTCATTCCCGGCCCGCGCCTGGTTGACGGCGGAGAGTGTCTCCAGCTGGCTCAGTTAATCTGCTCGGCCAAGACCGGATACACCGCGCTCGCGGGTGGAGGCCAAGCCGGGGCAACTCAGCTCATCACCACGCTGAATGAAGTCCCAAACGTCGCGAGCGACAATGACTCGGTGATGCTTCCGCTGGCCATCCCAGGCCGTTGGGTGGTGGTGAATAACACCAGTGGACACAGCCTCCAGGTCTTCGGCCAGCCAATCAACCCGAACAATGCTGGTGCCGGCGATACCATCGCGCCGAATAACTCGGTCATCCAGGCCGCGACGGCGACCGGCGTAGCCCAAGCCACTGCCGTCATGGCCATCTATGTTTGCACGACTATTGGTCAGTGGAAACAGGGCTCGATGGCGTAGCAGGGCTGGGAATTGGCTCGCATTCCTCTCATCGGCGGGGCGTACAGCAGCCGGAGTGTGATCTCCGGGGCTGGAGGCCGCTGCGTGAACCTGTATCCAGAGCGAAACCCGCCAGATGCTCTGGTCCCTGTCACACACTACCAGCGACCGGGACTACGCGCGCTGGTTCAAGGGCCTTCTGCTCCCGTTAGGGGCTTGTGGCGTGCGAGCAACGGGAACGGCTATTGCGTGATCGGCCAGGGATTTTATCAGATCGGAGCAAATTGGGCGTTGACGCACCTGGGAGATCTCTCCCCCGGACGGAGCAACCCATGTAGTTTTACCGATTTTGGTGCTGCGGTTGGAATCGGCCTGGTGGTTGATGGCAGCTCCCAGGGCTGGCAGGTCAATCTGGCCTCCGGTGCGTTCAGTGCGGTGATTGACCCAACTGGGAGCTTCGTTGGCGCGGACCGGGTGGATTATATCGACACTTTCGTTCTGTTCAACATCCCTGGAACCAATCAGTTCGGTTGTACGCTGAGCAACGAGCTGGCTTTTGACCAGCTGAACCTGGCTGCCAAGACGGATTATCCAGATTTGCTCCAAACCCTGATCGTAAACCGCCATGAGATCATTCTGTTCGGAACGCTCAAGTCTGAAATCTGGTACGATGCTGGGAATGCCCAGTTCCCCTTTGCCGAGCTCCCAGGGGCCTATATCGAGCATGGTACGGTAGCGAAATATAGCGTGGCCAGCGCGGATATCTCGGTGTTCTGGTTGGGAATGGACCTACAAGGCCAAGGCTACGTGTTCCGTCAGCGTGGGTATGAAACCACGCGAATCAGCAATCACGCGCTGGAGTGGACGCTTTCTCAGGTGCAAGAAGCTGGTGGGACCCTGACAGACGCCATCGGCTACACGTTCCAGAAGTCCGGGCACCTCTTCTACGTGCTCCAATTCCCGTCCGCCGACATGACTTGGGTCTACGACGACGCGGTGCAAGATCCGCTGATTGCCTGGCATCAGGAAGCCTGGACAGACTCCAACGGCACGTTGCACAGGCATCGAGGAAACTGCTGCGCCTTCATCAACGGGGTGAATGTCTGTGGAGACTGGCAAAACGGGACCTTGTACGCGATGGACTTCGGGAGCTTCACCGATGAAGTCCTCGGAGTCCCCGGGCCTATCAGCTTCATTCGGACTTTCCCCCACCTCGGCGCCATCACCAGCCGGGAGGGTTTCCCAGCCATTCCGACTGACGGCCGCCGAGTGGTTTTCAATCGTCTGATGCTGGATATGGAATGCGGAACCACCGGAGACCTGTCCGAGTTCCCGGCCCAGATCACCTGTCGGTACTCCGACGACCGAGGGAAGACCTGGAGAGGAGTAGTGCTGCAATCCGCCGGGGCACAAGGGCAATATGATACCTGGCCGCTCTACAACAACCTGGGCGAGGCGCGTGATCGGGTGTTTGAGATCGAATACTCAATCCCCGGCCCAGCCGCGCTCAACGGGGCTTGGGTGGATGGTCAGCTGGCGAGGAGCTGATGACAAACCCGATCCAACACCAGCTCTACCAGCCATTTCCGAAACTGGACTCCCCCCTCGTCGGGGCAAACGGCCAGCCGAGTATTCCGTGGTACTATCTGCTACTGGCCCTTTGGCAACGTACTGGAGGGTCGAGTGTACCTGCGACCGCTGGGATAATTTTTGACATCAGTGCTGGAGCGACCGAGAGTGTGCTGGGGCCTGTAAACTCCCCCTTTACCTTCACCGCACCGCTAGTTGGATTTCTAACCTCTGCCGGTGGGAAGATCGAGCTGAATCGAAGTGGGACTTGGCGGGAAGTCAGCCTGGTCGGAGGCTCGTTCTGGCTGATGGCCGGAGACAGCGTTCGCGTGAGCTGGTTTGGTCAAGGCCCACCGGAGGTAATCTGGTGGCCGAGCAAATGATGGGGCATTTCAGATGTTCATGATCCTCTCGCTCCCGCGCTCGCGCTCCGCTTGGCTCGCCCATTACCTAAACTACGGCTCACGTCGGTGCGGACATGATCTGGCAATCCAGGCCGATACGATTGAACAGTTCCTGGGGGCATACCAGCAGGGGCTCTGGGGAACCTGCGAGACCGGAGCGGTGGTTGCTTGGCGGCTTATCCGGCATCTCGCCCCGGAGCTTCGCCTGGTAACCGTCCACCGTCCGCTGATCGAGGTCTGTCGGAGCCTAGAGGCTCGAGGGCTCGTCCCTCGGCTGGATGAGCTGGCCCAACGAGAGGCCGCGCTGGAGGCGCTTGCCAAGCAGCCTGGGGTGCATTCCCTGGATTTCCGAGATCTGGCCTCGGTCGATGCGTGTGGTTGGTTGTTCGAGCACTGTCTGGAACTTGAATTTGACCCAGAGTGGTATGCAAGATGTTCGATACTGAATATCCAGGTGGATCTCGTGGCGCGGGAGGCTCAACTACGCGCGCGGGCTCCGGCAATCGCAGGGCTGATGGCGGAAGTTCGACGGGAGACCCTTCGGCTGGGGCTGGGGAGAGGGCTGAACTGACGCTGCAGGAAGAGTCCTGGAGCAAGTGCACGGAGGAAATCCAAGCGCTTGCGGCTGACAGTTGGGAGGAGACCGTGCCGGAGCTGGAGCCTGGACGCCGCTTTGGACTGGACCTGGTCGCGCTGGCTCAGATGGACAACCTGGGTGTGCTGAAAATCATCACCGCGCGGCGAGGAAGCGAGCTGGTTGGTTACATCTCCTGGGTGCTCCAGTTCGACCTGGAGTCCTTTGGCACCCTGATCGCCCAGCAAGGTAGTTGGTATGTCAAGCCTGGGGTTTGGGGCGCTGGGTGGAAGCTGCAGCTGCAGTCCTGGGAACTACTCCGCCAACTAGGGGTCAAGTGGGCTTACCCGCATCAGCGAACTCTCGGACGCTCTGCCGGAGTTGGTCGCTGGTTCGAACGCGCAGGATGTAAGCCGGTGATGATTGTTTGGGCGCGGAATTTGGAGGATCTGGGAGATGCCTAGTATCAGCGTTCCAACAGCGGTTCTTGCCGGCGGTGCGCTGAGCGGCGCGTCCAGCCTAGCTTCCGGTCTGATCGGGTCCAGCGCAGCTACCAGTGCGGCCAAAACCCAAGCCGCTGCTGCGCGCAATGCCTCTGCTCTCCAGGCCGCTATTTATCAGAATAACCAGGGACTGCTCCAGCCGTTTATCAACGTGGGACAGAGCGCACTTTATAGCCTCCAGGGCGCACTGAATCTAACCCCAGGTGGAAGCCGCCCTGACGGACTTCCCTACAACCCGACGACTTCCCAGCTAGCCGCCCCGTTCCAGCCGACGATGGCACAGCTGGAATCCACTCCAGGCTATCAGTTCACGCTCCAGCAGGGCGAGCGCGCGACGCAGAACGCATATGCTGCGCAGGGCCTGGGGTCGAGCGGGGCTGCACTCAAAGGCGCGGCGAACTATGCTGAGGGCCTGGCCGGGACAACCTACCAGCAGCAGTTCCAGAACTACTTGGACCAGAACCGGCAAATCTTCAATATGCTGTCCGGCCTGGCTGGGACCGGGCTCTCGGCTGGTGGCGCGTTAGCCGGGGTAGGGCTGCAGACTGGGAGTCAGATTGGGAACACCCTAACCAGCGGCGCGGCGGCGCAAGCGGCAGGGCAAGTTGGGAGCGCAAATGCCTTGACCAGTGCGTTGAGTGGGCTTACCGGCAGTGCTGGTAACACTGCATTGATGTTAGCCCTTAACAACGCCGGGATGTTCGGAACCTCGGGGGGCGGTGGTGGCTATGGCAATGGTGACTTTGGTGGAGGCCAAGCCTGATGCAATCCGCTCGTCGCACACTGACACTCCAACGCCCTGGGACTCCTCCGGCCAATCCGGCCCTGGCTCAGGCCCAAGCCACTCACGCCACGGCGGTGGCCCAGTTCAACCAGGCCGAAGCTGCGATGACCATGCTGGCTCATGTCAAAGCTGGACTGGACCAAGTGCGTAAGCTAGGTGACATGGTCACCCCGGAGGATGTAATCGAGGAAGCCGGGAAATTGGTTGGCCAGGGCGCATCGGCGGGGCAGATCGCAGCGCTGCTGAGCTCCATGCCGCAGGCTGGGGGAGTCGCACTCCAGGCTTGGGTATCCCAACAAGAAGCCTTTGTAGCGCAGAAGGAAGCTGAGTTATTCCCGGCTCACGCTGTCTTGGGGCACCGGATGGCTCAGAGTGCACTGGGGGTGATGCAAGCAGGGATGGGAGCAGGGACGCAGGAGCAGGCGCAAGCGCAAGCCCAGCCGGAGGTCCAGCCCGACGCCTCCTCGCTTAATATCCAACCGCAGGCCCAGCAGCAGTAGGAGCCCCTCCCGTGGCCCTTGACCCGAATATCTCCCTCGCTGTAGCCCCAGCTGGAGGCCAGCAGGTCGCTCAGGCTGGGGGCAACCCGCTTGCCCTGGTCGAGGGTTATGTTGATACCGCGCAGAAGCTGCAGCAATTTCGCCTGCTGAATCAGACCCTCCAGGCACGTCAGCGCGCGAGTGAAATCATCGCGGCCACCCCAGCAAATCCTGATGGCAGTATCAACTACGATGCGATTGCTCGGAATGTTTTCGCTGATCCGACTGCAGCATTCGGCGCTGCGGAGACCATGAATCAGCTTCGTCAGGGGGCACTTGCCACCACCCAGCAGCAAAGTGAAATCGGCAAGATGCAATCTGGGGGAGTTCAGTCCCTCATCACCGCTTTGATGGGCTCGGTGGATGATCCGAACGCAGCAGCTCCGCTTGCCCAGAGCATCATCCAAGCCACCCCGCCCCAGGCACGTGGGGCAGTCCAGGGGGCTTATGAAAATCTCCAGCGTTATCTAGACTCC
>Ga0134125_10001913_pt1 | contig 25093 bp, 18 predicted proteins | sample KB31751_FD_96464 | JGI IMG/M metagenome (GOLD analysis project Ga0134125, IMG submission 96464) | Terrestrial soil microbial communities with excess Nitrogen fertilizer from Kellogg Biological Station, Michigan, USA - KB3-175-1 | ecosystem: Environmental > Terrestrial > Soil > Unclassified ...
AAGCAGGCCTCGCGTTTGCCGCAGGCGAAGGCGCGATGATGGTCAACTGGTTGGGTTTTGCCGCAATGTGCGAAACTGTTCCCGAGTCTCTAGTGAAGGGCTGCGTCAATATCGCGAATGTGCCGCACGCCTCCGGCGGCAATTCAACCTCTCTAAATATCTATTGGCTTCTGTCGATTGCCGCTGGAAGTCCACACAGCGAAGTTGCGTATGCATTTTTGCGACACTGCCTGTCGGAGCATATGGACAAGCTGTTGACGCTCGAAGGCGCGATCGGCTGCCGGAGGTCCACATGGGCCGATCCGGAAATCAATAGAACAATTCCGTTTTACAACCGGCTCGACGATCTGCACGCGAATGCCAGGGAACTGCCCCGCCGCGCGGATTGGCCGGAGATCGCCTCTATCATTGATGAGCTGGTGTTGCAGACGATTCAAACGAAAAAGCCCGCCAACGAACTTCTCCGGGCTGCCGCCAAAAAGGCGCAAGGCTTACGGCTGAAGCAGATCGCCGGCCAGTAAGGCCAGGAGCCCTTTATGAACATCGAGATTCTGTTGGGCGCGGGCATTGTGCTCGCCGCGGGAGTACTGCAAGGTTTGTTTGCGGCGCCCATGAAGTTCGCCCGCCGCTGGAATTTCGAAAATATCTGGCTGGTGTTCGCGTTTTCGGGCCTCGTCGTATTTCCGTGGCTGCTTACCTGGGCGACCGTGCCGCAATGGAGCGAGGTGTATCACCTTACTTCGGCAAAGACGATCGCGGCCATTGCGGGATTCGGCGTTTGCTGGGGCGCCGGCGCGACGCTAACGGGCTTGGGGTTGAACATGTTGGGAATCGGGCTTGGCCTCGCGATCATTCTGGGTCTAAGCGCTTCCATCGGGTCGCTGGTTCCGCTGCTTGTGCTCACGCCGGAAAAACTCGGGTCCACCCAGGGCCAACTCTATTTCGCCGGAACGGCCGTGATGCTGCTCGGCATTGCTCTCGCGGCGCGCGCCGGATCGCTGCGCGATAAGGATAAGGCGTCCGAGACATCGGATCGCGGCGTTGTGGTGAAAGCGTCTTTCCTTGCCGGTCTAATGGTCTGCATCGGCTCCGGCTTGCTTTCGTCGGCTCTCAATTTCTGCTATGCGTTCGGCGCGGAAGCGCTGGTGCACGCGCGCGAACTTGGCGTGTCGCAGGTGTGGATGTCGAATGTAGTGGCGGCCCCCGCAACAACGGGAGGATTCCTCGCAAACTGTCTGTATTGTGTTTACCTGTTGCGAAAAAATTCGACGCTGAAGAGGTTCTGGATGCCCGGTTCCGGCCTGAACTGGTTTTACGGCGCGTTGATGGGAGCGTTCTGGTTTGGAGGCCTCGCCGTTTACGGTCTCGGCGTTTACCGGATGGGGGGCTTCGGCACGGTGGTCGGCTGGCCGCTGCTGATGGGAACGATCATCGTGACCAGCAACGTGGCTGGCGTCCTTACGGGCGAATGGAAGGGCGCCGGCTCACGCGTCCGCGCTTATCTCGCCTCCGGAATGATCGTCATTCTTGTGGCGTTATGGATTCTTTCGTTGGCTCAGAAGTCGTGAGTGGGTATGCCTGGCGATTCGCGGAGCCTGCGGTTACCCGAACCCGCTCGCTCACGCGATGCGGCTCTGTGTGAAAGCAGCCTGGAAACGGAGCCGCCCAACGTGAGTGGGCGGGTTGTGCGGTCGTCCGAAAGAAGCCGCTTGCTGACGCAAGGCGGCTCTGAGTGAAGGCAGACTGGAAACAGAGCCGCCGCACATCAGTGGGCGTAACATCCCACGACATTCATGGCCGTTAAGGACTAGACACGAAGGCCAGCATTCGAGAGTCGGGAGTAAACGCCCGGATCTCCGCGTCCAGGAGGAACGTCCAGATTCGGCGGCGCGCGGTGTCACCTGCGTGAGCGTGGTTGTGACCTTCAACCTGAGCAGCGCGGTGGTACGCCGGATTCCGGCGTACCGCGCATTATTGTAGTTGCCAAAGACGACATTGCACTCGAAACACGCGAGGTTTCGGTGACACGCTGGGCTGGACTACTCATTGCCGGTCCGAACATGATTCCAGGGCTTTCGAGAGTGGAATCGCGATCGTTCCGCTCTTGGTTCAGCGAAGCGCTATGGATGTTGGAGTATGCTAACTGAGCCGCAACGGTTACGGAGGTGGGTTTTCGATCTCTTCACAGACTCGTTCGATTGCGGCTTCTGCAGTTCGTCTAGGAGGGATATGATCACGCTTATCAAAGTAATACTCTGTCTTTGCCTACCTCTTGTCGTTTTCGGCCAAGCGGCAACTGGAGGTGACCGCGGAATACTCACGCCCCCGGTTTCGCGAAAGCCGCGAATCAATGGAGCGAAAGTGTATGGCGTCCGCCCAGGGCATCCGTTTCTGTACCGTATTCCAGCAACTGGGGCGCGCCCGATGAAGTTCTCGGCCCGGAAACTTCCCAAGGACCTGAAGCTCGATTCCCATACCGGCGTTATCACCGGAACAGTTAAGAAGCCGGGCGATTATTCAGTGACGCTTTCAGCCGTAAACGCGTTGGGCAAAGCGAAGCGGAAATTCCGCATCGTTGCGGGAAAGACGCTGGCGCTAAGTCCGCCGATGGGCTGGAGCTCGTGGTACATGGCGTATGCGAATATCGACGACAAGCTGATACGGGCTGAAGCGGATGCCATGATTTCGAGCGGTTTGGCGGATCACGGTTATTCGTATATCAACATCGACGACGGCTGGAACGTAAAACCTGGCGCTACCGATCCGGCCATTGGGGGAGAGCCTCGAAATGCGGATGGAACTCTCAAGCCCAATCGGAATTTTCCCGACATGAGTGCTTTGACCGCCTACGTTCATGAGAAAGGGTTGAAAACCGGCATCTACATTTCTCCGGGGACGCGCACCTGCGGCGGTTACGAGGGCAGTTACCAGCACGAAGAACAGGATGCGCGTCTCTTTGCCAAATGGGGATTTGACTTTTTGAAATACGATTTGTGCTCGTATTCGAAATTGATGAAGGACCCAAACGACAGCGATGAGTTGCAGAAACCCTATCGCTTGATGGGCACGATTCTAGAGCAGCTAAATCGGGACTTTGTCTTCAACCTATGCGAGTACGGGCGGGGCGACGTTTGGAAGTGGGGCAGTGAAGTCGGCGGAAATTTTTGGCGCACTACCGGTGATCTGGGCGATCCCCAAAAGGGGTTATGGGACAGCGTATCGAAGATCGGTTTCAGCGAGGCAGGAAAAGAACAATGGGCCGGCCCGGGCGGCTGGAACGATCCGGACAACATTCTGATTGGCCACATTCTTCAACATGACGAGTTAGTTCCGACGCCCCTGACGCATAACGAACAATACACTCACGTGACTCTCTGGGCGTTGTTAGCGGCGCCAATGCTCTTTGGCGGCGACATGACACAACTGGATCCGTTTACGCTTAGCCTGCTGACCAACGATGAGGTGATTGATGTCGATCAGGACACATTAGGAAAACAAGCGAAGCCGGTCTACCGTTCGGGCGATCTGCAAATATGGGCAAAAGATCTGGAAGGCGGCTCGAAAGCTGTGGGATTGTTCAATCTCGGAGAGAGTGAAACAGAAGTAACAGCCCAATGGTCCGATCTTGGCCTTCAGGGTAAGCAAATTGTTCGCGATATCTGGCGGCAAAAAGACGTCGGCATATTTGACAATGAATTTCACGCCTCTGTCGGGCGCCACGGTGCGGCGTTGATGGTGATTCGAGCCTCACGCTGAGTGCCGGGCCGAAACTTACAATGATCAAGGAGCCATGGCCGCGAACGATCCGGACAAATGAGACGTGCCCGTCAAGGCTGCGTCGTCCCGTCTGAAGCAGGATGACCGCCCGAAAATCCCATCTAACCGAATGATGGGCGGATAACATACACGAAATGATGATTCCACGTCGTCTCTTTCTGAAAAATGCATCAAGCGCTGTAGCGCTGCTACCTGCCTCTCTTCAAGCCAAAGAAGTCGAAAGGTCTTCCCGAGCGCAAACGACGGAGATCGTGAGTCTCTGTGGCCGCTGGCTTTTCCGCACCGACCCCGAAGATATTGGAGAGCAGCGGAGGTGGTTTTCCGAATCGGACGACACAGACTGGAGAAGTGTAGAAGTTCCGCATACCTGGCAAATCGAGCCTCCGCTTGCCGGCTATCGCGGTGTGGCCTGGTATCGCCGCCTGCTGGACGTGCGCGGTTCATGGCGGAACTCAACCGTTCGGGTCGAATTCGAAGCGGTATTTCATTCTGCCCGCGTGTGGGTGAATGGAAACTTGGTGGGAGAGCACGTGCGGAAGGGTTACACCGCGTTTACCATCGATGTGACGCAGCACTTGCTCTGGGATCAACTCAATACGATCGCAGTTCGGGTGGATAGCGCCTTCAATGAACATATGCTGCCTCGCGGCCGGTCAAGCGATTGGGCGAATGATGGAGGCATCTACCGTCCGGTGCAACTGCTGGTCACGCCGAACACGTATGTGGAACGGCTCGCGATCGACGCTCAACCTGATTTGGCAGACGGAAGTGCAAAAATCGGCATCAATGCCGTTGCTCACAACGCCTCGCGGCAAGTATGGAAAGGCAACATGTTGCTGCGCATTTTCGATGAACAAACGGGACTGGCGGCCATACCGCAAACGAGTTCATCAAATCTGTCGATTGACGCCGGGCAAACGACCACCGCCAAACTGTCGGCCATTATTCCCAAGGCCAGCCTGTGGCACTTCGATCATCCTCATCTGTACCGGGCAGAGATTTCGATCGAAGGTGGGGCCAATTCACACGTATTTGCATCCACCTTTGGAGCCCGTAAGTTCGAAGTGAAAGGCGGCGGATTCTATCTAAACGGTGAGCGCGTCTGGTTAATGGGAGTGGAGCGGATGGCCGGAAGCAATCCGGAGTTCGGAATGGCGGAGCCCACCGAATGGATTACACACGACCATGACGATCTGAAGAAGTTGAACTGTGTGTTTACCCGTGCCCACTGGCAGCAGGACCGGCGGGTTCTGGACTACTGCGACCGGCACGGAATTTTAATGCAGAGCGAAGTGCCGTGCTGGGGAGCAAATACGTTCAAGGAGATGGGTGAACAGCCGGACGCCGATATCATGCAGAACGGACTGGAACAACTGCGCGAGATGATTGCGCGCGATCGCAACCATCCGTCGGTTGTTGTTTGGGGATTGTGCAACGAGATCGATGGGCAAAATCCTCCGGCGTACAACTTTGCGAAGCGGCTCCTCGCGGAAGCGAAACAGTTGGATCCTCAACGGCTTTGTTCTTATGCCTCCCATTCGTTGCGAAAAACTCCCGAGCGCGACGTGGCCGGTCTAATGGACTTTATCGAGGCAAACGAGTATTTCGGGAGCTGGTACCCAGGCGGCCCGAGCGCTGTCGCTAAGAGCCTCGATGAGATGCACGCGGCGTTTCCGGACAAACCTATCGTGATTTCGGAATACGGCTATTGCGCATGTACGGCCGACCGGCCGGAAGGCGATGAGCGCCGCCGCGAGATTTTAACAACTCACGATACGGTATTCCGCGAAAAGGACTATATCGGCGGATTGATTTTCTTCTGCTACAACGATTACAGGACTCATGTAGGCGATCGCGGTTTGGGTGTATTGCAGCAGCGCGTACACGGCGTAGTGGATCTTTTCGGCGAACGAAAAGAATCGTACTCGCTGCTTCGCAACGAGTCGAGCCCCATCGATTCCATAACCGTGGAAGGGCATCCGAAGCAATTCGTCCTGACCATCCGCACTCGGAAGCATGTGCCCTGCTATGCGCTGCGCGGCTACACGCTGCGGGGCGTCTATTACGGTTACGGTGATATCCCCGTCGAGCAGAAGATAATGCCGCTGGCGGAACTTACTCCGGGCCAGGAACTAACAATAAATATGGCCTTTTCAGATGCTTTACCCCTACACGTTGAATTCGATATTCTGCGGCCGACCGGGTTCTCCGCCTACACTCATCGGTGGGGAGCGTGACGGGGCGTTTCCTGCAATGATGGAGATATTTACAAATTATTCCATGACCCCTAACAAGGTCCGGGACATGGCGTCTCATTCTGGTAAAGGCTTGGTAAATGCAAGGGGAAACGAGAAAGGGCCAATGCCGCGGTCTCTATTCCAATTAGGTCGCTCCGGTGACTCTCAGGAGCTATTGCTGATCCGGCATGCCAGCACGGATATGGCTGGCACTCTATGTGGCCAAAGTGATCCTCCTCTTAATCCGTTAGGAAGAGAGCAAGCCAACGCTTTAGCCACGCGGCTCCAAAGTTGCAATGTGCGCCAGCTTTATGCAAGCGACCTAAAACGTTCCCTACAAACAGCGCAGCCTTTGGCGCAATCGTGGAACATCCCCATAGCGGCGCGAAGTGGACTTCGAGAAATCTCTTTCGGAGATTGGGAAGGAAGACGTTGGTCTCAGATGGGCGCCGATAAAGCCGGCATCGTCGCGATGGAATCGTCGCCTCAGTTGTGCGCGCCAGGGGGCGAAACCTTCGCTTGTTTTCGTAACCGGGTACTCTGCGCTCTGAAAGAAACCGTGGCGGACTGCGACGGGCGCTTAGCCGCTATCGTTACGCATTTGGGTGTGATGCGTGTTGTCCTGAACGAGTTAGGCTCAAGCAACGGTATCTGGGAATCTCGGCAGCGAATCGATCACTGCTCGATCTATCGAATTCGCATCGATGGAACGTCCCTGCCGCTGATTGAGGAACTAAAGGCGTAGCGAACTCTGAGACCGCGGAAACCGCTCACAGCTTACGTATCCACAACCAGCGCACTCCTTCGAATAGGGTCGGAAAGAATGTCGCAAGATGCACCAGGAGCCGACCCGCCAGCAATGGAAGCTGCCGGCAAAACGTTAGCAGCGTCGAAATTGCCGAGGGGCGAGATATCGCCCTGTCAGCAAACATCGGTAACGCAATGGGAATTAGACGCCGGCCCAACACACGAAGTTTGTCCTTTCGCTTTTCTATAAGGGCCAGATGGAGCCATATTTCCGATTTGTTTGGTTTCCATTCACGCGCTAAAGGAGCCAAGGAGAACTCTTTCAGCCATGACTTGAGCGTCGCGGGCAATCTCTGAAAATCTGTTTCAAGTTCTTGCCTGAGCCGGCACTCAAACCAGTTGGTGACCAGAAAGAAAATACATGTTTCCAGTTGTCTGAGGGCAGCGGGATGCGAATTGCGCCAGGAAGTCCAGAAGGGCTCATCGCTGACGCGAGTATCGAGGAATCGCGCGATTTCCCAAGCACGCTGCAGCGGCAACTCGCCGTGCAGGAGGTGAAGCAATAAGTGTAGAGAAGCAAAGCCTAGCAGGTCTTCATCACACAGGACATTGATCATGCAGCCATCGAAATTGCGGAGCGTTTTCCGCTCCCAAAACTGCTCAAGTTCAGGAACTACAATGTGCTCTGCCCGATCGCTCCAAAGCTCGTAATGAAGTTCTACAGATATTGGCATTTCGGGATCGAACAGGTCGCCCCGCCACTGCCAGCCTCCCGGCCGCCCCATGGGCGAAAGATGTCTCGATTTCGAGTTGAGCAGCGGAACATATCCCAAGCTGCTAAGTACGTCCCGAGCTTTGTATGCCGACGATCCAATCAACCAAAGATCGATATCGCCTTGGGCTCTCAGCCTGGGGTCTGCCGTAAGCGCCGGAGAGTGACTCAGCCCCTTTAACAGGACAAATTCCAGACCTGCTGCGTTTAGTGCTTCCACAATCTCAAATAGATCGCGCTTCAGGCGGTTGAATCGTAACTCGTAACGCGTCATCCTTTCAAATGCTGCCTCGCCAACCCAAGCGGGCAAGTTTGAGCCGCCAACGTGACGGAGCATAAGCGTCAATTGACGAGCATCACACCATTCGAGGAATTGCCGCCGTTCCGTGCCGGATAAGGAGGCAAGCCGATTCACGGAAGCATTGTGAAATTGTAAAAGTTCAAGTGCCGCAAGGATGTGCCGCGGCGCTTTCAGATCGGCTGCCGATTTTATGATCTGGTTCAATTCACCTGTTCCCCAATGACACGCTCTAGCAGGTCAATTGCAGGATTGAGGTCCGAGTAACGCATTTCATAAAGCGGGACCGCCAACAGACGTTTGAGAGCTGTGAGCCGTTCTTCAAATGCAGGCAATTGGACAGCCCAGACGGAGAAGGTAAGCCGATTCCACGCGTCTTCCTCAGAGACCGGCACGAGGACGGGCGGCCCTGGCTGATGAGCAGCGCGATTGAGGAACACGATTGCATTCACGGGACATTCTTCGGCGCGTCTGATGTATTCGATTGTTTGCGTGCGTACCTCAATTGTCGGCTTTCCATAGGCGCGAATGGTGCTTTTCAACCCGCGGAATTCCGGAAAAAGGTCGCCGACCGGTTCACGAAATCGGAACTTCTGCGGATGACCAATCACCTTCGGATCAGGCGCCTCTCTTTGGAACGCGCTTGCGTCATCCGACACAAACGTCCAGCCGCGACGGGCGCACGCGTACGATAGCGACGACTTTCCGGCGCCCGATTTTCCGGCCAGCAGAACTCCTTTCCCCTGATACATGACGCAAGCAGCGTGCAACGTGATCAGGTGTTTAACTTCCAGCAGCGGATAGATCATTACATCCAGGAGGCATTGCCGGAAGTACTCCTGATTTTGAGCCGTGGCTTCCGTTGCCCATCCGAAAGCAAAGCCGGCATTCAAATCAAGAGATGCAAAATTGTCCCGGTCCCCCACGATGCTTAAGAGATGGCCCTGCGACCTGAAGGTAGGCGGTTCCACGCACGCCGGACTACTACTGGCCGAAAGCGCTAGACGAATATCAAGCGGAGCGTAATCATGCCGGTGTCGATACGTACCCCAACTCCTGTCGGCTGCCTCTAGAGTTATGGCGGAATTTGATCGGAGCCGTACCGGAAATCCGTATGGATAGAACAGTGCGTCATGGTCAAGCGGCACTCTTGTTAGCAAAGGGTCGTTAACGACTGGTTCGAGACAAAGTGAAGTTGCCATTGATAAAGGGCTATTTGTCCAGCGTATGCCGGGAGGGCAGCAGAAAAGCCGTGTATTTGTAAAAAACTGGTAAAGGAATTTATAAGTAGATAGGCCCCGAATCGTTACCAGGCGGCGTTGAGCCTTCCCTGCTACTTCCAATTAAGAGAACACACGCACCGGCTGCATACGGGATTGGTCGCGACATCGAGCGAGGCTCGAAACTCCTGGGCTTCGATGCCGTTTAGCGCCTGCAATAAGGTGTGCGATTTCAACGACCCGATTGGCCGATGGAAGAAACACGGGCGCACCGCGCCGTCCGCCTCGACGACTGCTGAGACCCAAGGCGCATTGCACTGAGGTGCCTGTGGTCGACAGAGTCCGAGCTGCACGCGGAAATGGTGCGGGATCCGACGGAGCTTTTCGGCGTTTTCCGCGACAAAACCGGTTCCTTCCCAGTTGCTGCTTACAAGTTCAAGTTCCCGTTCTAGCGTCACAACTTCTTCGAGGGTGAGAGCAACTTGGGCTTGTCGATAGACCTCCCAAGGGCGAAACCGATTGAAGGCTTCGGAGGTGAGGTCGGCAGCGAGGAAGGAAATCGAACGGAGCCCTAGCCGCTTTGCGACTTCTGCGGTCTCGCTTGGCGTGGAGTAGTTCAACCTCTGAATAGTGCAACGCGCGGAAATGGGGAAATTTGGATTCAAATCATGAATGGCGCGGATGCCGTCCTGGAGCTGGGAAAACGCTCCAGGCACTCGGCGGATCTGATCATGGATGTGAGGAGGCCCGTCCAACGAAACAATCACATCGTCAATCCCTGCCGCGATTTGCTCGGCATATCGTTTGAGCAGCAGCCCGGTGCTGAGAAGAGTTACGCGAATGTGTTTTGATCTCAACATGTCGGAAAGCCGAAAGAGGTCGGAGTGCATAAGCGGCTCTCCACCGGAGAAGACCACCCATTTGACCGATAGCGCCTCAATATCCGCGAGATGGCGAGCCAGTTCGTCCGCGGCTAGTTCGGATTGGCTGGTGTCTTTCCAGATGTCGCACATGACGCAACGGCAGTTGCAACGTGCGTGAGGATACAAAACGAGTACGGGAAGAGAGCGGATCAACGTGGTCACGCGCCAACCGCCTTTCCCGCCAGACGAACAGGCGGCTGCAGTGCTCTCTTCGTTTCGTCCAGCAGATGTGAGACGTCGCTCGAAACGAGGTATCGGCCTCGCCCTTCTAGTTCAATAGGCTGAAGGGACTGCAACATGCTCAGCGGACAACGCCGTGCAATTTCCGAGGAGATTAGTTGTACGCGTCCACGAATCATAACGAGTTGCGGATCATTCTCTAGTAAAGTCATCGCAGGCGTTTGTCCACTGTCGTTCATGACTAAGAAGTCCGCGGGACCGCCGTCGCAAATTTGCCCGAAACCAGCCGGCAGCTTAAAAATTCGAGCTGGTTCCGATGTAACCATTTTGTACAGCCGGTGAGCATCGACGGTTCGATGCGCAATCCGCAATTCATCGAGAAGGTCGCCGTCTGCCGTGATTGCCGAATCGGTTCCCAGCGCAATTGGAATTGCTGAGTTCAATATGGTTGTATCCAGGCTGCGTCCTAATGTAAAAAGGTTTGATGTTGGACACCAAACGATTCCAACGGTGCGGCGCTTCAGGAGCGGCAGATCGGAGCGACCCACACCGACACCGTGAACGAGAACGATCGGCCGATTGAGTGCTCCGGTTTTGTCTAGAATCTGGATCTCGCCGCGAGCCGCTTCGTCGACTCCTTCCGCTGCATGAATTACGAATGGATAATCAGCCGGCGTATTTTGCAAGCGAGTTTCCCAGTCCGGAGAAAAATGCAGCGAATGCGCCCATCCATATCGCTTCACGACTCGGACCGGGAAACTCGGGTCTAGGAATGCCGGATGGAAAGCGTTGTGATGTGCAACGGTCGTTACGCCTGATAGTAAGTTTTTGATTCCGCCCCATTGCAGCCGCAGCGGTTTGGGGACTGTTAAGTGCTGTTTTATCGGCGGCTCATCTGGGTGGTAGATGTCCCGAGCCCACGCAGATGCGTTTGGGTAGGGGCCACAACCCAACTTAGGAAGAAGATTCAATTCCAAGTGATCATGGGCGTTTATCAGGCCCGGTAGAACGAGAGATCCGTCGAGATCCAGAGTGAGATGCCGCGACGAAGGAACCGGCGAAAACGAGACGCGTCCATTGCCGGTCCATAGATTGATGCCGGCAGTTTGGGCAGAACTCGTGGCAACGCGAGCGCCTCGTATCAGCACGGCTTCTCCCATAGACAGATGAAGAGGGCGGGAATGCTCTTGACGGTCCTGAATAGATCTTGCTTACCGGCGCGCTGAAACAGTGAAAACTCGGAGGTGGTGAAGCATGCCTCGCGATGGAATTTAGGACTGAGACCTGCGTCCGCAGCAGCGCGGTTGACTTCCTGTACTGTGCGACGGTGATGTTCTATGTCATACCGCTGCCCGCCGAGTTTGAATGAGCGAGTCCAGCCAGACAACAATGCATCAGGATGCAGATCGCTTACGGCGATGAAGCCGCCGGCCTTTGACGCGCGAGCAAATTCCCGAAATACCCCGCCGATGTTCCGGAAGTAGCCCAGCGATACGGAACAAAGGATCAGGTCGGCTATTGAGTCGCGAAAGGGGATGTCTTCAGCGTCCGCCAATGCGATCCGCCCGCGCAAAGAAGAGATCTTGGTTGCTTCGTTCAACATCTCCTTGCAAGCATCGCAGCCGAACACGTCTGATCCAGCGTCCTGGAAATGCAAGAGCCAATGGCCAGTGCCGCAAGCCACATCGATCATTGTGGAAGGCTGAATTCCCTTCAGAACATCCCCCATCGCCCGGCGTTCGAGCGCCAATAGCGGATTGAGGCTCGAATCATAGACGGAAGCCCAAAGACGATGCCCTTCAATAGCCGATACGTACATTACAAACTTTCCAAACGCGGTTTTCTCAAAGTGACGAAGCGCTGTGCCCATTCAAGTTCATATGGAAAGTCATAAAAACCGAGAGAATACCGCCAACCGCTAAGACAGCGGAGCATCGCCCGGCCCCAGCGTGGCAACTGAATGTCCTGCACAGTTGGCCAGCGAGAATTGATAACCAGGTCGAAATTGTCAATACGTCGTTTGAGTCGCTGAGGAAGCCATGCAACATTAGGATCGTGCCGCGTTGTGAAGTTGTACCAACGCTCGGTAGCCCACTCCTCAGGTGTGCGAGGGAATTCAATCTTAGCTTCGACATCGCCATACATGCCGTCGGGATGAGGAGTGGGGATGTAGTGCTGGACGATGATCTCCGCATCGGGGTTGGCGCGTTTGATTCGGCGGATGAAGCCGATGGTCTCGTGAGTATCCCGCTCGGGGTCTTTGGGATTGCCGACCACAAAGGAAAATTCCGGTACAATGCCAAATTGACGGATACGGGCCGCTAACTTCATCGTTTGGTCGGTGGTGACCTTCTTGTTCATCTGCTGCAGCACCCAATCCGAACCCGACTCAGCTCCGAAGAAAATCATTGTGGCGCCGGCCTTTTTGAGCAGCCGAAAAGTTTCATCGGAGTAGCGCAGAACGGTATCGATACGACCTTCGCACCACCATTTGAGATTCAGAGGCTCGATAGCCTTCGCTAAAGCCGCCGAGTGACTTTCACTGAGGAAGAAGTTGTTGTCGTAGAACTGAACCGAATCGATATTGTATTTTCGTTTCAAGTGGCCCAGAACGGCGGCTGTACGCTCCGGTTCTTCAGTGCGCTGGCGGCCTTGATATATAGGAACAACCCCGCAGAAGGTGCAGCGAAATGGGCAGCCAATACTAGCCTGATGGACAACCGTGCGCCGCCCTAAGAAGGTCGGCAGGATATAGCCGGCAGCATTGGGTAGATTGTCGTAGGGCAGCCACGGGAAATCGTTCGGAGAACGCAGCGGCCGTTCCGCGTTGTGAACATGTAAGCCGAAGTCATCTTTGTAAGATAGGCCCTTAACGCCGGCGTATTTTCGTGTAGTGCGTAGGACTTCGATTAATTCCAGGAAAGTGTCCTCGCCTTGACCGCGAACCACAAAGTCGATGTAACCCGCATTGAGGGCGGCGTCAGGATAGAGGGAAGGGAAGTATCCGCCCCACACGATGGGGATTAACGGATGCTTTAGGCGAAATTCCCGACAGAGCGGAATTGCGGCGACCATCTGTGGTCCCGGCATAACGGACACGGCAAGTAATGTGACATTGCTATTTTGGGCAAGGCGATCGAGCGTCGTTTGTGGTTGTGGATCCGAATTGCCATCCACAATGAAATAATCTTCTTTACCCTGCAACACGGCGGCCAACGAAAGGACAGCCAAGGGAAAACGCCGGTTCTTCGGTTTGGTTGAGCGGGGATGCAGCAGGATAATCATTGAGTTTGAAATCTTCCAACGAGAATCCAGAATTTCGAAGGAGGTCTACGCTTTCTGAGAAGCGCGTTCACGGGGCGAAGATGCCAGCGCCATCCATACCACGGCTTTAAGATCTGCCAGTCTATCTTCAGGGCGTCGCGAAGGGTCTTCAATGTGGGAATATCAAGGAACTCAATGCTTGGCAATGAATCTGACGGGAAGCCGTAGCGTTTGGCGAATGCGGCATGTTTTTCTTCCACCATGCGTCTTCCGTGATCTGGCAGCCGGTAAATCGGAGTGTCGAGAATCACAAACAGACCAGAAGGCCGCAAGCATCGGCGTATTTCGCAAAGCGTGTGCAAGTAGTCAACCGAATAATGGAAAGAAGCGTTGAAGATCGCGAGATCGAAGCTTTTCGGCGGCAGCGGGAGACAATCAAAGTTGCCTTCGATGACCGGGAACCGATCGGGATAATGGCGGGCAGCCCGCAAGCCATCGCGCTCGTCATCGAAAATATCTACCGCAACTGGCCGGTGGCGCCGAACCGAGAGGCGGTGAGATAACCAGCAGTTACCGGACCCTAAGTCGAGCACATCCAGCGGAGTGCGCTTATCGTCCTCCAGTGCTTTTAGGATGTGCTTTTCGAAATAGGAGTACGTTTTCGACCGCATCGCCCACATCGCGGCATTGGGATCACTTCGTTCGCACGAAGGCAGAGCACGGTAGTACTCACTGTTATCCGAACCGCGGCCTTCAGCATGCCGGATGATACGGTAATCTTCAAGAAACTTTCGCCGCGCAGTGTTCTCAGCGGTCATATGCGCTCGAAGATGTAAAGGCGATGGTCCGCGAGTGCGCGGAGAACCGGTTTGTTGCCCAGCCGACGATCGAGAGCCGATAGTTGTTCAACCTCCCAGCCGGTCAGGGCCGTTACATAGGAAGGCGGGACGGAGAATCCGATTCCGTAAACATTGCGCAGACGAAAGTCGGCCTTAAAGGCGGAGACAATCGCCGCGCCGGAAGGATAAAAAACGCTAGCGCCGATCGACGAATTTGCGTGACCGCGTAAGCGGCGGAATGCCTTACCCGGTTTTGCTCGCAATAGGTAGAAGGCGATTTCCCAAAGGCACACGGAGTTGATAAAGCAGAGGGCGAGGCGGCCTCCGGAGCGAACCATGCGGCCAAGCGAATCGGCGACGGTTGAGAGCGATGCCAAGCAATTTAAAGCGCCGAAGTTCGAAATCACCCCATCCAACTGCAAGTCAAATTGTGGAAGGTGTTCGATGGGGTAGCAATAAGCTTCGATGCCTCGACTTCTCGCTATTTCAACCATTTGCGGCGAACTATCGATCCCATACATTGATACGCCACGCGACTTGAGATGCAGAGCGTCCACGCCCGTTCCGCAACCTAGATCGAGTACAAAGTTACCTTTATTGAACAATGGATCGATACGGCGCCAGACTGCGGACCTTTGCGATTTGCCGACGGGCGTATCCGACCAGAGCGCGTCGTACCGGAAAGCGATCTTGTCGAAGGCAGTGGCGCTGCCTGCAGTCGTGGCGATCATGCCTCCACCTCGTCACGGGTCATCTGCAAACCCATCCGCGCGGCTAGTGTTCTTGCGGGATCGGGAGCCGGCAAAAGCTCACTTTTCAGAAGGTCGTCTGCGTGCTGATAGAAGCGCCTCGAATGCCGTCCCTTAATGCGGAGGTCGCGATCTGTCGATTGCGTCCAGTCGCCTAGAGTGACCAAACGGGAAGATACACGCTCATAGTAAGGAGTGCCTTTGATCGGGTACGAGATAGTTGTGAAGCAAACATCCGGTTGGCACGCTTTGGCGTGAGCTACGGTTTGCTCGATATCCTCGATTTCTTCGCCATCATAGCCCCACATGAGAAACATTCCCGTTTGAATTCCACGAGATTTGCAAAGACGAACAGCGGAACGAACCTGCTGGATAGTAACGCCTCTCTGCATGGCATCGAGAATGCGTTGCGAGCCGCTTTCCGATCCGATCCAGACACGGAAACAGCGAAGTTCGGCCAAGGTTTGGGCTACGGCTTCGTTGACTCTGTCGGCGCGGGTAATACATTCAAATGGTATGGACAGCTTCTTGCGCTGCATCTCAGCCGCGAACTCAAATAGCCAGCCGTGGTGGATGGTGAAGACGTCGTCGGCTAACCAAAGTAGCTCCGGATTGTAACGCTCAAGAATCCATTCAATCTCGCTCACGACCGATTTTGGCGAACGGCGCCGATGAGTAACGCCATAGACGGAATGACTGCACCAGTTGCACCGGTATGGGCAGCCCCGCGCCGTAATCAAGGAAACAGAGCCTTTACCGTGGAAGGTGCGCCATGTGTCGAGATACTGATGCATGTCGATGCGTTCGCGATCCGGCCACGGTTGGGCATCGAGATCCTTTATCAGTGGCGCCGACGGAGTGCGAATAACAGAGCCATCCTCGCCGCGAAAAATCAAGCCGCCAATTTGAGACCACGCGTTGCGGTCGAAAGAGGACCGCAACAAATTTTCAAGGGCGAGTTCTCCTTCGCCGGCGACTATGACGGCGGCCCCCGAATTGAGGTACTGCTCGGGATAGTTTGCCGGCTCGGGGCCGCCGACAATCACGTTCCAACCTGCTTCCCGCGCACACTTAATTATTTCGAGAGCATTCAACCGCGTCATCAGGTTGGCATATATGCCGAGCGTTGATGGAGGGCCGTCACGAAGAAGGTCGAACAACTCTTTTTTGGACCCAAAGGTAGAGTCGTAAATATCTACGGCAAAGCCTTGTTTGCGAAGGTAGGAAGAGAGGTAGAGAAGCCCCAGCGGCGCGTAGGGCTTCATGATCTGTTGTTCCTTCGGATCCTCAAACAGAAAATAGGCGTGCGTCAGAAGAAGCTTCATGAAGCCACCTCTACCGTGCACATGTCGGCGGATTTGAGCGCATCCACATCGGCCCAAGCTCTGGCAAGAAGCGAGCTGTTTCCTGGATTTCGTACTTCCACATGGATGGCGCGTGCGAGAGCGCGATACAGTTCTGTTGAAAACGTGCCCCTGAACATCATGGAAAGGTCGCCGCTCTCGGTCCAGCTTGTTTTTTTGCCTAATTCAGAAGAGACGAGTTGATGAAGCTTGGTGCCCGGCAAGGGATAAGTGACCGAGACGCCTACGTCATCGGGCTCCGCTGCCCGCACCATGTGAACGGTCGATTCGATGTCTTCCCAGGTTTCGCCCGGATAACCAAATTGGATAAACAACCCCGCTCTAATGCCGTTCCGCCTTAGGTTTTCACGGGCTTGAAGGATTTGCTGAACGTTGGTTCCTTTCTCCATGGCATCGAGAGTGCGTTGCGAACCGGATTCGGCGCCCATCCACACATCGCAGCAACCGGCACGTTTCAGATCCGCAACGGTTTGGCGCGTCATCAAATCGCAGCGGGATTGCATTTTAAACGGAATTTGCGCTCGCATCTTCTCAACGGCGTCGGCGAACTCTTCAGTCCAACTGGCCGACAGCGCGAAGATGTCGTCGGCGAACCAAATGTGATCGGGCGCGTATCGCGTTTTCAAGTGCAGCATTTCCCCGGCAACGGAGGTGGCCGACCGAACATGATAACTGTTGCCCCAAATTGGCTTCGCACACCAGTTACAGCGAAACGGACATCCCCGGCTCGAGACAAGATTTAAGGAAAAATATCCGTGATGCTCAAGCCACAGTTCGCGATATCGATTGATATTGACGAGATCCCAGGCAGGCATTGGAAGCTCATCGAGCTGCGTGCGCAGCCCGCGGGGAGCGGTGCGGCGGGTTCTGCCGCTCTCAGATTCACGGTATGCCAATCCGGCCACTTGCTCTGGAGGACTCCCTGTGGCGAGTTCTCGAAGAGTTTCTTCCACTTCGCCGATCAGGACATAATTGAAACCAGCCTTAAGATACTCATCGACCCGATCGGTTGAATCAGATCCGTGTACCGCACTGGGACAGTTGTACTCGCTCGCCAGGTTCGCCGTCCAAAAGGCCAGCTCTCTGTTGCGGGACAAGCACATCTTCGTTAGGAAATTGAAATCATCTTCGCAAACGACGACCAGACAAGGCGCCGCTTTTCGAATCGCCCTTGTCAAAACCTCTTCCGGCGAGTCGAGAGCGGTATCACAGACATCAACCGCTAAACCGGCCTTACGTAACACAGCGGCTGCCAGGATTGTTTGTAGAGGCGGATAGGGCTCCATCTTTTGGCGCTGCTTTTCGTCGGAGAAGACATGATTGCTGTGTGTGAGCAGTACGTTCATATGTCTCCCGAGACGAATCACCGAGCCTCTTTCATCTGCCGCCCTAAAGGCTCTCCCGTCAGTAGCGAGCGGCGAACCACCAGCCAATGCTGCGCCATCGAAACCCAGAGTTCCAGCGGCAAGGCGAATACGTGATGCTTCAAACGCCAGTGCAGAGGCTTTTGTAAAAGCCGCATTCCTTTGCGGCCGGCGATCGAGTGCGATCTGCCGATGACCTTGGATAATCGATTCGCTAGCATGAAATACGACATGCCGCGCGCGAGCTCGGAACTTGCTCTTTCGTTCAGCCAGGGCAACTCGGCTTGACCCAGACCAACTGACGCCCATTCTTCGAGCGATTGCGGTTCGCGTAAGCCGGCTTCGCGCAGTTCCGGCCAGATCGGAATTCCAGGATAGGGCGTAAACAGGTTCGGAGAAAACGTTACATTTTCAAATTCTGAGGCGATCTGGCCCATAACGCGCAGAGTTTCCCGGCGGTGGCAATCTTCTTCGCCGGGATAACCGAATATCAGGTTGTACGTGACACGGATGCCGGCATCTCTGCACTTCCGAGCCGCCTCGAACATGTCTTCGATCTTTTGATGAGCTTTGCGCATCTTGCGTAGGATCTCGGGAGAGGCGGATTCCGTGCCGAAGCCGATATGGTTGACGCCGCTTTCGGCGAGCAGCGCGACGTCCTCATCGCTGAGCCGGCACAGAAGATCGGTGGATGCCTGAAATGTCCAGTGAAAGTGTATTCCGCTTTCGATGAAGCCACGCGCCAGTGCTGTCGCGCGCCGCGTGTCGACAAGGAAATTGGAATCGACAAGGGCGATCTCATCGAGCGCATATGTCTTCACAAGGTGAACAATCTCGCTAACGACGCCCGACACGGTCTGAGGATTGAATCGCCGGTTGTAGAAAACCATATCGGTGCAGTAATTGCACGCGTAGGGGCAACCGATGCTGGTGGCGTACGGAAGCTTTCGGCTCCCGGTAGCCCGCGCGTACGATTCGAAATCGACCAAGTCGTAAGCCGGCGAAGGCAGACTGCTCAGAGGAGATGAGGGACGGTCGCCGTTCGCGACAATTTTGCCGCCGCGTTTGAACCAGCAACCAGCAACCAAATCGAGAGGAGCGCCGGCAGATTGCCGTTTGAGAATCTCGGTTAGGGTCTTCTCTCCCTGATGGCGTACCACGATGTCCACGAAGCCTTCGTGCAGCGTTTGTGCGCTGAGCAGCGTAGGATGCCATCCGCCATATATGATCGGCAACTCAGGCCGGACCTTTCGCACGACGTGACTGGCGGCGACAGCATCGCGAATCATCGGGCCGGTCAGAAGGGAAATGCCGAAAGCGAAGGCGTCTGCTACCTCTTTTGAGATAACGTCCAGGAAGTTCGGAGTGGTTGTGCCGTCCACGATTACAGGCGTAAAGCCTTCTTCTCGAATAGACGCCGCGAGACTCAGCAAACCAAGCGGGGGGCCAAAGACTTTTCCTTGGTATGGAGGGGCAAAGAGCAAGACCTTCCGGCTTGGCCGATCTAACACGACACCACCTCACTTGAGAGCCGTTGGGCATCGATCTTGGGTTTGGGCGGTGGGAATGCCTTGTTGGCTTTGTTCTTAAGCCAGAGTTCGACTGGCGCTCCGTAGACGCCATGCTCCAGCCGCCAGCGCGCCGGCAAACTGATCGTGCGGTGCACCAGACGGGTTACCGGGTGCTTCTTCTGGACTCCGATCGGAACGCGATTGAAGGCCACGCGCAAGTACTCTCGCATGCGCTGTACGCGCTCGTGCTGCGCGCCGTTCAGCCACGGAAGAACGGTGTAGCGCGGAAAGAAGTCGGCCCAACCTTCAAAGGTCTTGGGCACCTGGATGCCGAGCTCAAACGCCTTTTTCATAATAGGGGAGCCCGGATATGGAGTGAAAATGTTGGTCCAGAATTCGGCTTGCGGATAGCGCCGGCAGATGTTCATGATGAGACTAATGGATTCGCGGCGTTCCACCTCCGTCTCTCCGGGAAAACCAAAGATCATGTTGAAAGAAGGGCGAATTCCGGCCTGGCTCAACATGTCGGCCGCCAGGTAAATCGTCTCCAGCTTCTGAAAGTCTTTGTTCATGAGGTGAAGGATTTTTTTTGAACCGGAATCCGCCCCTTGCGAAACCTGGGATAAACCAGCGCGGCGAAGCAGCTTCAATTCCTCCACGGTGAACCGGGTAACCAAATTCGTTGAAGCCTGAATACTCCAATCGAACTTGACGCCGCGGCGCACTAAGCCTTCGGCGATGTCGACCGCGCGATTACGATCGACGAGAAAATTGTCATCCACTACCCACAGCAATTGAAGTCCATAACGCGATACCAGATCGGTAACTTCGTCGACGACCTGATCGGCTTCTAAAGCATTCCATTTGCGTCCGTACAGGCCTTCATTCGTGCAGTACGCACAGTTGAAGGGGCATGCAAGGCTTGATGTATACATTGCCCATCGCCGTCCGCAAACACGCTCGTAAGCGTCAAAGTCCGCCAAGTGATATGCCTTTGGCGGCAATTCCCGGATGGGCCTAAGCGCGCGCGGTGTATTGAAAACAAGCTTTCCATCTTCCTTGTAGGCAACGCCGGGTATGCCCTTAAACGATTCGCCTGCTTCGATATGCCGCACCATATCCACCAGAGCTTCCTCGCCTTGGCCGACGACAATCGCGTCGACGTCGGGACACGCTAAGGTCTGGTCGGGGAGGAGCGATGGATGCCAGCCGCCGAGAATTACAGGTTTATCCGGATAGACCGCCTTCGCGGCCTTCGCGATTTGCGCGGTCTCGCGTATCATAGGCCCGGTGACAAGCGAAATTGCCAGGCAAAGTGAATCTTCGAGTTCCGATATTACTTGCTGCTGGAAGTTGGGCGTGATGGTGGAATCGATAATTCGAACTTCATAGCCGGCGCGTTCGAGAGGCGTAGCTAAAGCCAGAATCGCCAAGGGTGCTGTTGCTTCCTGACTCGAAAAGGCGGGAAAGAAAAAAAGGACCTTCTTCTTCATGAGTACGTCTGCCTGTCTTCAGGCTGCTATTGCCCTTCGCGTTGATTCGGGAGAAAGGACTCGCTCAACACATGTCCAGTATGGGAACCGATTGGAAACTGAGGTGTTGGAAAGCTGTAAATAATACGTAAACGAAACGAATCGTTCATTGATGACTATGGCGCGCGGAGCGCGGCCCTCACTGATGTCTCTCGCTTTTCGCATTGGTGTTCCGGATTGCCCCTGAGCGTCCTGTCACGCTATTTGATCTGCCGTGTCAGATCGAAGCCAAGGACCAAACCTCCCAAGGTGTCCGCGCTTGGATCGTTCAAAAACTGCGCACGTGTGCCGGCGCGTTGTGAGACGGTAGTCCCCGGGCTAGTTGTCAACGCCAGAGTGAACGCGTGACGCCAAATCTTCTTCTGAATTCCGAAGGAGAAGACTGGTCGATGGATGCCAAGTTCCCTAGCATTCACCAGCGTGGGAATAACCTCCGCCAGCAGAGCGACCGATGGCCGGATATCAATTGCCAGGCCAGTTCCCAAAGAAAAGGCGTTTACTCCGGGAACCGCTGGGATCTGACTAGACAGATAGCCCGCGGGCTGTTCCAGACGCCGGTCGTTGAAAGATACAGTCGGCACGAGATAGAACTGCGCTCGCGACGTGATGCTACGCGAAATGACGCCCTCTATGTTCTCTGTATAATTCTTGCGGAAGTTGTCCTGCCCTTCGATCGATACGCGAACCATCAGGTTCAAGGGATTGCCTTTGCGCTCTTCCAGGATGTTGTACCCAGCCATCAACTGAATGGGACGATTGATCAGCGAAGGGGCTCGGAAGATGCTTACGGACAGATCGTCTGTCACACCGTATCGGAAGCCGAAAGAGGGAATAGCAACACCGTCCAGCCCAAACAACTGCGCGCCTCGTTCCATTCCGGTGAAGGCCGGATCATAAGGGAATCGATGAGCAAAGTTCACGTAAACGCCATGACGGTCCGTAGGCCTGCCGGTGGGCAAGCTGACGACGACATCATCCCCTGGTTCATAGATGTTTGGTTTCGACTTCGCTTGTTCGGATGAGCCTGTGGCGGTACTGCTTGTGGAGGGGCCGTTGGGCTGGTTTTCCGAACCGGGAGCAAATGAACGAATATATGTGACCAGGCTTGAAATTTGTGTGTCTGTGAGTTTGCCGGACCAAGCCGGCATGATTCCGCCCTTGCCTTTTTGAATAGCCGTTTGCATTGCGCTTGCGCTCACGCTCTTCTGGAAGGCAGGGTCCGTGAAATCAGGCGTCCCTATGGACTTGATGCCTTTGCCGCCGGGTCCGTGGCAAGTCGCACAGTTTTTGGCGAACAACTCCGCCGCTTGTCCTCCTTGGCCGGATACTGGCCGTGGGATTCCCGAGAATTGGCCGTGAGTTTCCTTTATGGTCCTTGCGGCAACGTCGATCAGGTATTGCTTTCCGTCTCTAGCCAGCACGACGGTAGATTGTGAGTTGGCCGGAAACGTTATCCCTAAAAGTTTCGCGAGATCGGAGGATGAGTTGTCTGCCTGAGCGGGGCGTTCAGATCCCGTATTAGCGGGAGTTTGGGCCGTTGCAGAACTTCCTGCCGCCGCGAACAGTAACGAGATTGTGCAAAGTTTATAAAGATTCATTTGACTCATACAGATGCACTTGTTGAGGCCTTCTGGAAATAGTCTAGAATCGCGATCCGGTAAGGGTCGTTATTACGTTGTGAAACTTTCGTAAAGCCAGCTATATGGAGTTGCGTCCGAGACTACATAGCTCCGAGCAGAAGAAAATCCGCGCAATTCTTCACAAGGTTGTCGCAAAGCGACATGAAAAACAGATCTATACTCATCCAGAAGACGTTTTTCATGCCACGGAGGAATAATGAACTATTGTTGGCGATCACCCTCGCTATGTGTTGCGCCGGCGATCTTCGATCGGCTGCGCGGACATCTCACCTCTTGATTTGCGGTAGCGCACAGGTCCTGGAAGGAGCAATAGAACGGCATCACGGCGGGGATGTATTCAAAACACAATGGGTCTGGCGTCCCGAGCGCAGCGCGGGGTTGCCGCTCAGGTTGATGTCAGATTTTGCAGGGACAGATGAGTGCAAGCCGGTCGACGACGGAAAGGAGATCCTGATCACGTCGTCGGGTAACGGCCTTGCGCTGGTGGAGCATGGGACAGGAAATACCCTCTTCTATGCGGCGGTCCGCAACGCCCATTCGGCCGCGTTGCTGCCCGATGGCTTAATTGTCGCCGCCGCCTCGTTCTCGCATGGCGGCTCGGGAGACCGGCTTCTATTATTCGACAGGAAAATCTCCGAGCGTGTCCTCGCGTCTTTCCCACTCACCGGAGCGCACGGAGTGGAATGGGATCCGGATCGTAACGTTCTTTGGGCTCTCGGTGACCGCGAGCTTGCGGAAATTGCGATTTCCCAAACTGGAATCACGGCCTTCACGATGACGCTTAAGCGTAGCTTTTCGCTTCCGGTTCGCGGCGGACATGACCTCGTTCTGGCTCATGATAATTCCGTTCTGTTCCTGACTACCAGCGCTCAGGTATTCATCTTTCATCCGGAAGACGCAAGCTTTTCGCCATTCGAAGTATTCAGTGGAATTTCAAATGTAAAAAGCCTATCGATCAATCCGAAAGATGGTCAAATCGTGTATACGAAATCCGAACGCGGTGTCTGGTGGACATACAAGCTGCAATTGTTGAGACCCGCATCGGAAGTCGTTTTATCGGAGCACGCCTATAAGGCCCGGTGGTATGTTACGAGTCACAGCGATCGAAGGTAAAGGAGGATTCCTCGATCACCTCGATCCAGAATGGCTTTTGGGCTATAGGAGTGAATTAACGGGGGGCAAATTTGCCGGCACGCCGGCGCTTACCGGCAGGCGCATCACGAATCGAGCGCCAGGTGTCGCTTTCTTTTCCACCCAAAGATCACCCCCGCTGTCCAGGAGCGATTGCCTTGATAGCGCGAGCCCCAATCCCAGTCCATTCTTTTTGCCAAAACTCGCAAACGGCCGGAAGAGGTTCGGCCACGCTTCATCTGAAATTCCCGAGCCGGAATCTTCGATGAGAACGATCAAGTTGCCGGGCTCGAAACGGACACTGACTTGTACGCTTCCGCCCTCCGGCATGGCGTCAATCGCGTTGCCGATCAAATTGACGAAAACGCGTTCCAGACGATCTCGTGACACAACAACTTCGACGTCTTCCGGAATCTCGCATGTGATGGAAACTGACTGCAGTTCGGCGCTCCGTATGAGTCCATCTCGCGCGGAGGCCACAATGTCAATCAGCTTGCATGCCTCCACTGGCTTCTTTTTTGCTCTGGAAACATCGAGCAATTCCTGCAGCAACTCCTGGATCCGTCGGGAAGAGCTGTATATGTTCGCAGCCAGTCTCCGCTGTTGCTCCGAGGAAAGCTCCGCATCGACCAGCATCTCGGCGCCGCCATAGATTGACGCCAGAGGATTCCGTAGATCGTGGACAATGGAGCTTGACAGACGGCTGATCGTCGAAATCTGCTCCTGTCGAATCAGATCCTCACGTGCGTGTTGAATCGAGTCGCACATCTGATTAAACGTGATAGCCAGCCGGCCGAGTTCGTCATCTGTTTCGACCGGCACCCGATAATCATAATTACGCCGGGTGACCTCGTCGGCCGCGCGATCCAAAGTTCTTACGGGTCTCAGCACACGTCTGGAAAGAACGTAAGTCAAAAGAAGCGCCACGATAATGCCAGCCGTCCAAAACACGGCCACGTTTCGCCGCAGTCCGGCTAGGGTCGCTTGCGGTTTAGCGAACGACCGGATCACAAAGAGCTCGCCTAAAAATTGCCCCGTGGTATCGTGTAACGTTGTGCCAAGAAGAAGATAGTCATGACCGTGCAATTTGACCGCCCGAACGCGGTCCTGTACGCTCATTCCTGAGCGCAGGTCCGACGCGGTTACCCCAGGCAGCGTGCCCGCGATCACTTGATTGGAGCTCACAAATACGAAGTCGCTGCCGTGCGTCGAGTTCTTGAGTTCAGAGGCCAGCGTATTGTCGATGTCCAGGGCGACCAGAAGAATATTTAATAATCCCTGTTCGTTCTGCGCCTGCACGTACACCGGCGTGAGAACGACGTAATAGAGGTGCGTTCCGCGGGTAGCATACCCGGAGACTTGTTCGGGGAAGTGAGTGCGAGCCGCTTGTATAAGAGCTGGGTTCACTGAGAAATCAGGACGGCCGCCCAGGGAAGTGATCACTTTCCCAGCTGGATCCAGTACCAGAAAGTTAGCGCCCTCGTCGGAAACTTGTGACCACAATTGTTCCGCTGTGTCTCGGATGGTTGCCTGATCGCCGGTCAT
>Ga0134125_10001914_pt1 | contig 25090 bp, 15 predicted proteins | sample KB31751_FD_96464 | JGI IMG/M metagenome (GOLD analysis project Ga0134125, IMG submission 96464) | Terrestrial soil microbial communities with excess Nitrogen fertilizer from Kellogg Biological Station, Michigan, USA - KB3-175-1 | ecosystem: Environmental > Terrestrial > Soil > Unclassified ...
CCGCTCGACGTGGTGAGCGCCTTCGACTGCATCTCGAACGTGGGCGACAACGGGTGCGGCTTCGAGGCGCCGCTCGAGGCGGTCTATACCGTGCTCGCCAAGCCCGAGGTGAACCCCGGCTTTCTGCGCGACGACTCGCTGGTCGCGGTCCTCCTCATGACCGACGAGGACGACTGCTCGGCGCCGCCCGATACGACGCTGTTCGAGAACACGGCCGACGGGATGGCGATGTGGGGCGTGCTGCACTCGTTCCGCTGCACGCAGTGGGGCATCGAGTGCAACGGCATGCCGCTCACCGGCGACGCGCTGGCGCCGACCAGTGACTGCGCGCCCGTCGTCGTCGGCCCGCTCTACGACGTGTCGCGCTATCAGCAGCTCCTCGCCCCGGGCGGGCTGCGCCGTCACGCCGAGGACATCGTCTTCGCCACGATCGTCGCTCCGCCGGCGCCGTTCGGCGTGACCATCACGACGCCGTGCGCGGATCAGGCGAGCCAATCGTCGTGCCCGATCCTCGAGCACTCGTGCATCGCCCCGCAGAACGCGAGCTTCTTCGCCGATCCGGCGGTGCGCATCGCCGCGGTCAGCTCGGCGGTGCCCGGCGCCGTCGTCGGCTCGGTCTGCGACACCGACTACACACCCACCGTCGACGCCTTCGCCGACGCCATCGGCGCCCGGCTCACGCCCGGCTGCCTGCCGGGAACCGTCGCCGATCTCGCCACGCCCGATTGTGGCGTCGCCGTCGACGGCGCGATCTTTCCGCATTGCGCCACGACCGGCGCCGACGGCTGCTGGGAGCTCGTCGAGGACGCCGGCTGCGCCGCGCGCAGCGGCCCCGATGGCGCCACGCAGCAGCTGCGCCTGGTCGTCCACGGCGCCGACGCGAGCGCGACCGTCGCCGCCAGCTGCCGCGTGCAAGAGCCGGCGACGTAGTACACTCGAGGCCTGTCGCCGCGCGCGTACACACTCGCCGTCGCTGCCGTCATCGCCGTCGCCGCCGCGCTCTACGTGCCCTCCCTCGGCCACGGCTTCGTCATCGACGACGCCTACTACATCACCGACAACGACGCGGTCACGCGCGGCGCGCCGCTCGCCGACTACTTCTTCGATCGCCGCACCACCGCCTCGCGCGCCGACTTCACCTGGCAGTCGTACCGCCCCATCCGCACCGTCGCCATGCGCGCCGTCGTGGCCGCCGCCGGCGCGCGGCCGCTGCCGTTCGGCGTCGTCAACCTCGCGCTCTACGCGCTCGCCATCGCGCTGGTCGCCGCGCTCGCGCTCCGCGTCGTCGCCGGCGATCGGCCGGCCGCGCTCGCCGCCACCGCGCTCTGGGCCTTCTGGCCGGTGCACGTCGAGCCGGTGGACTACGCCTCGGCTCTGGGCGATCAGCTCTCGCTCGTCTTCCAGCTCGTCGCGTTCGGTTTCGCGGCGCGCGCCATCGCCAGGCCGCGCCTCTCGGTCGCCGCCGCGGCCGGCTCGCTCGTCGCCGCCGCGCTGGCGATGGGCGCCAAGGAGATGGCCGTCACCGAGGGGGTCATCCTCGCCGCCGGCGCCGCCTGCGCCTGGCGCACGCTCGCGCCCGATGCGCGCCGTCGCGCCGTCGCCGTCGTGGCCGCGCACGCCGCGTTGACACTCGGCTTCCTCGTCTTGCGCACGCACGTCATCGGCGCGGTGGGGCAGGGCGCCATCACCGGGCTCACCGCGCGCATCGCGCTGCGCGCCATCCCCATCTACCTGTGGAAGTACCTCGTCGTGATCGTCGCGCCGCTCGGCCACGCCGCCGCCTACTCCGCGGTGGCGCTCGGCCGCGCGCGCGCCGCGATCGCCTGGCTCGGCGTCGTCGCCGTCGCGCTGGCGCTGTGGCGCGCGCACAAGCCGACGCTGACCTTCGCCGTCGCCTGGTTCGCGCTCTCGCTGGTGCCGGTGCTGCACGTCGTGCCGCTGCTCGCGTACTACGCCGATCGCTTCGCCTACGTGCCGTCGGTGGGCGTGGCGCTCGCCGTCGCCGTCCTCCTCGCCGCCGCCGGCCGCGCGCGCAAGGTCGCGCTCGCCGCCGCCGGCGCGCTCGCGCTCGTCTATGCCGTGGCGGTGCCGCTCGAGGCGCGCGCCTGGCAGGACGAGCTCGCGCTCTGGCGCCACGCCGTCGACGTGCAGCCCGACGCCGCGCTGGCGCAGTCGAACCTCGGCATCACGCTCTTGCGCGCGCACGCGCCCGCCGAGGCGCTCGTGCATCTGCAAGCGGCGGCGCGCCTCTCCGGCGGCGGCCCGGCCACGTCGATGCAGATCGCGCTCGCGCTCGAGGAGCTCGGCCGCTACGACGAGGCGATCGCCGCCGCGCGCGCGTCGCTCGCCGAGGAGGACACGTCCGCGGGCCGCGCCATCCTCGCGCGCATCACGGCGAAGGCGAAGTCGGCGCCGCCGGAGCCGCCGGCGCCGCCGGAGCCGCCGGCGCCGCCGCCTCGCCCGTGACCTTGCCGAGCGGGCTCAACGCCTCGAGGTCCATGCGCGGCGGCCGCGGCGGGCCGATGGCCACGAACAGATCGGCCGGCACGTAGGGCAGCGTCGCCCGCCACGACGCCTCGAACGCCGCGCGCTCGCGCTCCTCGCGCGCCAGGTCGATCTTGGCGTGCAGCGCCAAGAGGAGGTTGCGCACCTCGGTGCGCGTGCGCTCGTCCTGCGTCGAGACGTAGACCTCCTCGAGGTGGCGCACGGCGGCCTCGTCGCGCCCTTCCTCGCGCATGATGGTCGCGGCGAGCAGCGGCACCCACGGCGGCCCGCCACCGACGATCGCCGCGTGCCGGATCCACTCGCCGCCGATGCGCCGGTTCTCCGCCTTCTTCGCCGGATCGTCGGTCTTGAGCTCGAACAGGTAATTGCAGCCGAGCATGAACGGCAGCTCCCAATCGTCGGGAAACTGGCGCACCCCGCGCTCGAGAAAGTGATTCGACATCGTGACCGCCGCGTTCGTGATCGGCCGGCCGTTGTACATCGTGGCCACGCCCGCCCAGCGATACGGCGTCTTCCAATCGGGATCGAGCGTGGTGATGGTGTCGAGGTAGTTGTCGAGCCAGCGGAAGTCGCCCTTCTGCTCCATCTGCGAGCCGAAGTAGACCAGCCCGCGGATGAACACCAGGTCGGCGGCGACCTCGTCGTGCCCGAGCGCCAGCACGTGCAGCGCCGACGGCCGCGGCAGATACAAGATGTCCTCGCCGGCGGGGAAGGCCGCGCGCCGCCGGTTGGCCGCGTTCTCGACGAAGACCAGGGCGACGACCAAAAGCAAAACGCCCGCCGCGGTCATCCCACGGCGGGCGTTCTGGCCACTCATGATGCGATCGTTATTCGATTTCGTTCTTCGAGTACAGACCCGAGCCGCCCGACACCGAGCGGTCCGACATGACCGAGCCCGAGCGCTCGTACGTCGACTGGATCGAGTCGCAGTCGAGATCGCCGAAGGCCCACGCCTGGAAGTTCGAGCTGGTCTCCGTGCCGGCCGAGTCGTACTGGTAGACGAAGTAGAACGGATCGTCGACCGAGAAGTTCAGCGACGACCACGTGTCGGCCGTGAAGTTGGTGGGCGACGGCGGGCACTTGTCGCCCGTCTTGCCGCAGCAGGCCGCGGTGGCCGACGCGCCCGGCGCCGGGCCAGCCTTGGTCGGAAACTGCTTGGCCAGCGCGTTGCCGGTCTTGTCCGCGTGCTCGCCTTCGAAGTACGACACCGACGAGTCGAACAGCTTGCGCACGTTCATCGTCGCTTCGACCGTCTTCGAACGGCGGATGTACTTCATGAACGCCGGGATGGCGACGGCCGCCAGGATGCCGATGATCGCGACGACGATCATGAGCTCGATCAGGGTGAAGCCGTTTCGGATCCGTCTCAACATGTTCCCTCCTTCAAAATTGGTCACTGGTGCTCATTCAGCGCCGACACCACCGTGGTGCTCGACGCTGTCGTGAACGTTGCGTTGGTGCCGGTCGAGCCGTCGTTGTCGCAGATGGCGACGGCGTACCACCACGGCTGACCGAACGCGGTCGCGCCGATCATGCCCTGGCCGAGCGTGTTCGTCGGATAGCCGGTGCCCGCGCCGCCCACTCCGGTTCCGCTGTTGAGGATGTAGCCGCACTGCAGCTGCCGCTTGCCGGCGTTGATGCCGAGCCCGGCCCACACCGGCCACGGCGCCGACGACGTCGAGGGATCGGTCGGCAGCGTCTTCCAGCACGGCTCCTTGGTCGTGCCGCCGACGCAGGTCGTGTTGTCGACGGCCGGCAGCGACTTCGCCGCCAGCTCGCTGTCGGCCGACCAACCTGCATATGCGTTGAATTCGGCGCGGTACGCCTCTTCTTTAGCCCGGATCTCGCCGAGCATCGCCATCGCCTCGGTGGTGCGGCCCGAATCCATGTAGCGGCGATAGGCCGTGCCGGCGATGGTCGCGAGCACGGCGATGATCGCCACGACGATCATGAGCTCGACGAGCGTGAAGCCTCGAATGTTGCGGCCACGAGCCATCGGTGTCGCCCTCCTGTGCACGCCTCATGCCGCGCAGTCAGGCTTCGCGCGGGCCACGATCTTAGCCACTTAGCAGGACACCTGTCCAGTTCATGCGGTAGCGGGACGAAATTTGCCGTCGCGGTGACGAAAAGCGTCACCCGCGATGTAGGACGAAGTCGGCGCGCAGCTCAGGTCGGCGTGTCGTCTCTTCCGCCGGGGCTGCCGTCGTCGCCGTCGTCGGGGCCGTCGAAGCCGAGCTTGGCCAGGCGGTAGCGCAGCGAGCGGAACGAGATGCCGAGCAGCTTCGCCGCCGTCTTGCGGACGCCGTTGGCGCGCTCGAGCGCCTTGGCGATCACGTCGTGCTCGTAGTCGGCGACGAGCCGCTCGAGATCGACGCCCTCGTCGGGAAAGCCCTCTTCGCCGCCGCTCGACGAGCGCGCGCCCTTCTTCGACGGCGCCAGCTCGGGCAACGAAGCGCGCGTGATGCGCTCGCCCGGCTCGAGCGTGGCGGCGCGCTCGATGATGTTCTCGAGCTCGCGCACGTTGCCGGGAAAGTCGTAGTCGACGAGCGCCGCGAGCGCGTCGGGCTCGACGGCGGTGAGCGTGCGGCCGAGCGCGGCGGCGTGCTTCTTCACGAAGTGCTCGACGAGGAGCGGAATATCTTCGCGGCGCGCGCGCAACGGCGGCAGATGGAGCTGGATGACGTTGAGGCGATAGAACAGATCGCGCCGGAATCCGCCGCGCTCGACCTCGGCCTCGAGATCGCGGTTGGTGGCGGCGACGACGCGCACGTCGATCTCCTCTTCGCTCACGCCGCCGACGCGCTTGACCTTGCGCTCTTGCAGGACGCGCAGGAGCTTGACCTGCATCTGCGGCGAGAGCTCGCCGATCTCGTCGAGGAGGAGCGTGCCGCCGTCGGCGGCGGCGAACAGGCCCGGCTTGTCGGCGTGCGCCCCGGTGAAGGCGCCGCGCACGTGGCCGAACAGCTCCGACTCGAGCAGCGTGTCTGGGATGGCGCCGACGTTGACCGCGACGAACGGCTTGTCGGCGCGTGGCGACAGGTGATGCAGCGCGCGCGCCACCAGCTCCTTGCCGGTGCCGCTCTCGCCGGTGATGAGCACCGAGGTCTTGGCCGGCGCCACGCGGCGCGCGAGCTCGAAGAGCCGCTGCATCGGCGGCGCTTTGCCGACGAGCCGATCGAGGCGGAAGCGGCCCTGCAGCTCGGCGCGCAGCTCGAGGTTGTCGCGCAGCAAGGCGCGCTTTTCGAGGGCCCGCTCGACGACGACCCCGATTTCGTCGACCTTGAACGGCTTGGTCAGATAGTCGTAGGCGCCGCGCTTCATCGCGGCGATGGCCGTTTCCGTCGTGGCAAAGGCCGTGACCACGATGACCTGGGTGTGCGCGCGCGCCGTCTTGACGCCGTCGAGCACGTCGAGGCCGCTGCCGCCCGACATCTTGAGGTCGGTGATGACCACGTCGAAGTCGCGCGCGCCGTACTCGACGGCGGCGGCGGCCGGCGACTCGACGACGGTCACGTCGTGACCGGCGCGGGTGAGCGCGATGCGCAGAAACTCGCGCATCGAGCGCTCGTCGTCGACGACGAGGATGGAACCGGTCGGGGGCACCCGCCCGGCAGTGTAGCATCGCGGCGGCGCGGCGGGCGAGAGCGCGTCTCACAGGCGCGCCCCGGCCGCGACATTCCATGATAAAACCCTCGGCGATGAAGAAGCTGCTTGGCCTCGTCCCTATCGCTTTTGTCTGGCTCGCTTCGACCCTCGGATGCTCCGGCAATGCCCCGCTCGACGGGAGGCCGCCCGATCGCGTGGCCGCCGCCGTCGATCTCGGGCGCCTGCCGCCCGGCACGCTGGTCGACTTCGTGATCGGCCTGTCGCCGCGCCGTCCGACGGAGCTGCACAAGTACGTGGCGATGCGCCGGAGCGGCGACGCCATGCTCGCGCCCGACGACTTCGCCGATCTGTACGCGGCCAAGCGCCAGGATTACGCGCGCGTCATGTCGTGGATGGAGCAGCACGGCATCATCGTCACGCGCGCCAACGCCGGGCGCACGACGGTGTCGGGCCTCGGCTCGGCGGGCGCCGTCGAGTCGCTGTTCGGCGTCGAGCTGCACCAATACTCCGACGCGGGCGGCACCTTCTTCGCCGCTTCGGGGCCGATCACGGTCGCCAACGAGCTCGTCGGCGTGGTCAACGGCGTCGTCGGCCTGAGCGGCAGCGGCAACTGGCAGTCGCACCTGGCGTGGCCCGATCTCTCGGCCGGCGCGGTCATCACGCCCGACGCCATGCACACGCTCTACAACACGATGACCTACGCCAACCCTGGCATGGGCGAGACCGTCGCCATCCTCGGCGCGGGGCTGGCACCCGATCCCACTGCCGACGTGGGCACGTTCATGTCGCACTACAAACCGTACGGCGTCGCCAGCGCCGCGAGCTATTCGCAGACGTTCCTCGGCGGACCGAACCGCGACGACGTCACCAGCGCGCAAAACGAGCAGATCGAGAACATCCTCGACGCCGAGATGGTGCTGTCGATGGCGCCGCTGGCCAACGTCGTGCACGTCCTCACCGCCACCAACGCGCCTGGCCTCTTCACCGACGGGATCTCTTACATCGTGAACCAGCTGCCCAAGGCGCATACCGTCTCGGTCAGCTACGGCGGCTGCGAGCGCGGCGCCTCGCAAGAGATGCCGGTGCTCGACACGCTCATGGAGCAGGCGCAGGCCGAAGGGCAGCAGTGGTTCTTCGCCTCGGGCGATAGCGGCACCGACGGCTGCCGCGACGGCTCCGGCAACAAGCACATCACCGCCGGCTGGCCGACCTCGAGCCCGTTCGTCGTCGGCGTCGGCGGCACCATGGTGGGCAACGGCGGCGTCGAGATCGTGTGGAACCAGAACACGACGGGCGTCGGCGCCGGCGGTGGCGCGCCCTCGGAGGTGTTTCCCAAGCCGGCCTATCAGATGGGCAAGACGCCCGCCGACAACGCGCGCGATACGCCGGACGTGGCGGCGCTCGCCGGCGGCGGTGGCGCGAACATCGGCTACCAGGGAAGGATCGTCGGTCCGGTCTATGGAACCAGCGTCGCCGCGCCGATCTTCGCCGGTGCCTGGGCGCTCGTCGATCAGGGCAAGGGCGGTGGCGGCATCACCGACGCGCTCACCAAGCTCTACGCGGTCGCCGGAACCAACGCGTTCAACGACGTGATCACGGGCGACAACGGCGGACCCGACGATGCTTCGGCGGGCTATCTGGCGGGCCCCGGCTACGACCTGGCCACCGGGCTCGGCACGCCGAACGTCGTCAACCTGATCTCGAACCTGCCGTGAGGACCATGCGCATACTAATGATGATGGCGGTGGCCGTGAGCGTCACCGCGTGCTCGAGCGGCGGCAAGGACGGCACCAAGAAGGTGAGCGCCAGCGGAACCTCGACCTACGGCATCGCCACCGACGGGGCGTCGCACGTCGCCTATATCCTGAACGCCGGCCCGAGCTACGGCACCAGCGGCGAGCTGCACATCGCCGACGCCGCCGGCAAGGACACCAAGATCGCCACCGGCATCAACATCGGCACCTTCGGTTTCTCCGCCGACGGCAAGGGGCTCCTGTTCGTGCAGCAGAACTCGGATCCCACCGACGCCAACTTGCAGTGGGTCGACGTGACCAACCCGACGGCGCCGCCCAAGATGGTCTTCGCCACCGGGATGCAGACGGTCGGGATCACGTCCGATCCGAAGTCACCGAAGATCGCGGCGCCGCTGCTCCAGCAGGGCTTCCAGTCGCCGTCGGGGCGCTTCTACATCGTCGGCCAGGGCGCGACGCCCGACCTGCACGTGATCGACATGACCACCGGCACCGACGTGTTCTCGCGCGACAACGGCGCCTTCCACTATCTCGAGCTGGTGCTGCCGAACGACGTCATGGTGTTTCAGGACGCCGTCGGCGGCAACGGCGGCATCTCCGGCGGCGCCGGCGTGCAGACGCTGTTCTGGACCGACCTGACGAGCGGCTCGCCGACGTCGACCCAGATCGACGAGCGCACCGGCAACTACACGCCGACGGGCGACAACAAGACGCTCGTGTACCAGCGCGCCGACACGCGCGAGCTGTTCGCGTGGGACGCGACGGCGCGCCCGGCGACGGGCACCAAGATCGCGTCGGACGCGCTCAACTTCGCCGTCGGTGGCAGCGGGCCGGTGGCCTACGTGGGCAGCGACGGCTCGTTCCACGTCGTCGGGATCGACGGCAAGGCGATCCTCGACGTGGCCGCGGCGACCGCGGTGGCCGATCCCAACTCGCCGGTCTACATCTCCGACGACGGCGCCGACGCCTACTACTTCCAGCACGTCGATTCGCAGGACAGCCAGGGCACGCTCATGCACCTGTCGGTCAGCGCGGGGGCGGCGCCGTCGAAGGTCGCCGACGCGGCGTCGCTCGGCGACGTGCATCCGCTGCCGGACGGCGTGCTCCTCTACCTGGCGAACGTCGACATGACCGGCGCCACCGGCGACGCCTTCAAGAGCGCGCGCGACGGCTCGGGCGCCACCGCGCTCGGGACGAAGGTGCCGATCGGCTTCCTCAGCATCCAGACACCGCCCGGCGCCGGCTCGGGCTCGGCGATGTGGGTCAGCGCGCATCTGACCGGCGCGACGGAGAGCATGAGCCAGCAGCTGATCGACGCGGTTCGCAACATCTCGGGCGGGCTCGAGCTGACCACGACGAGCGGGACGACGATGATCGACCCGAACGCGCGGCTCGGGCAGTACCAGATCTCGGACGACTTCAGCAACCTCGTCTACGTGGGCGGCTCGGCGTTCGACTCCACGGTCGACAACTACGTCGGCGCGCTCGAGTTCGTGCCGGTGGCGACGCCGACGATGAAGCCGGCCAAGCCGCTGCTCACCGGCGTGAGCGAGGTCGGCCCGGTCGTGAAGCGCGCGCTCTTCGTCAATGCACCGAAGGCGTCGTCGCCCGGCGTCTACTTCGTCAGCTTCTAATCCCCCTACAGCTTGATCTGCAGTCGGCCGAGGAGCGCGTTCTCCGGCTCGCGGTTGCCGCCGAGCGGCGCGCCCTGCAAGAAGTCGGTGTGGCTGAACGAGAGCATGAAGCGCACGTGCTCCGTCAGGTACCAGTTGAAGCCGCCGGAGAGCTCGCGCGCCTGCTTCACCGACAGCGACGGATCGGCGAAGTCGGGGAACGCCTGCGGGTCGATGCGTAGCTCCGAGTAGCGGAAGGCGACCTCGATGGCGCCGAAGTGCGGATGGCGGAAGTCGACCGGGTGGCGCGGGACGACGCCCTCGTAGGAGGCGTGCTCGAGCGTGAGCACGAACGAGGTCGTGAGGTTCCAGGCGCGGTTCTGCAGATCGGCGGTCTCGCCGTTGCGCTGCACGCTCTGCGACGAGAGCATGTACTCGGCGAGGATGCCGACGGGGCCGAGGTACCAGTAGAGCTGCGGCGAGACGCGCCAGCGATTGCTGCCGGGCAGGACGCCGGCGGCGGCGAGGGCGCCCGGCATCGCCGGGCCGGGGGCGATGTAGCTGAAGATCACCTGCTGGCCGATCGACTTGTAGCTCGGCAGCGCCGAGGCAGCGGCGCCGGCGCTGGTGCCGTAGCTGCCGGCGACGCCGAGCCCGAGGTTGCTCAGCACCTCGCGATGCGACGGACGCAGCGGGTGGAAGAAGACGCGGCCCACGTAGTCCTTCGACGACTGCGGATCGAAGTCGGGGCCGTTGCCGCTGTCGGGCGCCCCGTTGAACACGCCGATCTGATACTCGAACGTGCCGCCGCCGACGGCGCCGTTGAGCATGACGCCGAGATCGCGCAGCGGGATGAGGTCGCTCGCGAGCGAGCGCTCGACGAGCACGATGGTCGAATCGGACTGCAGCCACTCGAGGCCGATGGGCACGCGCCAGCGGCCGGCGCGCAGCTTGAGCCACGGGACCGGGTGCAGCTCGATGTACGCGTCGAGGATCTGGGGCGTGCCCTGCCCGAAGTCGGTGAGCAGGCGATAGTCGACGATGCCGAACAGCGTGCCGGCGATGTCCGGGCGCGCGCGGCGGATGAGGAAGGTGTCGGAGATGGGCAGCCGATCGGTGAAGTAGGCGCGCCCGTCGACGTGCAGCACCAGGCCGATGTGCAGCGTGTTCTTGCCGTCGGCGGTGCCGAAGGAGAAGCCATGGCGGCCGAAGTGGAGGCGCACCGGGCCCTCTTCGGAGTCCGCGTTGGGCGGATGGGCCGCCGCCTGCACCTGCGCGGCCAGGCGCGCCTCGTCGGACGCGCGGCGCATCTCCTCGGCGGCGCGCGCCTCGTTGGCGGCCTTGGTGTCGGCGGCGGCCTTCTCGGCGGCGGTGAGGCGCCGCTCGAGCCAGCGCTGGCGCGTACGCAGCTCCTCGAGCTCGCGGCGCAGCGCCTCGTCGCCGCCGCCGGGGGGAACCGCGGCCGGCTCCTTGGGCGCCTGCGGCTCCTGCGCGTCGGCGTTGACCGCGCCGGCGCCCGTCGCGACGAGCGCCACGAGGAGGAGCGCGCGTCCGATCGCACGCGACGTTCCCTGCTCGCCGCCCGGCATCACGCTGCGCGCGCGGCGCCGGTGGTGGTCGCGGCCGTCGCCGGAGCCGCCGTCACCGCCGTTTCGCCGTCGCCGAGGCGCTTCACCAGCCGCGAGCGCACGATGCCGGCGAGGAGGTGCTGGAAGATGATGTAGATGGCGGCCGGCACGGTCACGAGCGGCGTGTTGGGGAACGACGCCAGCCCGACGACGAGCGCGGTGCCGTTCGAGCGCATGCCGCTCGAGAACTCGCAGGTCACCTGGTGATCGCGGCCGAGGCCGACGACGCGGCCCACCGCCGAGCCGAGCACGAAGTTGGTGGCGTTGACCGCGAGCACGATGAGGATGGCGAACGCGACCTGGTGCAGCGACAGATGACGAAGCAGCGGCGAGGCGGTGCCGACGTTGAGGAACACCGCCATGAAGAGGCCGACGTTGCCGGCGAACGAGAAGTAGGGCTGCACGCGCGGCAGGCGTGTGCGCAGCACCTTGTTGAGCGTCATGCCGATGACGAGCGGCGTGAACACGCCGAGGGCCAGGTTCTTCAGGATGAGCACGCGCGGGATGACGATCGAGTTCGCCGTCAGGTCGCTCATGAAGTAGAGGTACGTCGGCGCGATCAGCGTGCCGAGCGACATCGTGATGATGACGAGGCTGACGAGCAGCTCGATGTCGCCCTTGGTGTCGCGCACCCAGATCGTCGCCGTCGCTGCCACCGGCATCAGCATCACGAGGTCGATGCCGATCTGGATCGGCTCGCCGAGCTCGCGGCCGAGCAGCGGCACGCACAGCTGACCGACGACCCAGCAGGCCACCGGCAGGACGACGAAGAACTGCACCAGGCACACGAGCAGCGGCTTGGGCCGCGCCACCACCGCGCGGAAGGCGCGGAAGCCGCACTGGATCGCGGCCGACAGCATCATGAGGAACAAGGAGAGGCTCGACGCATCGAGCGGCCCGGCGCGGTGAGCGCGCACCTTCTGCGAGACGCCCGGCGTGAGAAACGCGAGCAGCGCGAGCAGCGAGATGAGGTGCACGAAGTGCTTGCGCACGAAGCGATTGACGGCGATCAGGTTCGAGGTAGCGACGGGCGTTTGCGAAAACATCCGGTTCCTCCATCTCGCCGCGTGTCCGGCGACGTTCGGTGCGGCGAGCTGCCGCAGCGATCGCCGCGACACGCCTGTCACCCGACGACGATATGACGGAGCGTGATCACGTGTCTGTAGTCTTGCGGACAGCAACGATTGCCAGTGTAAAAATACTCGATTCAATCGAATGTGGTGATATGCGATATCGACACATGGTCGAATGCCGCTATGTCGGCCTTAGAAGATAAATCATCGTCGGTGATGAGAGTTGTAAGCGTGATCGCGGCGAAGATATCGACTGCAGAAAACGAGTTACTAATTCGCTTCGCAGTAACCGTAATTGCAGGCGCTGCGATCGGCGGGGCAGTCCGACGACGAGGTGCACGTCTGGCAGGTGGTCTTGCCCGTGGTCTTGAAGTCGAAGTAACAGCCGCACTGCAGCCCGGTGTTGGGCGCGAAGTTGTTCTCTTCGCCCGAGCGCACCACCTTCATCGCGCACTGCGGGACGAGCGACGCGCCGATGATGTTGTCGAGCAGCGTCTGGTCGAGCCGCGCGATCGAGAAGCGCGTGACGAAGGCCTTGGCCGCCGCCGAGGGCACGCCGCCGGCGGTGATGGGCGTGAAGAAGTGCTGATAGCCCCACAGCGGATAGTGGCCGTCGCGCACGTTGTTCTTGTCGAACGAGTTCTTGTTCGAGTCGGGCAGGTAGCCGCACAGCTGCCCCGTCGACTGCAGGTAGAGGCTGCGCAGGTTGCCGCGGTTGGTGTCGGCGTCGACGATCGAGAGGATGCCGATCGAGGACTCCGCCTCCGTCGACGCCAGCATCGAGTCGCGCAGGTTGTCGGTCGAGAGGCGATCGATGCCCCAGAAGCCGGCCTTGGGCACGTTGAAGAGCACGGCGCTCAAGACCGTCGAGCCGGCGCCCGAGTTGCGGATGAAGTAGAAGGTCGGATCGGTCCACGGCGCCGCGTCCTTGAAGCCGCCGATGCCGCTCATCTTGCCGCCCAGGCCGAAGATGGCGTGCGCCGCCTCGGCGCTGATCGACACCTGCGACGAGCCCGACGGCACCGACAGCGCGAAGGGCACGATCGGGCCGGTGTAGTCGCTCACCGTGGTGCCCGAGACGTAGCTGGCCGTCGAGGTGTTGCACGTCGTCGAGAACAAATTCGACACGCCGATGTCGACGGTGTTGCCGGCCGAGTCGAGGAGGCAGCTCTGCTGGTTGCCGTTGTCGTCGTAGTAATAGGCGTAGTTCGGCGTCGCGCCCGGCGCGGGATTGCTGATCACGCGCTTGGTCGAGTCGAACACCGAGATGACGCCGGCGCAGGAGCTGGCGTTCACGTAGATCGCGCGATAGGCCGGCGTCTCCGCCGAGAGCAGCGGCTGCGCCGCCCGCAGCATCGGCGCGAAGTCCGAGGTGCCGTACATGTAGATGCGGTTCGGCGACACGTCGGTGCAGTTCTGCGTCGGGATGGCCACCGGGTTGACCAGCGGCGGGATCGCCGGATTGGTGGGCGTGATCGCCGTCGGCAGCATGTCCGACGGGCCGCACAGCCCGAGCCGCGTGCAGTTGTCGAACGGCACGCACGCCGCCGTCGAGCAGGCGTTGAGGTAGTCGCTCTGGCTCTGTGGCGTGCCGGCGAAGCAGCCCTCGGGGCCGAGGCCCGACGGCACGCACACGCCCTCTTGACAGAGCGGATGGCCGCCGAACCTGGCGCAGTCGTCGTCGGTGCGACACTGCGTGCTCGAGCGGTCCACGAGGAAGCTGCAGCCGGCGCCGGCGGTCCCCACACCGCCGGCGAGCACGATCACGACGACAAAGCGCAGACTACGCATGACAACCTCCATCGTCAGAAAGTCCCTCCGACCTGGACGCCTCTCGCGGACAGCCCGACATTCACGTGCTTGCCCCGTTCGTACTTGATCGTGAGATAGGTGGAGACGCCGGCGGCCGCGAGCGCGGCCACGCCGAGCACGTCGCTCGAGATGGCCAGGCCCGTCGTCACCGACGAGAGATGATCGAGATCCGCCTTGTTGGCGGGAAAGCTGTTGCGCATCGAGGCCAGGTGGCTCTGCTCGACGAGCGTGGCCGAGCCGACGCCGACCAGCGCGGCGACGAGCACGCCGGTGACGATCCAGGCCGGCACGTAGCTCCGGCCCGGCTTCTGCGGCGTCGTGTCCTTGGACGAGCCGTTCATGGCCGCGCGCACCGCCGCGATCGGCGCCGACGGCGCCTTGAGATCGAGGCGCAGCGTCTCGCCGGCGACGACCTCGACGCGCTTCATCATCGCGCGGTCGCCGGTGCAGGCGAGCGCGATCTTGCGCGGCCCGACGGAGACCAGCAGCGGCCCGTCGAGCGGCGTGGTGCCGGCTGGCTGATCGTCGATGGTCACGTCGCAGGCGCCGCCGTCGGTGGTGAGGAGCACGCGGCCGACGCGGGTGCGCAAGACCTCGACGGTGGCCTCGACCTCCTGCCGGTGCGGGGCGCTGGCGCCGGTCTCGGCGAGGTAGCGCTCCATGGTCTTGAGCGCGCCGGCATAGTCGAGCAGCTGATACTCGGTCTGGCCGATGTCGTAGAGCACGTTGGCGCGCGGCCAGGTGGCGTACGCCTTCTTGAACTCGACGAGCGCGCCGCGGAAGTCGCCGTCGTTGTAGAGGTCGACGCCGCGCTGGAAGTGCTTGGAGGCGTCGCGGCTGGCGGTGTCGCCGGCGCGCGCGGTCGCGGGCGCGGCGACGAGCACGGCGGCGCCGACGACGAGCGCGGCGGCGAACGACACGAAGGCCCTCGATGCGGGTGTCTTCATTTTTCTTCCCCGTACGGGTTGCTGGTGTCGATGACGCGCTTGCGCGGCGGCTCCCATTCGCCGCGCGGCACGATGTCGTTCGACGAAGCGCGCTTGGGCGGCGGCTCGGACGCGGGCGCCGGAGCCAGCGACGGCGCCGCCAGGACCGGCTGCGGACGCGCGGGCGGCGGCGGCGGCTCGTGGCGCGCCGGCGCCTCCCGCCGCGACTCGCCGCGCGACTCGCTGTGACGCGACGACGGCGCCGGAGACGCGCGGACCACCGGCGGCGACGGCGACGGCGACGAGCTCGGCGTCAGGCTCAGATCGATCATCACGTTGTCGTCGAAGCTGACCAGGCGCTCCTTGGCCGCGTAGCCCGACGCGGTGGCGCGGATGCGATGCGTGCCCGGCGCCTTGGGGAAGTGGCCCATGAACGGGTTCGACGGCATCTGCACGCCGTCGATCGAGATCGCCGCCGACGACGGCGCCACCGACACCGAGAGCACCACCATCTCGATCGTCGGCGCGCGCGGGGCCGCCGGCGGCGGCGTGACCGCGACCGGCGCCACCAGCTCCGGCGCCGGCATCGCCACCGGCCGGTGCATCGCCACCAGCGCCGTCGTCGCCAGAAAGACGACCGCGAACAGGCCCACGATCAGCCACGGCTGCGCCCGCCAGAGGCGCTGCGTCCATCCCGGCGGCTCGAGCGGCTCGAGCAGCTCCGGCGCCAGGCCCGGCAGCGACGCGTTGGCGCGCACGCCGGTGAGCGACACGCCGGGCAGGCTGCGCAGCGCCGACGGCGTGTGCGTCATCGGCGCCGCCGGCAGCGGGCCCACCACGCTGTTGCGCTGCACCACCGACGGCGGCGCGTAGCCGACGCGCGACGACGAATGCGGATGCGAGTGGCTGGTGTTGCCCGGCCGCGAGCCCTGCACGGTGGCGTCGCGCGGGTCGCGGAAGTCGAGCGCCTCGAGCCGTCCGCTCTCGCCCGCTTGCAGGCGGAAGAGCGCGCCCTCGATGAGCGCGCGCACGCGCTGGCGCTCGGCGTCGAACTCCTGCGACAGGCAGTCGGCGATGTCGCGGTGGCGCGGCGCGCCGCCGGTCGCCCACAGGTTCTGGTCGAGCGCGTCGCGCATCTCGGCCGCGGTGGCGAAGCGATCTTCGGGCCGCGCCGCCAGCGCCTTTTCGCACACGTGCACCAGCGCTGGCGAGGTCTCGGGACGCACCGAGTGCAGGGCCGGGATCTCGCCGCGCGTGAGCGCCGCCAGGATCTCGATCTCGCCCATGCCCTGCCACAGCTTGCGCCCGCTCAGCACCTCGAAGAGCACCGCGCCGACGGAGAAGATGTCGCTTCTGCGATCGGTCCCGCGCGTCAGCTGCTCGGGGGCCATGTAGTTGGCGCGCCCCTTGAGCACCCCGGTCTTGGTCTCGAGCGACGAGTCGCGCGCCTTGGCGATGCCGAAGTCGATGACCTTGGTGTGCCCCTCGAAGGTGAGGAAGATGTTGTGCGGGCTGACGTCGCGGTGCACGAAGCCGAGCGGCTTGCCGTCGAAACCAGTGAGCTCGTGCGCGTAGTCGAGGGCCGAGAGCACGTCGCGCAACACCGACAGCGCCAGCCGCTGGGGAAAGCCGCCGCGCGCGCCGAAGCGCTTGACCACGTGATAGAGCGAGCGCCCTTCGAGGTACTCCATGGCGATGAAGTGGCGCCCCTGCGATTCATCGACGTCGTTGGTCTGGACGATGTTCGGGTGGTTGAGGCGCGCGGCCATGCGCGCCTCCTCGAGGAACATGGTGAGGAACTCTTCGTCTTCGACGAGATCGGGACGCAGCTCTTTGAGCGCCACCAGCTTGGAGAAGCCGGCCGGCCCCTGCGCCGCCGCCACGTACACGATCCCCATCCCGCCGCGGGCCATCTCGCCGATGAGCCGGTAGCGCCCGACCACATCTCCGAGCGCGTGATCTACGTGATTCATGAGCATCCACTGCTCCTAGTTCGGTCAGCGCCACAGTAAATGCGTAATCGATATTCAGTCAATGCGAAATTAATAGTGTTTTTTGAATTTGTAATCGTCGGGACGTAACCTGGAATGCGTAGTTGCAGGTGGTCCAGCGCGGCACCTCGGACCAATCTGTGGCACGTCGCGTTCGCGGGATTCGGCCTCGCGCGATCGCGCGGGTGTCGATCGTGTTCTCGACGGGAAACGCGATCGCTGCGTCAGACAAATGCATGCTTGCTTGCATTCGCCCCCTGCGGTGCTGCGGACGCAATGTGAGGCTTGCCGGCTACAGCGCGCGCGCGAAATGTAACTACGGCCGCAATTCGGAGAATCAGTGATTCGATATTAATTTTGGAAAATGAAACCGATTAATTTCGATGGCGGGGGACGAACGTAACTCAGACGAAGCCGGCGGGCCGCTCGGCAGCCACGCCGGCGGCGCGCTCGAGGGCCATGCCCACGCGCACCAGCGTACCTTCGTCGAACAGCCGCCCGACGAGCGTGGTGCCGTGCGGGACGCGGCGCGGCGGCTTGAACGTCGGCAGCGGATGGGCCGGGTCGGGCGCGAAGTCATCGCGCGCGCGATCGATCTCGATGAAGCCGGCGCGCACCGTCAGCGACGGGTGGCCGGTGAAGTTCGAGATGGTCAGCATCTCCGAGAACGACGGCACCAGCAGCACGTCGACCTTGTCGAACAGCGCGGCCATGGCGCGTGCGACCTTTCGCCGCATGCGATCGGCCTGCACGAAGTCGACGGCCGACAGGAAGCGCGACTGGCGGAAGGTGTTGGGCCAGGCGTCGGCCACCTGCATCTTGAGCTGATCGACCCCGTGCGACAGCGTCAGCTCCTCGAACGACGCCGCCGACTCGGCGAACAGGATGCTCGCGAGCGAGTCGTAGGGCCAATCCGGTAGCGACACCTCGACCGGCACGCAGCCGGCCGCGCGCAGGTGCTCGACCGCCGCGCTGTCGACGGGCGTGGCCGGCGCCGTCTTCATCCACGCCGGAAAGAAGCCGACGCGCAGCCCCTTGACCGGCGCGTTGCCGTCGAAGTCGAGGTTGCGCGTCAGCGCCGCCGGCACCGTCATCGTCGAGGGATCGGCCGCGTCGGCGCCGGCGAGCGCGCGCAGCACCAGCAGCGTATCCTCCACGCCGCGCGCCATCGGCCCCAGCTTGTCGAGCGACCAGCAGAGCGCCATGGCGCCGGTGCGCGGCACGCGCCCGAACGTGGGGCGCAGGCCCGACACTCCGCAGCGCGTCGACGGCGAGACGATGCTCCCGAGCGTCTCCGACCCGAGCGCGAAGCCGCAGAGGCCGGCCGCGGTGGCCGACCCCGGGCCGGCGCTCGAGCCCGACGATCCTTCATCGAGGTTCCACGGGTTCTTGGTCTGTCCGCCGAACCACACGTCGTTGAGCGCGAGCGCGCCGAGGCTGAGCTTGGCCGCCAGCACCGCGCCGGCGTCGGCGAGCCGCTTGACCACGGTGGCGTCGCTCTTGGGCACGCGGGCGCGATACGGCTCGGCGCCCCACGTGGTCGGGATGCCGGCGGTGTCGACGAGATCCTTGGCGCCCCACGGCACGCCGTGCAGCGGCCCGCGATACTTGCCGCGCGCGATCTCGGCGTCGGCGCGGCGCGCGGCCGCGATCGCGGGCTCGCGCAGGATCGTGATGCTGCACAGGAGCTTCGGCTGAAAACGCTCGAGCCGCGACAGGTAGATCGACGTCAGCCGCTCCGACGTCAGCTTCCTGGTCTCGATCCAGCGCGACAGCGTCGTCAGCGGCGCAAAGGCGATGTCGTCCTCCTTGGCCGGCAACGGCGGCACCGCGCCGCGCGAGCGCACGAAGCGATCCCTGGGCGCGCGCGCCGTCGGTGACGCGCCCGACGCCGCCCACGGATTCCACACCGTGCCCGGCACGTCGGCGTCCTCGAGCGCCAGCTTGCGCGGGCCGACCCGCCGCTCGAACAGCGCCGCCATCGAGACGCGCCAGTTCGACGCCGCCTGCGCGCGATCCTTCGGCGTCATCGTGATCTGCACCAGCTTCTCGGCTTCGGCGAATGTCGCGGCGGTGACCGGCGGCCCCGCGGCCGGCGACGTGCCGAACGCGGGCGGCGCGGTCGCCTCGACGGGCGCGGCAGGCTTGTCGGCGCCCTTGGCGGCGGCGCGCCCACCGACGGCGAGCCCAGCCAACCCGAGCGCGCTCGACGACAGGAACTGACGGCGTGACGGCATCGCGGACCTCCTCGGCGCGACAATACCGCAGCCGCCCGAGGCGCGTCACATGTCGGGATGCAGGAACGGCCCGTTCATCACCGGCGGCAGCGTCTGGACGAACTCGGCCAGGTCGTTCAGATCGGGATCGGTGAGCCCGCCGAAGCCGTCGGCGCCGCCCGGCATCGTCGTCGACAGCGTCACGCCGGTGCCCTTCTCCTTGTCGGTCTTGAGCGTCGCCACGATGTCGGCGATCGTCCAGCCCGAGAGGCCGGTGGCGTCGGGCGTGAGGTTCGCCGACTTGAGCCCGCCGCCGAACGAGCGTCCGCCCGCGTAGGCCTTCGACACGTCGAGGCCGGCCGGTCCGCCGCCCGACGGCGTGTGGCACTGCAGGCAGCCGAGCGTCGCCAGATAGCGCCCGCGCTCCGCCGACGCGAACGCCGGATCGGTCGCCGCCAGCGTCGTGTGCGGGAAGGTCGTGTAGTCGAACGCCGTGCCCGCCAGCGTCGGATGCGCGCTGTCTTCGGGCACCGCGTGGCTCTTGGGCGGCAGCGACTTGATGTAGAGCCCGATCGACTCCGCGTCGTCGCGGGTCATCGCCGCAAAGCGCTGATAGGGCATCGTCGGCCACAGCGGCGCGCCGTCGTTGTCGACGCCGACCACCACCGCGTCGGCGATCATCGAGCTGGTCCACATGCCGGTGCCGGTGGCGTCGTCGGGCGTGAGGTTCGGCGCGTACACCGTCACCGTGCCGCCGTCGCCGCCGGCGTTGACGGTGAACAGCTTGCCGCCGGCGAGGAAGTCGGCCGGATCGGTCGACGGATTGCCGTTGGCGTCGGGCGTCGTGTGGCAGCTGCCGCAGAAGAGGAGGTGCTTGACCAGCTCCTCGCCGCGCGATGCCGTCGCGCCGACCGCGAGATCGGGCACCGCCATGTCGGCGACGGTCGCCATGTCCATGCCGCTCGTCGTCGTGTCGTCGCCGCAGCCGCCCGCGGCCAGCGCCAGCATGATGAGGATCCCCCGGATTCGCATCGTCGGAGAGTATCACGCCGACGCTGCTCACCCGAGTGCGCACGAGCGCAAACGATCGGCCGCGGGGCGCGTGTCCTACACGCACAATCCCGCGCACTTGCGGCGGGCACGCGCGTTGCTCTACGGGCGCGCATGAAGCCAACGCGCGCAATCCTTTTCGTCGCAGCCACGCTCTTCGTCGCCGCGTGCACGGGCGCGCCGCCGCCCGTCGGTGTCGCCGAAGATGCGGTCACCGTCTGCCCCGGCGGCTCGGTCGTGCAGGGCATCGACGTCTCCGAGTTCCAGGGCTCGATCAACTGGACCGCGGTGAAGAACGCGGGCATCAAGTTCGCCTTCATCCGCGTCTCCGACGGCACCTATCAAGATCCGAACTTCGCCAGCAACTGGGCGGGCGCGAAGGCGGCGGGCATTCTGCGCGGCGCCTATCAATTCTTCCGCGCGTCGGACAATCCGATCACCATCGCCGATCAGTTCCTCGCCAAGATGGGCACGCTCGGCGACGGCGATCTGCCGCCCACGCTCGACGTCGAGGTCACCGACGGTCAGTCGGCGGCGACGATCCGCACCAACATGGAGGCGTGGCTCGCGCACGTCGAGCAGAAGACCGGGCGCACGCCGTTCATCTACGTGTCGCCGGGCTTCTGGCCCAACCTCGGCAGCCCCAACGAGTCGCACTATCGTTTGTGGGTCGCCAACTGGGGCGTGAGCTGCCCGAGCCTGCCCGCGGGCGGCTGGTCGACGTGGCAGATGTGGCAGAAGGCGGACAACGGCTCGGTCGCGGGCATCTCCGGCGCCGTCGACACCGACGAGTTCAACGGCTCGCTCGCGCAGCTGCAGGTGATCGCCGGCGGCGCGCCGTGGGCGGCCGGCTACGTGAGCCAGTCGTGGCCGCTGGCGTCGTCGCCGATGCCGATGTTCGCGGGGCAGACGGTGGCGGCGAGCATCACGCTCAAGAACACGGGCTCGAAGACGTGGGACTCGAACACCAAGCTCGGCACCACGCAGCCGCGCGACCGCTCGAGCGCGTTCGCCGACGGCAGTTGGCTCGCGCCGAACCGCGCGGCGCACGTGACCGGCACGGTGCCGCCGGGCGGGACCTTCAAGTTCAGCTTCAACTTCCACGCGCCGGCGAAGGCGGGCACCTATGCCGAGTACTTCGATCTGGTGCAGGAGGGCGTGGCGTGGTTCTCCGATCCGGGGCAGGGCGGGCCGCCCGACAACCAGATCGAGGCGCAGATCGTGGTGACGGTGCCGAAGTACTCGGCGGAGTTCGTGGGGCAGTCGTTCCCGGCGGCGGACAAGTCGGCGATGATGATCGGCGTCGGACAAAACGTGACGGCGTGGATCGATCTGAAGAACGTCGGCACCGAGACCTGGAAGGCGGGCGAGACCAGGCTGGCGCCGACGCCGCGCGATCAGGCCTCGCCGCTGGCCACGGCCGATTGGCTGTCGCCGACGCGCGTCTCGACGCTGGCGGCGGACGTGGCGCCGGGCGACGTCGGGCACTTCTTGATTCCGCTCGACCCGACGGCCACGGGCGACGTCACGCAGACCTTCGGGCTCGTCGACGAGGGCGTGGCCTGGTTCTCCGATGCGGCCAACGGCGGCGGGCCGGCCGATGATTTCCTGAAGCTGCACCTCGTGATCACGGACCAGCCGCAGGATCAGCCCGACGGCGGCGCCAGCGCCGACATGGGCGACGGCTCGGGCGACGGCACCGGCGGCAACGGCGACACGGGGGACAACGGCGACACGGGCGGCGCCGGCGATCCGGGCGCGCCTCAGATGGCGAAGAAGGGCTGCTCGATGTCGGGGACGGGGGACGTCGGGGCGATGTGGACCTTGCTCATCCTTGCCGCTGTGCCGCTTCTTGTGCGGCGCGCGCGCCCTCGACGAGGCGCTCGCGCGTGACCCACACCTCGTCGGTGACGCTGACCCACACCAGCTCGCCGAGCGCCTGACGCAGCCCCGCCGGATCGAACGCGCAAGCCTCCACCGCCGCCAGCGTGCGCGGCAGATCGTTCGACAACACCAGCGCCGCGCGCGCCGCCGTCAGGTCGGCGCCACGCAGCCACGCCGCGGCGACGCGCGAAAGGTCGCGCCCTTCGTCGCGCAGGCGGCGGCCGATGACGCCGAGCTGATCGAGCGCCAGCGGCGGCAGCGAGTGGCGCAGGGCCGCGGTGGTGACGGCGAGCTCGGCCGGCGCGGTCTCGTTGCACGCCACGCTCACCGTCGCGCGCAGGAGCGTCGTCAGCATCTCCGCGTCGGCGACGAGGAGGCGCAGGAAGCGCTCCGGGCGCAACAGCGCCATCTGCAGCGTCAGCGGCGGGAGCAGCTCGCCGAGGCGGCGGCGATCGCCGAGCAGCGGCAGGCCGATCACGAGCGCCGGCTTGAGCGCGCGCGCGTCGCGGCCGTTGACGAAGCGCACCGGCGCGGTCAGATCGTTGCGCGTGTAGACCTCGGGCACGAGCACGTCGAGCGTGCGCGCGGCCCAGCGCACCGCTTCGACCATGCGCGGCGCGCCGTCGCCGGAGAGCGGCAGGCCCGGGCGGGTCTTGCCGTCGAGCGGCACCGCCGACGACGCGGCGAGGAGCGGCGCGACCAGGACCGACAGCGCCGAGACCGAGCGATCCTCGTCGGGATGGCGCAGGCGCGCCCAATCGGCGGGCGCCATCGTGCGCATCGGCGGCGGCGTCGGCGGCATGCCGTCGCGCGCGCGCGCCGGATCCCGCGCCGATAGGAGGCGCGCCGCCTGCTCGCAGGCGAGGCCGCGCGCGTTGGCGCCGGTCTCGTAATAGAGCTTGGCGAGCGTGCGATAAGCGGGCACGTGCAGCTTGTCGAGGCGCAAGAGCTCGTGCTGCGCGGCGATGGCCTGCTCGCGCGCGTCGGCGCCGGCTTCGACGTAGTAGGACGCGAGCGTGCGGCGCGCGTCCCAGTGGCCGGCGTCGAGGCGCACCACGACCTCGAGCGCGGCGGTGGCGCCGTCGCGATCGCCGAGGCCGGTGGCGGCGGCGGCGAGCTCGTTCCACAGAAAGGAGCGGCGCACGACGTCGCCGCCCTGGCCCATGCGCTCGAGCGCGCGGGCGCAGTGCGCGGCGAGCGCCTGGAAGTCGCCGGCGTTGCGCAACAGCGTCGCGATGCGCTCGCACGAGCGCGGATGATCGGGATCGTCGACGAGCGCCGCCTGGTAGCAGGCGAGCGCGTCGGTCGGGCGGTTGAGCTCCTCTTCGAGGATGTGGCCGGCGAGGTGACGGTAGCGCGCGCGCAGCGACGGATCGCTCTCGAGCTGCCCGAGCGCCTCGAGGGCGGCGAGCGCCTCGTGCCAGCGCTTGAGCTCGACGGCGTCGTCGAGGATGGCGCGCTGCGCGGCGCGGTGCGACGGATCGAGCGAGACCGCCGTGCGATAGCAGGCGAGCGCGGCGGCCGCGTGATGGCGCGCGTGCGCGCACTGACCGGCGAGAAAGGCGATGGCCGCGCGATCCGACGGCGATGCCGCGCTGGCATTGGCCGCGAGCGTCTCGACGCAGCGCTCGGCGCCGTCGACGTCGCCGTCGGCGAGCAGGCGCTCGGCCTGCAGCCGCTGCACGTCGCCGCGATCGGGCGCGAGCTTGGCGGCATGCTCGAGCGCATCGGCGGCGAGCGTGCGATCGCCGGTGGCCCGCGCCGAGCGCGCGACCAGCAGCCAGCGCTCGATCGCCGTCTCCGCGCGCGCCGCCGGCAGCGCCGCGGCGAGCTCGAGCACGTCGGCGTGGTGGCCGAGCTGCTGGCCGATCACGCAGGCGTGCCAGCGCGCGTCGACGTGGCCGGGGATGCGCTCGCACAGCCCGCGCAGCTGCGCGAAGGCGCCTTCGAGATCGCCCTGCGCCTCGAGCACCGCCGCCGCCTGCGCGACGAGCGCGACGTGCGCTTCGGGATCGCCGACGACGTCGGCGATGAGGTGCGCCGCGCGCTGGATCTCGCCGCGCTGGCGCAGGTGCGAGACGAGCGCGACGCGGATCGGCACCGATTCGTCGTCGGCGTCGAGCGCGCGCTCGAGCAGCTCGCTCGTGCGATCGGCGAGATCGATGCGCGAGGCGCACAGCTCGGCCGCGCGCAGGAGCCGATGCGCGCGCGTCTTGCCGACCTTGGCGAGCGCGGCCCAGCGCTCGAGGCAGTCGACCGCGCGATCGCAGGCGTCGATCGCCTCGTAGAGCGGCACCAGCGCCTGCAGCGCGTCGACGGCGTCGTTCTCGACGGCGAGCACCTCCTTCCAGCACTTGATGGCCTGACCCGGATCGCCGAGATCGCGCGCATAGACCGCCGCGAGCTCGCGCCACAACGCCGGGCGCTGCGCCGGCGGCACCGTCGGGATGTGGCGCGTGCACTCGTCGGCGAAGGCGGCGAAGCGGCCCTCGGCGCGATAGTGATCGGCGAGCGCGCGCCAGGTGGCCTCGTCGGGCTCGTACTCGAGCAGCCACTCGAGCGACTCGATGGCGCGCCCGCGCTCGCCGAGCTCGGCCCAGGCGGCGGCGAGCGCGCGGTGCGCCGAGGCGCGCTCGCGCATGCTGTCCTGCAGGCCGATGAGCGCCTCGAGGACTTCGGTGCGATCGCGGATGCGTCCCAGCTTGGCGTAGATCGCTTCGAGCGCCTTGAGCGGCTGCGGATCGCCGGGCAAGCGGTCGCGCAGCGAAAGCCAGCGCTCGGCGGCGGCGGCCGGCCCGTCGACGGTCTCGGCGAGCGTGGCCGCTTCGCGCAGCGCCGATAGGTCGTCGGTGGCGAGCGCGGCGTGCTCGTCGAGGAGCGAGAGCAGCGCGCGGCCGTCGCCGTGCTCGCGCGTCAGCTTCTCGAGACGCGCGCGCGCCTGGCGGCGATCGCCGTCGGAGGCGTGGCCGTCGATGATGGCGCGCAAGACCGGCTCGACCTCGCGCGTGCGGCCGAGCGCGGCGAGCGCGTCGGCC
>Ga0134125_10001915_pt1 | contig 25089 bp, 16 predicted proteins | sample KB31751_FD_96464 | JGI IMG/M metagenome (GOLD analysis project Ga0134125, IMG submission 96464) | Terrestrial soil microbial communities with excess Nitrogen fertilizer from Kellogg Biological Station, Michigan, USA - KB3-175-1 | ecosystem: Environmental > Terrestrial > Soil > Unclassified ...
AGCCGGTACAGCGGATTCATATGAAACTCGACGATCTTCAGCACCGGAGCGGGATTCTCCAGCGTCACTTTGGCAACCAGTCCCTCTATTTCACGCGAGAGCTCTATTAACTTGAGCGCGCAAAAACTTATGCCGCCCGAGCGGAGGAGGATCTTTTGCGCGGCCTCCAGCGCCTCCGGCTCCTGCGCCCGCGCCGAAAGCGCCGCGAACTCGTCGCGCTCGGCATGGCCGGCGGTGAGGGCGTAGAGGATGGGAAGATTGTTGTGCCGCCGCTGCCAGTCCGCGCAGGCCGGCACGGCCATGGCATCGGCCATGTCGTCGTTGACCTGCACGAAAAGGCCGAGAGCGCGGCCGACCCCGGCCAGCAGCTCCGCCGTTTCGGCGGTCGCTCCGCCCAGCAGGGCGCCCATGCGAAACGCCTCGCCGAAGAGCGGCGGCGTCTTGTTCGCCACCACGCGCCAGTACTCTTCCTCGCCCGTCAGCTCCTTGGCGTCGAGACCCTGTCCGTAGCAGGTGGCGAGGGACATCGCCGCGAAGCTCGCCTGCAGGGCGCTACGAACCTCGGCCTTCACCGGTGCCTGCTCCAGCAGCAGGTGGCCCGAAGCCTGGAAAGCCAGCGACAGATTGGCCACCGTACCCGCGCCGATCCAGCGGTAATCGCCCTGCGGATCGTCATCCAGCATGTCGTCCACGAGGTGGATGCTCACCACCGACAGAAAGACCGCCGCCGCCGCCGGCAGCGCGACGCTCTCCTGCCCTCCGACCGCCTGGCAGGCGGCGATGGGAAAATCCCAGACCGAACCCGACTCGCGATGCGTCGGACGATCGATCATCGCCAGCGCCTGCGGCCACTGCGAGATCTCTCGCAGAGAACGGATCTTCTGTTTCATCGCCTCGAACGTATCGAAATCCATAGCTGCATCTCCGTACAAGTAAATCGGACCCGGAAGTCGGCGGCCCAACCGGGCCCGATTCTCGATTCAACGGCGGCTAAAACCCTATGCCAATTTCATGCCGCCCTAAAACGCCACGTTTCCGTCTACGCCTCACAGGCAACATTCACTCCATTTGGCGGCCAGGTGACCCACTCGACGTTGATCGTACCGTCGTCCGTGCTGAACATGCTCTTGAAGTTTTCGACCAGGCTCAGCTTGCGCAGCGCCTGAACGAGGTTTCCCGACTCGGCCTTGGAAGTAAACTTGAGGTGAAAAGCTTGAATCTGCATTGGCGTAGTTCTCCCCTAAAGGGGAAGCGGAAGGCTTCCCCGGTTTTTTATGCTTCGGTTAGTACAAGACCTCAGATGATTTCAGGGTGTACAGAGATATTCACTGCAGGCTGGTAGTGGCCACGATTTTCATCCCCCAAAAAAGAAAGTAACAAGAACTTCAACGGACATCGGAACGTGCGCGCGTCCAGGCGTATAGTGTGAGCACCCTGTCAGACCGTGACAGTCCCGGGTGACACGACGCCTCGACACGGATAACACGTTTGACACCGAGCGATTCTCGGAGCACGCCCAGCCTTTTCAACCAGCGGGATCTAAGGAACGGACGGTGAAGCGCCGAGAGGCTCGAGCACGCCGCCAGAGTGATCCTGGCGGGCGGCGTCGGCTTGGAGCAACTTCGCCAGCTCGAGGCCGGGAAGCGGCTTGAGAAAGAAATAGCCCTGCGCGTAGTCGATGCCGAGCAGCCGCAGCACCTCGGCGTCCTCCGCCGTTTCGACGGCTTCCATCACCGTCGCCGTGCCGGCGCGCGCCGCCATCTCGGCCGTGCTCTGCACGATGATCTGCTTGAACGGATCGTGGGCGAGGCCGCGGCAGAAGGTGCCCGAGATCTTGAGAAAGTCGGGATGCAGATCTTGGAATAGATTTAGATTCGAAGAGCCTTCGCCGAAGTCGTCGAGCGCGATCCTGAAACCCCTCTCGCGCAGGCGTTGCAGCGTCGCGGCAAAGGCGCGGGGATTGACGATCGTCTGCTGCTCGGTGAGCTCCAGGACGATGCTCTTCTCCTCGATACCGGCGATGCGGACCGCGGAGCACAGCTTGTCGGCGAACTCCGGGTTGGTCAGCGAGCGCGGTTGCACGTTGAGGAAGGTGACCACCGAGTTGCTGAGGTGGATCACCTCGGCCAGGGCGGCCCGGATGCAGATCATGTCCGCCTCGAACAAGAGCTCCTTCTGGGCCGCGTAGGCGAGAAAGACCGCCGGGCTGCCCAGCACCGAATTGGCCGGACCCCGGGCCAGGCTCTCGACGCCGAAGATGTCGAAACGCGACACGCCGTCCCGCAGCTTGACCACCGGCTGCAACACCGCCCGGATGGGGTTGGCCGCCATGAAGTCTTCCAGGAGCTCCACCTGCTGGAGCTCGCCCTCGCCCTCCGGGGGGGCGCCGGAAACGGCCAAGGCGTCCCGCCGGTCCAGCAGGTAGCCGCGCAGGCGCGACAGCCCCTCGGACTTTTCGAGCACGGCCGTGACGCCGAGGACGGCGCAGAGATCGCGCACCGCCTGGTCGACATAGCCGGAGAGGACGTACACCGCGGTGTCGGGAAAGTTGGCGGTCACGAAGCGGACCAGACGCATGCCGTCCAGGCCGCCGAGCTGGGACACGGAAAGGTCGGTGATGACGACGTCGAAACGGAAGCAGCGCAGCAGGGCCTCCGCCGCCTCGATTTCCATGCAGGTGGTCAAATCGAGACCCGGCAGCCGCAGGCAGGCCGCCAAGGTGTCAACCACGATCGACTCGTCGTCGAGAATCAGTACGCGAAGCACGGCATCTTCATCGTGCCGCTTGGGCGGGTGCTCCGCGGGCGGCGGGAAATCATCGGATCTTCTGTGCTCCTCCGCCGCACCGGGCCTCACGATCGCGATGGCACTGGTGAATGGACGGAGATGAAATCCCCGCTCACCTACACCTTCGCGGATCCGGTGTTGCGAGAACGGATTGAGTCAAAGGGAGGGTAACCCGTGAAATGCGGGAAGTCAACCGCGGCCGGGCGCCTTCACGACGATGCCCTGACGTAGGAACCACAGCTCGAACCTCGGTATTTCCACCAGCTCCAGCGCTTCCTGAATTGCTCTCACGTACAGCATCCCCTGGGAAGCGTACACCGCCGCTCGCGCTCGCGTCTCCTCCTCCGTCCCCATCTCGTCGGTCTTGTAATCGGCGATCACGATCCTTCCACCGTCGTCAGGGTCGCGGTACAGGAGGTCGATCGCGCCGCTTACGACCCCCACCGGGGAGAGCGCCCCCTCTCCCGGCGGCAGGAGGACGGGAAGCTCGCGGGCGAGGAGATGTTCCTTCAGCCGCCGCAGCCGGGCGAGGAGCGGGCCGGCGGCGAAGGTCTCCAGCAGGGCTCCGGCCACCGGCAGCGAGCGCTCCAGCTCGTCGCCCTCGACCAGGGCGGCCAGGTAGGCCGGAAGCCGGGAGCGCTGGCGGCCGGCCTCCCGGGCCGGATCGGCGGCGAGGTCCCACTCTTCCAGGGCGCGATGGACGGCGCTGCCGGCCGCCATGGCCGCCGCGCGGTCCACGACCCCTTCCTGCGCGCCGCGGGGCGCCGACGGCCGCTCCTCCGTGAGGCGCTCGGCCATCTGCTCGCGCAGCAGAGCATGGGCCTCCTCGGAGGCGGCGCCGCCGAAGGCCCGGGCCTCGCGCACCGCCGCCCGGGCGCGCTCGGCGCGCAGGCCGGCCGAGACGAGGGCGATCTCCTCCGGCCCCGGCAGCCCGGGACGCTCGGGCTCGGCGGCGAGCCCGGAGCTCTCGGCCGGGCGCAGGGCGGGAAACTTCCACAGGGCGCCGGTCGCGTCGGCGAAGGTCCAGGCCGGCGTAGCGCCTCCCCCCAGCGCCTCTCCCCAACGCTGGTGGAGGTCTCCGGGGAGGTCCCGGCGGGAGAGCAGGAGCTCCATGGGGGTGCGGGCCTGGTCCCAGGGCTTGGCGTCGGAAGACTGAGAGCGGTCCGGCCAGGTGCCCGCCAGCACCAGGCGGTCCTTGGCCCGGGTCATCCCCACGTAGAGCAGGCGGACTCGCTCGGCGGCCTCGACCTCGCGGCGGGCGGCTTCCACCGCGTCGAAGCCGAGGGTGGGCGCACCGAAGAGCCGGTACTCGAAGCCGGGGCCCGTGCGGCCGGCCTCGGTGCGGGGACCGCGCTCGCCGGGCGGCTGCTTGTGGAGCTGGACGAGGTAGACGTGCTCGAAGTCCAGCCCCTTGGCGCCGTGGATGGTGAGGACGGCGACGGCGTCCTCCGATCCTTCCGTGGGCCGCCCCTCCTCGGCCTCCCGCGCATCGGCAACGCTGCGGCGCAGGGCGCGGAGGATGGCCGTCACGTCGCCGCCCCCCTCTTCCATCGTCGAGAGGAGCTGGCGGAAGAAGCGCTCCAGGTTGGCGAGCCGGTAGGGGCCGAGGTAGCGGGCCGCCTCGGTGGCCTCGACCAGCGTCAGCCCGCGCAGGCGCTCGACGAAGACGTCCGCCGTCTCGGTGGCGAACGACTGGCGCAGCCGCGCCAGGCTCTCGACGGCGGCGAGGAGGTTGCGCTCCCAGCCCCGGACCCGCTCGATCCCGGGGACCTCCTCGGGCCGCCCGCCGGAGACCTCCCGGGCCGCGCCCTCGATCGCCTGCCGCAGGGTGGCGAGGGCCTCGGGATCGAGGTCCGCCAGCTCGGTCATGAGCCTGGGGAGCTGCCGGCTCCACAGGGGGATCAGGGCCGCGTCGGGCACGCCCACGGCCGGCGAACGCAGCACGGTGAGGAGGGCCAGGTGATCTCCCGGATCGAGGACCGCCCGCACCAGGGCGGCGGCCTCGATGACCTCGCGGCGCCGGTAGTACTGCTTGTCCCGCCCCACGGCGAAGGGGACGCGCGCCCGGCGCAGCTCCTCCAGGTAGACGTCGAGGTCGGTGGTGCTACGCAGGAGAATGGCGATCTCCCGCCAGCGCACGCCGTGCTGCTCGTGCAGGGCGCGCAGGTCGGCGGCGAGGGCCGTGGCCTCGATCTGCGCGGCCTCTCCCACCGGGGTCCGGCCTGCCCCGCGCTCCTCGTCCGCCTTCCAGGAGATCCAGTGTTCGACGGGCTCCCAGCCCCGGGTCGAGCCGCCGCGGACGAACCCCGGGTCCCCCTGCCGCCTCTCGCAGGGGAGCAGCGGCTCGAACGGCGGCTGGACGCCCTCGCGCTGGAGCATGACGGGCTCGACGACCCGCGCCACCTCCTCCAGGATCACCGGCACCGAGCGGAAGTTCTCCACCAGCGACATCACCTCGCCCCCCGCCGCCCGCACCAAGCCCACGAAACCGTCGTAGGCCCGCAGGTCGGCGTTGCGCCAGCCGTAGATGGACTGCTTGGGATCGCCCACCAGAAAGAGGCCGGGGCGTTCCTCCGCCGGTCCGTCGAGGCTGAGCCAGCGCAGGAGGTCGCACTGGATGCGGTCGGTGTCCTGGAACTCGTCGATCAGGAGCTGATCGATGCGCCGCCGCACCTGCCGGCGCACCTCGGGCTGGCGGGCGAGGAGCTGCTCGGCGCCGGTCAGCAGAAAGTCGAACGTGGCGACCCCTTCCGCCCGCAGCCTGGCCTCGACGGCGGCCAGGAGGGGGCGCAGGGCGAGCCGGCCGTGCTCCAGCAGCTCCGGATCGAGGCATTCCAGATGGCTGAGGATCGGCTCCAGGGTGCCGGCCGCCACGCTCAGCTCGTCCAGGACGTCGCCGAAGAGGTCCTTCTCCTTCCGCTTCCTCACCCACTCGTGCAGATGGCTCCGCAGGTTGCCGGGGAGGAGCTCGTCCGCCCAGTCCTTCAGAGTCCCCACCGGGATCTCCCCCGTTCCGGCCAGCCGGTCGATCAGGGTGGCGAGCCCCTCCTCGATCTTGCGGACGTTCTTGCCCCGGGTCTTGCCGAGCCGGGGCGCGACGAGGCCGTGCACCTCCCGGCAGGCGGCGGCCAGCCGGCCGCGGAAGGCGCGCACGGCGTCCGCCGCGAAGGGGTCCGCCGCCAGCTCGCCCGAAGGCAGGCCGAAGGCGAGCAGGGCGAGCAGCGCCTCGACGACCTCCTGCGGCCCGTACCCGAGGGCGGCCAGGGCCAGGAGGTGCGGATCGCCGGGAGTGCCGTAGCAAGGCCGCAGCGAGTCCTCGAGGGTCTCCTGGACGATCTCTTCCACCCGCCGGCCGTCGGCGTCGACCTCGAGGTCGGGGTGGACTCCCGCCTCCAGGGGATGCTCGGCCAGCAGCCCGCGGCAGAAGGCGTGGATGGTGCGGACGGCGAGATGGTCGAGGGTGCCGAGCAGAGCGCGGGCGCGGGCCACGCGCTCCGCGGGAGGCGGCAGGAGGGACGCGTCGAGCCAGGAAGGCACCTCTCCTCCTGATGCCAGCGCCGCCAGCTCGCGGGCCGTGCGCCCCGCCATCTCGGCCGCCGCCGCCTCGGTGAAGGTGATCGCCACCACCCGGCCGAGCACCTCGGCGGCGATGCGGTCGGCCGTCACCTCCTCCGGCCGCCCGAACGGTTTGGCGGCGGCCCGCTCGGCGAGGCGCTTCGCCGTCCGCTCCCAGCCGGTGCCCAGGGTCCACGCCAGGATGCGGCCGATGAGGGTGGTCGTCTTTCCCGTGCCCGCCCCGGCCTGCAGGACGAGCGGCCGGTCGAACCGCGTCTGGGCGGCCCGGCGGGCCTCGCGGTCCTGCTCGCGCAGGATCCGCGCGCGGAAATCGCCCACCAGGGTCAAGGCTCGGCCTCCAGGTCAACGACCAGATCCACCACGCCGGTCCTGTCTTCCCTCCCCGGCTTCTCCCACAGGCGCCAGACCCGCAGCAGCGCCTCCTCGGCGAGACTGGATCCCGGCGCCTCGGAAGCCCTCTCGCTCCACTCGAAGAGGCGGAGGCGGGCGCCCGAGTCGCCGCGCAGGCAGGCCTCGGCGACGGAGCAGAAGCCGCAGCGCCCCGGCTCGTCGCGGCCGTTGGGGTCCACGACCCGGGGAAAGAAGGCTCCCGCGCTCCAGGCGTCGAGCACCGAGGCGGCGGTGTTCTCGAAGGCCCTGATGAGCTCCTCGTCGCCCCGCGAAACCGCGTGCTCCCTCTGCTCGCCGTCGAGATCGGGACGGAGGAAGAGATACCGCCCCAGGCTCGCCTCCTGCGAGCCCAGGAGATAGGCCACGGCCTGGAGATGGCTGCCCTTGCGCACGCGATCGAGGAAGTGCCGGCGCCTCACGTCCTCCCGCTGGGCCAGGGAGATCGGTTTGCCGGTCTTGTAGTCCGTCCACAGGCGGACTCCCCCCGTCCGGTCGACCCGGTCGGCCTTGAAGGCGACCGGATAGGTGCGCCCCCGGCTGTCCGCGACCTTGACGAATCCCTGCTCCTCGACGCCGGCCACGGCGACCGTGTCCCGCCCCCAGTCGGCCTCCCGCGCCGCATCGAGGAACGGCCGGGCGCGCTTTGCGAGAGCGCGGGCGAGCCCCGCCAAGAAGACCCCCTCCTCGCGCAGCAGCCGCTCGGCCTCCTCGTTCAGGAAACGGCTGAGCACTTCCTCGCGAGGCCACCCGACCGCCAGGGGGAGCCGGTCGCCCACCGGCCCGTCGACGCCGGCCGGCAGCCCGCCCGCCGCGCGGACGATCCTCTCCAGCACGGCGTGGACGGTGTTGCCCAGGAGCAGCGGATCGATCCCCGGCAGGGCGCCCACCGGGTCCGGCGTCGGTTCGAGGCGCAGCAACCGGCTGAGGAAGGCCTGCCAGGGGCAGGCGGCCAGGTTCTCCAGCAGGGTCACGAAGAGCTGGCGGCGCCGGGGATCGCCCTCCGCCATCGGCTCCATCCGGCCGACGTAGCCGAAGTAGGGACCGGGGCGCGAGCGCACCGCCCTCCCCTCGGGCGTGCGCAGGTCCGGGTCCATCTCCTCCAGCACGGCGAGCCGGGAGGCGGCGAGGGCCTCCAGGCCCTTGCGATCCTCTCCGCCCAGACTTTCCTCCAGAGCCAGCGGCAGCACGCGCCCCCACCAGCGCCGGGGGGCGTGAAGACCGGCCATCACCGCGTGCTCGGCGGCGGTGCGAGGCCCGAGGAGCGGCCCGGCCGCCGGCAGCGCCCAGAGGGAGGGCGCCTTGGCCACCTCGGCACGGTCCCGCAGCCGCTCCACGAGCGGCGACGGCGCGAGCGGCTTGCCGTCGTCGTCCCCCGCCTGCCAGGTCAGCGTCACCGAGATCCCCGCCGAAAGGAGCTGCGCGAACAGATAGCGCTCCTCGTCGAAGCCCGCGCGCTTGACGGGCACGTCCGGGAGGACGCGCTGAAGCACGCGCCGCAGCTCGTCCGGCAGCAGGGCGTCCTCCCGCACGACGCGGGGGAAGACGTCGCGGTTAAGGCCGATGAGGAACAGGTGATCGAACGTCCGCGCCCGGGCCTCGGTGACCGAGAGCACCTGGACGCCTCCCCCCTGGCCGCCGAGCGGCGCGGCCCCGGCGCCGTCCAGGAGGTCCTCCAGCAGCAGGCGCAGCTCGCCGGTCGAGAGCACGAGGTCCGGCGGCGCCTCCCGCTCGATCCGCTCCAGGGCGGCGGTCACCGGCCGGGCGTCGTCCGAGTCGAGCTGCCAGCCCAGCTCCTGCTGGAGCAGCGAGCGCAGCCGCGCGAGATGATCGGCGACCGGGACCTCGTCCGGCCAGACGACGAGGCGTTCCAGCACCTGTCCCGCGGCCTTCACGGCAGCCTCCAGGATCTCCCCGTCCACCCGGCGCCGGTCGGCATGGCCCTCGCCTTCCCGCCACTCGTCCCGCCCTTCCTCCTCGAGCTCCTCCTCGTCTCCGGCCCGCGCGGTCTTCAGCCCCTGGCGGATGGGCAGGGGGTATCCACCCTGGCGCAGCACCTCCTCCAGGCGTAGCTCGGTGACGCCGCGCAGCCGGCCAGCTCCCAGGGCGTAGAAGGCGAGGCGCAGGTCCACGAGCGAGCGGCTGCCGCCGGGCAGGGTGGCCATCGAATCGAGCCAGCGGTCGGAGGGCACGGCCTCGCCCTGCCGCAGCAGCTCCACGAAGGCCTGGGCGCGCCGGCCCGCCGGATCCAGGCCGCCGGTCTCCCCCACTCCCGAGAAGGGGATGCCCAGCCGGCCGAAGTGGCGGCGCAGGGCGTGGCGATAGGGGCTCCACTCGCGGGCCACGACGCCCAGCGCCTCCGGCCGCGCGCCGCCGTCCAGCAGGACGCGCACCCGCCGGGCCACCTCCCGCACCTCGGCCTCGCAGCCCACGGCCTCGACGGCTTCGAGCCGCGGCGGCACCGGGCGCTCGCCTTTCATGGGCTCGACCCGCGCGGCGAGGATGAGCCGCTCCAGGAAGCGGGCGGGAAACGCCCGTTCCACGCCCGCGGCCTCCGCGTCCAGGTCCTCCGGCCGCGGCGGATGGTCCAGGACGAGCCAGGCGCTGCACTTCGAGAGCAGAGCCTGGATCAGATCGGTGGCGACGCCGGTGGCGTCCGCGAAGCCATGAATGAGGATGGACCGGAAGGGCAGCGCCCGGTCGGGATCGGCCTCCACGATCTCCGTGACGCGGCGCAGGAGATTGGCCACGCGGCCAAGGTCGTGCTCTCGCATCCACCCCTCGGCCCGGGCGGCGGCGCGCACCAGCGCCCGGGCGCGCTCCACCTCCGCCCGCGACGCCACCTGAGGCCCGTCGCTCGCCAGTGCCTCCTCGGCAACGTCAGCGTGGACCGGCTCCAGCCCCGCGTCCAGAAGGTCGCGGATCGTGCCGCTGACCGTGCCGTAGCCGTCGACCAGATCCTCCAGCCCTCGCCGCAGGGCAGGCTCGGCCCGGGCGGCCCGCTGGGAGAAGGCCTCGAGCAGCGGCGAGCCCTGGGGCGCCGGCTCGCCGGCGTGCTCCAGCACCTCGGAAGCGAAGCCGAAGAGCGTCTGCAAGATCACCCCCGCCGCTGACTTCCCCCGCCGACGGACGATGGCCGCGCTCAGGTGCAGCCGCAGGCTCCGGGAAGGAACCACGATCCGCACCGGCCGGACGAGGAGCGCCGGATCCTTGCGCGTCTCCTCCAGCAGAGAGTCGAGCCGCTCCAGAAGCATCCGCTCCGCGGCCCGGGCCCCCTGGGCAATCAGGACGCGGCCGGGCGGGCGGGGCGGAGCCGGGAGGACGTCGAAGAGGCTGAGCTGTTGCGGCACAGGGAGAGGATATCGCGCCTCTAGAGAATGATTCAGCCGGCTTCTTCAATCCGGGAAGGAATCGCGGCGGGTTTGCCTTCTTGCCGGAAGAATTTTATAACCCCCGCATGATTTCGCAAATTTCCCATTGCCAATTTCATAACGCCACTTGACCGGTCCCGAGCCGGCGACCGCAGGAGATCGCGACCTGAGCGCCGGGAACCAAGGCGTGGACACGGCCGGGTTCATGGACAGGCTGCGCACCCTGGACGTGAAGCTGTCTGCGCAGGGGGAGCGTCTGCGGTGCAACGCGCCGCAGGGGGTTCTGACCTCGGCCCTGCGCATGGAGCTGGCGCGCCGCAAACCCGAGCTCATGGCCTGGCTGCGGCAGGGCGGCGGCGAAGCCCCAGGCCCGGGTCCGCTGCGCATCGTGCCCGCGGCCGCGGAGCGGCACCAGCCGTTCCCGCTGACCGACATCCAGCAGGCCTATTGGATCGGTCGCGGTGGGGAGCTCGAGCTGGGCAACGTGGCGCCGCACTTCTACACGGAGGTCGACTTCGAGGCGCTCGACCTGGAGCGGCTGGAGGCGGTGTTGCGGCTCCTGATAGCGCGTCACGACATGTTGCGGGCCGTCGTTTCGGCGGACGGCTTCCAGCGCATCCTGCCCGAGGTGCCGGCCTACGAGGTCGGGGTGCTCGACTTGCGGGGCGAGCGGCCGGAGACGGCGGCGGCGGCCTTGGCCGAGACGCGCGAGCGGCTGTCGCACCAGGTGCTGGACGCCGGGCGCTGGCCGCTGTTCGAGATCCGGGCCTCCCGGCTGCCGGACGGCCGGGTGCGCCTGCACCTGAGCCTGGACCTGCTGATCGGCGATGCCTGGAGCTTTCAGATCTTTTTCCGCGAGCTGTTCGGTCTGTACGCCGACCCCGGCCTGGAGCTACCCCGGCTGGAGCTGTCGTTCCGCGACTACGTGCTTGCCGAGCTGTCGTTCCGGGGGTCGGCGCGCTACCGGCGGGCGGAGAGCTACTGGCGGCACCGACTGGCCGACCTGCCCGGCCCGCCGGAGCTGCCACTGCTGAAGAGCCCGGGCGCGGTCGAACGGCCGCGGTTCGTGCGCTTCAGCCATCGGCTGGAGCGGGAGGTCTGGCAGCGCCTGAAACAGCGGGGCGCGAGCGCCGGCCTGACCCCGTCGGGGCTGCTGCTGGCGGCGTTCGCTGAGGTGCTGGCGGCGTGGAGCAAGAACCCGCGCTTCGTCATCAACCTGACGCAGTTCAACCGCCTGCCGCTGCATCCGCAGGTCGACCGGATCATGGGCGATTTCTCGTCCACCCTGCTGCTGGCGGTAGAGGCTGGCCCGGGCCCTTTCCTGGAGCGGGCGCGCCACCTCCAGCAGCAGCTCTGGCGCGACCTGGAGCATGCCGAGGTGAGCGGCGTGCGGGTGATGCGCCGGCTGGCGGCGCGCGAGGGCGCGATGGGCGCGGGCATGCCCGTGGTGTTCACCAGCACACTGCGTCAGGCGGAGGACCGGCCGCTCCCGCCGGGGCCATCCTGGGAGCTCGCCTACAGCATCTCGCAAACGCCGCAGGTCTGGCTGGATCACCGGGTCACGGAGGACGCCGGGGCCCTGGCGTTCAACTGGGACGCGGTGGAAGAGCTGTTCCCCCCGGGGCTGCTGGACGACATGTTCGCCGCCTACCGCGGCCTGCTGGATCGGCTGGCCGCGCGGGAGGAGAGCTGGGAGGAGCCGGCAGGGCTGGAGCGCATGAGCGCTCTTCTGCCGCCGTACATGGTGCCCTCGGAGCTCGTCTTTCTCGACGCGCTGCCGATGTCGACCACCGGCAAGGTCGACCGCAAGGCCCTGGCCGAGCCGCGGGCACGGCAGGGCGGCTCCCCTTTCGCGGCCCCCAGGACCACCCTCGAGATCGGCATCGCCGAGGTCCTGCGCGAGGTCCTGGCTCTCGCCAAGGTCGGGTTGCACGACAATTTCATCGAGCTCGGCGCCACGTCCATCCAGCTCATCCAGTTCCGGAACCGGCTCTGCGCCCGCCTCGGAATCGATGTCCCGGTGCTGGCGATGTTCAACCACCCCAACATCGCCTCGCTGGCGGCGCATCTGGATCCGGACGACCCTGCCGGGCCGGGCGACGGCGACCGTGCCGAAGAGCTGCGGGCCGGGCACGATCGGCTGCGGCGCAGGCGCGAGGCCATGGAGGGTATGCAGACATGAGCGCCGGGTTCGAGATCGCGATCGTCGGCATGGTCGGGCGGTTCCCGGGCGCGAGGAACGTCCAGGAGTTCTGGCGGAACCTGCGGGACGGCGTCGAGTCGGTCCGCTTCTTCGAGCCGGCCGAGCTGCTGGCCGCGGGGGTTCCGGCGGGGCTGCTGGCCAGACCGGAGTACGTCCGCGCCGCGCCGCTGCTCGAAGGGGCCGACCTGTTCGACGCCCCCTTCTTCGGCTACAGCCCGAAGGAGGCCGAGATCCTGGACCCGCAGCAGCGGATCTTCCTGCAGGCGGCCTGGGCGGCGCTGGAGGACAGCGGCTACGATCCGGAGCGGTTCGCGGGCCTGATCGGCCTCTACGCGGGCGCCGGCATGAACACCTACCTGCTGAACCTGATCGCCGGAGGGGGCGGCGCGATCTCCGGGGTCAACCCGATAGAAGTCCTGATCGGCAACGACAAGGACTACCTGACGACACGGACCGCCTACAAGCTCGGCCTCGAGGGACCGGCGGTCACCGTCCAGACCGCCTGCTCGACCGCGCTCGTCGCCGTCCACATGGCGTCGCAGGCGCTGCTCAGCGGCGAGTGCGACATGGCCCTGGCCGGCGGCGTCGCGGTCCGCGTGCCCCAGGAGAGCGGCTACATCGGCCAGCAGGGCAGCGTCTTCTCCCCGGACGGCCGCTGCCGCACCTTCGACGCCGGGGCCGGGGGCTCGGTGTTCGGCAGCGGCGTGGGCGTCGTCGTCCTCCGGCGGCTGGAGGACGCGCTCGCCGCGGGGGATCGCGTTCGCGCCGTGATCAAGGGCTCGGCGATCAACAACGACGGCTCCGCGAAGGTGAGCTACAACGCGCCGCGGATGGACGGCCAGGCGAAGGCCATCCGGGCCGCCCTCCTGGTGGCGGACGTCGATCCGGACACCATCGGCTATGTCGAGGCCCATGGCTCGGCGACGCCGCTGGGCGATCCGATCGAGATCGCGGCGCTCACCAAAGTCTTCCGGGCCTCCACCCAGCGGCGCGGGTTCTGCGCCATCGGGTCGGTGAAGACCAACGTCGGCCACCTCGAGGCGGCCGCGGGGATCGCCGGCCTGATCAAGACGGTGCTGGCCCTCGAGCACCGGGCGATCCCCGCGAGCCTCCATTTCCATCGCCCCAATCCGGAGATCGACTTCGAGAGCAGCCCGTTCCATGTCAACACCGCGCTGCGGGAGTGGCGCTCCGAGGGTCCGCGGCGCGCCGGCGTCAGCTCCTTCGGCATCGGCGGGACCAACGCCCATCTGATCCTCGAAGAGGCGCCTCCGCCGGGAGCTTCCGGCGCGTCGCGGGCCTGGCAGCTCCTCTGTCTCGCCGCCAAGACCCGCGAGGCCCTCGCGGAACAGACCGATCTCCTGGCCGGCCACCTCGCGGCGAACCCGGACCTCGATCTCGCCGACGCCGCTTTCACGCTGGCCCTGGGCCGCAAGGCTTTCGGCCACCGCCGGGTGGTGGCCTGCCGGAACCCGGCGGAGGCGGCGGCCGCCCTGCGCCGGGAGCGGGACGCCGGCGGGCGCGATCTCGAGGGGGGGCCGGAGCGCGCGGTCTTCTTCCTGCTGCCGGATGGCGGCGCCTGCGACCGCGCCACGGCGGCCGAGCTCCATGCGAGCGAGCCCACCTTCCGGCGGGAGCTGGACCGCTGCGCGCGGCTGCTGGGGAGCGATCCCCTGGATCTCCCCGGCTCGGACCCGGGCGGCTTCGCGGTCGGCTACGCCCTCGCTCAGCTCTGGCAGGAATGGGGGGTCGAGCCCCAGGCGCTGGCCGGCATCGGTGCCGGGGAGTGCCTGGCGGCTTGCCTCGCCGGAGCCCTGTCGCTTGAGGAGGCGCTGTTCCTGGTCGCGGCCAGGAACCGGCCGGCGGAGCTGCTCTCGCTCGCCCGGCGGCTGCGGCCACGCCCATCCCGGATCCCCTGGGTGTCGAGCGTGACCGGGACCTGGCTGACCGAAAACCAGGCGGCTGATCCGGATCACTGGTCGCGAGCCTTGCGGCGGACATGGCCGGAGGATGGCGTCCTGGAGCTGACGCGGCAGCCCGGAGCGGTGTTCCTGGAGCTGGGTCCCGGAGCTCTGGCCTCGTGGATCGGCGAGCGGACCGGCACCGGGCTGGAGCTCCCCGCCTTCACTTCCCTGCCGCCGGCAGGCACGCAGGGCTCGGGCCTCGCCTGCCTGCTCGCGGCCCTGGGAGGGCTGTGGACCGCGGGAGCGTGGGTCGACTGGTCCGGGTTCTACCGCCACCAGCGCCGCCGCCGGGTCCCCCTGCCGACCTATCCGTTCGCGCGGGAACGCCACTGGGTCGACCGGCCGCCGGCGGAGCCGCCGCACATGGCCCCCGCGCACCCCGCGGCACCGCCGGCGGCCACCGCCCGGCCGGCGCGCTCGCGACCGAAGAGCATCTTCAAGCCCTATGTGCCGCCGGGTAGCGAGCTCGAAAGCCGGCTCGCCGGCGTCTGGGAGGAGGTCCTCGGCGTCGTGCCGGTGGGCATCTACGACGACTTCCTGGCGCTCGGGGGGCACTCGCTGCTGGCGACGCGTCTCCTGTCGCTGCTGCATAGCCGCTTCCAGATCGATCTGTCCCTGGCCGAGTTCTGGGAACTGTCCACGGTGGCCGACCTGGCCCAGGCCCTGGCGGCGAGACCGCAAGCGCCGGCCGGTGGCGACCGGCCGGGGATCGAACTCGCCGGAGGCGAGGGCCCGGCTCCGCTGTCCTATGCCCAGCAGCGGCTCTGGTTCCTCGAGCAACTGGCTCCTGGCAACCTGGTCCACAACATCTCGCGCGCGATGCGGCTGAGCGGCTCGCTCGACGTGCCGCAGCTCGGGCGGGCGATCGCGGAGACCGTCCGCCGGCACGATATCCTCCGTACCACGTTCACCGCCGTGGACGGGCAGCCCTTCCAGGTCGCCTCCTCACCCCCCGTCATCCTGCCCATGATCGACCTGACGGGCCTGGAGGAAGAGGCGCGGGGCGAGGAGCTGCGGCGCCTGGCGGTGGCGGCGGCGCAGCACCCCTTCGACCTCGAGCGCGGACCGCTGCTGCGGATCCTGCTGCTGGACCTGGGCGGCGCTGAGCGGGTCCTCCTGCTCGCCATACACCACATCATCAGCGACGGATGGTCGGCGGGGATCCTGTTCCAGGAGGTCGCCGACCTCTATCGGGCCTTCGTGGAGGGGCGGTCGTCGCCGCTGCCGGAGCTGCCCATCCAGTATGCGGATTTCGCCCGGTGGCAGCGCCGCTGGCTCCAGGGGGAGCGGCTGGAGGAGCAACTCGCCTACTGGACCGGCCGGCTCGCCGGCGCGCCCCCCCTGATGACGCTGCGTACCGACCTGCCCCGGCCCGGGATCGAGACCTTCCGAGGGGCGCGGCAGCGGTTCGCCATCTCCAGCGAGCTGATGGGCAAACTGGGGCCGGTGATACGGGCAGAGAGGGCAACCCTGTTCATGACGCTGCTCGCGGCCTATTCCGTGCTGCTCCGGCGCTCCTCGGGGCAGGACGACCTGGTGATCGGAACGCCGGTGGCGAACCGCGGGATGGCCGAGACCGAGCCTCTCATCGGCTGCTTCGCCAACACCGTCGCGCTGCGCTGCGATCTGTCGGGAAACCCGACCTTCCGCGAGCTGCTGGGCCGGATACGGCGGGAGGTCCTGGCGGGCTACGCGCGGGAGGAGGTGCCGTTCGACCGCGTCGTGGAGGCGCTGCGGATCGAGCGCGATCCGAGTCACTCGCCGCTCTACCAGGTCTGGTTCCTGCTGCAGAACGACCCGCGGCTGAACCTCGCGCTTTCGGATCTGCGACTGGGGGTGCTCGACGTCGAGACCGGCGTCGTCGGGTACGATCTGCGGCTCGATATCGAAGAGCGCCCGGACGGTCTGCAATGCTGCTTCGACTACCGGACCGATCTGTTCACCGCTCCGACGATCGCGCGGTTCGCCGGCTGCTTCGAGACTTTGCTGGGCCGGATCGCCTGGAATCCCCAGGCCCGCCTCGACGAGCTCCAGGCGGCGATGGACGAGGCGGACCTCACCCGGCTCCGCTCACAGGAGACGGATCTCAAGAGCTCCCTCAGCCGCCGGCTGCAGCAGATCCGGGAGAAAAGGCCGCCTGCCGGGGCCGGGACGAGCTGGGGCCAGGCGGCCGGCTAGCCGTTCCCCGTCCTTGTCGTCCCTGAAGTCCTTCATGTCCTTTCTTCTTCGATCCGGGAGGGAATCCGCGCCCGGCGCAGGAGATCGCCGAAGTGGCTGGTGACCCCCACACGTCCCAGGAGGACGATGCCGTCCCCCGTGCCCTGCACCTTCGCGATCAGCTCTCGCAGAGCGTCGATTCCCCGAGAGATCTCCAGAGATCGATAGCTCTCGGCATCCCCGGGGAAGATGACGCGGCCGGAGGAGACGGCGGCGCCGCGGTGGAGCTGGACGATCCAGGGCCGGGCACCGTCGTGGACCCACTCGAAACGGACGGTACCCAGCCGGCCCGCGGCCCGCCGGTAGAGATCCTTCAGGGAAGACTCCACCCCGGCCGGCAACTCCTCCGGCGGCCGGCGGCCGAGCATGAAATCGTCGCCGCGGCCCGCCACACCCTCCACCAGCGGCTCGCCGTCCGGTCCCGCGACCAGGGCGCCGGAATGCCGGGCATCGACGCCTTCCTGAGCCAGCACCGAGGCGATGGCGTCGCCCTCAGGATCTTCCTCACGCAGCAATCGGAACGGGTCGATCCAGCCGCGGTGCGTGGTGAAGCGTCCCGGCACCTGCTCCAGCGGACAGGTGCGCAGCCACGTCTCGGACGATCCGGTTCCCGTGCCGAAGGTGAACGGCGCCAGGCGGCGGGGGAAGACCATCGTCCGGGGAACGGAGAGGCCCAGGGCGTCGGCGATCACCAGGCCGAACGCCTTGTCGCCCAGGTGGCGGCTGAAGCGGTGGGGCCACTCGATGCGCGGCGCCACGGGCGGCGGCCCCGGCGTCTCCATCTCCCAGAGCGTGGTGTGCTCCCGCCGGTAGCCCCGCTTCAGGGGGTGGATGGTCCATTCCACCCGCGCCTCCCGCCGCTCCGGCAGCGCCGGCTGAAAGCCGTAGACCGTCTCCAGCACCCGGAACCCCAGGTCCCGCGGCAGCGCGCACGCCCCCGGCTTCTCGACGCAGCGCGGCGTATCGCCCGGCGCGAATTCGAGGAGATCGCCGAAGGCCACGCCCGAGACGCCGCCGTCCTCGACGTCGATGGTCTCGTTGACGATCGTGTAGAGGCCGTCCGCGGCCAGCCGCCGAAGCTCGGCCAGGATCTCCCCGGGCTCCTTCCGGCCATAGAAGAAGGAGCGGTTCTTCGGATCGTCCGGCTGCCAGCTCCGGATGTTGACCGACCCCTCGGGCGAAACGGTGAGGAGGGCACCCACAGCCTCCTCCAGGGAAGCGAATCGCTCGCCCTGAGGGACACCGCGAATCCAGACGTGCCGCACACTCAGGTCCGGCCCGAAGCTGACGAACTGCGCAACGTTCCCCAGCCGCGCCAGCCGGTCGAGGATGTCGTCCTTGAAGTGGCCTGCCATGGTCGACAGGATATCCTGCCGGCAAGGTACGGACCGAGCGCCTCAACCATTCCCTACCCACGCATCAGGAGGTGGCATAGAATAGGCCCTGGTTTCGGGGGTACACAGATGACAAGAGTCGAGACGATCGAAGCGGAAGTCCAAAGCCTCTCTCAGGAGGAGTTCGACGAGCTCCGAGAGTGGATTCTAGAAAAGGACTGGCAGAGATGGGACCGGCAGATCGAAGAGGACGCCGCCGCCGGGAAGCTTGATAAGCTCTTCGAGCAGGCTCTTGCCGCTCATCAGGCTGGCGAGAGTCGAGAGATTTGAAGCACTTCGCCAGTCCGGAGTTTTGGAAGTTCCTGGCGGCTCTTCCTGGTGAGGTTCAGCAACTTGCGCGTAAGAACTATGAGTTGCTCAAAGCGAATCCCCACCATCCCTCGTTGAGGCTGAAGAGAATAGGGCCATATTGGTCCGCCAGAGTCGGCCAAGGGTATCGTGTTCTCGGCAGGGACGTTCCTGGTGGCATTCTGTGGGGCTGGATCGGGCCTCATGCCGAATACGACAAGCTCCTGAAATAGCTTTGCATCGTGGTCTCAAGGCATCTTCCCCACGAAGTTAGGGCTCGTCACAGAATAACTGCATTAGATCCCCCGGCTTCCTTGGTCCAAAGATAGGGGCGCACCAGACAGCGGCGCCGCTCTACCGAGAGCGTCCAGAACAGCGCGACAGGCCCGATCGAAACCGAGAGAAGCCCAATGGCCGCTGAGGACTTGACCGTCGCCCCATGGGAGGCGACGGTCTCTACGAGAGGGTCAGGCCTCTGCGAGGCCCGGCGGATCTTTCACACCCCAAGGGATCCAGCCGTCAAACCCTGCATCCTGGAATTGTTCCACCCTGGCGGCACACAAGGCCTGGAGAGCCTCCCAAAGGGGCACCTGACTTTCTTTCTCGCTCAACTGCTGCTCAAACTGTTGAATGTTCATCCGGCTTCTCCTTTCGGTGTCTGAAGTGCCAATCACCAGCAGCCGCACCACCCGTTGCACCCGCTTCCGGTGCTGTAATAGCACCAGCGGGGTTCACCGATTTTGCAGACGTAGCCCTTGCAATCCAGGTTGGTGTTACACGGGCCACCCTCCCCGCCCGCGCAGCCGGCCATCGGCGTGGGCGCGGGCACCCCGATGCCGGAAAGGGTCTGCGTGCAAGCCCCCTGACTCAGGAAGTCGAGCTGCGCAACGGGTGCCGGTGCGACAGCCGGGCTTGGCTGCGCGGAGGGGGCGGGGGAGGCGGGCTCCGCCGTGGCAAGGGCTCCGAACCCGATGAGGAGCAGGGCAAACATCAAGGCGGTGAGATTCTTGGTCATGTCGAGATCTCCTTTTCCAATCGCGGCCTCATGCCGGAAAGAGAGCCGCACCCCGAAGTGCGGCCGCAGGAGCCTCCTTTGCAGGCGGTCTGCCAGACCTGGGGCCAGGCATGGAACCCTTTACCGGAAAGGGTTCCGTGGAATGAGAGGCCTCGCGGGCGGCGGGCGGGGTGCGCGGAGCCGAGCACCTCGCGCAGGCCGCTGCGCGAATCCGCTCAGCCGCCGAGGTGCTGGAGGCGGCGGCGCAGGCTGTGGCGGGAGATCCCGAGCAGCTTCGCGGCCTGGACCTGGTTGCCGTTGGCTCGCGCCAGAGCCTCGCGGATGGCATTGCGCTCGAGGGTCTCCAGGTTGAGCGAAGAAGCCGGGGCCGGCTCTTCCGGGCCGGTGGCCGAGGGCGGCGGCGCAGGAGGAGGTTGGATGCGGTCGAGGAGAGGCCGGTCGATGGCGCCTCCGGAGGGGCAGAAGATGACGGCGCGGCGCAGGACGTTTTCCAGCTCTCGGACGTTGCCGGGCCAGGGTTCGTCGAGCAGGACGCGCAGGGCTCCTTCGGTGACGCCGCGCACGGGCTTGCCCATCTCGGCGGCGAACCGGCTCACCATCCCCTTGACCAGCAGCGGGATGTCCTCGGCGCGGCGGCGCAGGGGAGGCACCCGCACCAGGAGGCCAGCCAACCGGAAGTAGAGGTCGCGCCGGAGCCGGCCGCTGTCGACGAGGGCCGGGACGTCGACGTTGGTGGCGGCCACGATCCGTACGTCGACCGGCACCGGCGCCTCGCCGAGGGGGCGCACGAGACGTTCCTGGAGCACGCGCAGCAGCTTGGGCTGCAGCTCTAGCGGCATCTCGCCGATCTCGTCGAGGAAGAGGGTGCCGCCGTGCGCCTCCTGGAAGCGTCCGCGGCGCGGGGCGACGCCCGTGGCGACCCGCGCTCCGATCCCGAACATCTCGGCTTCGAGCAGCTCCGCCGGAATCGCGGCGCAGTTGATCGCGACGAGCGGCATGCCGGCGCGGGACGACGAGAGGTGGATGGCTTCAGCCAGGGGCTCTTTGCCCACACCGGTCTCGCCGGCAAGGAGGACGGAGACGTCCCAGCGCGCCACGGCCTGGATCTGCGCGTAGATCTCGCGCATTTCCGGCGCGGTGCCCGGCACATGGCCCTCGGGAAAGGTGAGGCACGCGTCGGCCGGCTTGCTCGACGGACGGTCAGGGGGCTGGAGAAACGCGGACGAGGCCTCGACCGTGATGGTTTCCCTGGGACCCTGGAGCCGTTCGGCGGGGGTGATCTCGATGGCGATCCGGTCGGCGGCGTCGTCGAGGCGCCGGAAGCGGAGCTCCAGCGGACCGAAGGCGAGCCGGTCCCCCGGCGAGAGCTCGGCGCGACGCACCTTGTTGCCGTTGAGGAACGTGCCGTTCTTGCTCCCCTGGTCGATGACGGTCACCCGGTCTCCTTCGACGATCAGGACGGCGTGGCGCCGCGAAACTCCCACGAACGGAAGCACGTGCCGGGCCGGAGCATGACTGCCGACGGCATTGGAGCCCTCGGCGAGGTCGAGGGCCAGCTCGACGCCGTCGAGGTGGCCGAGGAGCCGGAAGGAGGTGCCGGAATCGGAGCGAGGATCGTCCACAGGGATGGGCCGGGGCTGAGAGGATTCATCCGCATCCTACGCCATTTCAAGCGGAGGGTGCATGAGAACCTGGCGCGACGCGACGCAGACGATTCCGGGGTTGCCGGAGCAGAACGCCGTCTCCATGCCCGCCGGCGAGGAGAGGACGGACGGCGACGGGATCGCGGGATCGCGCCTCGGCCGCTACGTGATCCTCTACCGCCTGGGCAGCGGCGGCATGGGCGTGGTCTTCGCCGCCTACGATCCGGAGCTGGACCGCAAGGTCGCGCTCAAGCAGGTACGTCAGGAGACCGGCTCGCCCGCGGCCCGCGAGGCGCTGCGCCGGGAGGCCCAGGCGATGGCTCGGCTGTCGCACCCCAACGTCGTCGCCGTCCATGACGTCGGCGGCGACGGGCACGACGTGTTCCTCGTCATGGATCTGATCGACGGGGTCACGCTGGACGAATGGCTGAAGCTCGGCAAGCGGGGCTGGCGCGATGTCCTGCGCGTGTTCGTCCAGGCGGGGCGTGGGCTCGCCGCGGCGCACGCCGCGGGCGTGATCCATCACGACTTCTCGCCGCGCAACGTCCTCGTGACGGCGGAGGAAAAGGCTCTCATCGCCGACTTCGGCCTGGCCTTGACGCTGGGGAAGCCGGGTGTCGAGCCGCCGGACGAAGCGGTGCGCTGTACTCCGGCCTATCTCGCACCGGAGAGGCTCCTGGGCATCGCCGTCGATCCGCGCAGCGATCAGTTCAGCTTCTGCGCCTCTCTCTACCGTGCGCTGTATGGAACGGCGCCGTTTCCGGCCGACAGCCCGGCGCTCTATCTGGAGCGGGTGGGACGGGGCGCCCTGGCGCCGCCGCAGGACGGAAGGCGCCTGCCTCGGCGTCTCCTGACTCTGTTGCGGCGAGGCCTCGACGCCCGGCCGGAGAACCGCTTCGCGACGATGCCCGAGCTGCTCGGGAGGCTCGAAGCGGCCCTGCGCGCCCGCGTGGCTCGATGCTCACAACAGAGCCTGTCAGAAAACTAGAGCGGACGGCGAAGACCCTATCAACTGGTGAACCGCGGCAGAGCCGTGGAGCCGAAGAGTTGTATATCCAACCGCGTCATTGCGGTATAATAGGAGACGCGAAATCGCGGTCTGAAGTCAAGGCATGCGGTTGGCCAACTGCGGTTAGAAGGAGGTGATGACCGAGCCCAGTCACACCAAGTTGTCTGCCACCTCGCGTTACTCGCGGTTTATCTGTACCGACGCCGTAAGTTGCGGCAAGAGCTCCGAGTCACGAATCCTTACAAAGAGGTAAAACCATGGCTACGAAAAAGAAACTTCCAGCGAAGAAGGCAGTCAAGCGCGCTACTGCGGAAGCGGGGGGCATTCCAGCCGCAACTTCCAATATTCCAGCGCAGTTGCAGGAATTTCTCAAAAATACATCGATTCCCAAGGACTTCGTTAACTCCAAGCAGCTTGCGCTACTGGATTTGCGGAAGCGTGTGAACGAGCTTAATTTGAAGCCTACCGTGCCGCTGGAACAACTACTGATCAGCGTGAACCGCATCAAGCCGGCGCCCGTCCCCGTAGAAAAGTTGCCGGAAGACGTCAAGGAGTCCATCCGTGCATTGAAGCCAGAAGTTCGTCGCTTTCACGGCACCAAGCTTTCGCTCTCTTGGTTCCCATTCCCCATGCTGGCTTCTGCCTGTGCGGATCGATTCGGATACATGTCGTCCGCTGCCACGCGAACGGCGACGAAGTTGCCGTTCAACGTCGCGACGCAGGCGCTCCTCGGTCAACTCGGCAATTTGATGGGAGACCCTGGCCGCGATCCCAACATCTCGTCTCACAATCCGGCGGACGCGGGCGTGTCTACGATACCCGCGGGCTTCACATATTTCGGTCAGTTCGTGGATCACGACGTTACATTCGATGTCTCATCGACTCTTGATGCCGACACCGACGCGACCACGATCAATAACATGCGAAGCCCGGCTCTGGATCTGGATTCCGTATATGGACGCGGACCCGGCTTAGACCCCTTCCTCTATGTGTTTCCTTCCTCGGGTCCCTCCACCGCGATAAAATTCCAGGTAGGCACGAACACGCCTGTGGGCCCCGGCGGGCCTAGCAGCACCGGCACGCCCGCAGGCATGGTCGCGCAAACGAACTGGGACGTCCCACGCATACCGGGTACGAACACTGCCGTCATCGGTGATCCGCGCAACGACGAGAACCTGATTATTGTGCAGTTTCAGCACGCGATGCTGCGCTTCCACAACGCCGTCGTCGACCTGCTGCTGGCGGTTGCGTTTGCGGGTGACATTTTCGCGGAGGCCAAACGGATTGTGACGCACCATTACCAATGGGCCGTGGTGCATGACTTCCTGGGGAGAGTCTGCGGCGCCGCCACGGTGAACAACGCGATGGCGAGCGTAGTCGCTCCCGTCGGGAGCTCGTTCCAGATGCCCGTCGAATTCGCCGTGGCCGCCTACAGGTTCGGCCATAGCATGATCCGTGACAGATACTGGGTGAATTTCAACTTCATCAACGCCACACTGGCACAGGTGTTCGAGTTCAACCGTAACCCGCGGCTGCCGGTGTTCTCCAACTGGGTCGTCGACTTCAACGCGTTTTTCGATACAGGAGTCCCGGTGCCCGTTCACAATAAGGCTCGGAGGATCGACAGCATCCTGGCCAACGGTCTGGAGTCACTACCCGGGTTCGCGGGACTGATGGCGATTCTGGCAACGCGGAACCTCCGGCGAGGTTTGGCTCTTGGTCTGCCGAGCGGACAGGGCATGGCCGCTTCTTTCGGCATCGCGCCGATGACGGCGGCGCAGTTGACGGCAGGGTTGCCGGCGGCGGAAGTGGCCGTGCTAAGCTCCAGCGGTGGTCTGCTGAAGAGCAAAACACCCCTGTGGTATTACGTGCTTCGCGAGGCCGCGGTCCTCGGGGGCGGCAATCAGTTGGGCCCGGTGGGCGGCCGGATCGTAGCGGAGACGTTCGTCCGGATGCTGAAGCGCGACGCATCCTCTTACCTGAACGTCTCTGGCGGATTCACGCCTATTCTTCCCTCGGCCACGCCGGGAGACTTCACAGTGGCCGACCTAGTGACATTCGCCAGTGTGACCCAGCCTTAATGTTCGGTCTACCCTGGGGAAGGCTAACCGGCCGGGAAGCTAGCTTCCCGGCCGCCCTGCTTCTCTGGGGCGGTCTCCTGGACCTGGAGCGCTGGCGCGCCGTCACACTACCCCCCTGCGCAGAGTGGTGGACGCATGGAGCGGTTCAAGGAGCAGAGCCATGAAGAATCCCGATCGTGTTCATGAAGTAGCGGCTCATGAAGTGGCGCTCACCTTCGGCCAGAGAGCACGGCTGGCCGTGGAGTGTCTGCCCGTCGCCTTTTTCACCTTGGCGCTGGTCTTCAGCCTGACGTTCCTGAAAGATCTGACCGGCGCTCCTCCCCCGAAGCTCCTCATCCTCTTTCTGAGCCTGATCCTCCTCGTCACAGGAGCGGCTGCGATCAACCGTCTCCGCGACCTGGCCTCCGGCGTTGCACGAGTCCAGGACGACAGGCTGGAACGATCCTGGAGACGGAGAGGCTCTCCAGGCTCCAACCCCTTTCGCGGCAAGTTCGAGCATCTGGGCACAATGCGCCTGAGCTCCAGAGCCCATGGGCAAGGCCAGAACGGTTCTCCCTATCGCGTCTGCTACAGCCCTGCCAGCAAGATCGTCTGGTCGCTGGAGAGGCTGCCCTGACCGCTGATGCTAGAATCGGCATCCACCTCAAAGGAGGAGCCCATGAAGAAAACCTTACGCCTCGCCGCTCTCGCCGGAGTCCTCGCCTCGGTCTTCTCGTTCTCCGCGCCGGCCGTCGCGGGGCCGAAGCTCTGCCCTCCCAACGGCGCGTGTGTCTCGTCCGCCGATTGCGGGAGCGGCGGCTTCCGCGGGCTCTGCGACAGCAGCGGCCACTGCATCTGCCCGTAGCCTAGGGAGCGACGGGGCACAGTCCGCCGCTTGATAACCGCCGACCCACAGAAGCTACCTCTTAGAGGGTGTCTCAAAAGTGGTTGACGACGACGCCTATGGCGCCAGGGATTGAAATCACCTGGCTACCCTCTATAGTCCCTACGGGACACGGGAAGAACGAAATAGCAGTCCCGGAGGGGACAAGCGTCGGATAGGGGTAGGGAGGGCCGGTTGAGTACCCGGCCCCCCCTCCCTCCGAACCGGACGTGCGGATCTCCCGCATCCGGCTCTCCGGTTGGTGGTTTTACCTCGGAGAGGATTGACGGAT